>SXGS01049297.1_pt1 | contig 14672 bp, 10 predicted proteins | sample 3174681 | NCBI WGS metagenome assembly SXGS01 (sample SAMN11356861, study PRJNA531348) | freshwater metagenome | isolation source: freshwater sample F1-80 | place: China: Fuxian Lake, Yuxi | collected 2017-12-25
ATCGACATGTTGTCAACCGGGGTGCGCACCCCGTTGGGCATCAAGATCCTGGGCGGGGACCTGAACGAGATCCAGCGCCTGGGCGAGCAGCTCGAACCTCTGCTGCGCCAGGTGCCGGGCACTCGCAGCGTCTTTGCCGAACGCACCGCCGGCGGCTACTTCCTCGATTTCGAGCTCGATCGGGAGCAGTTGGCTCGCCACGGTCTCTCGGTCGACGAGGTGCAGATGCACATCCTCTCGGCGGTGGGCGGCGAACAGGTGAGCACCACCGTCGAGGGCCGCGAGCGCTACCCCATCAACGTGCGCTACCTGCGCGACTACCGCAGCAGCCCGGACGAACTTGGACGGGTGCTGGTGGCCACCCCCAGCGGCGCCCAGGTGCCCATGGCGCAGCTGGCCGAGATCCGCCTGACCAGCGGGCCGGCGATGATCCGCAACGAGAACGGACTCCTGAGCGGCTACGTGTACGTGGACGTGGCCGACCGCGATCTGGGCAGTTATGTGGCCGAGGCCAAGGACCTGGTGGGGCAGCACCTCGCCCTACCCCCTGGGTACACCCTGGCATGGAGCGGGCAGTACGAATACATGGAGCGGGTGAAGGAAAAACTGATGGTGGTGGTGCCGGCTACCCTCTTCCTGGTTTTCCTGCTCATCTACCTCAACACCAACTCGGCCACCAAGACTGCCATCGTCCTGCTGTCCGTGCCCTTTTCGGCGGTGGGCGCCATCTGGCTGCTCTACCTGCTGGGGTACAACATGAGTATCGGGGTCTGGGTGGGACTCATCGCGCTGATGGGCATCGACGCCGAGACCGCGATCTTCATGCTGCTCTACCTCGACCTGGCCTACGAGGAACGCCGGGCCAAAGGCCAGTTGCACACCGAGGATGACCTGCGGCTGGCCATCATCCACGGTGCCGTCAAACGGGTCCGGCCCAAGGTGATGACCGTCACCGTTATGCTCCTGGGCCTCTTGCCCATCATGTGGTCCGACGGGGCCGGTGCCGATGTGATGAAACGCATCGCCGCCCCCCTGATCGGCGGTATCCTCACCTCCTTCATCATGGAACTGCTGGTCTACCCGGCCATCTATCAGATCTGGAAGAGCCCTTCCCTACACCGCACACCCACCACCTAACCAGAGGAGCCTCCCCATGAACACCGCCTTTGCCGCCCTCGCCCTCGCCGCCCTGCTCTGGACCAACACCTCCCAGGCGGGCCAGCCCAATCCTCCTCCCCCCCAGGTCATGGAGGGCAAACTGGTGGACCTGGTCTGCCACGCCATGGATATGGGCGGGCCCAAACACGCCAAATGCAGCACCCACTGCGCCGAGAAAGGCCAGCCCGTCGGCTTCGTGGACGCGAAGACCGGCAAGCTCTACACCGTATTGCTGCCCTCACCGGGGTTGGCGAAGTACCTGGACCAGGAGGCCCGCCTCACCGCCAAGGTCCTCAAGGAGAACTTCGTCGCCCCGGACAAGCTCGAAATGAAGTCCGGCGAAACCTGGACGGCGGTGGACTTGCCCAAGGCGATGTAGGCCACCGCACAAAAAACGGGCGGGGATCAGTTGACGATCCCCGCCCGTTTGCGCAGCGATCCGGGGTTTTCCCGGATCACACCCAGCTATCAGAAGGGCTTCATGATCACCAGCCAAACGGTCAGCACCATCAGCGCGCCGGGAACCAGGTTGAGGCTCTTGTAAAAACCCTCGCTCCGGGTGTTCTGTCCCTTGGCGAAATCCTTGCGGAATTTCGACATCATGCCGTGTAACGCGCCCATCACCACCACCAGCAGCAGCTTGGTGTGCATCCAGCCCTGCTGCATGTAAACCGGCATGGCCATGATCAACAAGATACCGGTGACAAAGGCCACAATCATCGCCGGCGTCAGCAGCGACATCAGCAAGCCCTGCTCCATCTCCTTGAACTTGCCGTCCGCTTCGGACCCGGGCTGCACCTGGGTGTGGTACACAAAGATGCGCGGCAGATACAACATGCCCACCATCCACAGCGTCACGGCGATCAGGTGGAGCGTTACCAGGTAAGGGATATTCTCCAGCAAGGTATTCCTCCTCTATTGGGTTATTGGTCGGGGAAGGCGGCCAGGGCCAACCCCGGGGAACTCAATCCTCGTCCTCGCGCTCGCTGAGCAACTCGCCCCGCTGCAGACGCTCGGCGTTCTCGGTGGACCACAGGATGTTCTTCATCACCTTCTGCGCCGTGATGTAGCGGGTGGCCGCCAGCATGTGCATGCGCTGTTCCTCCGGGTCGCTGGACAGATCGTAGTGGCGGAAAGCCGCCTCCAGCACCTGGAACATGTGCAACTCCGCGTCCTCGCGCAGGGTGATATGGGCCAGGGTGTGGCGCAGCTTGAGCAGATCGCGCCCCTCCTCCAGGTACTGGTTGACCAACACCTCGGCCTCGAAGACCTTCTGGAAGTCGGCGAACTCCTGCAGCCGGGCCAGCAGGGCCTCGTCCGAGGAAAACTGCTCGCCCAGGCGCTGTCCCGGCCGGGGCAGGCGGGCCGCCGGCATATTGAGCCAGCGCAGGTAGGTCAGGAAGACCACCCCGTGAAAGAGACCGCGCAGCAGCTCCCTGCTCGGGGCGAGTTGGAAAGCGCGGTACAGCGCGTGGGCATAGGAGTAGATATTGGCCACGTCGTGCCAGTCCCCCTCGTTCTTGAGGTGGAAACGGGCGGTGCGCACCGCCCCGGCATAGACCATGGCCCGGCAGATGTCTGTGGGCTTCACCCCGGCGCGCAGTTGCTTCTCCACCTCGGCGACGATGGGGGGGAACTCGTCCCCCAGCATGAACTGCGCAAAGACCGAGGTATCGAGTGCCGCCTGGTTTTGCTGGTTCTCCTCCCAGATACTGTCTAGCCGGGTGAAAACGTCCTCCAGCACCGGCACGCTGTCGGCCCAGCGCGAGGTCTCCTCGTGGCGGGTGCGGTTGATCAAGTCGATGACGATGGGCCGCAGAATCTCGTGGCTTCCCTCCCACTCCACGTACTCCAGAGCTTCAAAGAGCTTGTTGGCAAAATCTAGGGCGTGGCCGTCTCCGGTGAAGTAGAAATCCGTGGCCGCCGTGAAGACAAAGCCGGCGATCACCGCCGGGGAATGTCCCCGGTCGTTCAGGGTGGCCAGGATGCGCTCGGCGGTCCCGTGGTCGCGCTGGTCCACCGCCCGACGGAACCAGCGCCTGAGGGTCTCCAGGTCAGGGTCGCGGGTCGCCTTGGGAAAGGGGAAGATGCGCCGCCGCGAGCTGCCCGAACGCCGCGCGATCTGGGTCAGTCCATGGACCAGGAAGAGATTGTGGTCGGCCGGGTCCACGTCCTCCCACATATTGGCGGCGATGGTGAGGATGGCCAACCCCGAGGAAAAACCCTCGTTGCCCTTGTACGAGCCGTAGTACAGGCCCTGCTGCATAATGTCCCGGGGCGTGGCGCCAGCCTGGCGCAGGGAGGTGACCGCCTTGGCGATGAGGAAGGGGCTGCGGTCTTTTAGGCCCTGCTCCAGGGCCCGTTTGCCCCGGTCGATGAGCCGGCGGCGGGAGGCCTCTTTTTCGTCGCGGGCCAGCCCCACGTACAGGTTGCCGTCTGGCCGCACCTCCACCGGAAAGGCCTTCACATCATCACCCCCGGCCAGAAAACAGCCCCCGGTCCGCAGATCGAACTCCCAGTGGTGCCAGTGGCAGATCAGCACCCCGTCGCGGATGCTGCCCTTGGACAGGGGATAACCCATGTGCGGACAGCGGTTGTCCACCGCGTGGTACTCTCCCTGATAACAAAAGACCGCCAGATGGGCGCCCTCCACGGTGAAAGCCTTGCTCTCGCCTTCGGCCACGGCCTCTGCCGGGCAGAGCCGGTGGAAGACCAGGGCATCCTCGGGCGGGGCAGGGGTGTGGTCGCCTTTGGTGGCCAACTCTCGTTGGGGCCGGGCTGTTTTGGGGGGCTGGGTGGAAACACTCATACGGCACCTCGTGGGGTAGAAGATGAGTAGAATGGCTATAATCTACACGTTGGCCCCGGCAGGCGCATCCTGCAAAGGAGCGGTTTTCTTCCTGGCCAAAAGGACAGGGGAGCCGACACCTTGACAGGCTCCGGTCCTGGCCGCAGATTCGGCTCCCTGAGGAGGGCTCACCCATGTCCAGAATACGCCTGGGCCTGATCGGCTGCGGCGGCATGTCCCAGACCCATCTGCGCCGCTTCCACGTCCTGGCCGACCGCCTCGAACTCAGGGCCGCAGTGGACACCGACCTGGAAAAGGCCCGGGCCGTGGCCCAGCACTTCCCCGGCCTGGTGGCCGCCGCCGACTACCGCCAGATCCTCGACCAGGTGGACGCCGTCCTCATCGTCCTCCCCCACCACCTCCACCACCCCGTGGGCCTGGACTGTCTGCGGGCCGGCAAACACCTGCTGCTCGAAAAACCCATGGCCAACAGCGAGCGGGAATGCCTCGACCTCATCGCCGCTGCCGAGGCCGCCGACCGCACCCTGATGGTGGCCTACTGCATGCGCTACCACCCGCTGGTGGTCCGCATGAAGGAGTTGCTCGACCAGGGGGCCTACGGCGAGTGTTTCCAGGTCTCGATCTGGACCGAGCAGCACACCCAGTTCCCGCCCGACCACTGGGCCTCGCGCGCCGCCACCCTGGGGGGCGGGCAGTTCTTCAGCCACGGCTGCCACTATATCGACATTCTCCTCTGGTACCTGGGCCGCCCGCTGCGCGGCACCCACCTGGGCACCAACACCGGCACCCCCTGGATGGAGCGCGAGGGCACCAGCAACGTGAGCCTGGAGTTTGAGGGCGGCCGCCTGGGGTACCATTTCGGCACCTGGGGGGCGCAGGGCACCCGCCTGGGCTACTCCTTCCACGCCCACTGCACCGGGGGCATGATCGAGGCCGCCATCTCCCAGAAGCAACTCATCGCCCATGCCGGGGGAAAAACCGAGGTGCTGCTCGAAGCCGAGTCGGGCAAACACACCGAAAACGAAATGGCCCACTTCCTCGACTGCATCGACCACCACACGCCCCCCCTCACCGACGGCCCAGGCAGTCTGCAGGGCCTGCGGGTCATCTGGCGGCTCTACGAGGCCGAAGCCCAGCACCGGGTCGCCGATCTGCGCGGCCTGGGCCTGGGCGAATACCGAGGATAGGAAATCCATGTTGAGGATCGGCATCGCCCAGTCCGACCTCACCCCGCAGCGCTCGGTGTGGCTCACCGGCTTCGGCAGCCGCGACCACCGCTCCGAAGGGGTGTACCAGGCCCTGCGGGCCGGCGCTCTCTTCCTGGCCGGCGAGGAGCAGTCCGTCCTCCTGCTCACCGCCGACCTGATCGGCTACGACGCGGCCTTTGCCGCCGCTGCCAGGCAGGAGATCTCGCTGGCCACCGGCATCCATCCGGGCCAGATCGCGCTCACCGCCACCCACACCCACTGCGCGCCTTTCTTCACCCCCTGGATCATGCCCGGCCACCTCGAAGCCGACTACGCCGCCTTCGTCCGCGAGGCGCTGGTCTCCCTGGCCGTGCGGGCCTGCACCCGCCCGGTGGCCGGGGCACTCCGTTTTTCGCGCGGCCGCTCCACCTTTGGGGTCAATCGGCGCTTGCCCAATGGCCAGGGCGGGGTGCGTTTTGCCCCCTACCCCGGGGGTTCCATCGACCGCGACCTCGACACCCTGTGGTGCGCTGACCTCGAAGGCCGCCCCCTGGCCAGCCTGACCTTTTACGCCTGCCACCCGACCAGCCGCGGCGGTTACCTCGTCGGCGGCGACTATCCCGGCTTCCTCTGCCGGGCGCTGGAAACGCAGACCGGCGCCCCGGCCCTCTTCGCCACCGGCTGCGCCGGCGACGTGCGCCCCTGGTTCAAGAGCCCCGAAGGCGGTTTCGCCACCCCCGACCTGGACCAGCTCGAAGCCGCCGGCCAGGCCATGGCCGCCGAGGTGCTGCAGAGCCGCCCCCATTCGGTGCCGGTGCCCGCCGACCAATTGCGCCTGGCCGGGGTCCACCACCTGCTGCCCTACAGCGGCCTGCCCGACCGCCAAGCGCTCGAAAACCGGGCGCAGGACACGGCCAACCCCCTGCACCAGCAGTGGGCGCAGACCATGCTCAGCCACCTCGAGGCCGGCCCCCGGCCGGCCGCCTGCCCTCACGAGATCCAGGTGCTGCAGCTCAATCCCGACCTGCGCCTCGTTTTCCTGGGTGGCGAAGTCCTCTCCACCATTGGCCTGCACCTCAAAGCCGCGCTGCAGCCCTCCACCACCGTGGTCGCCGCCTACAGCAACGGCCTGATCGGCTACGTGCCCAGCGAGGACACCTACGACCTGGGCGGGTACGAGGTCGACGGCTCCCACTACTATTTCCTCCGCCCCGCCCCCTTCGCCAAGGACGTGCAGCGCCGTATCCTCGCCCAGACCACTACCCTGGTGCTGTCCCTGGCCTGATCCCGCAATAAACCAGTCCTGCCGCTGGCCCTGCTGGACCTGGTGGCCCTGGTGGCTCTCCTCCCCCGGGCGGTATCCTGCTTGACAACACCTGCGCCTTAACCCTCCTTAAGCACCAGCCCGGAGATGCGGAAACCATTGCCAGGGAGGACCCGATGAGCGCCAAGGATTTCACCCTCACCAAGATCGAACGCATCCTGCTGGACGTGCCCTTCCACCCCCGCTGCGCCCGCACCATGGAGATACAGGGGGCCGGCTGGTCCCTGCCCGAACTGGTCATCGTCGAAACCGCCAGCGGCGTGCGCGGGATAGGAGAAACCATCACCGGCTACACCTGGGGCCGCTCCGGCGAGGCCCAATGCCAGCGGGTCCTGGGCAGGAATCTCTTCGATTTCCTCTGGGACGACAGCCTGGGGGCCGGCCTGCAGATGGCCCTCTTCGACGCGGCCGGCAAGCTGCTGGAGGTACCCTGCCACCGGCTGATGGCCCCTCAGTTCCGCGAGGCCTGCCCGGTGTCGTGGTGGGCCCAGACCATGAAACCAGAGGAATGGGCTGCCGAAGCCCGCGAGGCCGAGGCCCACGGCTACACCACCATGAAGGTCAAGGCCCGGCCCTGGTACGATGTGGACCGCCAGCTCGAGGCGGTAAGCGCCGCCACCTCCCCGCATTTCAAACTCGACGCCGACTTCAATGGCCTGCTGCTGGGGGTGGATCTGGCCGCCCCTCTGATCAGCCGCCTGGAGCAGCGCTACCCCTGCCTGGCCATTGTCGAATCCCCCATCCCGCAGGAGGACGTGGCGGGCAACGCCCTCTTGCGACGCAAGATCCGCAGCCCCATCGCCATGCACTTTGGCTCCCCCCCGATCATGACCGCCCTGCGCCAGGAGGTCTGCGACGGCTTCGTGATCGGCGGCGGCGCCCGCCAGGTGATGAACGAGGGTCTACTCGCCGAGAAGGCACAGATGCCCTTCTGGCTGCAGCTGGTGGGCACCGGCCTGACTACGCTTTTTGCCGTCCATCTCGGGGCGGTGCTCTCCCAGGCCCGCTGGCCGGCCATCCCCTGCACCAACATCTACTCCCATCCCTTGATCAAGGACTTCAGGGTGGAGGGCGGGCATCTGCGCGTGCCCCAGTCCCCCGGGCTGGGGGTAGAACTGGATTGGGACGCGGTGGAGCGCTACCGGGTGGCGCCGGACTACAAAAAACCCACCCGCCGCCAGCTCCACACCATCCAGTGGTCCGACGGCCGGCAGACCCACTACCCGGACGGGCGCTACCGCCAGGACTTTCTGACCGGAAAACTCACCGGCTTCCTGCCCGGCATCTCCCTGGATTGCCGTATCGACGATGGCTCGGGGGAGTTCGACCGCCAGTACCGGGCGCTCTTCGACTGAGTTCAGTTCACCATCTGCATCAGGCGCTGGGTCATGGAGCCCTCCTGGGTAAGGGCGAAGATGATGACGTTGACCGCCATCTGGAGCTGGCGGGTGTTCTCGGCCGGATAGTGGAAGTTCTCCCAGCCCCAACCGAGGGTGGGCTGTATGGCGATCATGCGGCCCCGGAGGAACCAGCCGACCAACACCTGGTGGTATTCCGACTTGCTGGTATTGTGGGGAGTCGACCCCGAGGGCACTCCGCCCCGGATATCGAAAAAGGACCCGTAGACCGGGTGGTCATCGGGGACCCGCGCCTCCCAGAAGTCCCGGCCCTTCACCATTCCACCGTACTTCTCCAGCCCCTCCGCTATCTCATGGGTCAGCGGCCCGATGATGAAACCGCCCTGCAGCAGGTATTGGGCCAGGTTCATGATCTCCGCTTCGTTGGGGGCCATGGCCTGGCGCGACCAGGACAGGTAGCGGGCATCGATGAAGATGATCGGCACGTCGAGCACGCGTTGGTCATCGTAGGTGAGGTCCCCGGCGTACTCGGCCTTCAAGCCGGTAAAGTTGTTGAGCGTTTCGCAAAGCACACCCATCAGCCGCGGGTCCATGGAGCCCCCGGTGCTGTTCTTGATGTGGACCGAGACGACATTCGCCATCTTGACAAAACCCTTGACGTTCTGCCGGTTGCCCACATCCTGGATCACCAGTGCTCTATAGCGGCCGGTATCCATGCTATTGACGTCGAGCATTTCCAACGCCAGATCGATCTTGTTGTCAGCTGCCCGAGATTCGGACAGCGAGGAGGTCCGCAACACCATCCCCATGCCCGGCGGCGTGGCCGGACGCTCCCCGCTGCGGCTTGGGGCCAAGATGTTCGCCCCCGTGCCCTGACCGGCGACCATGCCGCGGGTGTCGAAGGCGGCGATGGCCTGCACCTGATCCATACGCGCCGCCGTGACCTGCTGTTCGCGTTTGACCAGTTGCCGCTTGGGTTGGGGAACCTTGCGCAGTTCGAGCGGTTTGGCGAGGAGGGGGTCGCGGCGACTGAAAAACTTTACCTTGGCCGGCTCGGGGATCGTCTCGCGGTTCGGGCTGAACACCGTCGCCAGGATCAACACCACGATCAAATGGAGTACCAGCGCCAGGCCCAGGGACCACCAGTAGAGCCGGCGCAGGCGCAGGAAGGCAAGGTCGAGCGGGGTGCCAGGGGTCAAGGCAGCACTCCTTCGTTTTGGCATGGCACCTCTCCTCAACCCCGGTGGTTCCTCGCTGCGGTGCTCAGACTCCAGGCTGCTGCCCCCGCAATTCGAGGGGCTGCCGCAGATGCCTCATCAGTTCGGGAGGCGCATTGGCCAGGAACAACTCCGAATACAGTTTCTCGGGGAGATGCACCTTCAGAAAGTCCACCTCGGCAGGCGTGTGGGCGTGGGCGGTAAAGCCCATGAAGATCACCCGCCGCCGGTACCCGCCCTTGAGCGAGTTGTGCAGGGTATTGAGATTGAAGACGGTCACGTCGCCAGGCCGGTTGTCGAAGCTGGCGCAGGGCACCTCGTCCTCTGCGATCCCCCACAACGCCCGGGTGTCGAGATTGCCCTTCCAACCCTGCAGATGGGAACCGGGGACCACCCGCAGGGCCCCAGTCTGTGGCGTCAGCGGGTCGAGGTACATGCCGAGTTTGGCAAAGGGGAGTTGGTTGTACTGCCCATCGGGATGCCACATCCCGTCCCCCACGTACAGCTCCCCAGCACTGCCCAGGTAGTTGTAGTCCTCGCCGAGGATGGCGGTCAGGACCGCGTCCAGCAAGGGGTCGGCGAGCAGGCCGCACAGCCGGGCGCTCGACTCCACCAGGTACCCGCACCCCGTTCGCTTGGTGCCGTCGTGGGTGATCCCCTTCTCCAGGTAGATCCGCTCGAATTCCCGCGAGATCCAGTCACTCTGCGCGGCAAAGAGCCCGGGAACGCGGACGAAGCCGAAATCCTGATAGAAACGCTGCCAGTGCTCTTGCTGCGGTGAGAGTGCCGTATGCTCAGGCCTCCTTGCTCCAGATCGGTCCGGCCTCGGTCTCTCGCCAAAGCCGGGCGAAGTCCAGGGTATTGCGCTCGTCGAGGAAATCGGTGGTGATGGGATTGTCATACGCCGGCGCGTACCCCGGCGCCCGGTGCTGGTGCAGCCGCGCCAGAAAACGCAGGTCGTCGGTGTGCCCGGGCCGGTCGGGATCGTGGCGGCCAATGATAGTTAAGCCGTCGGCGTAGTGCAAGCGCACCAGAAAGCGGCCCGGGTCTTCGGGTTTTCCCGCCTTGTACCGCTCCAGCTTCTCCCAATCCAGGGACACCCCCAGCCCCGGCCCCTCGGGCACCGCCACGCTGCCTCCCACCACCTCCATGCGCTCCACGGTCACGTCGTCGCGCCACAGGTGGCACAGGTTTACATGATCGAGCGTGGCTCGGCGAATCACCGCCGCCTCGTGGGCGAGGAAAGCCTGGTTGATGGTGCCGCCGCACTGCTGGAACATCACCGGCATATTGGCCGCCTCGGCGATGGCCCCCACCTTCAGCGCCAACCCCACCGGGGCATGGCCGGCCATGTAGCCGTCGCAGAGACCCCTGACCATCACCTCGGGCGGGCCATGGTGGACGATCACCGGCAAGCGGCACTTGGAGCGCAACTGCCGGTACCCTTCCTCGTCGGCCACCGGTACCAGATCCTCAAAGCGCCCTGCCACCGGAAAACGCTCCAGCTCAGTGAGCAGGGGCAACATGGTGTACACGTCGGTGTTGGCGTTGAAATCGAAGTGTACCTTGAACCCCCGCGGCGCCGCCGCCTGCATGGCCTCGGCCTGCGCCACGGTGTCCTGCAGCTCGTCGACGTGGTATTTGAGCCAGTGGTACCCCCGGCGGGCCGCCTGCCGCACCTCCTCGGCCATACCCTCGGGTGTTTGGGACACGGTCCAGGCCGCCACCGGCACCCAGGAGCGCACCTTGGGTCCTATCAGCTTCCAGGCCGGCACCCCGAGGTGTTTGCCCATCAGGTCGTAGAGGGCCATGTTCATGGCCAGGTCGGCCTCGGCGTTGAGCCAGTCAAAGGGGTCGGTGCCCAGGTACCGCTCGCGCAGCGGCCCGGCGTCGAGGTTGCCCCAGGACTCGCCGCATCCCTCGAGCCCGCTGTCGCAGCGCACCACCAGGATGGTCCGCGCTTGTATGGCCCGCCCGTGGTACCGGGCCAACAACTGCGCGTTGAACTCCTGGTACGGGATGTATATCAGAAAACTCTCGATCTCGGTTATTCGCATGGGCCTCAGGATGCCAGCCGCTCGACCAGCCGCTGGCGTATCCCCTCCAATACCTCAAAGTTGACGATCTTCTGCCCCTGCCCATCCACCACATAGAAGGCGTCGGTGGCCCGGTCGGCCACGGTGTTGATCAGCGCGGTGTGGATGTCCAGCTCCTGTTCCCCGAATACCTGGGTGATCTTGTAGAGCAGCCCCACCTGGTCCTGGGCATCCACCTCGACCACCGTGTAGCGGTCGGAAACCTGGTTCTCGAATTTGAGGTCCGGTGGCCGCACATGGTCGCCGCCCTTGCGGGCCCGCCAGCTCCAGTTGGCCCGGTACTGCCCGAAGAGCTGCTCCTCCGCCAGCGTCCCCCCCACCACCTGGGCCAGTTGCTCCCGCACCCGCTGCTGTTTGCGCTCGGGCAGCACCGCCGCCCCATCGACGTCGGTGACCTGGAAGATGTCGAGGACCACGGCGTCGGCGCGGGTATTCACCTGGGCCCGCAGGATATCGATGTCGTTGACCGCCAGCACGGCGCAGATCTTGGCCAGCAGCTGGCGCTGGTCGCGGGTGCAGATCGCCACCTCGGTGAATCCCTGCCTCTCGACGAACTCCAGCGCCACCCCCTGGTCACCCAGGCGCCCGATCAGGCTCAGATGCGCCTCGATCTGGTCCCGGTTGTAGGCCATCAGGTAGCGCGAGGGCAGTTGCTGGACGTGGGCCTGAAAAGCAGCCACCTTAGCAGCCGGCCAGGTGCCGGTGATAAAGCGCAGGTGCATGTCGAGCAGCTGCCGCACGTGGTGCTGCTCCTCCATGGATTTGAGCCCGGACTCGATCTGCTGGCGGATCTTGTAGTACAGATCCCACAACAGCGCCCCCTGCCAGTCGGTCCAGGCGTCGCGGGCCACCGCCGAGAGATCGGCGTAGGAAATCAGGTAGAGCGCTTCGAGCCAGTTGAGATTGGCGAAGAGGCCGGCGAACTCGGCGATCATCCGGTAGTCGTCCAGGTCGCGCCGCTGGGAGATGATCACCATGTCCTGGTGGTGTTCGACCAGGAAGAGCACCAACCGCCGGTCTTCGCGCGGCAGGTCTATACGCTCCAGCAGTTCCCCGGCCATCTCCAAGCCGCAGACGATGTGATCCTCGCGCCGCGACTTGCCGATATCGTGCAGCAGCACGCTCAGGTAGAGCAGATCGCGCCGAGGAAAGTCGGCGAAGAGCCGGTTGAGAGGCCGCTGCTCCCCGGTGCGGCCGAGGGACTCGAGGTTGTCGACCGCCACCAGCACGTGTTCGTCAACGGTGTAGAGATGGTAGATATCGTACTGTACCAGGCAGGTGAGGGCCCCGAACTCCGGCAGGTAGGCGCCCAGCACCCCCAGTTGGTGCATGGCGCGCAGGGTCCGGGTGGCGCACTGCCGGCGTTGGAGCACCGCCATAAAGGCATCGCGGGCTTCTGGGGCGCGGCGCACCCGCTCGTCGATCAAGTGCAGGGAGGCGCGCACCGCGCGTTGGGCCTGCTCGCTGAGGCGCAGCCGGCGGGTCTGGAGCAGCGAAAAAATCCGCAACAGGCGCAGCGGGTCCCGCTGGAAATAGGCCTCACCATCGATGAATTCGATCTTCTCGTCCACCACCTCCACTCCCTCCCCCAGCAGCAGGCGGCGGCCCTCGCGCTGCTGGGCCGTCAGCTGCTCCAGGGCGCGCTGCACCAGGGCGTACACCGCCCTGGCGTGCAGGTAGTAGTGGTGCATGAACTGCTCGACAGCCAGTTCCTTGCCGCGGTCCTCGTAGCCAAAATGGCGGGCGATCTGGGGTTTGATGGCGTGTTCGAGTACGTCGTGGCGCCGGCCCATCTCGTAGTGCAACTGGTGCCGCACCCGCCAGAGGAATTCGCGGCCCCGGGCCAGCGCTTCCTGCTCCTCTGCATTGAGCAACTGCAGCCGCAGCGCGGCGGGCTCCTGGCTCCGAGCCCTGGCCCTCAGTGCCCAGTCCAATACCTGTAAATCGCGCAGGCCCCCGGGGCTTTCCTTCAGGTTGGGTTCGAGCAGCTGCACCGAGCCGCCCGCCTGGCTGCGGTCCTGGTGCCACTGGCGCAACGCGGCGACGGTCTGGCGCGGCAGTTTGGCGTAGAGTTTCTCCTGGAACCTGGCAAACAGCTCCTGGTCTCCGGCCAGGAGCCGGCCGTCCATCATCGCCGTGCGCGCCTCTAGGTCCTGGCGCGACATCTCCACCACCTCGGCCAGGGTCCGGCTGCTGTGGCCCACCTCGTTGAACCCGGCGTCCCAGAGCGGCCGCAGCACCCCGGAGATGAAGAGGGCGTCCTTGTCCTTGGCCTTGGGGAAGAGGAAAAGCAGATCGACGTCCGAGCAGGGGCTCATCTCCTGGCGCCCGTAGCCGCCCACCGCCACCAGGGCATGGGGCGTGGCCGGCGGCCCCGCTTCGGCATAGATCTGCAGCACCAGCGCGTCCATGACCTCGGCCAGGGCCCGCGCTGTCGCCATGCCGTCGGCCCCTGCCACGTGGGTGCCCCGCACCTTTTCTAACTGGTCTCGCCAGCTTGCCCGCACCACCTCGGCCAGGCTCCTGCCACCCGCCGCCCGCACCGCCGCCAACTCCTCCCTGAAACTCATCGCCCGGACCTGCCCTTCGCCTTGGTTTTGGGTTTGGGCTTTCCCTTGGCGCGGCTCGCCGCCTTGGCGGGCAGCGGCACCCGGCGCGGTCTGCCCAGGAGCGCCAGATCCAGCACCTCGTCGAAACGCTCGACCAGCTCGAAACGCATCTGCGCTCGGATCGGCGGCGGGATCTCCTCCAGATCGTTGGCGTTGCGGGCCGGCAGGATGACCCGGCGGATGCCGGCGCGCTGCGCCGCCAGCACCTTGTCGCGGATGCCCCCCACCGGCAGCACCTTGCCGCGCTGGGTGCTCTCGCCGGTCATCGCCACGTCGCTTTTGACCGCCCGCCCGGTGAAGAGCGACACCAGCGCCAGGGTGAGGGCCACCCCCGCCGAGGGCCCCTCCTTGGGTGTGGCCCCGGCCGGCACGTGGATGTGGATATCGGCCTCGCTGAGCGCCTTGGCTTCCACCCCCCATTCACTGGCGCGGGTGCGCAGGTAGCTGAGCGCCGTGCGCGCCGATTCGCGCATCACCTCTCCCAACTGCCCGGTGAGGATCAGCTGCTCCTTGCCCTGCATCCGGGTGGCCTCGATGAAGAGGATCTCACCGCCCACCGCCGTGGCCGCCAATCCGGTGACCACCCCCACCTCGCCCTTGCCGGCAGCCGATTCCGAAAAGAAATGGGCCGGCCCCAGGTATTCCTCCATCTCGGCGGCCTTGAGCTTGAAGCGCCGCCGTTTGCCCTCGACGATGCGCCGCGCCGCCTTGCGACACAGCGCCCCCAATTGTCTTTCGAGCTGGCGCAGGCCCGCCTCGCGGGTGTATTCACCTATCAATCTGCTGAGCGCCTCGTCGGCCAGCTGCAACTGGCCGGGCCGCAACCCGTGGCCCTCCACCTGGCGGGGCAGCAGGTGCCGGCGGGCGATCTGCAGCTTCTCGTCCGGGGTGTAGCCGGGAATGGCGATCTCCTC
>SXGS01541018.1_pt1 | contig 14672 bp, 10 predicted proteins | sample 3174681 | NCBI WGS metagenome assembly SXGS01 (sample SAMN11356861, study PRJNA531348) | freshwater metagenome | isolation source: freshwater sample F1-80 | place: China: Fuxian Lake, Yuxi | collected 2017-12-25
AGAACACCCTCTCGCAGGCCCGCCTCTTCAACCAGGCCACCGAATTGACCGGGCTGGTGTTGACCAAGCTGGACGGCACGGCCAAAGGCGGCATCGCCCTGGCCCTGCGCCGGGAGTTGGGCATACCCGTCAAGCTGATCGGGGTGGGCGAGGCACTGGAAGATCTGCAGCCCTTTGAGAGCCGGGCCTTTGTCGAAGCGATGTTGGGAGAAGGAGCAAAGCTGTGAGCGAAGAGCGCGAGGGCGCGTTGAGCGGCCTGCAGTACCTCAGTCAGGAGCGGCCCGAGGCCATGCAGCATCTGCTGGCCTTTTTCAAGGAGTCGGGCAAACACCTGGACCCCAAGACCCGCTTTCTGATCTCGGTGGTCACCAAGGTGATCAACTTCTCGCCGCGCGGCCTGCGCCAGTATATGCCGCGGGCGCTGAAGGAGGGGGCCAGCCGCGACGAACTTATCGACGCCATCCTCTGCTCTTATCCGGCGGCCGGCCTGACCAAGGTGGTGGACGCCATCGAGGTGCTGCGCGAACTGGACCGCGAGGGCAAACTGGGCCCGGCCCAGACGGCCACCCCTGCCCCGGCCGCCCCGCCGCAGTGGGTGCCGGTGCTGCGCGCCGACGAGGTGCCTGCCGGCGAGGCGCGGGTGGTGGGGGTGGGCGAGAAACAACTGGCCGTCTACAACGTGGGCGGCGAATTCCTGGCCACGGCCAACGCCTGCGTACACCAGGGGGGCTATCTGGGGGACGGCTTCCTCGACGGCGAGGTGGTGATCTGCCCCTTACACGGCTGGCAGTTCAACGTGCGCTCCGGGGCCTGCCTCACCCGGCCGGGCCAGCAGGTGAAGGCCTACGAGGTGCGGGTGCGCGAGGGGCAGGTGGAGGTGCTGGTCTAGCACAACCGCAAAGAGCACCGATCGTTTCCAGGAGCTTGCTCGAGCTACCTGCGATGGGTATAATCGAAAAACGCGCCGCTATTTGTCATTCTGTCCCCAATCGGAGGAGCAGGCATGGAGAGAGGGTATCGGAGATACGGTCTAGTGTCTTCTGTTCTGGCAATCGCCTTGTTGGGTGGGGTCGCCTCAAGGGTATCCGGCCAGACCCAGGGCACCCACCAGATCGACGTAAGCAATACCCAGTACATTCCTCCCCCAGATAGCACGGCGGTGAATCAGCCCCCTCCGGCGCCGGGTACTACAACCCAGGATGGGACGGCGCCGGTGTCGGGGGACGCGAGCCGCGTGGACAGGGTGGTAGTTGGCTCCGCAGGGGGTGACCAGATCACTGTCGTCGATGCCAGGAGTATCGCCGTCGTTGTCGATCTCACGGGTCTGCCCATAGCCCTCCTGCCGGGTCAGCCTGACCCGGGCTACGTGCCGCCCCAGCTCATGCCGGAAGCGGTGCAGGTACCGGTTGGCGCCCAGGTGCAACTGTCGGTCCGCAACGGGGTCCCACCGTACCGCTTGTTCAAGACCCAACCACACTCTTTTCCGTCAGCCGTTGGAGCTGGCACCACAGATTCCAGCTGGGTCGTCACGGCGGTGCTGGCCAGTATCCATCGGCCAGATGACCGGACGCCCCAGCTGTATATTGCCACTGACGCGTACGGCAGGCGGGATACGGCGAGTGTCACGGTGTTTCCTCCGGTGATGGTTACCCCGTCTTCAGGGGCGGTGTACTCGGGCAACGGGATCTATGTCTCAGCATCGGGGGGATCCAGTCCCGGTGCCGCACCCTCGACCTTCGACTTTGCCGAAAACGGCAACCTTTCGGGGGGGACCATCGTTCCCGATGCCAGCGGGATGAACCGGGTGATCTATACCCCTGGCCCGACCACCGGGGTCACCGATATCCTGGTGGCCAGGGATAGCGATGGGAACCAGGCGCAAGCGAGTTTCGAGGTCAAGGTGCCACTGACCATCGTCGAGGCCAACGGGGCCCCACCTGCCGAGGGGGTCGTGAGGTTGACGGTCGGCCAGGTGCTCCAGTTTCACGGTGCGGGTGGGACGGGCGAAGGGTACCGGTGGGGCAACTACAACAGCTATTCGGTGAATAACGGGGTCGAGTATGGCAACGGCACACTCGACAGCGTTACTGGCGAGTACACGGCCAGAAAAGCAGGTGAAGACCAAGTGTACGTGAACGACTCGGCCAACAACGCCTATACCATCAAGGTCGAGATCCAGTAACGCGCTGTTTACTGGCAAGAACGAATATCCAACCCGGCTGGGAAGAGGAAGTCCAGCCGGGTTTTAGCTTGCCTATCGCGGTGGTCTTGGTGGGTAGGTCATCGCAGCCGTGCGCGAATACCTCGCAAACAACGGTCGAATTCGCCGAGGATGGCCTCTGAGTAGGAAGAGAGTTGCCGGGAGGTCAGTTCCACTGGGCGGATCTCCTGCTGGTCGGCAGAACGCCCCAACCCGCTGATCTGCTCCCGCCGCCCCTCCACTAGCTCCAGAAGCCCCTCCAGTTCCACCTCCACGAATCCCCCGGCCTCGTCGCTGAAACGGGCCTCTTCCAGCAGGACAGGCCGCCGGCACAGGTAGAAGTGCTCGATGACCCGCTGGCACACGCCCGTGGGATTCTCCAGCCGGCCCTCTCCCAGATAGACCAGATCCTCCTCGGCCAGCGCGATGCCTACCTCCTCGGCGAATTCGCGCTGCGCCCCCTGCACGGGGCTCTCCGCAGCCAGCACGTGACCTCCGGCCGGAGCGTCGACGCTGCCCAGGAAGGGATCGCCGGGCCGGCTGCGCACCTGCAAGAGCACCTGGATGCGGCCGACCTCGTCCAGGCGCGCTGCCCAGACGAAAACCAGCCAGTGCCAGTCGCCGTCGCGGTGGACCTCGGCGCGAGATTTGGCCCCCAGTCGCCGACCCTGCGCGTCGAAGAAGGCGAGTTGCTCGCCTGCCTTCATCCGGTAAAGAAGTTGAACATGGTCCAGGCCTGCAGGGCAAAGGCCCCCACGGTGAGGAGCAGGCAGATGCCCGCGCTCAGGTAGGCGCCCAGGCCTTCGTGGCTGCCCATGCGGCTGAAGACAAAGGCGGTGGCGTACCCGCCGATGAAGCCGCCCAGGTGCGCCCAGTTGTCGACGCCGGGGAAGACCAGGCCAAAGATGAAGAGGATCACTGCCCACTGCAGGAACTGGCGGGTGAAGAGGGTGCTGCCCTGGTGGCGGCCATAGACAATGGCGGCGGCCAGCAGGCCGAAGATGGAACCAGAGGCCCCCAGGGTGAAGGTGTTGCCGCAGAATGAGGAGAGCAGCACGCCGGTGATGCCGGCGACGGTGAAGATGACGAAGAGCCGGTATGGGCCGAAGAGTTCCTCGACTAGGGGGCCCAGCTGGCGCACCCACATCATGTTGAAGAAGATGTGCAAGAGATTTCCGTGCAGGTAGATGGCGGTGACCAGGGTCCACCAGTGGCCGTAGTCGAAGACCGGCATACTGCCGGTCATGCCGAACCAGAAGCTGGCCTGCCGGCCCGGGGCCAGGAAGTTCATCATGCCCTGGGTGCGGAAGATGGCCTCTGGCTCGATGAGCAGGGACAATATGTAGAGGGCCGCGCAGACGAGCACAATCAGCTTGGAGAAGTCGAGCTCGACGCCCGCGCGCCGCAGGGTGGCGGTGAAACCCCACATCCCGGGGCGCAGCTGGCCGCAGAAGGGGCAGCGCTTTTCGGTGCTGTCGATCAGTTTGCGGCAGCTGGGGCAGAGGATGGCCGGCATGTGTTCAGAGCCCCAGCGAGGTATTGATTTCGGCCTGGTACCCGTTGAGCCGGTCCTGCAGCACCTCGTCGACGGACACCGCCCGTCCCGCCACCTGCGATTCGAGCAGGGCGTAGCAGAGGGCCACGGCGCGGGCGCCCATCTCGGCGCCCACCTCGGGGGCCTGCTGATGGAGGATGCTCTCGCCGAACTCGGCGTACTCGACGGCGATCAGCTTGCGGTCGATCTCGGCGAAGGGCAGCCGGTATTCGTACAGGCGCTCGCCGCCGAAGAGGGCCGCAGTGGTGGGGTCGAGGCGAAAGTCGGGCACTAGTTCGAGCAGGCGCTGGTCGTCGATGGCCTCCTTGCCGGCCAGGGTGAGTTGCAGGCGCTGACCGCTGCGGTCGCCGGGCAGATTCATCGAACCTTTGCTGCCGTAGAGGGTGCGCTGCCACAGGCCCTGGCCGTAGGCGGCGTGGTCCTCGATGTATTGGGCCACGGCGCCGTTGGCAAAGAGGATGGTGGCATAGGCCGCGTCCTCAGCCGTGGCGGTGAACGAGGGCGGCATCTGTTTCTGCCAGCGTTCGTACACCCCGGCCGGCGAGCGTTTCTCGGCGTCGTCGCGGCCGGCGATGGGGTTGTGGCGGATGGGCTCGTGCAGGCGGGTCTGGGCATAGGCGGTGAGGGCCGGCCCGAGGAAGTACTCCATGATGTCGGCGAAGTGCACCCCCACGTCGAGCAGGATGCCGCTGGCGTTCTTCTGGTGTCGCCATACCGAGATCAGCATCTGGTTGCCCCCGCCCAGGGTGTTGTGGATGAGCAGGCGCGGCTGGCCCAGGGCTTCGGCGTCGATGAGGGCGCGGGCGAGGCGGTTGATGGGGTCGCGGCGGTAGTTCTCGGCTACCGAGAGCACCCGCCCGGCTTGGCGGGCCGCCCCGATCATCGCCTGGCAGGCGCGCAGGGTGAGGCCCATGGGTTTTTCGCACATCACGTGCCAGCCCCGCTGCAGGGCCTCGATGGCGGCGGTGTGGTGGAAGGCGGGCAGGGTGCACACATCCACGGCGCATACCTCGGCGGGCAAGCCGGCCAGATCCTTGGCCACGGCGGGGCGTTGGCCCAGCAACTCGGCGGCCTGGTCGGCCAGGGAGTTGGCGTTGTCGAGGTTGGGGTCGCAGGCGCCCACCAGCACAAAGGGCGAGAGGCCGGCCCGGTGCAGTTCGCCCAGGGCGTAGAGGTGACGGTGGCCCATGCCGCCGCAGCCGACGATGGCCAGGGGAAGTGATTCTGCCATGATGGGACTCCAAATGTTATTGGTCTGCGTTCAGTCGCGTCGGGAAGTGACCCATTCCGGCCTTTCCCAAGGCGCGGACTTGCCGCCCTGCTCGCTTCGCTCCGCTCTCCCCTCCACCCCGCCACGCGTCCTTCCCTTCCCTGCCACTCCCCGGAAAAGGCCTCCAGGGTCATCCTCCCGCCGCTCGGGGGTTCCCCTTGCTCAGAGATCAGAAGGGGTGAGGTCCTTGCGGGCGAACTTCTTCACCCCCTCCGGATTCCAGCGCACACCCAGGCCGGGGGCTTCGGGGATACTCAGCAGGCCATCGGCGTCGAGGTCAAAGGGGTCGAGCACCAGGTCCTCGATGTAGGGGGCCGGGGTGATGTACTCCACCCAGCGGGCGGTGGGCACGGCGGCCACCAGCTGTAGGTCGGCGGCCAGGCCCACGGCGGTGTTCCAGCCGTGCGGCACGAAGAGGATGGAGTGGTCGTAGGCGTGCATGGCGATGCGGTACTCCTCGGTGAGGCCGCCCACCTTGGTCACGTCGGGCTGGATATAATCGACGGCCCGGCTCTCGATCCAGGGCATGAAGGCCTGCCGGCGGGTGAGCACCTCGCAGCTGGTGATGGGCAGGGGGGCGTGCTCGGTGAGTTTGATATAGCCCTGCAGATCGTCGGGCCGCAGGGCCTCCTCGAACCAGGTCACCTGGTAGTCGCGCAGCATCTTGGCGGTTTCGAGGGCCCACTTGTACCCGTGCGGCCAGTAGCGGTCCGAGCCGCCGGCGTCCACCATCAGCTCCACGTCTGGCCCCACGGTCTGGCGGGCGGTGCGCACGATGGCCTCGTCGAGGGCGGCCGAGACCCGGCCGAAGGGACCCCAGCCCATCTTGATGGCGCGGAAGCCGCGCGACACGGCGTCTTCGAGGCGGGGCGGCAGGTTTTCGGGTTCGGTCATCAGCAGGGAGCCGTAGGGCTTGATCTTCTCGCGGTAGCGACCACCCAAGAGCCGGCTGATGGGCTGGCGGGTGACCTTGCCGAAGATGTCCCACAGGGCGATGTCGATGCCGGAGATGGCGTGGGTCACCGACCCGCCGCGGCCCTGCCAGAAGGTGGACTGGTGCAGTTTTTCGGCCACCCGGGCCGGCTCGATGGCGCTTTCGCCGAGGAGCATGGGGCGCAGGATGCCCAGGGCCCCCTCGATGAGTTTGGCCGAGGTGTACACGCTGCCCAGGCCCACGACCCCCTGGTCGGTGATCACCTCCACCAGGGTATGGAGATTGTCTTCCTCTTCAAAACCCTGGTCCCACCCTCCGTCCGGGGTGGCGCCGGTGAGGGGCAGCAGGCGGATATCCTTGATTTTCATGGGAGGCTCCTGAGGCGGGAAAGGATAGGAGAATCTGCTGCGAAGGAGGGGTGGCTGTCAACCAGGCCAGGTATTTGCCCCGCCCCTGTCCCCGGGCTTATACTGTAGCCCTAAAAAGGAGGGGTGGTGCGGCCGATCATTCTGGGCGCCGGCCGGGGCAGCCGGCTCAAGGCGCTCACCGACGAACAACCCAAATGTTATGCCCAGATCGCCGGGCGGCGCATCCTCGACTGGGTGCTGGAGGCGCTGGCTCAGGCTGGCCTGGGCCAGCCGGTTTTTATCGGCGGGTACCGCATCGAGCAGGTGCGCGCCGACTATCCCCAGCTCGAATTCTGCCACAACCCTCGCTGGCAGTCCACCAATATCCTCGAATCCCTGCTCTGTGCCGAAGCCTATCTGGGGGAGGGATTCGTCTGTTCCTACGCCGATATCCTTTACCGTCCCGCCGTGGTGCGCCGGGCCCTGGAACACCCCGGCGAGCGCGTGCTCTGCGTGGACACCCGGTGGCGCGACCGCTATGCCGACCGCAGCCAGCACCCTGAAAACGATGCCGAGAAGGTGCAGGCGAGAGCAGACCAGGTGTTGCGGATTGACCGCGGCCTAGCGGCCGAGCAGGCCGCGGGGGAGTACATCGGGGTGGCCAAGTTCTCGGCGGGGGCAGCGGCCCAGTTGCGCGAGCACTACCACCGCGTGAAAGGAGATTGGGCGGGCAAGGTGTGGAAGGATGGCAAGCCCTTTGAGCAGGCGTACCTGATCCACCTCTTCGCCGAGCTGCTGGCGCAGGGTCTGCCCTTTCACCTGGTGACTACGGAAGGCGAGTACATGGAGATCGACACCGAGGAAGACTATGCCCTGGCCAATGCGCAGTGGAGTCAGGGAGGGCGCGTCGGTGGATGACCCGTTCCGGCCCTTCGCCAGGTGCGTCCCGCGACACCATCTATATGGTATCGCGCCCATCTCAACCCCTCCCGCATCCTTCCCTTCCCAACCGCGCCCCAGGTAAAGGTCTCCAGGGTCCTCTCTCCTCCGCCTCTAACTGGTGAACTAGCCATGTCTACGATAGAGCACTACGGCACCTTGTTCCCCACCGCGGTGGTGGGGTCGCTGCCCCGGCCGGCCTTTGTGCGAGAAGTGGTGATGGGCGAGCGGGCACTGAGTCCCGAGCGCCGGGCCCGGGTCATGGACGACGCGGTGGCCTATGCGGTGTGTCTGCAGGAGGAGGCCGGCCTCGACGTGCTCAGCGACGGCGAGTGGCGGCGGGCTTCGTACATCGGGGTGATCGCCGAGTTGGCCCACGGTTTCGCGCTGGGCCGGTACGCGGACGGCCGGCCCTGGACGGTGGTGGTGGATAGGCTGGCCCCCAAAGAGCCGGGTTTCCTGGCTGCCGAGGCGCGTTTCCTCAAGCAGCATACCCAGAGAAAGATCAAGGTGGCCCTGCCCTCGCCGGCCCTGCTGGGGGAACGGTTGTGGGACCCGGAACGGTCGAAGAAGGCCTACCCCACGCGGCGGGACTTTGCCCGCGCCTGTGTGCCCTTTCTGCGGCGCGAACTGGAGCTGCTCTGTCAGGCGGGGACCGACGTGGTGCAGATCGACGACCCCCATCTGTGCCTGCTGGTGGACGATCAGGTGCGCGCCCAGCACGCCGATCCGGACGCGGAGGCGCGTTTTACCGTCGAGCTGATCAACGAGATGGTCGCCGGGATCGGGGGCACCCGCCTGGCGGTGCACCTGTGCCGGCGGGCCGGGGCCCGGGTGCGCGGTGAGGCCTGCCACACCGGCGGGTACGAGCCCCTCATCCCCCATCTCAACCGGCTGCAGGTGCAGCATCTCACCATGGAATTCACCAGCCCGGGGGCCGGCGAGGCACGGGTCTTCGGGCGGCTGCGCGAGGATCTGGAGATCGGCCTGGGCTGTGTGAGTGTACATCCGGGCGAGGTGGATACCCCCGAGCAAATCGCCGCGCGGGTGGAGCAGGCACTGAAGTTTTTGCCCAAGGAGCGGGTGGTACTCAACCCGGACTGTGGCTTTGCCCCTGGTTCAGCCGCCAAAATCGATATCGAGGAGGTGTATGCCAAACTCTGCAACCAGTCCGCCGCCGCCCGTCTGCTCCGGGAGCGCCATGCCTAGGGCGGCCCGGCTCTGGCTCTTCCTGCTGCTGGTATTGCCCCTGAGAGCTGAGGAACTGCGTTTCGACACGGCGGCGCAGTGGCGGCGCTGGACCCTGCCGGGCAGCATCGTCGAGCTCAGCCGCGAAGGGGTGATCCGGCCTCTGCCCGCCCGCAAGGGCAGCAACGCCGCCCTCGATGCGCTTGCTTTTGGCGGGGGCATCCGCGGGGCTGGCTCCACTCGGGGGGATGCCGCGCTGGTGCTGGACGGCGACCCGGAGACCGGCTGGCGCCCTGATCCGGGCGACGATCCCGAGAGTTGGTGGCTGGAAATCGATCTGGGCCGGGTGGTCTCGGCCCATCAGGTGCGCCTGGTTTTTGCCGCCGACGCGCCGCCTTTCCCGCTCTTCGACCTGCTGCTCTCCACCGGGGAGCAGGCCCGCGACAACACCCGCAGCCCCATCCCCGGCACCCTCATCTACCGCCTGCGCCAGCGCTTTGGCGAAAACGAGCGCCACCAGGTGGTCATGGATCTAGGGGCACCGGAGAAGTCGCTGGTGCAGGTGCTGCGCCTGCAGGTGCTGGGGGCGCCGCCGGCCGGCCGGCTGGTGGAGGTGGAGGTGGATACCTTTGGGGACAACCTGGCCCTCGACCTGGCCGAGAAGGGCGGCGGGGTGGATATCATCGTCGAGGTGGAGGGCGGGGAGCGGGACGTGATCCCCCTGGGCAACGCGGTGGAGTTGGCCGACGGGCTGCTCAACACCTCGTGGCTGTACGGCCGGGCTTCGCGCGGGGTGAACGACATCAACGCCCGCATCACCCTCGATCTGGGCGCGGTGTACCAGGTGGATCTGGTGCGCCTGGTCAGCGCTGCGGTGCTCTTCCAGCAGTACGGCTCCCGCTCCTTCGACTTCAAGTTCTACGAGGTGCTCACCGCCGATGGCTCCCTGGCCCCGGATGGCACCCTGGTGTGGCAGAAACACTTTTCCGGCACCTCCATCCCCCTCAACCACCACCAGGGCCTGGCAGACCACTTCTTTGCGCTGACCCCGACCCGCTACGTGCGCGTGGCCTGGAAGTACTGGGACGCCGCCTGCGCCGTGGCCCTGGGAGGGGGGCAGGGCGCCACCACCCAGGGCTGTGCTGCCGGGGGGATCACCGAGGAGATCCAGGTTTTCGGCCAGGGGTACCCGCTGGAGGTGGCGCTGACCTCGCCCCTCATCGACCTGGGCGGCAGCAAGAAGGTGGATGCCCTCAGCTGGCAGGCCGACACCCCGGTGGGCACCGAGGTGGAGATCCGCAGCCGCAGCGGCGACAACCTGAAGGAGCAGATCATCTACCGCGACAAAAACGGCAAGGAGATCACCCAGAAGAAATGGGAGAAATTGATCTCCAGCTTCCGCGGGCCGGTGGACACGGTGGCGGTGATCGGTGAGGGCTGGAGCCCCTGGAGCCGGATCTATCCGCACTCGGGATCGGCTTTTCTGTCCCCCTCGCCGCGCCGGTACCTGGAACTGGAGGCGCGGCTGAGGAGCCACGACCCGCGGGCCGCCGCCGCACTGGACTGGCTCTCGCTGACCTATTCGGAGCCTCTGGCCGAGAAGGTGGTGGGCGAACTCTGGCCGGCCCAGGTACAGCCGGGGGCTTGGACGGAGTTTGCCTATTACCTGCGGGCCCAGGGCAATACCAGCGGTTTCGACCAGGTGGCCCTTCAGGCTTCGGTGCCCCTGCGCTTCGAGTCGGTGCGGGTGGGCGGGGCCGAGGTGGCGGTGGTGGCCGATTCGGGGGCGGCGGGATTCCAGCTGCAATTGCCCCGCACCGTGCGCCGGGGGGAACTGGTCGAGGTGCGTTTTTCGGGAGCGGTCTACCTCGATGCCACCCGGGTCGAGGCCTTTGTCGAGGACAGCCGTCAACAGGGCCGGCAGCAGGTGGAGGCCGGGGATGCTGATCAGGAGGTGGATAGCCAGACCGATGTGGTGCGCCTACCGGTGGGTAAGGGACTCCTGGCCAATATAGTACTGGCCTCGACGGTATTGACCCCCAATGGCGACGGGGCCAACGATCGGCTGCGCCTCACTTTCGACCTGGTCAATATGTTGGAAGCCAGGCCTTTACGCCTGCGCCTCTTCGATCTGTCGGGCCGCCTGGTGCGGCAGATCGAAGCCCGGAGCATGGCGGGAGCACAGCAGTTGCAGTGGGATGGCGCCGACGATCAGGGCGCCCGGGTCCCGCCTGGGATCTATCTGCTGCGCCTGGAAGTCGAGGGTGACGCCCGGAGCGAAGGTATCGGCCGCCTGGTGTACGTGGTCTATTGAGGGGAACCCCCGCTCCCCGGACCGCCTCCGGGTGTGATCCGGCACACAGCCAACTTCTGTAGTAAGTGTAGATTCATATATTATACTTGGCTTGTTTCGCGCCGCACCTCCACCTGTCCCTCCGCGAGGATCTCGATGTTCACCCCTCCTTCCGTGCCTCGACCCCACCTGCAAGGGCGGCGGTTGCAGGGTTTGTTGCTGCTCAGCCTCCTCTGCTTTCCCCTCAGCGCCCAGGCGGCACTCAAGTCGTGGAGCGCGGCGGTGGACGGTTCCTGGGCGGACCCGGCCAAATGGTCGCCGGCCGGGGTGCCAGCCGCCACCGACAGTGTGCGGATCGCGGCGGCGGGCGCCTACACCGTCACCCTGCAGGGCAGCGTAATCGTGGCCCAGCTCAGCGTGGGCGGCAATGGCGGCAACCCCACCCTCTGGGTGCAGGGCAGCACCGCCAGGGGCAATGCGGCCCTGCGGGTGAACGGCGGGGTCACCAACGCCGGGGTGATCCGGCTCGAGAGCACGGGCGGCGCCACCACCTCCAACCTGACCTTGCCCAGCGCCACCCTGGTGAACCAGGGGACCATCGAGATCAACACCGGTTCGGGTGGCCTGCGCCAATTCAGCGCCAACCTCGACAATCAGGGCACCTTCAGGGTCAATGCCCCCGCGCTCTTCAACAAAACCGGCGGGGTGTACACCAACCAGGGCGAGTTCAGGGTCGAGGCCGGCCAGTCCCTGACCATCTCGGGCGGCAACCAGGTCCTCAACCAGAACGGCGGTACCCTGGCGGTGGCTGGCAGTCTGGCCCTGACCAGCGCCACCTTCAACTTCAACGGCGGCAGCATCCCCAACCAGGCGCCGCTGCTGCTGACCTCGACCCTCAACATCGGCGGCGGTGCCACCGGCACGGCCAGTTTCAGGGTGCGCGGCCGCTCCACCCTGACAGGCAATATGCAATATCGCCGCCGGCCAGACCCTCTGGGTCAACGGCACCACCCGGACCGACGCGGTGCTGACCTCGAGCAGCGGGCTGGCCAACGCGGGAACCATCCGCCTGGAAAGCAGCGAGGCGGTGGCGGCCTCGAATCTGGTGCTCTCCAGCGGCACCTTGCTCAACACCGGCCTGATCGACGTGCGGCGGGGCAGCGGTGGCGGGCGCAGCCTGATCGCCAACCTCGACAACCGGGGCACCCTGGCAGTGGGGGTGACGGCGCGACTGACCAAGACCAGCAACGGGGTGTTCAACAACAGCGGGGCCATGACCCTCACCGCCACCGACACCCTCGAAGTCGCCGTGGGCGCCTTCACCCTCCAGCCGGGCGGCACCTTTACCGGGGGCGGGATGCTCATGCTGGACCGGGTGACCCTGGCCGGGGCCGGCACCCTCGGGGCGTTGGTCGAGGCGTATGAGAGCGCCGTCAACCCAGCGGGCATCCTCCGTATCGAGGGTTCGTACTACCAGGATTCCTTCACCCAGGTCAACATCGACCTGGGCGGCGCTGAGCCGGGCACCGGCTACGACCGGCTCGAAGTGGGCGGCGAAGCCTATATGGATGGGGGAAACCTCAGCCTCCACCTGGTCAATGGGTACGAACCGGGCAACTGCACCCCCTTCACGGTGCTCAGCTATGGCTCCTTGGGCCGGCGTTTCGAGGATATCGACGACAGCGGCGTGGATCTGGACGGGGATCTGCAACTGCACTCCGTCTACACCGACGAGGCGTTGGACCTGCTGGTCAGCGACGAGGGCGACCCGGTCAACGTGGTGCCCACCCAGCTCAACCTGACCGAGGGCGGGGGGAGCCAGTCCTACCGGGTCTGCCTGGGCCGCGAGCCCAACGACGAGGTGGAGGTCTCGGTCTCCCCCGATGCCCAAGTGCGGGTCGCGCCGACGGAGCTGGTCTTTGCCGAGGCCGCCTGGAACGCGGTGCACAGCGTGGCGGTGACCGCGGTGGACGACGCGGCAAATGAAGGGACCCACAACGGCATCGTCAGCCACGATGCCGAAAGCCAGGACGACGACTTCGACGAAGACCAGGTCAGCCGGGTGATCGCCCAGATCGCCGACAACGACGGAGGAGGGTCCAGCCTGTCGGTGAACGATGTCTCGGTGGCCGAGGGCAACAGCGGCACCCGCAACCTCACCTTTACGGTGACCCTGTCCCCGGCCAGCTCCCAGACGGTGAGTGTGGCCTGGGCCACGGCCAACGGCACGGCCACCGCCGGCAGCGATTACAACGCCAACAGCGGTACCCTGTCCTTCAGCGCCGGCCAGACCAGCAGGACCGTGGCGGTGACGGTGCGCGGTGACCAGACGGTGGAGCCGGATGAGACCTTTTTTCTCAACCTGAGTAACGCCACCAACGCCACCCTCGCCGACCCCCAGGGCATCGGCACCATCACCAACGACGACGGCACCAGCCTGTCGGTCGGCGACGCGGCGGTGGCCGAGGGCAACAGCGGCACCCGCAACCTGACCTTTACGGTGACCCTGTCCCCGGCCAGTTCCCAGGCGGTGAGTGTGGCCTGGGCCACGGCCAATGGCACGGCCATTGCCCCCGGCGACTACGCGGCGGCCAGCGGCACCCTGAACTTCGCCGCCGGCGAGACCAGCAAAACGGTGGCGATCACCATCAACGGCGACCTGGTCACCGAGTCGGACGAGACCTTCACCCTCAACCTGAGCAACCCCAGTAATGCCACCATCGCCGATGGCCAGGGGCAGGGCACGATCACCACCGACGACGCGGCACCCTCGCTCTCGGTCGGCGACGCCGCCACGACCGAAGGCAACAGCGGCACCAAGACCCTGAGCCTGGCGGTCACCCTGTCCAATCCGAGCAGCCAGGCGGTGAGTGTGGCCTGGGCTACGGCCAATGGCACGGCCATTGCCCCCGGCGACTACGCGGCGGCCAGCGGCACCCTGAACTTCGCCGTCGGCGAGACCAGCAAAACGGTGGCGATCAGCATCAACGGCGACCTGACCACCGAGCCGGACGAGACCTTTACCCTCAACCTGAGCAACCCGACCAACGCCACCCTTGGCGACGGGCAGGGGGTGGGCACCATCACCAACGACGACGTCCAGGCCAGCCTGAGCATCAACGACGTGGCGGTGGCCGAGGGCAATAGCGGTACCCGCAACCTGACCTTCACCGTGACTCTCGCCCCGGCCAGCACCCAGACGGTGAGTGTGGCCTGGGCCACGGCCAACGGCACGGCCACCGCCGGCAGCGATTATGCGGCCGCTAGTGGCACCCTCTCCTTTTCGCCGGGACAGACCAGCCGCACCATCGAGGTGGCAGTTAACGGCGACCTGATCAACGAGGGCGACGAGAACCTGGTAGTCAACCTGAGCGGCGCCACCAATGCCATCCTGGCCGACAACCAGGGGCAGGGCACCATTACCGATGACGACAACCAGCCGACCATATCGATCAACGACGCCGCGGTGAGCGAGGGCAACAGCGGCACCAGCACGCTGAGCTTCACGGTGACCCTGTCCAACCCCAGCAGTGTGGCGATCACGGTGCAGTACGCCACGGCCAACGGCACGGCCACCAGCGGCAGCGACTACACCGCCGCCAGCGGCACCTTGACCATTGCAGCGGGTCAGACCAGTGGTACCGTGGCGGTGACGGTCAATGGCGATGTGCTGAACGAAGCCGACGAGACCTTCACCCTCACTCTGAGCGGTCCCACCAACGCCACCCTCGCTGATGCCCAGGGCACCGGTACCATTGCCAACGACGACACCGGTCTCACCATCAGCATCAGCGACGCCTCGGTGTCCGAGGGCAACAGTGGCACCAAGAGTATGACCTTCACGGTGAGCCTGTCGGCGGCCAGCGGCCGGGCAGTGAACGTCACCTATACCACGGCCAACGGCACCGCCACCGCCGGCAGCGATTATGCGGCCGCTAGTGGCACC
>SXGS01160097.1_pt1 | contig 14671 bp, 13 predicted proteins | sample 3174681 | NCBI WGS metagenome assembly SXGS01 (sample SAMN11356861, study PRJNA531348) | freshwater metagenome | isolation source: freshwater sample F1-80 | place: China: Fuxian Lake, Yuxi | collected 2017-12-25
CGCATCTCCATTACGAACTCTGGAAGAACGGCCAGGCGGTCAATCCGCGCTCGGTCAGCCTGTCGAACACCGATCGCCTGACGGGGGCGGAGTTGAACCGTTTCCGCGGGGTGGTGTCGAGCCTGCTCGGCACGCCGGTTGCGGGCAGCGCGAAGGCGGCGGACGGAGACGCGGCGGAATAATCGCGCGCTACCCGATATCCGGCAATATCCCCCAAACATAATCCAAGCGAAAGCTGGGATATCACGCCGCATTCAAACTTCATGAGAGCCCAGCCTGCGCCGGGGTGACCTGGATCGTTTAATCACCAAACCTAACCCGTTCGCCTTGAGCTTGTCGAAGGGCTGTCCTTCTTCAAGCCGCAGTCTGTTCGGCGGGAAGAAAAGAACAGTGCTTCGACAAGCTCAGCACGAACGGGGAAGGGTGTCCAAATTGAAGATCGCTTACCGCCCCTGCAAACGCCAGCGGCGGATGGTGCGTTGAAGGATTTCCTCCTCGCCGCCGGTATCCCGCCACAATTGGCTGAACAGCGGGTCGCCCGATGCGGGGCGGCGCGATGCTTCGAGGTCGTCGAACACCACGCGCATCGGCGTGGCGACGCCTTCGCCGCAGATGATGCATTCGCGGTTGCGCAGCGCCGGAATCGAATCGAGGAAACCCCGCGCGCCTTCGGGCATGGCGGCGCGCACATAGGCCTGGTCGCGATCGTTGTTCAGGCGCATCGAGATGATCGTGCCGCACTGCGACAGCACGCCTTCGGCAAGGTCGGAAGGGCGCTGGGTAATGAGGCCCAGCGACACGCCGTATTTGCGCCCTTCCTTGGCAATGCGGCTGAGGATGCGGCCCACCGAACTGGTGTCGGCATTGCGTTCGTTCGGGACGTAGCGATGCGCTTCCTCGCAGACCAGCAGGATCGGGCGCTGCGCTTCGCCGCGTGCCCAGATTGCATAGTCGAACACCATCCGGCTGAGCACCGCGACGACGACCGACGTGATCTCGTTGGGGACGCCCGATACGTCGATGATCGAAATCGGCTTGCCCTGCGACGGAAGTCTGAAAATGCGCGCCAGGAAATCGGCCATGGTATCGGCGACCAGCATGCCGGAAAACATGAAGGCATAGCGCGGATCGGCCTTGATCTCGTCGATCTTGGTCTTGATCCGAAGATAGGGCGCGGTCTCGCCCGCGCGGTCGAGCTTGCCCATTTCGAGCTGGATCAAGTTCGACAGATCGCTGAGCAGATAGGGGATCGGCGAATCGACCGTCAGCTTGCCCATTTCGCCCGCCAGCCGGTTCTTGGACCGCGCGGCAAGCAGGCATTTCGCCAGGATGTCGGCATCGATCTGACGCTCGTTGCCATGCGTCGTCAGGAACACTTCGCAATGTTCCTCGAAATTCATCAACCAATAGGGCATGGCGAGGTTCGACGCGTCATAGATCGCGCCGTTGCCGCGAAACGCCGCCGAATATTCGCCGTGCGGGTCGATCATGACGATGTGACCCTGCGGCGCCAGATCGCAGATACGGTGGAGGATCAATGCGGCGGCGGTCGATTTGCCGGTGCCGGTCGAACCCAACAGCGCGAAATGCTTGCCGAGCAGCGCATCGACGTACAGGGCGGCGCGAATGTCGCGGGTGGGATGCACCATGCCGATTTCGACATGAGCGCGATTGTCGGCGGCATAGATTTGCTTCAGATCGGCGCTCGACACCGGATAGACCGGCGTGCCGGGCACCGGATAGCGCGTGACGCCGCGCCGGAAGTGATAGAGCTTTCCGGTCAGCTTTTCCTCGTCGCCTTCGCCCAGGAAATCGATCTGGGCGGCGATGTGATAGGGCGAGTTGTCGGCGATGCGCAGCGACCGGACACTGGCGATCAGCCAGACATTGCCGACGCGCATCTTCACCTGGCTGCCGACCGTCCCGGTGTTGGCGAGCGCCGGGTCGGCATGATTCGACAATTCGGTCAGGGTTTCGGCGTCGAACAGCACGCGGCTCGTCGATCCCGTGATCTCGAACACGCTGCCGATCGGCTGTGGCGAAAATCCCTTGGGACTGACGCCGGTGTCAGCCGCCGATGCGTCGGCAAAGGCGCGATCGCCCAACATTTCGGTCATACGCAGGTCCCACTCACCCTTCGGATGGGCGATCCTGCGCGCGCAGGCGTAAAGATCGCGTAAGGAACGCGCTAACGACTTAGAAACGCCGCCAAATCGCAGCTGCCCCCCAACCGAATGCGAGCGACAGCAGTACGGCGACCAAGCCGTAAGCCAGCGAGGCGTTTTCCGCCGCCGCGGCGATGAAGCGTTCGAACCCGGATTTGCGGATATCGATGTCCCGGACCGCTGCCGAGAGCACGCGACCGTCCTGCACCAGAAACGTCTCTGCGGTGAACTTGCCGACCGGCACGCGTGCCGGGATGGTCAGGCGAGCGCGATACAGCACGTCGTCGGTGATCTCCACCGCGTCGGGGTCTTCGTAATAGAGTCCGGCGCGCCGTCTGAGATCGACCAGCCCGGCGGCGAAGCGCGCTTCGTCTGCGGCGACTGCTCCCGATGCAGGCGACAGTTGCAGGCTGTCGAGCCCCAGTTCGAAAATGGCGCGTCCGCGTTCGTCGACGATTTCGTCGATCGGTCGCGACGATGCGATGGCGTAAAAGCTGGGCGCGGAGCGATATCGGTTGCTGTCGGCATTGACCCAGATGCCCGCCAACCGCTGCTTTTCGCGCAGCAGGATCGATTCGGTCGGCCCTTTGACGACGACAACGATATCGGCGGGCCGTCCGCCCTGCGGAACGCGCCCTTGTGGATAGAGGATCGCGCCGAACAGCAGCAGCTCCGCGCCGGTGAACGAATAGGCGATCTCGATCTCGCGCTGCGACACGTCGGGGACGAGCACGGGCGTCGTCGCCCCGAGCAGGAACGGTGCCAGCGCCAGCGCGGACAGGGCGCGAAACCGCTTCACATCAACTGAACCGAATAGATTTCATCGGGTCGCCAGCCCAGCCCCATCGCCATGCGGATCGCGACCGCCAGAACCATGATGGCCAGCGCCAGACGAAGATATTCGGGCTTGGCCTTTTGCGCCAGTCGTGCACCGATCTGCGCGCCCGCGACCGAACCGAGAAGAAGCAGGACGGCAAGCACGATATCCACCGCCTTGGTGGTCAGCGAATGGACCATCGTCGCTGCGGCACTCACGAACAGGATCTGGAACAGCGATGTGCCGACCACGACCTGCGTGCCCATGCCGAGGACGAACAGCATCGCCGGCACCAGGAAGAATCCGCCGCCGACCCCCAGCAGCATGGTCAATATGCCGGTCAAGATCCCGAGGATGAACGGCGCGAACGGAGAAATATACAGCCCCGACCCATAGAAGCGCCAGCGCAGGGGCAGCGCCGCGATGATGCGGTGATGACGGCGACCGCTGCTCTTGCGCACCGTGCCGCTGCGGCTGGCAGAGACGCTGGCGATCGCCTCGCGCAGCATCAGCCCGCCGATCGACCCCAGCAGCACGACATAGAGAAGGGCGATCACGACATCGATCTGGCCGGACGCCTGAAGCGCGCGAAAAATGATCGCGCCGAACAGTGATCCGACGACGCCCCCCGCGACCAGCACGCCGCCCATCTTCATATCGACACCGCCGCGCCGCAAATGGGCATAGACGCCCGATACGCTTGCCCCCGTTACCTGGCTCGCGGCAGAGGCGGCGGCGACGGTGGGGGGGATGCCGTAAAAGATCAGCAGCGGCGTCGTCAGGAACCCGCCGCCGACCCCGAACATGCCCGACAGCAACCCCACCCCGCCGCCCAGCGCGATGATGACCAGCGCGTTGACCGACAGGTTGGCGATGGGAAGATAAAGGTCCATGTCGCGTCAAGCCCTAACGCCTTCGACGGCGCGGCAAAAGGGCGGCGGGCAACGGGTCGCAAATCGGACGCTCAGAAATCCGCCGCTAGCGTCAATGTCGGCCCAGAACCCGGCTTCGCATCCCCGGTCACACGTTCGCGCCAGTCGATCAATGCCCGAAGCGTCCGGCCGCCCGTGGGAATGCGGGCACCGACCGACGGCCCGATATCGATCCGGTGCGCGTCGCGTTGGGCGGCGGCCCAGGCGCCCAGGCCAAGGTCCAGTCGTGCGGTCGAAATCTCGATTACCGGTCGCGCCACGCGCACCAGGCCGTCGCCATAATGTTCCGCCTTGTCACGCCAGATCATGCCGATCTGGCCGTAAGCTTCGACCTCGACCGTGGCGCCCGAACGCGGAGACAGCCCTGCGACAAGGCCGATCGCCGGCCCGCCTGTCTGACCGTCGATAGCGAATCGACGTTCGGCAATCATCCGCACGGGCATTTTCGGTAGCTGCCAGTCGATGCCGATCGCGATTTCCTTGCCAATCCCTTCAAGCGGTGCCGTCGCGCGCGCATAGCTGCTCCATCCCGGCGCGATGCGGTGGTGCAGCGCCAGCCCCATCTGGCTTGCCCCCAATTGTCCGGTCCCGGTCGCCGGGCCGCTGCGCGTCATCAGCCAGGCACTCCCGTGCCATCGGTCGCTTTTCGCGGGCGAGGTCGCAACCGGCGATGGACGCTGTCGCTCATCCTCGCGATACAGTGCGGCGTGGTGGATCGACGCATCGCCGGGTGCAAATCGCCCGCCGAACGTGGCAAGGTTGGCGAGCGCGAAACCGATGCGCGCGCTGTCCGGGTGGTGAAGCTGCGCAGCCAGTATCGAACCGCCTTGCAGCGTCGGGCGAACGGGCGTCGCATCGGGTGTAATCGTCGCGGCTTTGGCCTGCGATAGCCAGTTCGCCGTCGTGGCGGCTTCGGATGCGGTCGCAATCGGCTGACGAAATGTGGCTGAAGGAGCGATCGCGCCCGGCCACAGCATGAACATCCGCCAGCCGATCCAGCCCGCCAGCACCATCGCAAGGAAACGAAAGGGGCGACCGGGCATTCGCGTTCAGCCCGCGATTTCGGTAGGGCTGGGAAAATGATGTGCGGTCTTGTCCCATTGCGGCGCCTGTCCGCGCAGCAGTCGCCAATATTGGCCGGTCGCGCGTCTGGCGGCGAGCATCGCGATGATGTTGCCGACGATCAGGCGCGGAAGCACGAGCAGCGCGGTTCGTCGGCCATAAGCCTGCGCCACCCACCACATGCGCATGGCGACACGCCACAGCAACAGGGCCGATGTCAGAAATAGCAGAGGCTCAAACGATCCAAAGCTCCTGGTCGCTTCGATGCCCGCCACGCCGAACAGGATGCCGGTCAGCAACAAGCCGAGATAGGCCGAAACCAGCGTGACGACTGCCAGCAAGGCGCGTCGGTCTCGCATCCGCATCCACCATTCGGCAAGCGAAGCGCGCGCGCCCCAGCCGGTGCGATCCCAGCCCGCCAGCGCGATCCCCGCCATCCAGCGTGCCTTTTGCCGGACGGCGGCGTCGATGGTGGCGGGGAAATAGGCACGGACCGAAATCAGGTTGCCCGACGCATCGAACGCCCGGGCAAAGCCGACGCGCCCGCCGTCGCGTGCCACCGCGAACCCCAGCTCATAATCCTCGGTCAGGCTCGTCGCGTCGAACGGGTCGCCGTCACGCTGTCGGGCGATCGACGCCAGCACGTCGCGGCGGATCGCACAGCCCACGCCCGCAAGCGGCAATGCCGCGCCCAGCGCATCGCGCACGGGCATCTGTTTGGCATGGGCCTCGGCAAACTCGTCGCAATAATGGCCACTGACGAGCGGTGAGCCGGGCACCGGCAGCGGATGCACCGGAAGCTGGGCGGCGTGATGATCGACCAACATCGCCCCCAAGACCCGCAATTCCAGCGGATGGACCACATCTTCTGCGTCATGCAGCACCACGCCGGCATAGCGTCGATGATTGCGCCATTCGTCGCGGCGAAGCGCGTGCCACAGTCCGTTGAGGCAATCGGCCTTGGTCGTCGGTCCCGCACGACGCAAAACCACCAGACGGATGCGGGGATCGTGCTCGGCTGCCCGGGCCACGGCGTGGATCGTCGCCGGATCGTTGGGATAGGTGCCGACGAAGATCGTCAGATCGGGCTCGCCCAGTCGTTCGCTCAGGTGCGCAAGCATGGCACCGATCACGATCGATTCGTCCCAGGCGGGTACGAAGATCGCCATCGGGCGGGCGGGTGGCGGCAACTGGACGGCCGAAATCGGACGCAAACGTCCGCGAAGCTTATGGCGAAGCCACAGGAAATCCACCGCAAGATCGTCGATCCCGCCGATCAGGAAGCCGATTGCGGCAAATAATAGCGCCTCCCGCGCCGAAAAGCCCAGCGCGGCGACGATCCAGTCGGCATCCCCCATCCATGCCCCCGAGTCGAATCGGCGGCATGATGGGCATGTGTGCCATGCCGGATCAAGCGATTGCGTAATTTGCGTATTTCGATTCCGGCGTGCCAAAACAGAACGCCCGGGAGCCAATCGGCATCCCGAGCGTTTCGCGTGCGGTCCTTTCCCTTTCGGGGACTGATGCCTTGCGGCATCCGGCCGCGCCGAGGCTTATCGCGGCGCGGCCATTGGACCGGGTCTTACCAATAGAAGCCGCGGATCACGTCCACCACGACGCCGCGCCGGTAATCGATCAGCACCACGTCGTTATAATGGCGGACCCAGCGCTGGTTGCGGCTGACCGGCGGCAGGCGGTAACGCCACGGATCGTTGATCCAGTAACGCTGACCGTAATAGGTCGGCGCGATCCGGGCACCGGGACGCCACTGGTTATAGCGAAACGGTGCGCGCCAGTTGCCGCGGGCATAAAGCGCGCGATTGCTGTTGCGATAACCGCGCCAGTCGTTGCGGCCCCAGCGGCGGTCGCGCTCGCGCACGCTCTGGTTCAGGTCGCGTCGGGCATCGCGCACGTCGCGGCGTTCTTCGCGCACGTCACGCCAGTCGCCGCGCCGTTCGGCCTGACGCAATTCGCGACGTTCCTCACGCAGATCGCGGCGATCCTCGCGAATTTCACGATTCGACTGCGCATTGGCCGTCGCGGGAACGATCGCGGCGGGCATCGCCACCGCGGCGATCAGCGAAGCAATAAAGGTCTTACGCATGAACAATCCTCCTTCGAAACGCCGGCTCTCCACAGGGAAAAGGACGGCGATGAAGGCAGTTTTGTCCGATTCGTCCTGAACGGCGCGGGAATGCGCCGGTCATCGAAGCGAAAGGTGATTTGCGGCGATTATTGCTGCTGGGGCGGGGGCGCACCGGCACCGACCGTACCGATATTGCCGAACAAGTCCTGGAAGAAGCCGCGCTCGCTACCGAGTGTCGGGGTCTTTTTCGATGTGGGCGTGATATTGGCGACGTTTTCCAGTCCTTCGCGGGTAACCGACGTCACCGTGCCTGCCGGGTCGAACTGGATGCGCAGCACCGTCTGTTGCGTCGGATCGGGCTTCTGAAATGCGAAGTTGCGGTTTTCGCGGCCGAAATAATACCAGTCGCCCTGGTCGAACTGCGCGGCAAAGGTTGGACTGCCCAGCGTCCGCATCACCGAATCGCGGTTATCGACGCCGGGAGAGATCGAATTGACCAGATCGGCGTCGGTCACATATCCGGTATAGCTGCGCGATTTGGTGCACGCGCCCGTCGCCAGCATCGCCGTGCAGGCCAGCGCAAAGGCCACGCGCTTGGCCGAAAAACCCGAAATCAACGCCATCACATTCTCCTCAGGCGAGCGCGCACGATCATCCTCGCGCATTGCATCGCGTGTCGAAGCCCTCAATATGCGGGCACGAACCAGCAAACAAGCCGCTTGGCCAACGAACCGCCCTTTGGACGCGTTCGAAAGGTGTCGCGGGCGAGTATGGGAATGACGATGGGATTGTTTGACAGGATGTTCGGCCGAAGCGCGGCACAGCGGGGCGATGCGGTCTACGCCGCGGTCGTAGCAAAGGCGCGCGAGGAACATTGGTATCTGGCGGGCGGGGTCGCGGACACGATCGACGGACGGTTCGACATGGTCGCCGCCGTCCTGTCGATGGTGTTGCTGCGGCTGGAGGCGGAGCCGGGCAACGAGGAACTGAACGCCGCGCTGGCCGAGCGATTCGTCGACGATATGGACGGCCAGCTTCGCCAGATGGGGATCGGCGACATCGTCGTCGGCAAACATATCGGCCGGATGATGGCGATGCTGGGCGGGCGGCTCGGTGCCTATCGCGAAGGGCTCGCGGCGGACGACCTGACGCCGGGGCTGCGCCGCAACCTGTACCGCGATCAATCGCCAGACGACACGCAAGTCGCTTATATCGACACGGCGCTGCGCGAATTTCACGCGCGGTTGCTGGCAAGCGACGTCGCGGCGTTCGAAGGCGGGCAATTGCCATGACCATTGCGCCGGAATTCAGCCGCCTGGTGCCGCTCGACCGGATTGGCGCAGGGGCGAGCGCACATGAGATCGCGGCGAACGAGGCCGAATGCGCCGCGCTCGCCACCCGGTTCGACCTGATCGCAATCGAACGGCTGACCGCCACCCTGACGCTCAAACGCGACGGCGATGTGGTCGATGCGAGCGGACGCCTGTCGGCAGCGGTCATCCAGCCCTGCATCGCCAGCGGCGAACCCGTGCCCGCGACCATCGACACCGATCTCGCGATCCGCTTCGCCCCCGAAAGCGACGATCCGGCGGAAGAAGTCGAACTCGACGCAAACGCCCTCGACACCGTCGATTATCGCGGCGGTGCGATCGACCTGGGCGAAGCGGCAGCCGAAACGCTGGCGCTGGCGCTCGACCCGTTCCCGCGCAGCCCGCACGCCGATGAGGCGCTGAAAGCGGCAGGGGTCATAAGCGAGGACGAGACAAAGGCGGCGAGCAGCCCGTTCGCGGCGCTGAAGGGGCTGGGAAATGGGTAGGTCGAACGACGACTAACGACCCCATTGCAGTCGTGGCGCGGTTGCGCAAACATCTGCCATGAACATGACTTTCGCGCTGATCGCTGGCGGCATCTTTGGTGTCGTCGTGGGACTGGTTTGGCGGAACCTCAAGCTTGGGTGCGCCACACTCTTCATCGTGCCTTTCGCCCACTACGCTTACATGAACTGGTGGCAGAGCAATCACAGCGAGACACTGCGCTCGACCAGCGGGTTGGATATCCTATTTCTTCTGCCGTTCACTTGCGTGGGCGCGATGATCGGTTTTCTGATGGGCGCAGGGATCAGGCATGCGGCGCGGCGAAAGACTGACGACCGCTAACCACCCAATTCATGCCACCGCGTCAGCCCCGCGTCCCGATCCCCTTAGCCAACATCTCCGCTACCACATCCGCGACATCCTCGGGCGCTTCGTCCTTCGACCACACGCCGTAGCGCAGGCCCAGGAACACGTTCATTCCCATGATCGCCCAGGCGTGAATTTCGGATAGTCCGGGCTTTACCTCGCCGCGTTCGCCTGCTGCCGCCAGCCGCCTGGCGATGCGGTCGGCGGTGGTCGCATAATGGGCGCGAAAGCTTTCTGGATCGACGAATTCGGCTTCGTCGATGATGCGATAGATTTCCTTGTGGTCGCGGACGAAGCGCAGGAACTGGAGCAGGCCTGCGCGTTCCGCCGCGATCTGGTTCGGGGCTTCGCGGATCGCTGGCGCGACGTGATCGCGCACCTGATCCGACATGTCGCGGACCAGCGCGCGGAACACCGCGTCCTTCGAATCGAAATAGGTATAGAAACTGCCCAGCGCGACACCGGCGCGCCGGGTGATCCCGCTGATCGATCCGTCGTGAAATCCTTTCACGCCGAACTCGATCGCCGCCGCGTCGAGGATCGCGCGCAGCGTCTTTCGCCCCCGCGCGGTCCGCGGTTCCTTGCCTGCGCTGGCGGCCGAACCTGTGTCGCCGACCGGCGGTGGCGCGGTCGCGGCGGCCTTTGCCCCTGTTGTCGCGCGGACACGGTTCTCGCCCATCGCGCCTTCTCCCCTAAATCCCAAGTTGAAACCCGGTTCAGGTTTCAGTATAGGCTCCTCCACGCTCACACAACCCGGATCAACCGGGTCGCATTATCTCAGGGAGGGGTTCCGATGGCACGTCGCATTTTATCCGCGCGCACGATCTTCAATCTCGGCGTCGCATTCGGCGCGCTGGCTGCCGCGCCCGCGCTGGCGCAGGACGTCGGCACCGATGGCGCGCCCATCGCCGAGGAACAGGATGGCGGCGATATCGTCGTCACCGCGCGCCGCCGCGAGGAAAGCCTGATCGACGTGCCGATTTCGATGTCGGTGCTGACCGGAGAGACGCTGCGCGATACCGGCGCGGTCGACATCACCGCGCTTCAGGACAAGACCCCGAACCTGACGCTGCAAATCGCGCGCGGATCGAACTCCACCTTGATCGCCTTTTCGCGCGGCGTCGGTCAGCAGGATCCGCTCTGGGGCTTCGAACCCGGCGTCGGCCTCTATGTCGACGACGTCTATGTCGCGCGTCCGCAGGGCGCCGTCCTCGACATTTTCGACGTCGAGCGGGTCGAGGTGCTGCGCGGACCTCAGGGTACGCTGTACGGCCGCAACACCATCGGCGGTGCGATCAAATACGTCACCAAGCGGCTGGGCAACGAGTTTGAGGGCTCGGCACGCGCGGCTTACGGTTCCTATGACCAGATCGACCTGATCGGCCAGGTCACGGTGCCGGTATTCGACGGCTTTTCAGTGGGCGGCGCGGTCGCGCGCTACTGGCGCGACGGGTACGGCACCAACCTGACCACGGGGGCCGAGCATTACGACAAGGACGTGATCGCAGCCCGGCTGTCGGCGGAATACAACCCGACCGACACGATCTTCTTCCGGCTGGCGGGCGACCGCGTGCTCGACAAGTCGAACCCGCGCCACGGCACCCGCCTGCTGCCCAATGGCACCGATGCGCGCTTTCTACCGACGCGGAGCGTCTATGACACGCGCGCCGGGATCGGCGACAATAACCGCGTGGTGACCGAGGGCGTGTCGTTCACGGGCGAAATCGGCCTGTCGAGCGCGCTGACGTTCAAGACGATCAGCGCCTATCGCCAGGGTGAATCCGATACCGTAATCGATTTCGACAACACGGTGCTACCGACCCTCGACGTCCCCGCACGCTATGAGGACCGTCAGTTCACTCAGGAATTGCAGCTTTTGTATCAGGGCGACCGGGTGCAGGGTATTGTCGGCCTTTATTACCTCAACGCCCGCGCGGCGGGTGCGTTCGACACGGTGATCGGCTCGCTTAACACCACGATCCTGACCTCGGGCGAGGTGAAGACCGAAAGCTATGCCGCGTTCGGCGATGTCAGCTTTGATGTGACCGAGCAGTTCAGCATCTCGGTCGGTGGCCGCTACACCAAGGACAGCAAGGAAGGGACGGTGTTCCGCCAGAACTTCACCGGCATTCGTTCGCCGCGGTTCGGCAATGCCGCCGCGGTGCCGGGGCTGATCCGCACCGATTACACCAACGAGCGTGATTTCGAGCAATTCACGCCGCGCGTCTCGCTCAGCTACGAAGTGCGGCCCGAGCTGAATTTCTATGCCTCGTACGGAAAGGGATTCAAATCGGGCGGGTTCGACATGCGCGGCGACGCGCTGTTCACGCCGACCACCGTCGATGGCTATGCGCCCGAAAAGATCGACAGCTATGAAATCGGCATGAAGGGCGCCTTCCTCGACCGTACCCTGTTTCTGAACCTTGCGGGCTACCACTCGAAATACAAGGATCAGCAGGTCACGATTCAGGTGCCGAACGTGCTGGCGGGCGGCATTGCCAGCTTCGTCGACAATGCGGGCCGCGCCGACATCTGGGGTGCCGAGGCGGAGGCGCGGTTCGTGCCGAGCCGCAATTTTTCGGCGACGATGACGCTGGGCTATACCAATGCCGATTATAAGGAATTTCTGACCTTCATTGCGGGTGGCACCCAGCCGGTCGACGTGGCGAACCAGCGCGTTTTCCAGAATACGCCCAAATTCACCGCCAGCGCATCGGCCACCTGGGGCGCGGACCTGATGGGTGGGCGCTTGTCGGTGACGCCCGCCGTGTCGCTGCGCAGCGACGTGTCGATGTTCGAAATCCCGACGCCAGCACTCGACCAGGACGGATATTTCCTGATCGATGCATCGGCCAATTGGGTCGCGCCCGACGAGCGCCTGACGCTGGGCGTGAACCTGCGCAACCTGACCGACGAGCGTTACCGGGTGGGCGGGTATAATTTCCCCGGCGCGGCATTCGGCAATTCGATCATCGGCTATTACGGCCCGCCGCGCACGGCGACGTTCAACATCGGCTATCGCTTCTGATCGAAATCACGGCATAACAAGGGGGCGGGGCCGGGTGCGCTGGATGGCGGCGTGCCCGGCCCGCTGCGTTTTGAGACGATAGGGGAGGGGTAGGCATGCAACTCGGAGGCACGATCGCGCCCGAAGACACGACGCCGCGGTATCGCGCGGCGGTGCTGGCGATGCTGCTGCTCGTCTATACCTTCAACTTTCTCGACCGGCAGATTCTCGGCATCCTCGCGGTGCCGATCAAGGCCGATCTCGGGCTGACCGACAGCCAGCTCGGCCTGCTGGGCGGCCTCGCCTTTGCCGTCCTCTATTCGACGTTGGCGATCCCGCTCGCTCTACTCGCGGATCGCACCAACCGGACCTGGGTCATCACCATTTCGCTGGTGGTGTGGAGCGGGTTCACCGCCTTGTGCGGGCTGGCGACCAATTTCGTCCAATTGCTCATCTACCGCATCGGCGTCGGCGTCGGTGAAGCGGGCGGCGTCGCCCCCAGCTATGCCACGATCGCCGATTATTTCCCGCCGCATCAGCGTGCGCGGGCGCTTGCCATCTATTCGCTTGGCGTCCCGATCGGTCTGGCATCGGGCGTGCTGTTCGGGGCGTGGATTGCCGCCACCGTCGATTGGCGCGCGGCGTTCATCGTCATCGGGTTGGCGGGCGTCGCGATCGCGCCGTTCTTCCGCATGATCGTGAAAGAGCCACGCCGTGTGAAACCCGCCGCCGATGCGCCAAAGGTGCCGACGGGCGCGGTGTTCGGCATCCTCGCGAAAAAGCGCAGCTTCTGGCTGCTCGCCTTTGCCGCGTCGATGAGTTCGCTGTGCGGTTACGGCCTCGCCTTCTGGACCTCGTCGCTGTTGGTGCGCAGTTTTGGCTTCGATCTGATCGAGACGAGCTATTTCTTCGGATCGCTGCTGCTGATCGGTGGCGTCGCGGGCGTGTTCGCGGGCGGCTGGTTGGCCGACCGGCTGGGCGGTGACAAGGCGAACTACGCGCGGCTTCCGGCTTATGCGTGGCTGGCGAGCGCGCCCTTGTTCGCGCTGGGGTTTCTCAGCGAAAACCCGGTTTGGGCATGGGCGTTGCTGCTCATCCCCAACGGGCTCAACATCCTTTGGCTGGGGCCGTTGACGACTGCGGTCCAGCATCTTGTCCCGCCGTCGATGCGCGCGACCGCGTCCGCCAGCTTCCTGCTCATCAACAATCTGATCGGGCTGGGGCTGGGGTCATGGAGCATCGGCATCCTGTCCGACCAACTGACGCCTGCCTATGGCGACGAAGCGCTACGCTATGCGATGGTCGCCGCAACCGCCTTCTATTTCGTCGCGACGGCGCTGGCGCTGCTCGGCGCGAAATCGCTGCGCAAGGACTGGATCGAGGAACCGGTGGCGGCGTAAATTTTAAGCGTCATTCCCGCGAAGGCGGGAATCCATAACCCATGTCGGCGGCAATGGATTCCCGCCTTCGCGGGAATGACTGGGTAGATTCGTTTGGTTGGGGCAGTTACCGTTCCCTAGTCGCCGCGAACTTCACCTTGGGATAACGGTCGGCGACGTACCCCACCTCCCACGCCGATTTCGCCAGGAACACAGGGTTCCCGTCGCGGTCCTTGGCCATCGCGGTGCGATTGATGTCCATGAATGCCTTCAGGTCGGCAGGGTCTTCCGCCGAGATCCACCGTGCGGTTTCGAACGGCGCCATCTCCAGCCCCGCCGCGACCTTATACTCTGCGTCGAGCCGCGAAATCAGGACTTCGAGCTGCAATTGCCCAACGACGCCGACGATCCAGTTCGACCCGATCTCGGGGTAGAAGACCTGGGTCACGCCTTCTTCGGCCATGTCGTCCAGCGCCTTGCGAAGCTGCTTGGTTTTGGTCGGGTCTTTCAGCGCAACGCGACGCAGAATCTCGGGCGCGAAATTGGGCAGGCCCGTGAAGCGCACATCGGCGCGCTCGGACAGCGTATCGCCGACCCTGAGCGTCCCGTGATTGGGGATGCCGATGATGTCGCCCGGGAATGCCTCGTCCGCCAGTTCGCGTTCGCGCGCGAAGAACAGGATCGGCGAATGGATCGCGATCGGCTTGCCATGGCCGGTCGGGGTCAGCTTCATGCCGCGCTTGAACGTCCCCGAACACAACCGCATGAATGCGATGCGGTCGCGGGGGTTGGGGTCCATATTGGCTTGCACCTTGAAGATGAAGCCGGTCACTTCGGGGTTCGACGGTTCGATCGCTGCGGGCTCCGCAGGCTGGGGACGCGGCGGCGGGGCATGGCGCGCGATCGCGTCGATCAGCGAATCGACGCCGAATTCCTTCAACGCCGACCCGAAATAGACCGGGGTGAGGTCGCCCGCGCGATACGCCGCCCCGTCGAAGCTGGCATAGCCGCCGGTCGCCAGTTCGGCCTCTTCGCGCAGCCGC
>SXGS01010318.1_pt1 | contig 14668 bp, 14 predicted proteins | sample 3174681 | NCBI WGS metagenome assembly SXGS01 (sample SAMN11356861, study PRJNA531348) | freshwater metagenome | isolation source: freshwater sample F1-80 | place: China: Fuxian Lake, Yuxi | collected 2017-12-25
GCCACCGCCGAAGCTGCCGGGCAGATCGCCGCGATCAGCCGTTCGCAGGCCGTGATCCAGTTCGCCATGCACGGAACCCTCCAGGACGCCAACGCCAACTTCCTCTACGCGATGGGCTATGACATCCTGGAAGTCAGGGGCCGACATCACCGCATGTTCGTGACACCGGATTATGCTGGAAGCAGTGCCTACGCGGATTTCTGGGACAGCCTGCGCGCCGGAAAGTTCTCCTCGGCTGTGTACCCTCGCATCGGCAAAGGCGGACGGGCGGTCTGGATCCAGGCAACCTACAATCCCGTGCTGGATCTGAATGGCAGTCCCTGCAAGGTCATCAAGTTCGCCACGGATGTGACACACAGCATGGAGGTTCGAACGCGAGCGATCGCGGCGGCCGAGCAGACCTTGAGCCGTGTGCAGGCCGTCGCGGTGGCCTCGCAGGAGATGCACCGGACCTCAGCGCAGATCGCTGAGCAGATGATGCAGTCGCATCAGTCCGTGAGCGAAATCCAGGAGCGCATGCAGGCCGCAGGGAAAGCCGCAGGAGACTTGAGTCAAGCGGCCGAGGCGATGAACGGCGTAGTCGATGCGATCACGGGGATCGCCGAGCAGATCAACCTCTTGGCGCTGAATGCGGCGATCGAAGCAGCTCGTGCCGGCACGGCAGGCCGCGGCTTTGCCGTTGTGGCCAGCGAAGTGAAGAACCTCGCTGGGCTAGCGCAGGCGGCAACGAGCCGGATCTCGGGCGAGATCGGCGCGATGCAGTCGGTGACGCGCGAGGTGCAGGCTGCCTTGAACTCGATCCGAGGCGCGGTGGACGCTGTCCAGGGCTTCATCTCACAGACCGCCGACGCAAGCGAGCAGCAGCGCACGACCACGGGGGCGGTCAGCGCCAACGTTCAAACAACGGCACAGGATGCCGCCAGTATCGCGCGTAACCTCGACGAGTGGCTGGTGGGCGTTGAGGAGCGCCGCGACAACACACGTGCGCGCACGGCAATCCCGGCGAAGATCGAGATCCCATCGCCGTCAGGATCAGCCACCGGCCGCGCGCACCCCGAGCTTCTGCGGTGTGTCATCGTCAACATCTCACAGACCGGCGCTAAACTTGCGGTTCGTGGGCGTGCGCTACCGGACATCATTTTGCTCCATGTCGAACATGAGCCAACCCGTGCATGTCGTATCGTACGCAGAAACGAGGGCGACGTTGGCGTTGAGTTCGTTCAGACAATCGCAAGAAGCGGGCATGCGTAGTCTGACTGCCGACCAGCCAGCGGGCAGCTTCGACGCCTGAAGGATGCGGCCTCGCAGGCCAGCTCGTCGTCACCAGCTTGCTTGCGCTTCGAGAGCCCAAAGCTTCACGTTCCTTGCGGCGGCAACGTCCATATCCAGACGCAGCCGCCGACGCGGCGGCGCATGCGCTCATTCCACCGGGCCGAGCGCAACATGGATGCGCCGATGGCAACGGACCTCGCCTCGCGCGTGGTAGCCGCCTTCGTCGACTACCACGCGCTGCCTCCCCTCGGTCCCGGCGAGCTCGCCGGCGGAGAGCCGCTCCCGCTCAGCCGTACGCCAGGTCAGGGTTTGCCCTGCCGGTCCCTACTGCGACATCGCGCCGCACCGGCTGGTGCCTCGTTCGGCCCGGGCGAGAGGGTCCTGACCCTGCTCCGCGATGGGCAGGGCAGGGCGTTGCCGCCCACCCCCTGCGCGTCGCTCCCAACCCCACCCGGGCAGTGAGTTCGAGAGCCTGCGCCCCCTCCTGCCCCAGCCTGCGAATGCCCCACAAATGACGCCGCCGAGCGTCACGACCCTGCCGCCGAGCGCGTCCGGCAGGCGCAGGGGCACAGCCTGCCCGTCCCAGCGGCAGGTTTGGTTGCCTTCCGCCTCGCATATGGCGCCGACGAGCAGGATGCGGGCGGCACGGCGCTCGGCCCCTGCCAGATCGCCTCCGGTTCGGCTTGGGACTGCCGGAGTAACCCGCCGCCGCCCAAGCGGACCTGGAGCCTGCCGGCTGCAGCCGGAGTGAAAACCTTTCGCCTCGGCCATGATGGTGCGGCCACCGATCCTCGGTCCACACGAAGAATCCGGACGCGCGCCGGCCTCGCGACAGGCGCGTGCATCCTTCCACCTCCGGTGCTCACGGCAGCGTGCTGATCTCGGCCTCCGGACCAACCAGCCGGGATCCGTAGAGGTCGGCCGGCTATTCGTCATCATTCATTAATGCGAGCGCGGCGTGACAGATGCGTCGGAAACTTCCGCAGGCCTTGTAGGCCCTCACCACGGCATCGAGGCCGCCGGCCGAACCTTCCGGCTCGGCCTCGGCCAGGAAGCCCTCGATCCTCGAAACGAGCCCAGGACGCGGGTTTTGGCAACCGCGGAGTAGCTTGCTCGCGGTCGCCTGGCTCACGTCGAGGGCTTCGGCAAGCGCCTGCTGCGTCATGCCTCGCCTGCGCCTTGCCTCGGCGAGCCTGGCCGCGAGCCTTCGCCGCCCAGCCGCAGCCCCATCCGCCTCGTCGCTTGCCATATGAAGAATGATAACGAATAATCCGATCGACCTCAAAGGGGCACAGGATGCTTTTGCAGGCCGCGGAAACCGATACGGCAAAGCCCTCGATCATGCGGGAACCGGGCGAGGAAATCCTGCCGGGCGTTCGTTGGGGACGCCCGGAATGGGTACCGAGCGTCGCGTACTGGGCGTTCATGGTCGGCAAGGCCGAGGAGGCCGTCGACGGCTACGTCGGCCGGGAGGCCAGCCTTCAGTCTGAGCTGGGTTTCTGCCTGCTCGGCGGCTACGGCATCACGGCCGAGATGAACCACGCGGCACACGCGCGCCTGACCCTTGCCGGTATGCTCGACCCTGGACGGCGTCCCTCCGCTGGCGAGATCGAGGATCTGCTGAGGCAGCCCCTGGAAGTGGCCGGCCGGCGTGCTCGGTACCGCTTCCCCCGCCAGCGCGCCGGACGCCTCGCGGCCGCCCTCGCGAGGATCGAGGACGACTTCCCGCCGGTGCACGACGCCCTTGCGTTCCGTCGTCACCTGATGGCCATACCCGGGATAGGCCCCAAGACGGCCTCCTGGGTCGCGCGCAACTGGCTGGGCAGCGACGAGGTCGCCATCCTGGATATCCATGTCATGCGGGCGGGGTTGCTGATCGGCCTTTTCGACCGGACGCAAAGGCTGCCTCGGGATTACGAGGCCATGGAGCGCCGATTCATCGACCTGTGCGGCGCCCTCGGCGCCAAGCCGTCGCTCCTCGATGCCGTCATGTGGCGCTCGATGCGGACCCTTGGCCGGGGTGCCGTTTGACGCGGCCCTGGGAGCCGGGACACAATCCCTGGACGACGTCGCGCGGGGTACCCGTTTTTCGGTTCGCACCGGGCGACGCATGCGGGGGATAGGGGCGGGATGTCTGGCGGCACGAGGTCGGGACCGGGACGGCGCGGCGAGGGCGGCGCACCCTCCCGCGGTGACGCGCCCGACGGCAAGGGATCGGGCGGGGAGGGCGCGGGCGGCACGGGGGGCTCCGGCGGGGAAGCGCCGACGGACGACCCGTGCGACCTCGGCTTCGCGCTCGATCTGGTCGGCGTCCGGTCCCCGGTTGCGGCGGTCGTCTCCGTCGGCGAGGTCCTGGACGTCGTCCTCGCCACGTCCGACGGATACGAAGCCGCAGTCTGCCGGACCAGGACCGACGGCGCTCGCCTGGGCTCCCTGGCGGCCTTCGAGGGCCTGGACCAACTCCTCAGGTGCCTTCGCGCCGGTCGCCGTTTCGCCGCCCGCGTCATAGAGGTGGAGCGTACCCGGTGCCGGGTCGAGGTCGGGAGCGTCCGGGCTTGATCGTCGCCGGGGGCTGCTACCTTGAGACCTGCACGGTGCCGTCCTGGCGCCGCCTGTACGGCTCGGGGACGCGCGCCGCCGCGGCCGTGGCCCCGCTGTCCCCGGGCACTCGCCTGCACGCCTATTGCCACCGAGAGCGGATTGCGGACGTCGAGGCCACGATGCGCGCCTTCGGCGCCACCGCCGAGCTACACGCCGTCGACGAGAGGATATCCTTCTCGTACTTCCACCCCATGTCGCGGCCGCACTTGCATCCGCCGCAGCCCGCGCGGCAACCGCCACTGGAGGTCGTCGGCGAGACGGTCCTGCGTTTCGGGTTCGTCGAGGGCGAGGCAGTGGTCGACGCGCGCCGCGCGGTCTACGACCCGCAGGGCGGCGACGGCTCGGTATCCTTCAGGGCCAACGGATCGCGGGCGCGCGACCTGGCGGTCGTCCTGAACCAACGCGAGGCGGAGCAAGCCACCGGGCTGTCCGGGCCGGACGCCGGGCACGCCCTGCTGGCCACGCACGCCGCCCAAGTCGCGGTGATCAAGCGCGGTTGCGAAGGCGCATGGGTGTTCGAGCGCGGCCTGGAGCCTGTGCCTATCCCGGCCTACCGTTCCGAGCGCGTCTTCAAGATCGGCTCCGGCGACGTGTTCAGCGCCGGCTTCGCGCTCTACTGGGGCGAACGCGGCATGGATGCGCCGTCGGCGGCGGATCTCGCCTCGCGCGGGGTCGCCGCCTTCGTCGACTACCACGCGCTGCCTCTCCCCGATCCCGGCGAGCTCGCCGACAGGGAGCCGTTCCCGGTCGGCCGGCGGCCGGGCAAGGTTTACCTTGCCGGTCCCTTCTTCGACATCGCGCAACGCTGGCTGGTGGAGGAGGCCCTGGAGGGCCTCGACGCCCTCGGCGTGCCGGCCTTCTCGCCGCTGCACGAGGTGGGCATGGGCCTGCCCGCGGACGAGACCGCCGCCGCGGACCTCGCCGGCCTCGACGGCTGCGCGGCGATCCTTGCCCTGACTGACGGCGCCGACCCCGGCACCGTGTTCGAGGTCGGCTACGCGCTGGGGAGGGGCAAACCGGTCGTGGTGCTCTCCGAGCGCGGCTCGGAGCGCGAGTTCGCTACCTACCAGGACGGTGGTTGCCACGTGGCGACCGACCTCGCCTCAGCCCTGTATCACGCCGCCTGGGCCGCGATGGCATGAGGCTCCTGCTCCTGTCCGGCGGCATCGACTCGACCGCCCTAGCGGCTTGGCAACGCCCGGACCTGTGCCTGACGATCGACTACGGCCAGCGGCCGGCACGGGGAGAGATCGCCGCCGCGACGTCCGTGGCCGCAGCGTTGGGCCTGCGGCACCGCGTGCTGCGGATCGATCTGTCCGAGCTCGGCCTGGGGCCGCTCGCGGGCAGGCCGCCGTCGGACCTTGCGGCGGCGCCGGAATGGTGGCCTTACCGCAACCAGATGCTCGTGACCCTCGCGGCGATGAGGTTCGTGGCGGAGGGGTTGAGCGAGATCATGCTCGGCGCCGTCGCGACGGACGTTCACGCGGATGGCCGCGCCCCCTTCCTCCGCGCCATCGACCGGGCGATGCGGCTTCAGGAGGGCGGCGTCCGCGTCACTGCCCCTGCGCTACGCCTGACCGCGCCCGAACTCCTGCGTGTGGCCGGCGTCGGGCGTGCACTCCTCGGCGCCACTTTCTCCTGCCACGTCATGGAGTATGCCTGCGGCCGCTGTCGCGGCTGCGAGAAGCATGCCGACACTCTGGCCTGCCTCGACGAGGGCTCCACGCCGAACCATTCCGCCGCCCGTCCGGTAGGCGTCGCACGGACGGGCGCGGGCTGATGTCCGGCGGCCCGCCTTCCACTAGCCGCCCTCGCTGGTTCGGGGGACGCACGGCCCGGCCGGACGGAATCGGCGTCCCAGTCGACTTGGTCGGCGTACGCAGGGACGTAGCCGCGGCGGTGCGACCAGGCGAGGCGTTGCGCGTATCCGTAAACCCGGATGGGGCGACGGTCTGCACGACCGCGGACGGCAGGGTGGTCGGGGCGCTTGCGGCGTTCACGGGCCTGTCCGGTGTGATCGCGCACCTGTACGCGGGCGGCGCCTACGTCGCGCTCGTCGAGGAGGTCACGCCGACGAGTTGCCGCGTCTCGCTGGTGGAGGCGCGGGGGTGATCATCGTCGGCGGCAGCTACAGGGAGACCTGCTCGAATCCGGACATCGATCGCGTCTTCGGTTCGGGAGGGCGGGCCGCCGCCGCGATCGGGACGCTCAGCCCCGACACGCGCCTGCATACTTACGCTTACCGCGGCTGGGCTCAGGGCGTTCGATCGACCATGGCCGCGTTCGGCGTGGGGGTGCACGTCACCGAGATCGAGGAGGAACTCAGGTTCAGGTACTTCTACCCCCTGCAGCTCGAACAAGCCCCGTCGATACCCGGGAACGGAGGTGGACTGGGGCCGCTGGAGGCGTCGGGGGAGGTGGCGTTGGCCTTCGGGATGCTGGAAGGCGCCCCGGTCATCACCGCGCGCCGGGCGGTGTTCGACCCGCAGGCGAGCGTGTTCGACGCGGAGGGAGCGGTGGAACCCGCCGCGCGGCTCGGTGGCGGCTCGGCGATACAGGAGCTGGCGTACGTTGTCGCCGACCATGACCTCGGCCCTCCGGAAGGGGATGGGCACGTGCAGGCCGTCGCGATGCTGCGGCAGGAATGCGGCGCGCAGGTCGTCGTCGTGCGTGACCGCGTCGGCGGGGCGGAGGTCCACATCGGCGATGCGCGGCCGATCCGCGTCCCGGCCTACCTTGCCAGGACATGGTCGCGCATCGGCGTGGGGGACGTCTTCTGCGCGGCGTTCGCGCGCTTCTGGGGAGAAGTCGGACTGGGCGAAGCGGCCGCCGCAGACCTCGCCGCACGTGCGGTCGCGCACTTCGCCGACGGACACCGCCTGCCCCTGCCCGACGCCGCGGGCCTCTCCCTGGTGTCGGACGCCCGGGCTGGCCTTCCGGCAGGGCCCGTGATGCTGGTCGGACCTTGCGCGACCTTGGCGCAGCGTTGGCTGCTCGATGAGGCCTACATGCAACTGGCGAAGCTCCTCCACGGGCACGAGAATCCGATCTTCTCGCCCGCGCATGGCGATCGGCCTCCCCATGGTGACGTGGCTGCCGTCCTCGCGTTCGTGGACGGAGCGGACGTCGCGACGAACGTCGAGGTCGGACGGGCGCGGTCCGCCCGGGTGCCGGTCGTCGTCCTTGCCGAGGGCACGGCACCGCGGGATCTGACTATGTTCGAGGGGGACGGCTGCGAGGTCACGCACGATCTGGCGACGGCCATCTACCGCGTGTTCATGGCGGCGCGCCGGCCTGCGGCGCCATGAGACCGCCCGACCGCCTGCCGCCCAGGCCCGCGGGGCTGTTCGGGGATCCCGTGAGAGCCGGCAGGCCCGTTTCGCCCGACGACGCGGCCTTGCGGATGCGCTCCATGCGCGAGCATTGGCTGGCCTTGCAGGACTTCCTCGACCGACACATGCATTCCGGCTGGGTGTTTCGCGGCTCGCCGAACAAGGACTTCGAATGCAAGCCCAGCGCGGGACGCATCTCGAACTACGATCCGCTCTTCGAGGAGCACCTGTTCAGGACCTTCAAACGGGAGGCGCGACTGCACCTCTCCATGCCTGAGGCAAGCGACTGGGAGTGGCTCGCGCTCGGCCAGCATTTCGGGTTGCCGACCCGGCTGCTGGATTGGACGACCAACCCGCTGGTCGCGTGCTACTTCGCGGTGTCCAGCCAGCCCCTTGGCACGGACGCCGTGATCCACGCCTGCCGGCTCGGCGACGGCTTCGTCATCGACCCGGCCAGGGCGGCGGGTCCCTTTGAGCTCGATCGGGTCGGCTTCCTGCTGCCGACGATCACGGCCCCCCGGATCTCCAGCCAGCGCGGCCTGTTCTCCTTCCACCCGCGCCCGCACGAAGCCTGGTCCCCGCCTGGGCTGGCGGAGCATAGCTTCGTCATCCCGGGCGAGTTGAGGGGCCGGTTCAGGCGCAAGCTCTTCAGCCTGGGCGTCGATGAGGCGCACATATATGCGGACCTCCAGGGGGTATGCCTCTCCCTGAGTTGGCAGTACCGGGAGCGGCACGGCCTGGGCGCGGTCACATGACGGGCGTCGGCCACGATCCCGGTCCGGAAACGTCCGCCCTGCGGCGCGCCATAGCCGAGGCGGTGACGCGGCTGCTCACGGATGGGACCGCGGCAAGACCTGAGCTTGCCTCCCTGTCCCCTCGCGCCCGTGTCGATGGCGTGGAGGTCTTCGAGGGTGACATCAAGCTCGTGGGCGACCGGTTCGAGGGGCTCGTCAACGTCCACTGCATCCTCGGGTACGATGGCGAAGGCGGCGACGCTTTCGAGACCTCCGAGACGTTCCCCGGGCGCTTCGAGGGCACGGTGCGGGGGGAGGGACCCCGCATCACGCGGCTGTCTGTGGACACGGCGTCCTTCTATTCCTGACAACTTTCCGGATGCTGGTTGTCAGAATCTGACGCTTGGTAACCACTCGTGAGCTCCGCTTGGGGTGGAGGCTGTGTGAAAACGAAGGCACGCTGCGAGACCGTAGAGCAATTCCCTATCCGGCGGACATTCCAACTCGCAAGACAGCCATGCTGATGCCGGTAAAGGATCCTTTTCGGCGCTGCCCAGAGCGTCAGGGGGCATATCCTTCTGCCTCGACCGACGGCTTCCACGTTTTCACACAGCCTCGGTTGAGAGCCCGCATTGGCTCATCCCTAAAGCCGGCATTTGGCGGTGGGCTCCATCTCGGGCGCTCAGCCGCCTCTCGTGGCTTTTCCGAAGCTGATGCTGCGGCAGCTCAGCTTGTGGGTCTCAGTTGCCCCCTCTGCACACCTCTGCCCTCGCGCCGTGGCGGCCCCGCTGTTGACGCGTGAGCAGACTCGGATCCGACGCCGCCGCTTCCAGGGGTTCAAGCTTGCGGCCTGGCGATGGTTCGTCGGCAGGATTCGCGACTTGGAGGAAGCTACTTGGCGGTTCCGCTTGATTCGGGTCGAGGCGATGTCAGCAGCTGGCGCTGGCCCGGCTGACGCTAAAGCGCTCAGTGGCTTGCTGGCAGGTTGGCCCGGCGAACACGGCCGAAGCCACACGCTGCCGCAGATCAACGGACAAGGTTGCCGGCATGGCCTCCTCAGTGACCCGCCAACTCCCTAACGCACAGCACAGCCTCTGCTCGAACGAGCCCCGCTCTGGGAAGGAGACTACGCCGCTGCGCAGAGGAACATTCCGCAGTCAAGTCGTCCGCAGGCTACAACCGCACATGATGCGTTACGAATGCGGATGTCGTGGCTGTCGCCTACAGGGCCTCTTCTTCCTGTCGAGCGGAAGTTTGAGCCAGAGGCCTTCAAGGTCTACAAGGGGTCAGGAGGTCGCACGCCGCTTGTTCTGCTGTGCGCCAATTTTGTTGAAAAACTCGGGACCGGCCCGAAGCAGCACCCCAAGCCGCGGTTTCTGGAGAAGATCCTACTTCCGGATTGCTCAGGATGCGCGGCTATCCTGGCATCGCATCACGAACAAGAGGAAAACTTACTCCGACGACTCGGACTGGGCGCCGCTTGGCGCACTACCCCGGAGTTCTTCAACAAAATCCGCCATCAGCCGACCTTGGGCCGGCGGGCGCTGGACTGCTGCTCCCGACCCTGCGAAGCCATTCGATGCGTCATCGACGAGGGAGCGGTAACGAAGGCCGAGCGGACCTTCGGGGGACTTCGTCAAGGACAACGGCAAGGGCTGCCGAACGAGCCGCAACCGGTCGCACCTGGCTATGGCACAGGAACGAGGCTGGATGGCTAATCTGATCTATGTGGCTCGCCTCGGCTCACCTGTGTTCTAAGTTCACCTCACCGTCAGCTCGTGATCGTAGGCGCGGTGGCCGGGAGCCCCGCGCGCTTCCGCTTGCAATGTGAGGCGAAGCGTTATGGGCACTCCTGCCAATGATCATGCTCTGTCCAGGCTCGTGCGCAAGCTGGAGAGCATCGCTGGCCTCACGGACGAGGAGCGGCATGCCATCCTGAGCTTGCCAGCAAAAACACGGTTTCTGGAGCCGCGACAGGACATCGTGCGCGACGCCGACAAGCCCTCGCAGTGCTGCCTCATCCTGGAGGGCTGGATCTGCCGCTACAAGCTGCTCAGCGAGGGCCGGCGGCAGATCTTCTCCTTCCACATCCCCGGTGACGTGCCCGACCTGCAGAGCCTGCACATCCACACCATGGATCACAGCCTTGCCACGGTGACCAAAGCCTCGGTCGCCTTCATCCCGCATGACGCGTTGCGGGACCTCATCAGCCGCTTCCCCAACATTGCCGCACTGCTCTGGCGGGACACGCTGATCGATGCCGGCATCTTCCGCCAGTGGATGCTTGGCATGGGCCGGCGCTCGGCCTACGGGCGGATCGCGCACCTGTTCTGCGAGATGTACGTCAAGCTGGAGGCGGTAGGCTTGGCCGGCGAGCACCGCTGCGCGCTGCCAATCACCCAACTTGATCTTGCTGATGCGCTCGGCCTCACGAGCGTGCACGTCAACCGCACGTTGAAGGAACTGCGCGGCTCGGGGCTGCTCACGCTGAGGAGCAACACCCTTGTCGTGGAGAAGTGGGATGAGCTTGCCCAAGCCGCCGAGTTCGATCCCACCTACCTGCACCTGGAGAAGCGGGCGGTCGGATGAGCCTGCGGCCGACAGAGCCCCTGCGCGCTCAGACGATGCGTTTCCACGTTCGATGCGAAGGTTTCAGCGCTGTGTCGGGGGCGTAGGGCGGTAACCTTCAGGTGCCTGAACGAGCCGCGTCGTCAGGGGTATGGTGATGCGGCAGGTCAGACCCTGCGGCGTGAAGGCGATCACGGTCTCTGCCCCCAACGCATGGGGCAGCGTATTCTCCAGCAGGTTCATGCCGAAGCCGCTTGTCTGTGGCGGGAGCACGGGCTCCCCGCCCGTCTCGCTCCAGTCGAACTCCAAGCGAGGCTCATCCTCCGCGCCGTCGCTCTCAACCCACCACCGCACCGTCACCCGTCCCCTCGGCGAGGTGAGCGCGCCATACTTGATCGCATTCGTCGCTAACTCATGCAGAGCCAGCCCAAAGGTCTCCGCGGCCTTCGGCTGAAGGAGGATCTCCGGGCCGGAGATAGAGGCCTGCTCGCCCTCACGTGCGACGTAGGCAAGAAGCTCCTCGGCCACGAGGCTCTCCAGGCTGATACCGGCTGCAGGGTCACGGGTGATCACGCCCAGTACACGTGAGAAGGCGCCCAGCCGGCCGTCGAGATGTGCGGCGAAGTCCTCGGCCGTCTGGCTCGTATCGTCGGTGCGCCTTGCAATCGAGCGCACCACCGCGAGCGCGTCTCTAACGCGCTGCTGCAACTCGCTCAGCAGGAGGGTGTGATGTACGTCCGCTTCCCGCAGCCGCACCTCCTTCTGCCGCAGCTCCGTGATGTCGCGCTGAACGGCGATCCAGTTGGTGATCCGCCCCGCCTCGTCGTGCATGGCCGTGATCAGCCAGGAGATGAGATAGGTGCTGCCGTCCTTGCGGTAGTTCACCGCCTCGCCGTGGAAGGGCTCACCTGCAGCGAGATCAGCGCGGAGGCGGTCGAGCACAGCGCGATCCGTCTCCGGGCCTTGCAGGAAGCGGGGGGAACGTCCGACCACCTCCTCGCGCGTGTAGCCGGTCATGCGCGTGAAGGCCGGATTGACGTAGACGATGACGGGTCCGGGCTGCTCCAATTCGGGGGTGGTGATTAGGATGGCCTCGCCGGCTGCCTCCACGGCGATCTTGAACAGAGTGGGATCGTCACGAAATCCCGGTGACAGGGCGCGATCCAGCGGGTTGCTGTTCGTTGCTTGCGTCACGCGCAGAACCTCTCCGCTGCTTTAAGGTGGTGAACCGGAGAGCTAGGTCGCTGTTCCCCCGGCTAGATATCGGGACGTCTGCTTCTGCCACGCTTCAGATGCGTTGGGTCTCTGAGCAGGCTGAGTTGCCGTGCACTGGCGAGATGCTTGTCGGACCGCTTGGGCTGGTCCCATAGCGTTCAGGTATCAAAGGTTCGTGTTCGATGCAGATGCGGTCCGTTGCCGTCGTTGCGCTGAATGCCGGCTCCCTACCCTGTGCGGATCTTTGACGGCAGCGACTTAGATGTCCGCCCGGGATCGCTTTGAACCCTTCACCTGTCCCGCCGCGAATGACCGCTTACTGACAATCAGGTCTTCGAATCAGAAAGATGCCTTTCGTTCAGGGTGGATCATGCGTGGCCCATCAGGCTGCCGGTTAGCGGACCTTCCGAAGACCCGAAAAAGGTCACAAGCAGCCCTCACGGCAAGTACCAAGCCTTAGATTTAGGCCACTAGGCGCGGTTCCGACTCGTCGCCGAGCAAACATCCTAGCTCGATCCGGCGCCACTCAACGATGTGCTCGACCCGGATGTGCTGGACGGATAGCGGCGCTGACCGACGAGGGCATGAACCTCGGCGCCATAGCCGGCGGCATCGTTCTCATGGATTTGTCCGGAAGCGGTCTCCCGGATGCCATGTCGTGGTCCCTGGCCGTGGTGCAGACGCCAAGCGCGGCACCGGACCGGCAGGAGGTAGCGCGGGCAAGTCGCCATCGTAACAGCATAGTAGCGTGCTGTCATACCACAGCGCATGACGTCATTGCGGCCTCTGGGCACGATGACCCGGCGTTAATGGAATGCTGTCTAGACAGCATGCTGTTGGCGCGGGGGGGCTCGACGGCATGCCTCGGAAGAATGACCAGCCGAGTGCGGATCCTGAGCCGCCCGGCAAGAGAAAGGTCATGGTCTACGTCCCGCCCGGGGTGCATCGAGCGATGAAACAGGCCGCTCTCGACGATGGGGATCGCTTCATCAGCGAAGTCTATGTCGAGGCGGCCCAGGCCTTCCTCGCGAGCCGAGGGCTCAAGGCCGAGGAGGAGGGGGCTCCTGACAACGCTCCCACGAGCGAACCTACGCCATCGATCGCGGATCTCGTCGTAGCGATCGAGGGCCTAGGAAGGCGCGTCGAGGAAGCATTGGAGCGCGGAGGCCCGCCCCGGCCTATCGAGGCGCAACCGGTCGGTACCCGGGCGGCGGAGGCGATGCGGGCGGTCCTGGGGGTCCTGAAGAAGGCCGGGAGGGATGGCCTTTCCAGCACCGAGCTGTCGAAAGCGGTGCAGGGTCGTGGAGTCAAATCAGGGGCCGAGGAGACTGCGAAGGCGGTGCTGCGGGCTGCCGGTCTGGTCCGGTGCGAGGGGCGGCGCTGGTCCCTCGATGATTTCGAACGGTCCGGGTGAGGAGCTACTCCAAGCCGCCCGATGGATCCAAGAAATCTTTACTGCGATGCCCCGTAGGCTAGCCTTCTACCGAAGGAATGAGGCCGCATCGGAACCGGTCGGACCGAACCGCGATCAGTATGAAATGACGGGCCGGGATCAGCCGGTTCTCCGTGGAAGACGGCACGAGCCGGGAGCGCCGCCCCATTGCCCGGGGTTCTCGCGCGGCCCCCGCAGCCCGGCTGACGACCATCATGCCGCCCTTCCTTCGCTTCAAGCCGTCGGCGGTGGAGTTGCAGGCCCGCTTGGATCCTTTGGCGCAACGGTCCTCACGCCCGCGCGAGATGGCGGGCCGGCTGTCGCCGGACCGGCACTTCGTTCCACACGAAGCACCGGCGTAGCCCAGGCACTGGGTATTCTAAGGGGACCGGCCCGGCGCCCGGCGCTTCCTGAATCGGCCCCGCGGTCAAGCGATCGGCAAAATCGATTGCCGTAGCTCCTTCCGGATCGCGCCAGCCACGCGATCGACGCGCATGCCGGGCTCCGAAAAGGGACCTGCACCGAGCGGCCCTGCCGAGGACGGCCGCCAGCGACGGAGGAACACTGAACCGCCGCGGCCGCCGGCATGCCGGCGGCCGCCCCGGGCCCTCACGGAGCTTCTCACCGGCACGGCCTTCCACCGTGGCGCGCTTGGCCGCCATCGCAGGGTTGCTTACGCGAAGGGGGCGCAACTAGCCCCATATAAATCCCTGGACACATCCCTGAGAGATGCGTCTTTCCAATTACTTAGGGCGGATCAGTCACTTAGGCTGACCAGAGGTAAGTCTCCCCTCAGCTCCACCAGGTCCCTCAGAGGGCCTGATGGACCCCGAAATCCTTGAACACGCATATCTTTTCGGATCGGCCGGCGCTCGCGCGCGGGACGGCCGCGCCTGTTGAGAACGGCCGCTCCTTCGATCGCGGCGCGCTGACGGCCCCCGCTTGCCGGATCACCGCGCGCGGCGGGCGCGGGCGCTTGCCTTTAACGGCGGCTTAGGCGTCTTCGGGGAACAAGGAGCTTTTCGCACGGGACCCCACGCGCCATGGACACCAGCACGATGCGGGAATCCGGTGCCGGCCTGCCGGCCGACGGCATCCTGCCGGCCGAGGACATCGCCGCGCTCGCCGAGGCCGGCGCGATCCGCGCGGACGCCCCCTTCGCCCCCGGCCAGATCCAGCCGGCGAGCCTCGACCTACGCCTCGGGCGGCGCGTCTTCCGGGTACGCACGAGCTTCCTGCCGGGGCGGGAGCGCCCCGTCTCCGCCTGCGTGGCGGCGCTCTCCCTGCACGAGATCGACCTCAGCGAGGGCGCGGTGCTGGAGACCGGCTGCGTCTACATCGCCGAGTTGCAGGAGAGCCTCGCGCTGCCGGGCGATCTGGCGGCCTCGGCGAACCCGAAGAGCTCGACCGGGCGCATCGACGTGTTCACCCGGGTCATCACCGACCGGGCGGCGGCCTTCGATCAGGTCGAGCCGGGCTATGCCGGCCCGCTCTACGCCGAGATCTCGCCGCGC
>SXGS01183542.1_pt1 | contig 14665 bp, 16 predicted proteins | sample 3174681 | NCBI WGS metagenome assembly SXGS01 (sample SAMN11356861, study PRJNA531348) | freshwater metagenome | isolation source: freshwater sample F1-80 | place: China: Fuxian Lake, Yuxi | collected 2017-12-25
CGCATCCAGAAAATGAATGTCGGCCGCGTACGTCAGCTTATCGAGCACAACAACCGTGTCCCTTGGGAACGCTGCGACATGGCGAAGGACAAAGTGCGAACCGATGAAGCCGGCAGCGCCGGTCACGAGGAGATTCATGCCTTCATTCTAGCAAGAACACAAAGAAAATGTCAGAATACAGCCATGAAAGGCGTTCTCATCTGCGGCGGGAGTGGGTCAAGGCTAAAACCCTTAACCGACATCACCAATAAGAGTCTGCTGCCCGTCTACGACAAACCGCTGATTCTGTACCCATTACAGGTCCTTCTGGATGCGGGAATCAATGAAATTGCCGTGGTGACTGGCAACGAGCACATGGACCAGATGGCAGCATTCCTCGGCAGCGGAAAGCGATTCGGCTGCACCTTTCACTACTGCGTACAGGACAAGCCAAATGGCATTGCGCAAGCTTTGGGGCTTACCGAGAGCTTCGCAAACGGTGAAGACATCTGTGCCATCCTCGGGGACAACATCTTCTTCGATGATCTCTCGGGCATCATCAAGGCATTCAAGAAAGGCGCACACCTGTTCCTGAAGGAAGTGCATGATCCCGAGCGCTTCGGTGTCGCCACGATGAAAGGCGACTGTGTCGCATCGATCGAAGAGAAGCCCCTCAAGCCGAAAAGCAATCTCGCAGTCACCGGTTGCTATGTCTACGACAACGATTGCTATGCCTTCATCAAGAAGATGAAACCCTCCAAGCGAGGAGAATTGGAGATCAGCGATGTCAGTCGCTGGTACGCGAAACGAGGTGAGGCTATCGGGACGATGCTGCAGGAAGAGTGGATTGATGCCGGAACATTCGAAAGTCTCTTCAGAGCGGCGGAACTGGTGCGAGCGAGACGCTAATTGACAATTATATATTTTATAGTATAATATATTTATAGAAATCCTTCGTTTCTCAATGAGTGGGCATGACGTTGGAGACGAATGGAAAGTCGTAGGCAATCTCCATCAGATTGGAGTCCCGAGAGACAGCATTCATGTGGACGATAAACTTTCTCCCCCGCACATCATCATCGAAGCCTCCACTCGCGAAATCGGCGATCTCATTAGAACTATTGCAAGAATCCGTAATCTGAAGAAGGAAAAAATACCACTCATTGCAGAGGCAACAACCTAGCTTGCCTTATTCGTTCGCTGGTCCCATCCGCCTTGGATGATCGGGCCCAGAGTCCCATCCGGAAGAGGCTGTCTGTACTCCGCTTCGATTTTCGAGAAACTGAACGTGATCTGGTCACTGATGCCATCACCATGCGCATTGCCGACCGTCTGATATGACAGCACTTGTGCATTCGTCAGGGTCCACTTTAGAAAATCCTGCTGACTGCCACGCATTTTCACGCTGAGAACGATGCGCGGTATTTTCGTGCCACCGGCACCATAGAGGAAGAATTTCGGAGATGCGCTGCTTGCAGGCATGGTGACACGGAATCCATCCATGGTCGGACGCGAAGCACCGATGGCCCTAGCCTCTCCCCAGCTGAAGGAATCGACGACGATCTCATTCTTGTGCTTGGCATCGTTTGCGTCTCCTGCAATCGTGTCGACTTTCAGGAACAGATCGTACGCCGGACCGCCGGACACATTTTCCTTCGCAAGAGCGGACAAAATTCCCGTGGGATGGGTGACCGTCGGAAGAGCAGAACGTTCTGCTGCAAGAGTAAATACAAAGGACAGGCCTGCAACGAAAGAGAGAGCCACGGCTAAACGCTTTTTCGTGCAACGGAGAGGAAAACTCTTGCGAAGAAACATTGGAAGATGGGAACGTTGGCACTCATCGTACTGCCGGAAGATGAAAGAGCACAACTCGGTATACAATACGACCATGATTCGCACGGTCATCGCAACCGATGGGTACGGCAACGATCTCGGAGACGTCGGACTCCTTGCAGCCCATACCGGTACGGGAGCACTCCATAGGGCTTTTTCGGTCTACGTCTTCAACCCTGAAAGAACGAAAATGATCATCCAGAAGCGAAGTGACAAAAAAATGCTTTGGCCTCTGATCTGGGCGAATACATGTTGCAGCCATCCGATGCGAGGTGAAACAGCCGGCGAAGCCGGAGAGCGAAGACTGAAAGAAGAACTTGGGTTCACCGTTCCGCTTCGGGAAGGCACGTCATTCCTGTACCGCGCAGTCGACCCGAGCGGCAAGGGATTGGAGCACGAGTACGATACGATTCTGACTGGAACGGCGACGGAAGATCTCATCCTCACGCCGAATCCCGACGAAGTGGCGGAATGGACATGGATCGACCTTCCGTCTCTGCAAGCAGACATGGAAGCGAAGAAAGATTCGTATGCACCTTGGTTCCACTTGGGACTTTCAAAAGCAATTTCCTCTCTTAAACAATGAAGGAAGAGAACGCTCTGCATCTCGCGATCATTCCCGACGGCAACCGTCGCTGGGCGCGTGAACACAAACTGGAAGCCGTGTGGAAAGGGCATGAAAAAGCGATCGAAAACTTCCGAACGCTCACGGACTGGTGCAGAAAAGACTCACGCATTTCCATCCTGACCGTCTGGTGTTTCTCCACCGAAAACTGGAAACGTAACGAGAAAGAAATCTCGATGCTCATGACGATGCTTGAAGACTATCTTCGGAAAGAGAAATACGAACTCAAAGAGAACGGCACCCGATTCGTGCATTCGGGCCGTCGCGACCGCATTCCCGAAACACTAAAAAAAATGATTGAGGAAACAGAAGAAGAAACGAAGAACGAAACTGCATTCACGCTCCATCTCGCCGTCGACTACGGCGGTAAAGATGAAGTAATGCGGGCTTTTCACAAGGCGATGACACATGAAAAAAAGACGGCGATGACGGAAGAAGACCTTCGGAATCACCTCGATCATCCGGAACTTACGGATATCGATCTGATCCTCCGATCATCCGGCGAGCAGCGCACCAGCAACTTCTTCCTGTGGCAGAGCGCATATGCCGAATGGATCTTCAGCCCGAAGTACTTTCCGGACATCGGCGTCAGTGATTTGGATGAAGCGGTGAAGGAATATGAGAGAAGGAAGAGGAGATATGGCTCATAGACAGTATAAGAAATATTTGACAAAAATAAATATTATATTAAAATAAATCTATTATGGAACTTGATGTCCAATCACTTGCAGATCGCGCGATGCCTGACGGATCCACAGTCAGTCTTCTTGAAGCATTGAAACGCATGTGTATCAGTCAGTACCTCCAAGAAGATGCTGGTATAGCATCAAGGATCGAAGTTGTCTCAGTTGAGAGAATTCAAGAAATCGAAAGAGAGGGAAGGATTCTCCTAGCAACGAAGGCTGATGTTTTCATGGCAAAAGATTTCAGGAGCATTCTTGGAAAAGATCAATACAATGTGTCTCCCCAAACAAATTTGGAAAAAGTGCAGACTGAAACAATGAGGACAATCGTCACAACAATGGGAGGAAGCATTGAATTCGACTTTGACATATTGAGAGAGGTTGCTCAGCAGGCAAGAATGACTGTATTGAAGAAGAAAAATATGCTCGATACGACGAACCAAGCATTCGCTATCACGAACATTCTTCTCTCCGTCGTACGACAACGGGTGCGTGATGTATTTTCAAGCCTTCACCTGACAAGTGATGCCCCATACGAGACCGTAATGAGCGACAATCCAAGCGTATCGATGGTGATCGATAGTCAAAATGGATTTAATGAAACCGTCACATTGGTAGGAAAAAGAATGGGCTATCATCTGAATGGCACAGGACAGTAAAGGTGCAAAAGGCATAGAATCGTAGCGATGCGCTCTGTCTCTGTCTCCGGCAAGATGATTCTCAGTGGCGAGTATGCCGTCGTTTTCGGGAAACGCGGTATCGCGATACCATCATCGATGGGCATCGATGTGCGCTTCACGCCGGATAAGAAGGAATCGATCATCCAGTGGGAAAGAGAAGACACTCGTTCATCATCGACAGAATACGTAAAAAAAGTTGCCGAGGAGATCCGGAAACGAAGCGGGATTGCGGGGACGTACCGTATTAGAGGAACGCTTCCGATCGGCAAAGGTATGGGTGCATCGACGGCGATTGTCATCGCGATGTGCCGTGCAGCAATTGGAGAAGACTCTGAGGAAATCGCCCGAGCAATCGAGGATGCGGTGAACCTAGGACACAGCGGTCTCGACTTCGCGGTTATCTGGAAGAATATGCCTCTCGTGTTCCGGAAGAATGAAAGTCCAGCACCCGCAACAATCGACCTCTCATTTCTGAAGTCCGCTCTGCTCATCGACACCGGTACGCCGGGCGAGACAACTCCTGAACTCGTCTCATGGGTACGAACACGATACAAATCGGGGGAACCGGAAGTTATCCGTGCCATCGAGACAATCGATACATGCACGGAGAGAATACTTTCCGGAGAACCATTGAGGAATGTGATGCGTGACCATCATCGCGCACAGGTCGTACTCGGAGTCGTGCCCGAGCACGTGCAAAAAATCATTGCCGATATCGAAACGAAAGGAGGTGCTGCGAAAGTGATCGGAGCAGGCGGAAGAACAGGGGGAGGCGGAATGGTGTTGTCGATACCTGCATGAACTCGATACTCTTCTATCTCTCATGAATATCATCGCACATTCATCACCGAACATCGCACTGATCAAATACTGGGGCAACAGAAACGATGAGTGGCGCCTTCCCGCGGCAGACTCGCTATCCATGGTACTGGATTTCCCAACAGTGAAAGCCGAGATCGAACCTGCAAAAACGTTCACTGTGCGCTCGTACGATCACGCAGGCATCGAAAAACCACAGAACGAAGCATCGGTGCAACGATTAAAGAAGCATTGGGAACTTTCGAAACAATTTCTGGGGAGCATCGGAAGAGCCAAGGGAATCCCTCAAGATGTTTCCATTACGATCCGTTCCGGCATTCCTCCTGCCATCGGCATCGCATCGTCGGCAGCTGTCTTCAGCTGTCTCGCAGAAGGCTACTCCGGACTCGCAACAGGTACACCTCTCACGCGTGAAGAAGTAAGCATTCTCGGCCGTCTCGGCTCGGGATCCGGAGCAAGAAATTCATTCGGCGGCTACGTCGCGCTCGAGAATCACGGTGAAGGAATTGAATCGGCATACGGAAGACAGATCGCCGATGAGCATCACTGGCTCCTGCATGACATCATCATCGTTCCGAGCCGCGAGGAGAAAAAAGTGGGATCGACTGAAGGACACGCGCTCGCTGCCACGAGCCCTCTCTTGAAGGAGCGTCTCGAACAGATCCCAGGACGCATGCGGAAATGCATCGACGCACTGCAGGCAAAAGACTTCGAAAAATTGCGGCGGGCATCCGAAGAGGATGCTCTCGACATGCACCGCGTGATGCAAACGCAAACACCACCCCTCGAGTACCTCTCCGATGCAACACATCGGATCATTCGTGACATCGAAAAGCTTCGAACGAACGACAATTTGAACGTTCTCTATACGATGGACGCAGGCCCGACCGTGCATTTGATCTGCACCGAAGACAGTAAAGAAGCAGTGGAAAAATTCGCGCAGCAACAGAAAGATTGCATTGTATTCAAAGCAAAAACAGGAAGTGGATCACACATTGTAATCTGAGAAAAAAGCATCCAAAGGCAGGAACCAAAAACCAAAGGAGGAGGTGTGCGGGCAGGCTTGGTTTTTTGGTGGGCTTTCTTTGTTACTTTCTTTCTGCGGCAGAGAAAGAAAGTAAAGAAAGCATGATACAATCCTCACCTCATGGACCTCCGTAACCTCCCCGAACAACTGAGCTCAATCCAGCGCATCAACCAGCGCAGAACGCTGATCGAAGGTGAGCTCGGCATCGATCTTCAACATCTCGAACCAAAGGAGACTCTCATCGGTGAAAGCGAGAAGAAAAACTGCGAGCAGATGTTTGGCATGATCTCTGCTCCCGTCGGTTACGCAGGTCCTCTGAAGATGACATTTTCGAATAACCACATTGCAGAGATTCACCTGCCACTCGCAACAACCGAAGGCGCACTCGTTGCAAGCGTGAACAGAGGATGCAAAGCAGTATCGACTTCCGGAGTGACCATCACGAAAACGGTCCATCACGGCATCACACGTTCGATCGCCTTCCGTGCACCATCATCCTCCAAAATGCAGGAGCTGGTCGATGCGATCAGGAAGCAGGAGGACACATGGAAAGCAGTTGCGAAAACCACAAGCAATCACCTGAGCGTGAAGTCGTACACGATCGATCTGCAAAAACAGTACCTCTTCCTCACGATTGCCTGCGATACGGATGAGGCGATGGGAATGAACATGGTGACGATCGCGGCACAGGCAATCGCAGATTGGGTGACTGCAACCGTGACGGGAGCGAAGTGCATCACGATCGCAGCAAACGTCGACAGTGATAAGAAACCGAGCAAACGTACGCATGACCTCGGTCGCGGATTCGAAGTCCATGCAAGCGCAGTGCTCGGCAAAGAGGTAATCGAAAGCGTTCTGAAGACGACACCGGAAGCGATGAGGCAGGTTGCCGATGCAAAACTCACGCACGGCTCTCTGCTTGCGGGAGCACTCGGTAGTAATCTGCACGCAGCCAATATCATCGCTGCTCTCTACCTCGCAACGGGGCAGGACATCGCACACATCGTCGAAGGATCACTCACGGACACGAACGTCGAAGAAACATCGAGCGGATTGAAAGTTTCCGTTCGCGTTCCTGCGATCCTCGTCGGTGTTCGCGGTGGAGGAACGACTCTTCCCACACAGTCTCAATGTCTTGAACTGCTTCTGAAGAATAAATCCGGATTACCAATCAAGCAGCAGCTCGCAGAGAGTATTACAGCAGCAGTACTCGCAGGGGAAGTATCCTTGCTTGCCGCACAGGCAGGACATGAACTTGCGAAGGCACATCACACTCTTGCGCGATAATTTGACTTTTTATAATATAAATGTTATAATAACACTAATGGAAGCAATTAATCACCTTGAGGATGCTGCATTTCGTTTTGCAGACGCTGGTCATAGTTTTTCGATGGCGGGAATCCTAGGAGCAACAAAAGATCAAGTCACAGACATAAAAGAGGGATACAAGCACACAATGCGTCGAGAATTAAATACATACTGCGATCAAGCGCAGCGTGTGTGTCAGTCATACAGGCCGGATCAGTACGCAAACTCCATGCAGCGCGCTATTGCGCAGAATGCATCTCCGAGAATCAGAGAAATGGTCCAATGGCTGCTCGACGGAAAATGTGTCTGCCCATTCGCAAAAATTTCGGCGGAGAAAGATCGGATCGCATGGTGCGAGCCAGCGGACATCGAAAATTTGGAAACGCTTCAGCCAATGCTGCAGCAATGCATCCTGGAATTCCTCGCGATCGGGCGCTACGGAAACATGATCATCTCAGATCCGAATCTCTCCAATGAAAAAGAATCAATACGACAATCCGGGAAGATCATTCTCCGAGAACTTGCAGTTGCCGCCGAATTCGTTGAATCGAAGCTGCGAGGGGAGGCAATGGACTCATCAGAAATCGAACTGAGAAGAGAAATCGCAGAAAGTCTTCAGAAGAGAAGCCGCGTGAAAGGATTGACGATATTCGACATGGATGTGTTTTCTTTTTATATGGGAAGAGGATACAGAGATGAGGAAACGGCGAATGGGAAAGCCCACCCAAGACTCGGAGATAACATTGTTGTCTGCACGTGGAACGGGGACATTCTGACAACACCGGAAGAAGCGCAGCAGGAAATCGCAAGGCGCTGCCACGAAGCTCTTGGCTACAACATGGATGGAGGTGCATTCGTATTCTGAATCGGATAAAAAAACGCTAGGATGATGGTCTCTTATGCATGCAGCCATCCTCTCTTTCGGTCGCTACATTCCGAAAAACCGCATCGAATCCAAGGTGATCGCAGTCCACTGGAAGCGGGGAACGGAACAGGCGGACGGACTTGGTATCATCGAAAAATCCGTGCCCTCTTCGGATGAAGATACGTTCACGATCGCATGGGAGGCAGCGAAGATCGCACTGCAAAGCATCGATCCGCAATCCATCGGTGCGCTCTTCGTCGGCTCGGAGAGCCATCCGTATGCCGTGAAACCGACAAGTGGAATGCTTGTGAGTGCGCTCGGCGTGAATCATTTCTGCCATGCGGCGGATTTGGAATTCGCATGCAAAGCCGGAACCGCTGCGATGCAAGTTGTTTGCGCGATGGCGGAGAACAAGCAGATCAAATGCGGACTGGCGATCGGTTCGGATACGGCACAGAGCAAGCCCGGCGATGCACTCGAGTACTCTGCTGCCGCAGGAGCAGCGGCATTCGTCATCGGTCTGCCGACGAAAACGCAGGCAGGCATTTGTACAATCGAAAGAACTCTTTCCTATACGACCGATACTCCCGATTTCTGGCGCAATGCGGAAGAAAAATATCCCTCCCACGCAGGACGATTCACGGGTGAACCCGCATACTTCCACCACGTCGAGCTCACGGCAAAGAAAATTTTGGAAGATGCAAAGCTCAGCCACAGCGATATCGATCACGTCGTCCTGCACATGCCGAATGCGAAATTCCCTCTGCAAGCTGCAAAGAAATTGGGCTTCACCGATGAGCAGCTGAAGCTTGGCTTCATCGTACCGCATATTGGAAACACCTATTCGGCATGTTCCCCTCTTGGGCTCACCTTCGTTCTGGAGCAGGCGAAGAAAGATCAGAAAATACTGCTCGTGAGTTACGGCTCAGGTGCCGGCTCTGATGCGTTCCTCATGACCATGCTTCGTGACGGCACTCCGTTGCCGCTGGAAAACGTCGAAAAAGAGCTTCGACACCTGACGTATGCGGAGTATTTGCAGGAGAGCAAAACTCTCTCCTGACTACTACCCAAGCCCACTTTCCTGTACACTCTTCCAGTCCTATGCGCGAGACTGTGTATGTCCTTGGAGGTGGCCAGACCCGATTTGGCGAGCTATGGGGGAAATCCCTCGCGGATTTGATCCGCGAAGCGGTCGATGCGGCAATCGCGAACACCGGCATCCTGCCGACGGACATCGACATGGTGGTCATCGGCAACATGGTTGGAGGGGAGACTGCAGAGCAAGCACACCTTGGAACGTTCGCAAGCAGCTTGCTTCCACACCATCCTCCGGCACTCAGAGTCGAGGCCGCATGCGCCTCCGGCGGACTTGCCATTCATACGGCGTGCGCTTTTCTTGAGAGCGATAAAGCAGAGACGATTCTCGTGATTGGTGCAGAGAAACTGACAGATGTCGCGGCAGAGATCGTCACAAGCGCCTTGATGCATGCGGGTGACGCCGAGAAAGACGGCATTGCAGGACTGACCTTCCCCTCAATATTCGCTCTGACCGCGAATGCGTACATGCACGAGTACGGATTGAAGCGTGAGGACTTAAGCCTCGTTTCTGCCTGCTCTCATAAGGCCGCCGTCAAAAATCCATACGCGCAATTCCGAAAAGAAATTCCTGCGGCGACGATCTCGAAGAGCCCTCTGGTCGCAGATCCGCTTCGTCTCCTCGACTGCTCCCCCATCAGCGATGGTGCCGCGGCAGTCATTCTCTCGACGAAGAAAGAGTCGTCGGTACGCATCGCCGCATCGCAACTCGCAAACGAATCCCTAAGCCTTGCCGACAGGGAAAGCCTGACATCATTCGTCTCAACGCGAACAGCTTTCGCATGGGCATTGAAGGAGGCGAACTGGAATAAAGATGACATCGACTGCATCGAATTGCATGACTGCTTTTCGATCGCCAGCCTCATCCATCTTGAAGACTGCGGATTTGCAGAAACGGGAAAAGCCATCACACTGTTCCGAAATAACAATACGGATGCAAACGGCTCTCTGCCTGTGAACCCAAGTGGAGGACTGAAAGCATGCGGCCATCCAATCGGGGCGACGGGCGTGAAGCAGGTGTTCGATTGCTTCAAGCAACTGACGGGCAATGCCCCGAATCAGGTTCAAGACGCGACACGCGTTATGGCACACAACCTCGGTGGAGTGGGTGCTACATGTACAATTCACTTACTGGAATCTATTTGAATTATGAATTATGAATTACGAATTACGGCAATACAACTGAAGCCAGAACTCATAATTCATACTTCATAATTCGTAATTCCTATCAAATGGACCGCATCCCCTCCCTCCACCGTCGCATCAAGAAAATACAGGCAACGGCCATGCAAGCGGGAACCATTTTGAGTTTTACAACGGTGCGTCACCCGCCTGCAGGCTTCGGAACAGAACCCTATACCGTTGCACTCATCAGGCTGCAGAACGGGGCGAAAGTATTGGCCCAACTCACGCGCAGTACCGCTACCCCGACCATTGGAGCAACCGTCATTCCGCACATGCGCAAAATCCGCACGATGCGAAACGGGCTCTTCGTGAATGATCTGAAGTATGAAGTGGTCGCGAAGAAAATCGAACCGATGTTCACGGTTACATCGTACGTTCTGGCGGTTTCAGGACCGTCCGGTGTCGGGAAAACAACCATCGCGAGAGCTCTCCTGTCGCTATTTGCAACGTATGCCGAGCAAGTTCCCATTATCACGACCCGTAAAGCGAAGCGGGGAGACCTGGAACCGTACATTCATGTCGATGAAAAAGCATTTACCTCCATGATTGAAAAAGGTGAAATCGTGAGTCACACGTCCATGCCTTCGAAATTCGAAACAAGAAAGTACGGCTATCGCTTGAAAGACATCGAAACGATCTGGAAGAAAGGGAAACTTCCTATTGTCGTTACCGAAATCCACCTGCTCTCCGGATTGGTGCAAACACTCGGACGTCGCGCCGTCCTCAGCTGCGGCCTCCTGCCGCCGGGACATTCTCGCAGAGCCATGCTCTCTGCATTGCTACACCGTCTGCGCACACGCGGACGCGACAGTGAGACGCAGATCGAGGAACGCTTGAAAGTCGCAGAAGCCGATCTGAACGCCTTCGACGATCATGCCCACCTCTTCGATCATCTTCTCATCAATGACAGGCTGGAGACATGCATCGAATCAATACGAGATATTGCCGTCTCGAAGCGGTAAACGGAGGGTTTACCTGAAAAAATTGAATCAAAAAACAAAAGTCACATACTATGAACGTATGGGAGATTTACGCAGCATGCTCAAGGAAAATAGGGAATCGATATCAATGATCGATCCTCATGTTATCGCGGGACTGATGGATCATTTGAAAACCAATATGTTCCATCCGATCTCGTGCCCCAATGGCGCCATTGTCGCTGTCAACGGATGGTCCTGCCGCATACGCATCAAGGAATGCGATCAGTGCTTGATCACCATTACCCCTGAGAAAAAACATGGAAATGAACATGTCATACTGGAACCTCACACATGTCCGCTAAGGGAAGTCGCATCCGTGATAGCGCGAGAAACCGCGGTGGTGCCACTGCAAAGAAAAACCCATGAAGATGTCAGCAGAATCATCGAAGTGGTGCGTCCGCAGGAGCAAAGGGCCGCACGGTCATACTCTCCGTATAGAAACAATCGAAGAAGAAACGAACCCACCTAGTCGTACAGTGCCGCATACCGAGCGGCAATCGGAGCCCAATCGTACTGTTCGGCGTTCCTCTTTGCCTCACTCGAAAACCGTGCACGGAGCGCAGGGTCGCCAAGGAGTTCCCGCAGAGCGGAAGCAGCCGCATCGATATCATCAGGAGCCACCAGCTTTCCGCTTACGCCATCTTCGATGATCTCCGGAATCCCCCCGACTTTCGTTGCAAGAATACAGCACCTCGCCGCCTGCGCTTCGAGGAAAACGTTGCCGAGCGCTTCACTCCTCGACAGTGCGCAGAAGATCTCGGCCTGCGCATACTCATCGAAGACCGCCCTGCCGTACGCGTGTCCCGCAAACGTGACACGGTGATCAATTTCCAGATCTCTTGCCAGATTCTGCAGCATCGGAAGTAAAGAGCCGCTGCCGACGATGCGCAAGTGAATGGCAGGGTCTAAACCTTTGATCGCCTTGGAGAAGGCATGGAGCAACGTATCGACACCCTTCATCTGCTCAAGACGACCGACAAAGAGAATACACCCCGAATCCTTCGCATGAAATGAACAAGATTCTCGAATCGCAGTCAGATCGATTCCGTTCGGGATGAGCATGACGTCGGTTCGACCGAACGTTTTCGCTCGCTCCAGCAAGAATCGACTGATCGCCGTCATTTTCTGAGCACTGCGATGGATCGGCCCGAGAAGAATACCGGTATTGGTACTCTGAAGCGTAAGGATGCGTTTCGCTCGAGGAACCAGAAACCGACAGAACACCAATGCAAGGCCTGCGTAGGACTCCAGAACAGCATGAATGATGTCCGGTCGAAGCCTAAGCACTGCGAGAGGAGCGAGGAATGGAAAGAGATATTTATCGAAGGAAGACCCTACCCCTACACGAAGAACGCGCACGCGTTTGCCGAGCACATCGTTCCTCTTCCAATTTCTCCTGTAGCGTCCCGTGACAATGATCACATCCATGTCATCCGGAAGCCGAACCGCTACCTCCTCCACCATCGCTTCCGCACCGCTCCGAAGCGGCGAGAGGAAGGCCGATAAGTAGACGATTCTTTGCTTCATCGGTCGATGGTCCACGTATCGAATAGTAGTCTGTACTGCTCGCCTACTTTCTTCCAGCTGAACGTCTCCTCTATTCTCTGCCGTGCCTTTTCCCCAAGCGATCTGCGCTTGCTTTGGTCTTCGACGAGCTTTCGGATGTATGAAGCAAGTGCGCTGCGGTCTCCTGCAGGAAAGAGGAAGCCGGAGATGCCGTTCTGGATGAGAAATCGATTTCCCCCGACATCGGATGCGATGCACGCACACCCGCTCGCCATGGCTTCCATGAGAGCATTACTCAAGCCCTCGCTATAGCTTGGGAGAACGAAGATATGTGTTCCTGCAAGGAGTATGGGCACATCGCTACGGAGCCCAAGAAAAGAAACGTCGTCTTGATACTGATGAACCAGCGGATGATTCGGTTTCGCCCAACCTGCAACCTGAATTCTAAGCTCAGGATGCTCCTTCTTCACCGCAGTCGCAGCAGCGAGAAAATCATCAACGCCCTTTACGGATTCAAGCCTGCCAACATACGTGATATTGATGTCGGTTTCCTTTGCCCTCAGGATTTCTGCGTCATGAAAAGCATCCGGATCGATCCCCGTCGGGATCACCATCGACTTCGCCTCGATCCCGAGTTTCCTAAGAATACTTGGTGGCTGCGGATGGAAAAACACAACGCGCTTTGCAATACAAAGAAGTAACCATCCGATCGTCCATGCGTAGATGGCGGCACAGATTTTTGGTATGCGACCACGCGGCCACCATGTCATACCGACCAAGGCATCGGTCATCTGCAATACTTTGTACCCTCTGAGCCGCAGGGAAATCGACGCAAGAGAGGACCAGAACAAAAGCTTATTGACGACGACGATATCGGGCTTCTCCTGTTTAGCGAGATTTGAAACAAATCCAGCAAAGCCGAAGGAAATGCCGTAGTTCCAAGGATCCTTTAGAAACCAATCCTTGCGGGTCGCGAGAAAAAGATTCTCTTGAATCTTCGTGAGAGGTCTCGTTTCAGAACCCATTGCGGCTACAATCACCCTGTATCCGATTCGCGTCCAAAGATCGGCCAATTTATAGGAGCTAACCATCCAGCGATGGTCTTCCTTCCAGTAAGGACTGATGAGAAGAATGGTCTTCATAAGCGAGATGTAAGACAGAAGTATAGCAGTTATTCTTATGTCTTACGTCTTGTATCTTATATCTTTCTGACATTATTCGGAGACTCGCCAATCCCCGCATCCTTGAGAGACTTGTCTCGAACCAGTTTTACGAGTCGCTGTTCCAGTTCTTCAATCCGCATGATCAGGTAGAAGAGAATGAAGAAAATCACGCCAATGGCCGTGATGGTCGCCGCGTTCTCGTTCTTCTTGATTCCAGTAAGTGCGCTCAGTGCCTGCAATGAACTCGGGTAGAGAGAAATGTAGCCGATGGAAGACCAGAAAATCGTCCAGAGAATCCCCTCCCAAATCGTCTTCTTCTGACGAAGGACGAGATTCCACGCATACACGATCATCACGAAGCCGAAGAGTGGGACAACGATCTGATACGGAGTGAACTCGAAGGATGTCATCGGAGAAAGGTGCGAAGGAGAATTTTACAAGCTGTCTGGAGCCCGCTGGCAAAAGACTGACCTTTTGCAAGCGTATACTCAGAATACACCACTTTGGAGGGAATGGAGGCGATTTTCCAACGCTTCCTTGCCGCTTCCCGGATGATTTCCGTGCAGAACTCGAACCCGGACATCCGAAGCTCCACCTCGGAAAGCGCCTTCGGCCCGAACACTTTGAATCCACACTGCGTATCGGGGAGATAGATGCCTGTGACGGCAAACGTCACAAAATTACCGATGCCGTTTGCGAAGCGTCTGATGAGAGGAATGTTGTTCTTGCGTCCGAAGCGATCGGCGATCACCAGATCGGCCTTCTTGAGCGTCAGTTCCTGAAGCAATCGGGGAATATCCGTGGTCGCATGCTGCCCGTCCGCATCGATGGTGATAACAGTATCAAACCCAAGTCTGCGAGCCGCATCGATACCGGTCATCGTTGCGGCACCGGCGCCACAATTCTCCGCATGCACG
>SXGS01072536.1_pt1 | contig 14661 bp, 9 predicted proteins | sample 3174681 | NCBI WGS metagenome assembly SXGS01 (sample SAMN11356861, study PRJNA531348) | freshwater metagenome | isolation source: freshwater sample F1-80 | place: China: Fuxian Lake, Yuxi | collected 2017-12-25
CGAGCCTCCGGCCAGTGGCAGTGTGGCCAGCATGGCACACCACGCCACCACCCAGAGCCGCCCGGGGCGGGACTCGGGCACATGAGCAGCGGCGCGGCGACTTCGCCCTAGAATCGTCCATGATGGCCCCTGACACTTCCATTCCGGGGGCGCATCCGATCATTCTGGTTCTGGAAGCGGATTACCGCACGGACCACGGCATCGCCGGGCTTCTCTCGGGGCCACCGGCCAACTTGCAGGTAGTTGGCTGCACCCGACTGACTGACCTTCTGGACACCATCGTGCGCACCCGGCCCGCCGTGGTGGTGCTAGTAGTTCGCGGGCCGATCGAACCAGCCATAGACGCAGTGAAGCACTTGCGCCACTCGATTGAGGCCGATGCGGTCCCGGTGCTGATGGTCGCTCCGGCCACGGCCACCATCCGCGCCCAAGCACTGGCGGCGGGAGTCGGCGACATCGTGGCGCTCGACGACAACGCCGAAGAAATCCGGGCGCGCGTGAACACTCTCGCCGAGCACTACCGCCACCTGGTGCAGCGCAACGAGGCTCTGCACGGGCTGGCTCAGGCGCGCAGTGAAATCGAACACCTGCGCACCCAGATTGCAGAACAGCCACAGTCCAAAGGGGATACCGACTCACTGCGGCAGCGGCTCTCCGGGCTGCTGCATCTGGGCCACGCTCTGGCCCAAATCCAGGACTTCCACACCCTCATGGAGCGCATCCTCTCTGAGGCGCGGGGGATGATCGGCGCCGATGCCGGCACGATCTTCATCCGCGAAGGCGATTCGCTGCGCTTCGCCTATTGCCAGAATGAGACTCTGGCCCGCCGCACTGCCAGCGGCTCGACCCCGCGATTCGCCAGCTACCGCGTGCCGATCAGTGACCGCTCGATCGCTGGCTGGGTAGCCCTCTCCGGCGAGCCGGTCAAGCTGGATGACTGCCACAGGGTCGACCCGGCGCTCCCCTACCGATTCGACCCCTCGTTCGACCAACTGCTTGGCTATCGCACTACCACCATGCTGGCGGTGGCGCTGAAACTGCGGGCCAATCGGGTACTGGGCGTGATCGAACTCATCAATGCCACCGATCGCCACGGCCAGCAAGGCCGCCTGTTCACCCCGCAGGATGCCGCGCTCTTGGAACACTTCGGCAGCGTGGCCTCGGTAGCGCTCGAACGCACCCAGATGACCGAGTCGATCATCCTGCGCATGATTCGCATGGCAGAAATCCGCGATCCCAGCGAGACGGGCGCGCATGTCGAGCGGGTGGCCGGTTACTCGGCGGTGCTGTTCGAAGAGTGGGCCCGGCGGCGCGGGCTGCTCGGCGCCGACTTCGAACGGCAGCGCGACCGACTGCGCATCGCCGCCAAGTTGCACGATGTCGGCAAGATCGGCGTCCCCGATGCCATCTTGAAGAAACCCGCCCGGCTGGACCCGGCGGAGTTCGAGCAGGTCAAGCGCCACGCTGAGATCGGCGGAATGCTGTTCGAGGAACAGCCCACCGACTACGACGAAGCCGCCCGTGAAGTGGCCCTGCTGCACCATGAGCGATGGGACGGAGGCGGGTATCCGGGGATGGAGGTTGAAGGCCAACACCGCGGGCGCCGGGGCGAGGAGATTCCCCTGTTCCCCCGCATCGTCGGGATCGCCGATGTCTTCGACGCGCTCTCCAGTCCGCGCTCATACAAGGAGCCGTGGCCCGAAGAGCGGGTGCTTGAGTACCTGCAGGCCGAGCGCGGCAAGCACTTCGACCCGGAACTGGTGGACATCTTCATGGCTCGCCTCGACGAGATCCGGGCAATCCGCGACTTCGAGCCCGACCGATGAGCGTGGCGCTCCCACTGACGCTGGCCCTGCTGGCAGTGACTGGCTGCGCCGAGCGTTCTGCCCACACATTCCGCGAGATGGCTATGGGCACCGAGTGTGCGCTGACTATCCACGCCACCGACCCGGAGCAGGCTCGCTCGGCGGCCCGGCTGGCGATGGACCGAATTCACCAGTTGGACCATGACCTGAGCGACTGGCTGCCCGATGGCGAACTCGCCAGTCTGCAAGGCAGGGCTGGCGTGCCCCGCAAACTCTCGCCGGACCTCTGCGCTGCCCTGCGCACCGGGCTGCAGGTGAACCGGGAGAGTGACGGACTGTTTGATCCAGCGCTTCGGCCGCTGGTCGTCGTCTGGAGAGAGGCCCGACGCACTGGAGTCTTTCCCACTGCCGGCCAACTGGAGGCTGCCCGCCGCGAGAGCGGGTGTCGCCACCTGCAACTTGATTCATCCGCATGCCAAATCACCATCGACTCCGAGATCGTTCCGATCGATCTGGGTGCGATCGGCAAGGGATTCGCCGCCGAGGAGGCGTATCGACTGCTGCAGGCCGGCGGTCACCCCGACTCGTTGGTGGCCGTCGGCGGAGACATCCGCTGTGGGACACCGCCGCCGGGGCGGTCGGGCTGGGAGGTCACCATTGATGACGGGCTCCTGCCGCCCATCCGAGTCACGCTGAGCGAGGTAGCCATCTCCACCAGCGGGGACCGCGAACAGTCGGCGTTCGTTCAAGGTCGGCCCGTTGGCCACATCATCGACCCGCGTACCGGGAACCCGCTGAACCGCCCCACCGCAGTAACAGTGATCGCCGCCGACGGCGCCACCGCCGATGCCTGGGCTAGCGCCCTGTGCGTGGCGGGGCCTGAGTACGCCCGCACGCTCGCTCCCAACTGCATCCGCTGGCGGGTGACTGCCGTGCAAGGCGCGGATAGAGTGACTGCGACCAGCCCGGAGTTTCCCGCGTGGACCAATCACGACTAACGCAGAGCGCTGATCTGTTCATCTTTGATCTCGACGGAACCCTCCTCGAGTCAGCGATCGACATTGCTGAGGCAGTCGACTACACCCTGGCCGGTCTGGGGTATCCGCGCGCAGGCGTCGGCCATGTGCGCGGGTGGATCGGCGACGGTGCAACGGTGCTGGTGGCCCGCGCCTTGCACTGGGGTTCGGGGATCACCCCCAGCGCCGCGCAAACTGCCACAGCTCTCAAGATGTTTCTGGGGCATTACGCCGACTGCTGCTGCAATCACACCACACTGACCGACGGTGCCACGCAGATCTTCACCGTCATGCAGCGCCTGGGGATTCGCGCCGCCGTCGCTTCCAACAAGCCACAGGCTGCATCGTGTCAGATCCTCGAGCATCTGGGGCTGGCCAATCGCATTGAGGTGGTAATCGGCGGCGACACGCTGCCAACGCGTAAGCCAGATGCCGCGCCGCTGATGGAAGCCGCGCGGCGATGCGGCGCGAAACAGCCTTGGATGATCGGCGACTCAGAACTGGATCGCTGCGCGGCGCTGGCGGCCGGATTCCCTTTCATCGGCGTGCGCGGGGGCTATGTGCCGGCAATCAAGGAACAGTTGGCCGAGGCCAGCGCCCGCGAGATCATCGATGTGCCGCTGCGGCGGATGGCTGCGGCTCTGGACACCCTCAGTCCGGGTCAGGTGACCTTCAACGCCCTGCGCGCCGCGCTGGCGCGTTCTTAGGCGAAGACCGTCTTGCCGGGAATGGCCACTGGCGCCACCGCCAGTGGGCCGAAGCTGATCGACTGTGGCATCAGCAGTTCAGTCGAACCCAGCGCCTGCCCCCAATCAAGTTCGGCCCCGGTGTAGGCGGCCATGCGGCACATGATGGCGGTCATGGTCGACTGAGCCACGCGCTCGGCTTCGTTCAGGTAAGCCCCGCCGCGGATCGAAGCAATCAGATCGATGTGCTCCTGCACATACGGATTGCGCTGTTTGCCGCTGAACTGCCAGGGGTTCTCGCCCTCAATTCGTGCTGATCCGCTGGTGAGGAAGGCCACTCCCTTCTCGCCGTGGATGAACTCTTCCACCCGGCCTGGAGTGCCCTCCTGCTGCCGGGCCATTGACAGCGCGAAGCGGCCGTCACCGTAGTTCAGGTCGCTGCCGAAGTGATCGAAGATGTTGCCGTAGATCGGCGCGGTGCGCGCCTGCCGCCCGCCGACTGAGACCACATGGGTTGGCAGCCCTTCAAAGGCCCAGTTGGCGACATCCAGGTTGTGCACATGCTGCTCGACGATGTGATCCCCTGACAGCCAGGTGTAGTAGAGCCAGTTGCGCATCTGGTTCTCAACATCGCTCCGGTCGGAGCGCGGCTCAACTGACCACAGCCCGCCCATGTTCCAGAACACCCGGGCGCTGAGCGGGCGGCCGATCGCTCCGTTGTGAATCAGGTCCATCGCCTCGAGGTAGCAGGCTTCGTGGCGGCGCTGAGTACCGGCCACCACCGAGAGTTTGCGCTCGGTGGCCCGGTGGGCCGAGTCAATGAAAGAACGGATACCCGGAGCATCCACCGCCACCGGCTTCTCGGCGAACACATGCTTGCCCGCCTCTACGGCCGCCGCGAAGTGAATCGGCCGGAAGCCCGGCGGCGTGGCCAGAATCACCACATCGCAGTCGGTGGCCAGCACCGCCTTGTAGGCATCCAGGCCGGTGAAGCACGAGCTCTCAGCAACCGTGCCGCGCTCGCCGAGTTTGGCGAGGTTTTCGCGCGACGATGCCAAGCGGTCAGGAAAGGCGTCGCCGAGGGCGATGATCTTGGTGTCGGGCGAGGCCTCGAGAATATTGGCGGCCGCACCGCTGCCGCGGCCGCCGCAGCCGATGACGCCGACCGTAAGGGTGTCGCCCCGCGGTGCGGCCGAATTGATGACGCGGCGGGGGCGCGGTGTCCTCACGGGCGCGGCCGAAACCGACGCCGCCACGGTGATCGAAGAAGCCACGCCCTGAATGAAGTTTCGCCTGTTCATCATTTCTCCTGTTCGCAAATCAGCCGCATGCCCACGAAGTTGGCATCGGCCAGCCACCACTGACTCTTGGGAAACTGCGGATCGCTGTCGTTCCACGCCGGAGTATCGGCGGCGCGTGCGGCGCAACCCACATGCGCCGCGTCATCGCTGAAGCAGCCGCCTACTACTACGCCGACGCCGTCGCTCTGCACCGCCCACTCGCCAACATTCCCGTAGATGTCATGCAGGCCGCTATCGTCGGCAGTCGCCGAAGCCACCTTGTGCGTTCGCCCTTTGGCGTTGGTCGCGTACCAGGCCGCCGCGGGCAGCTCACTGGCATCGATGCCAGCACGGCCGCAGATGTACTCCCACTCCGCAACACTCGGAAGGCGGTAGTGGCGACCGGTCATCGCGCTGAGCCACTCGCAGAAGGCGGTGGCCCCGCGGAAGCTCATGCTGATCGCAGGCCAGCCGTTGTGGCCGAAGCCGCGATCCACCGAGATGTACGGCTTGGTCGGCCGAGTCACCGCATCTGCGGCGCCCGGAACTCCGGCCTTCTGGTCGAGCTTGAAGACGCAGATGTCAAACAGTTCCCACGGAACTTCGGTCTTCCCGACCCAACAAGCCCGGATCGAACCATCCGGGCTAGCGGGAAGGGGCACCATCTCGAATGACACCGCCGAACCGGCGATCTGCTGCACGAACGGCTGGAGAGTTGCGGCCGACGGTGCCGGCGCGGGGGTAGTTTCGGCTTGAGGCGCTCGGGGAACAGTCACACATGCCGCTAGACAACTCGCTACAGCAACGGCGGCTATCGGTCGCATCGGTGCGATCATAAGGGCTCTCCCCCACCCCTATACTCGCCCACTCGCCGATCGGCGCCATTCGCATGCGACCCTCCACTTGGTTCCGTCGGCAAACTCCAGCCCCAGTTCCGCGCCCCAGCCCGCCCAGTAGCCCGGCCGCCAGCGGCGCGGGCCCAGAGGCGCGCATCATCCATCACGGCACGCGCCTGCTGACGGCAGCGCGCTCCCAGAGTGCCTCGCTGCTCTCCGGCGCCCTCTGGTCGCAGAAACTGATGGACTGGGCTCTCAAGGACGAGGCGTTCAAGGTTGAACTGTTCCGGTTCGTAGACGCCTTCCCATCGCTGCGGGGCAGCGATCAGGTGCACGATCACCTGCTGGACTCAATGACCCAGCCGGGGGTGAGGGTGCCGGCGTGGATGGATCTGTCACTGAAGGCGGGTGGCTTGGCCAAGGGGTTGTTCACCCGCACCATGACCGGCCAGATCGAATCAATGGCTGGGACATTCATCGCCGGGCGCGATGCCGCGGCCGCACTGCCTCAGCTAGAGGCACTCTGGAGGCGCGGCTACTGCTTCAGCGTAGACCTGCTCGGAGAAGCCTGCCTCAGTTACGAAGAGGCTGATGCATACCGCGCCAAGTACCTCGATCTGGTCGAGACTCTGCCCCGCGCAGCAGCGGCTTGGCCAGCACAGCCGGTGCTGGAGAGCGATCACCTCGGCGCCCTGCCGCGAGTGAATGTCTCAATCAAGATTTCGTCCCTGTTCCCGCACACTGATCCGCTCGATGTCAACGGCTCGATCGCCGGGTTGATGGAGTCGATCTTGCCCGTGCTCGAGACGGCCCGCCGTCATGGCGTGTTCGTCAACTTCGACATCGAGCAACGCGCCTTGAAGGACCTGACGATCGAGTTGTTCCAGCGCTGCTGCGAAAAGGTCGAGTTTCAGGGCGGGCTGGCGCTGCAGGCATACTTGCGCAGCGGCGACGAGGATGCAGAGCGCCTCTGCGCCTGGGCGGCGCGCACCGGGCGGCAGGTGACGGTGCGGCTGGTGAAGGGCGCATATTGGGATTACGAAACTATCTCGGCCGAGCAGGCCGGCTGGCCATCCCCGGTTTGGGCGGCCAAGCATGACACCGATGCCTGCTTCGAGCGCATGGCGGGGCGATTCATCGCCCAGACCCCGCAGCACGCCGGGGTGGGTGGGGTGAAGTTGGCCCTAGGTTCGCACAACGCCCGCTCCATCGCCGCGGCACTGGCGGCGTTGGAAGAAGCGGGACTGCCGGAGTCGGCGCTGGAGTTGCAGATGCTTCACGGCATGGGCGACTCGCTCAAGGAGGCGGCCCGCTCGATGGGCCTGCGGCTACGCGAGTATGTGCCGGTCGGAGAAATGGTGCCGGGGATGGGCTACTTGGTGCGGCGGCTGCTTGAGAACACTTCCAACGAGTCGTGGCTGAAGGCTGGCTTCTTCGACGGCGTGTCTGATGAACAGTTACTGGCGTCGCCCCATCGCGCTGCGCCAGTTCACTCACAGGCGCTGGAAGCAGTCGCCGCGCGCCACGCGCTCTCACCGTGCCATCCAGACATCGGCGGCAACACCCCGCTCTCAACGGAGCCAGCGCGCGACTTCTCCATCGCCGAGGTGCGCAGCGCGTTTGCCGACGCAGTCGCTGCCGGGCGGCTGGCGGCGCCACCCGCAGACACTGACCCGGCGGCGCTCGAGACCGCACTCGGCTCGCTGCAGGCCGCATTCCCCGCCTGGCGCGACCGGCCGTGGGCCGAACGAGCCAACATGCTGGTAGCCGCCGCCGCTGAAATGCGCCAGCGCCGCGACCAACTCTCAGCGGCGATCATCATCGAGGCCGGCAAGCCATGGCGCGAAGCCGATGGCGATGTCTGCGAGGCGATCGACTTCCTGGAGTACTACGCGCGCTGCGCCTCGCTTGATCAGGCCCGGCAGCGTCTGGGCAAGTTCGTCGGCGAGGTCGACGAGGTGTGGCATCAGGGCCGCGGAGTGGCGGCGGTCATTTCGCCGTGGAACTTCCCGCTGGCCATCTGCTGCGGCATGACTAGCGCCGCGCTGGTATCGGGCAACACCGTAGCGGTGAAACCGGCCGAGCAGACTCCGCGCATCGCCCGCGAGATGTGCCAGATCCTCTGGCGGGCCGGTGTGCCGCGCGACTGTCTGGCATTCGTTCCCGGCCCCGGCGAGACCGTCGGCGCGGCACTAGTGCGCGACCCGCGAGTTCTCTCGATTGCCTTCACCGGCTCCAAGGCGGTGGGGCTGGAAATCACCCGTGCCGCAGCGGAACTGCGCAGCGGCCAGCGCGGACTCAAGCGCGTGGTCTGCGAGATGGGCGGCAAGAACGCCATCATCGTGGATGCTTCGGCTGATCTGGACGAAGCGGTGCTGGGGGTGCGCCAGTCGGCCTTCGGCTTTGCCGGCCAGAAGTGCTCGGCGTGCAGCCGGGCGATCGTGCTCGGCTCCTGCCACGACGCGTTCCTGCACCGGCTGGTGGAGTCAACGCGCAGCCTCACCGTGGGCGACCCGCGTTTGCCAGGCACAGATGTCGGCCCGGTGATCGACCCAGCTGCCGCCCAGAAGATTCGCGCCATGGTCGAGGCTGGCACGCTCTCGGCAAAGCTCGCCCTGCGCATGGATGTTCCCAGCGGTCTTGAGGCCCAAGTCGGCAAACCGTTCGTTGGTCCGACCATCTTCAGCGGCGTGTCGCCCAACGACCCACTGGCCCGCGAGGAGATTTTCGGCCCGGTCCTGGCAGTGATTCGCGTGGCCAGTTTCGATGAGGCCCTCGAAGTCGCCAACGACAGTGAATACCGGCTTACCGGCGGCGTGTTCACTCGCAAGCCATCGCATCTGGAACGCAGCAGGCGCGAGTTCCATGTCGGCAATCTCTATCTCAACCGCTCCATCACCGGCGCGCTGGTCGGCCGCCAGCCCTTCGGCGGATTTGGCCTCTCCGGCGGCGGCACCAAGGCTGGCGGCGCCGACTACCTGCGCAACTTCACCGACCCCCGCTCATGCTGTGAGAACTCGATGCGCCGCGGCTTTGCGCCAGCGGTGCCCGACTAACCGGTTCCTGCAGCGGCAGGCCATCAGTTCGATCGAGCAGTCGATACTGCACCGCTTCGGCCACATGTTCCAGAGCGATATCCGCGGCGCCATCGAGGTCGGCGATTGATCGAGCGATGCGCCGGGCCTTGTCGTAGCCGCGGGCACTCAATCCCAGACTGGCCAACGCATCGGCCAAGAACGCCCCCGCCTCGTGTCCCATCGCGCAAACTGAATCGAGTTGGCCGTGTGCCAGGTGCGCGTTCAACAACCCCCGCCCCTGCCGGTTCTCCTGCACTGCCCGGGCCCGCGCCACCAATTCAGCCAGCTCAGCGCTGCTGGCTCCGCGCCGAGTTCGCCGGGCCAGGTCGCGACCCGGAACGCGCGGCACTTCTACATGCAAGTCGATGCGGTCCAAGAGAGGGGCGCTGACCCGCGCCATGTATGTGGCCGTGTCGGCATCGGCCACACCAGGCCGCCGATGTCCGCGCCGACTCGGGTTCATCGCCGCGACCAGTTGGAAACGAGCTGGCATGCGCACCGAGCCCGAAACCCGGGCGATCTCCACCTCACCCGACTCGAGCACCTCGCGCAGACTCTCGAGCACATTGCGAGGGAACTCGGGGAGTTCGTCCAGGAACAGCACCCCGTGATGGGCCAGAGTTGCTTCACCCGGGCGCACAATGCGCCCCCCGCCGATCAGCGCGGCGGCGCTGGCACCGTGGTGCGGGCTGCGCACCGGCCGCAGCGGCCGACCACCGAGGCGATCCACTCGCAGCCCGGCCGCTGAGTAGACCCGCATCACATCGAGCGACTCTGGAATGGTCAACGCCGGAAGAATGCCCGGCAGCGCCCGAGCCATCATGGTCTTGCCGCAACCCGGCGGACCGATGAGCAACACATTGTGCGCCCCGGCGGCGGCGATGGCCAGTGATCGCTTGGCCCCTTCCTGCCCACGGACATCGGCGTAGTCAGCGTGGATTGAGCGCTGCCCCACTCCCGGCTCCGCGGCCGGTGGTCCAACCACGCTGAGTTCACCGCGACCTTGGAAGAAAGCAATCACTTCGCTGAGGTGACTTGCGGTGCGCACCTCGACGGTGGGCACCAGCGCCGCCTCGTTCGCCGACTCCGGGGGCAGGATGACTCCCCGCAGCCCTTGCTGGGCGGCCATGATCGCGGTCGGGCAGCCGCCGCGAACGCTGCGCAGGCGCCCATCGAGGGCCAGTTCACCGGCCAGCAGCCAATCGACGAGCCTGGGCGCGTCGGAGCGCTGCGGGATGAGCGCGCCTCCAGCGTCGAGCAGCGCCATGGCGATGGGCAGGTCGTAGAACACCCCCTCCTTGCGCCGATCGGCTGGCGCCAGATTGATGGTGACATGATGCCGCGGCACATCGAGCCCGCACGCCACCACCGCGCTGCGAATGCGCTCCTGCGATTCACGCACTGCCGCATCGGGCAGACCGACGATCGTGGTCTGGGGCAGACCGCGCGGCGAGGCGATCACCTCGATCTCGCACAGCGAAGCCTCCACTCCGGCCAGGATGCAGCTCAAGCAGCGACTGGACACGGCGCCACCCTACGCGGCGGGCCCCACGGCAACGCCAACTGGTCCCGTCTCTCTGCAATTCCACTAGCCTCTCTCACCGATGGACCTCGGCTCCGCCCTGCTGCTTCTGCCCACCGGCCTAGCAGTCGGCATCCTGGGTGGTTTCTTTGGACTCGGCGGCGGCGTACTGCTTATCCCCGCCTTGACGCTGGCAATCGGCAGTCAGCCACAGCTCTACCAGACGACGAGTTTCGTGGTGGGCGCCTGTGTTGCGGCGGCCAGTTTGCCCCGCCACCGCCGCGCGAAGGCAATCGTGAAGCCGGTGGTCTGGCGCACCATCATTGCCAGTCTGCCGGCAGGAGTACTGTTGTCGCTGGCCAGCAACTCGGTCTCCTCGCGCGCGTTCGAGGTGGCCTTCGCCTGCTTCCTCGTGTATGTCGCTGGCTACGAAATCGTTAGTTTCCGCCGCGCCAGCCACCACGCCGACAACGAGCACGCTCCGACCCCGCCACTCGCCTGGCGCTGTCCGGCCATCGGGGTGGCCATCGGCTCTCTCAGCGGCCTGCTGGGAATCGGCGGCGGAACGGTTGCCGTACCGATCTTCCGCATCGCCCTGAAACTGCCAATCCGCCAGGCCGTCGGCACCAGCGCCGCGACCATCCTGCCCACACTCCTGCTGGCTGGCGCCACCAAACTAGCCTCGGTGGCCAACGGCGCGGTGGCTGACGGGGGCGCACCGGTGACGCTGAGCGCGGTTGCCACGATGTCGCTGATGCTCGCCCCCACCGCCATCCTCGGCGCACAACTGGGGACGCACCTGTTGCACCGCGTCTCGCCCCGCAAGGCGGCGCTGGGCTTCGGACTGCTGCTGCTGGTGCTGGCGGCGCGAATGCTCGGATTATTCGGCTAACCCCGCGAATCTGGGGCGCTCACTTGGCGCGCAAGTGAAGCACGCCGTCAGCCACACCGATTCCCTCGGCGATCGCCGTCAGGAAGGTCTCAGAGATCTTTGAGGCACCGAATCGCTCAACATGCAACCGCCAACTCGCCTGACTCTCGGGGAAGCGGCGGGCCGCGAAGTGGGCCACTGCCTCGGCGGACAGCGCCAGGTCCTCCTCGGTGACCGCTGAATCCACCACCGCCAGCACCTCTACCGGCCGCGACTGCCCCACCACCGTGACCTGTCCGAGTGTGCGGGTGCGGATGCTCGTCCCAGCCAATCCGCTGGCCGTCTGCGCGTCGATCAGAATCCGGGTGCCGAACTGCTTGTTGGCGCTCTCCAGCCGCGCCGCCAGATTCACTGCGTTGCCGATGGCGGTGTAGTCGTTCAGTTTCGGCGGCGCTCCGCAGTCGCCGACTACCGCATGGCCGGTCGCGATCCCCAATCGCAGGGAGATGCGCGGGCCGTCACCGCCAATCGCCGCCCCAAGTTCCTCGACCGCCTGCTGGCAGGCCACCGCCGCCTCGCAAGCGCGGCGTTCCTGAAACTCGTCGTCACCGAAGGCGCTCCAGAAGGCCATGATTCCGTCGCCCAGAAACTTGTTCACATACGCCTCGCGCGTGACCAGTTCGTCAGTCAGACGGCTCATGTATCGATTCAGCGTGGCCACAACCTCCGGCCCTCCGAGCCGCTCGGCAATGGCCGTGAACCCAGCCAGATCGCCAAAGAGGGTAGTGATCTCGCGCGAAGAGCCCGTCATGCTGAGGGAGTCCGGATCCTGCGCCAACCGTTCAACCAACTGCGGGGCAACCCGCGCGGCGAACTGGCGGGTGACGCGCGACCGCTCGCGAGCGGCGATCACCGCCAATGCGGCCGTGCCAGCCACCCAACTCGCAGCGCCAGCACTGATCGGTGCCACCAACGGATACACGGTGCGCATCGATTCGAAGGCCAGTAATCCCGCCGCCCAGAAGTACCCAGCCAGCATTGCCGCCACCATCAAGAAAGACCACCATCCGCCCAGTCGCGCCGCGGCCAAGGCGCAGAGCAGCGTCAGGGTGCTGATCGCTAGGGCGGAGTCCCATGCTGTTGCGTCGCGCCTGGCGTGTCGGGCGATCGCCATGTCGGCCACCACAGCGTGCACGAACACTCCCGGAGTGCGCGGGCCATACGGGGTCTGAACCTGATCGGCCAAGGCGCCGGTGGCCGTCCAACCAACAAACACCAGCCGGTCCTGCACCGCCTCGCGCACCTCAGCGCTGGCGGCGTCGATGACCCCGCGCCCTTCATTCGCCCAGGCGCTCACCTGCATCAGTCGCTCCGCGGCACGAGCATCCGCCGCCTGCGCCGGATCGCTGGGGTTGAGGTCAAACGACCAGTCTTCAATCGCCTGCTTCACCCCCGCTTGGCCGTCGGGAGTCGCCAGTCGTGCCGGGTCCGCGCCAGCCTTGACGGCCAGAGTTCGCAGACTCTCACTGGCCTCTCGTTCGAATGCGGCCAGCCGGGCTCGCTCGCGACCCAAACTCACCAGCCGGGCGATTGAAATTGCGACCCGCTCGGCAGAGTTGCTCTCCGACGCCAGCGCCGGAAAACCAGCAAAGGTGGTCGTCGGCCAGTCGAGCACGAAGCGGCCGTCCTGCAGGGGAATGCGGGCCTCGCCGATCCGGATCCGATCGCCCTCGATGAGCACCGCGTCCGGCGGAAGGCCCATGTGGGTCGCCGCCGCGGCCAATCCAAACTGCAAGGCCTCGCCGGATGGTGATACCCACAACGGCCTAGTGCGCCGCTTCGCGCCGTCGATGTCGTAAGCATCGCTGGTCACCACCCCAGCGCCCGATGCCGCTTCGGCTAGGACCGACACCGGTGGCGCATCGCGATGTGTTCCACCCGGCGGCGCACTGCGGTGCAGGTGCTGCAATCTCTCCCAAGCCCGGGCTCGGGCCCAGGCTCGCTGCACCGGACCCAACGCGTCGAAAGATGCCAGCGATCTTCCGCCCATGCACTCGGCCACAAACTCATCGAGCGTGCCCAACCGTCCGGCTTGAGCGAGTTCCCGCGCCCGCATCCAAGCGGCCATGGCCTTGAACTCCAGCGGCCGTGCCAGAAATCGCTCGCGCAGTTCTGGAGCGAGCCCTACCCGCTGCGCCGCGTTGTCGGGATCGACGTCAATCTCCTGACCCAGAAGCGTTAGCAAACTGCCGAGCGATTTCGCGCCAGCTGGCGTCTGCCAGATGGCATCGAGACCATCGTTCTCTTCCAGATGAATCCCCAGCACGCCGCGGGTGCCCCGCAGTGCGTCGGCCAGTCGAACATCCGGGCTCACCGCGTCTGGTTCGGCCGACTCGGCCGCCTCGGACTCGGTCAGTAGAAGATCGAGAGCGACCGTACGGGCCCCGGCGCGAACCAATTCTTCGACTACCAGCGCCAGCGTGGCGCGCGGCCAAGGCCAACGGCCAATGCTGTCGAGGCTGGCATCATCGATGCCCACCAGCCGTACTTCATCGGACATCGGCTCGGCCGCCTTGCGGCCCGCGGCATAGCGCCAGTCGACGCTACGCAGTTCCAGACTGTCGAAGACCCCCAGCGCATCGGCCAGACCCACGGCGGCACCCGCAGTCAGTCCAACAACAAGGGCTGGCCAGGGGAGTCGCTGCCTCACTCAGTTCAGCCGTCCCGTGGATCGGTTCCGTCACCGGGCAGCAGTTGCAGTTGCTGAACGGCCGCGTCGGCCCAGTCTCCGGCGCGCGCGGCAGAACCATCGGCCAGTCCGCGGGAGATCACGGCGGCGGCGTGCCAATTGACGGCCTGCGCTGCCGACTCGGCGATCTGCCGGAAGACGAAGCGATCAGCCATTGTGTGGGCGCTGGCGGACATCACCTGAGCCTGAGCGTACACCGCCGCAGCATTGGCGCGGTGAGTGTCGGCCCGCAGCGCCACCTGCTGGGCAACGGCCGCGGCATCGGTCGCCAGGTTTGAGCCATGCGCCAGCGATGCCAGAAGAGTGGCGGCCAACGAAGCGCCGGCCGATTCCACACCCGACGCACTGCTGGCAACGCCCGCCGCCGCAGCAAACTCGCCGGCAGAAACTGTGTTGGCATCCACGGCGGCCAGCGCCGCGTTGGCAGCCGCCTCGGTAGGACCAGTAGACGCGGCCAGCAACTGAGCCGCGCTGGCGGCGTCCGAAGCGATCTGCGCTTCGGCGCCGGCTCGGGTGGCATCGTCGAAGGCGGACTCCGCTGCCGCCACGCTGGCATCGGCGGCGTCCCAAGCCTTCAGTGCATCCTTTGCCTCCACCTGGGCGATCGTCTCCTGGAGGAAGTGAAGGGCATTCGATTCCATCACTGCGGCATGGTCGGCGTAGGCGTCGCCAGCCAGTGCGGCGACCTGCGCGATGTCGCGCTGCTCGTTCACCTGCGAAAGGGCCGACTCGCCGTGGATGACAGCTGCGGCCAGCACATTCAGTTCGCCACCGCCCTGCTGGTCATCAATAGCCAGCAGCGCAGCCTGCGCGCCCTCA
>SXGS01159856.1_pt1 | contig 14661 bp, 10 predicted proteins | sample 3174681 | NCBI WGS metagenome assembly SXGS01 (sample SAMN11356861, study PRJNA531348) | freshwater metagenome | isolation source: freshwater sample F1-80 | place: China: Fuxian Lake, Yuxi | collected 2017-12-25
AGATCGCTGCGATCGGTATCGCCGTGCAGCGCGAGACGACGATCGTCTGGGACCGCGCCGACGGACGACCGATCCATCCCGCGATCGTCTGGCAATGCCGACGCACGGCGGATCTGTGCGAGAAGATGAAGCGCACGCGCGGCGCCGCGATCATCCGGAAGAAGACCGGGCTCATCGTCGATCCGTACTTCTCGGCCACGAAGATCGGATGGATCCTCGATCACGTGCCCGGAGCGCGCCGTCGCGCCGAACGCGGCGAGTTGCTTTTCGGAACCGTCGACTCTTGGCTCCTCTGGCGGTTGACCGGCGGGCGCGTCCATGCGACCGACGTCTCGAACGCCTCACGGACGCTTCTGTTCGACCTCCGTCGCGGTCGCTTCGACGACGCCCTGCTGAAGACGTTCCGCACGCCGCGATCCATGTGTCCCGAGATCCGCGACACCGACGGCGATTTCGGTCGCACTGATCCCGAGCACTTCGGGCTTTCCCTCCCGATCCGCGCGGTCGTCGGCGATCAACAGGCGGCGCTCTTCGGCCAAGGCCGCGTCCGACCGGGAGGCATGAAGAACACCTACGGCACGGGCTGCTTCCTGCTCATGAACGCAGGCGACTCAGCCCCCTCACCGCCGCCCGGAATCTTGGCGACGGCCGCATGGCGGCGCGGCGGACGGACGACCTACGCGCTCGAGGGCGGCGTATTCGTCGCGGGCGCCGCGGTGCAGTGGCTTCGCGACGCGCTCCGCGTGATCGGCGCCGCAGCGGAGACCGAAGCGCTGGCGGAAGGGCTCGGCGGCAACGACGGCGTCTACTTCGTGCCGGCGTTCGCCGGGCTCGGCGCGCCGCATTGGGATCCGCTCGCCCGCGGCGCGATCTTCGGACTGACGCGCGGGACCGGAGTCGCCCACCTCGCACGCGCAGCGCTCGAAGCCATGGCTTATCAAACGCGCGATCTGGTCGAGGCGATCACCGCAAAGTCCGGCGTCCGCCCCCGCGAACTCCGCGTCGACGGCGGCGCGGTGCGGAACGACTTCCTCTGCCAGTTCCAAGCGGACGTCTTGGGTTACCCCGTCGTACGGCCCGCCGAGACGGAATCGACCGCGCTCGGCGCCGCGTACTTGGCCGGTCTAGCGGCCGGATTTTGGCGGTCGGAGCGCGAAGTCGCCGCGTTGCGCAAAGTCGACCGGGTGTTCGAGCCGCGGATCCCGCGTGCGGCGCGCGAGCGGCTTTACGCCGGTTGGCGGAACGCGGTCTCCCGTACGCTGTCGAGGGCCTAAAGCCTGCGATAGCTTGAGCGCCATGAGCGACACGACCTCTGCCGTGCCGGACGCCCCCGTCCGCGCGACCGCCGACCTGACTTACGACCTCCCCTACGCCAAAGAGGCGTTCGCGGCGATGCGCCAAGCCGCCGTCGGCAAGCGGCTGCGATTCGCAGCGACTGCGGCGCTCGTCGTGTCGGCGTTGGCCGTCGGCGGCTCTTGGATTTTCGGGGCCGGACTCGGACTCGGCGAAGCTCCCGCGTCCCGGCCCGCCGAGGAAGGCCGGCGCGATCCTCGCGTGGCCGCGACCGCGCTCATCCTGATCATCGCGATCGTGCCCCGGATGCTCCGAAACGTCGCGGTCCGGCGTTCTTGGGAGCGCGACCCGCAACGCGGAAACAGCCTCCGGTATGAAATGCGCGACGACGGCTTGCGCATCCGCGGCCCCTCGACGGACGTCTTCCTGCCCTACGAGTCGTTTGCGGCGGGCGTCCGCTTGAAAACCGGCCTCGCACTGCTGATCCAGCGGGACGGCGTCGGCATCTGGTTGCCCGACGCCGCGTTTCCGAGTGCGGCCGCGCGCGACGTCGCCGCGGATCTCGCACGCCGGCACGTCGCCGGCTTCCGCGGCGCCTGATGGCTCCGCGCGCGGTCGACGACGCAAGGCCGGGGGTCAATCGGCGACGATGCGCCAGCCCGCCTCGGCGCGGGTCACGGCGCGCTCGCACATGAGCGTGCACAGCTCGCGGACGACCGGATCGCCGATCGAGCAGACGACGGACGGGCCGTCCTTACGCCGCGCGACGAAACCGACCGCCGCCAACACCGCGACGTGTTTACTGGCGTTCGCCTGACTGGAGCCGAGCTCGATCGCCAGATCTCCGATGGTCGCGTCCCCCGCCATGAGCCGGCGGAGAACTTTGAGCCGCGCAGGTTCGGAGAGGGCGCGGAACTGGTGCGCCGCCGCGTCCAACAAGGCGTCGCTCGGCGGCGGCTTCTCGGGTGCTGCGCGCTTCGGACGAGGCGAGGCGGAGCGCGATCTGTTCGGTCGGTTCATCACTTAGGCGCCCCGGTCTCGGCCGGCAGTTCCGGCCGCGAGGACCAGTCCTTCCACGAACCGTCATAAAGCCGGACGTCCGGATGGCCGAGCAAGAACTTGAGCGTGAAGTAGGTCTGCGTCGCCTGATGGCCTGAACGGCATGTCGCGATGACCGGCCGATCGAAACGCACGCCCGACGCTTCGTAGCCCTTTCGGAGCTCGTCCTTCCCGCGCCAGAAGAGACCGGCGTCCGACTTCGCCCAATCGGCCGCAACCGGGCGGTTCCGCGAGCCCGGGATGTGGCCCGCGCGTTCGTCGGTCTTTGCTTCGCCCGTGAACTGGTCCAACGGACGGCTGTCCATGATCACGGCGGCTCCGTCCTTAGAGGCCGATGCGACTTCCTTGACAGAGACCGCGACGAAGTCCGGAGCGGGCCCGGGCACGTAGGTCTTGGCGACGGGCTTCGGCGTCTCCGTCGACATCGCGCGCCCTTCCGTCTTCCATGCGACGAGGCCGCCTTCGAGAACCGCGACTTTCTTGTGCCCGAGCGACAAGAGGGCGACCGCCGCGAGCGTCGCATCTTGCAGCTTCTCGGAGGCGTAGACGACGACCTCCGTCGACGCGTCGATGCCGAGCGCACCGATCTTCGGAGCGAGGTCGGCCGGCGCGAGGATTTCGTCCGGAACGCCGTCGCGCGGTCCGCGAAGATAGGACGCAGGCATGTGCACCGCGCCCGCCGCGTGACCTGCGGCGAAGTCGGCGGCCTTGTCGCGCGCGTCGACAAGCACGATGTCTTTGCCGCGCGCCGCGGCCCACGCCGTCGAAACGACCGTCGGAGCGGTGAGCCTGACCGGATCGACGGCATACTTTCCCGCAACCGGCCGCGTGTCCGCGGACGGCTTAGTCGTGGCCGCTTCTTGCGCGCGCGCAGCGACGGCGGCGCCGGCGATGATCGTAGCGAGGGTCAGTATCGTGCGATGAATCCGGGGCATGGTGTTCTCCGACATAGGCAAGCGGGCGGTGAGATTGTTCAGCCGTCCGAACGCACCGCGAGGGCGGCGACGTCCGGAAGCTTCTCGGCGGCGTCGTAGAGGGCCATGAAGGTCTTCGCCTCCGGCAGTTCGGAAGTGCGGAGCGGCTCCGCCCAACCCGGCGGAATCGGCTGATAGAAGATCCAAGCGACGACCGTCAAAGCGTCGTCCGCCGCCGCTTGGATCGGGACGTCGAAATGGACCGTGTCGGACCCGCCGAGGAAGTCGGCGTCGCCGTCCGTGCCTTTCGGAGCGGTCGTCGCCGCATGAGGGCCGTCCGGCTTCCAACCGGCGGGGAGCAACCGATTGTCCTTCCCCATCTTCGCCATCTTCGTGAGCATCGTCGTCGGCTTGCCTTCCGCATCGACGGGGACGCATTCGTAGACGACGACCTGATCCGGCGACGTGATCCGGTCGAAATGCGGGAGCGCGCGTTCGTCGGCGACGCCCGTGATGCGGCCTGCCGAATCGAAGCCGCCCGAGCGGAAGAGGACGTCGTCCCCGGCTCGCACTTCGACGCGCAGCCACGCACGACGCGCCGGATAGCCGGTCGGAAACTTATGGCCGGTGCGATTCGTGACGACGACGTCGAACGCGACGCGGCCCTCCGACTTCCGGAACGGCGAGATCGCGAGCGAGGCCGTGTCTTCGGCCAGTTGCTTGCGCGCGGCCGCGGCGAGACGCACGAACGCCTCCTCCGGCGCCCGGACGCCGAGCTCTTTTGCGCCGGTGCGCAGCATGTCGAGCATGAAGGCGTTGCCGCCGACGAACACATGCGCCGCATAGTCCGGACGCGTCGGAATGTTGAAGTCCCGCCCCATCGGATTCCGTGCGATCTTCGTCGCCCCGGTCCGCGGCATATGGCATTCCTGACACGACTTCGACGTCGCCGTGCGCTCCGTTTCGTCGCTGAAGACGCTGTTCCGCCATTCCAAGTACGGCGTCTGCTCCGGGAATTCATCGCCGGTGTGGCCGGTGAAAAGCGTATGGCACGAGCCGCAATGCGCGGACGACTTGATGTGCGCGGACCCGAGCGGCGTGTAGCCCGAATGCATACGCATCGGACCGCCCGCCGGATCCTCGTAGGGCCCGTAGATCACGCGGCCCTTCGCGATCTTCGGCCGACCGTTGAAGGTCGCTTCGGTCCCCAGTCCCTCCGCGCGGATCTGATGGCAGACCGTGCACGAGACGCCGTCTTCTGCGAGCGGGCTCTTCATCGCGGCGGCGAGCGTCAAAGCCGGCTCGTCGCCGAGACGCGCCGTGTGATGCGCCATCGGCGCATGACAGCGGAGACAAAGCGCCTGCACGCTCCCGGCTTGTTCCGGATCGACGGCCGACTCCCGGGCGAGCTGCGCGCGGAAGTACGGGTCGCGGAATGCGTTCGCCATCATCGACGCCTCCCAGAGGCCGTGCGGCGAGACGTCGTCGCCGGTGGACGAACGCATCGCGCGCGCGTCGGGCGCCGCCGAATGGCACATCGAACAGCCGTCGCCGGTCGCGAACACCTCGTTGGCGGCCGTCGGTCGGACCGGACCTCGCCAGCGCGGACCGGGTCCGAGCGGCGAAGCGTCCTGCAAGCGGTCGGCCGTCGTCGGCGACCCGACGGTCGGCGTCGTCGCGCTCGGACGCGAAGCGGGCTTGGAATCCTGATCAGGGGAACCCGCGGTCGCCGCACCGAGCAGGGCGATCACCGCGGGCCAAAGGAGTCGGATGGGCTTCACGACCGAACCTACCCGGCGGCGGCCCGGGCTTCAGCCTTGTGCGGCCTCGTGTCGCTCGCGATTCGGATGAGTCTGCGTCTCATCCAGCCGGATGATCCGATCGGATCACGCTGATCGAGAAGCCGGATCGCGGCCGGATCGCGGCGAAGTTCGCCGGGATCGCAAATGAGTCGACGGCGAAACCCGCGTCTGCAGCAGCCGCCGACCCCGACGTCAGCGGAGCAAATGATGGAGGAAGGCGGTGTCGACTTCCATCGAATCGAAGCACGGAAGCTTCGTGAAGGTCGCGACCTCGCGACGGCCGAGTTCGGAGCTGGCGACGCGGCCCGAGACCGCGGCGACCTTGAGATGGAACTCGTTCTCGATGATGCCGATGCCGCCGGCGACCGCGAGCGGGTCTCCGCAGCAGAGGATGAGCTTGTGGATATGCCGACGGACGAACTCGCATTCGAGCAGCATGCGCGTCTCGCGCTGCAGAATGCCGTCGGCGATCTCCATCACCACGAAGCCGCCTTTGGCGACCCGGGCGAGATGCCCGAAAAGCCGGCGGAAGACGGTCTCGATCTCGGCGCGCTCCAAGAGATAGGTGGCGGGGTAGCCGATGCCCGTGAAGTCGGCCACCGTCTCCGCCCCCGCGTCCTCCATGAGGAGGATGTCCTTGAGCGACGCGGTGCCCGTCGCCTTGCCCGCCGCCACGCGCTCGCCGCGCGCCGCAAGCGTGTAAACGCACGCCTTGGCGGCCGTACTTTTGCCCGCGTTCATGCTGGCGCCGACGACCAAGACCAGTTTGACTTTCGCCAACTCGGCTTCCATCGGCTCGGCCGTGATCGACGGATAGTCGCGGGTGTTGATCATCCGGCCGTCGCGGTTGGTGACGTAGCCCAAGACTTCGACGCGGGTCGGATCGATGATCGCGGAGTTCTTGCCCTTCACCCGGCCGAGGAGCCCCGAGCGCGCGATGAGATCGCACTTGGTGACCCCGGCCGTCGGAACGAGGGCTTCGAAGTAGTCGGGCGCGTAACGGTTGCCGAACGCGCCGACGAACTGCGTGCCGTCGAACGACATGTGGATGCGGCCGGAGCCGTGCTCGATCGAGTGGTGCTGGCCGAGACGCACGACTTTGCAGAGCGCGACGTCGCCGATCTGCGGCGTGCGCTGCGGATCGACGACGATGCCCGCCAGTTCCTTGCGCGGCACGGCGCACAAGGACGACGACGTACGCACGCGCGCAAGCGGGAGCCGCTTCGTTTTGACGACGACGACGGTCGACATGAAGACACCTCGGGCCGGACCGGGACGCGTCCGGGCCAAGCTCTTACGCTTCCCGACGACGGCCCGACAAGACTCACCCCGCCGATTTTTGGCGCGACGACGCCCGACCCCGACAGGATTAGGGTTTATGACGTCGGCGCGCGTCTTCGAGACGGCCGATTCGGCCGACGCTTCGGCTTTAGCTGCGCCCGCGGAGCGGCACGGCGAGGCGCTCGGCCGCCGCGACGACGTCGGCGAGCGGAAGTCCGGCGGCCTTCGGATTGCGTGCGCGATCGTCGCATCGCCGGAGCCGGAGGGCGGCGGCGGCGTGCCGAAGCGCCAAGAAGCGATCCAAGGCCGCCTTGTTCATGAGGCCTCCCGGACCCTCTTTGGGCGCCTTGCGATAGGCCGCGGGCAACGCCGCAAGTTAATCCGGCTCCATGGTGCAAAGCGCCAGCTTGGCGATGACATGCAACCGGACGGGCTCTGAGATCGCGGAAGGAAAGAACCGGGCCAGCACGTCCGCCCCTGCGGTTTCGTGGCGAGGTCCTCGGACCGCCGCGGCCGCCGCTTGACGAGCATGCGAAAGCTCCGTGACGCCCGGAATGCAGTCCGTGCGGGATCCTCGTGAAGGAATCAAAGACGCGACAAGACTTCCTTTACCTTCGCTTTGCGGACGGCGGCCCCGGTGCGGCGCGGCCGATGCGGACTTCAGCGCCAGTGGAAGCGGGCGCCTTGGCGGATGTGGCAGTCGCGGCAGGACGGATCGTTCTCGTCAGGAATGCGCAAGGCGGTGAGCGTCGCGGCGCCGTCGACCGACGCGGCGTCACGGTGGCACTCGGCGCAATTGCGCGTTCGGGACGGATCGGCCGGATCGGCGTGTCCGGGCGAGAAATGCGAGAACCCGCTCGGCTTCGGCCAGTCTTTGGCGAGCGGCTTCCCGGAATAGGAAGGATCCCCCGCGCGATGACAATCGGCGCACGAGCCTCCGCCGATCTCCCGATGCGTCTTATGGCAATCAAGGCAGCTTTGCGCGCCGGCCTTGGTGTGTACCGCCGCGTCGAACGCGCCCGCGTCGCCCGTCTTGAACTCATGGCAGGAGAAACAGCCGTCGGCGAGCGTGCGCGAACCGGAACCGCCTTGATCGGCGAGCGGTCCGAGGTGCTTGCCGTGCGGAAACTCGGTCCGCTTCCGACGCGGAAGGCCCGACAAAGCGGGCTCGGCCGCCACCGGCATCGCGGCCGGATCGCCGCTCGGCGCGTGGCACTTGGCGCAGGCTTTCGCTTCCGGACCTCGATAGCAGGCGCCCGGCGCAGTGACGGCGAGCGACAGCGCGGCCTCCTGTTCTTGATGACAGGCCAGACACTCGCGCGATGCGACCACACGGCCCGCCGCATCGTTCCCGCCGAGACGCCCGCAATGCACGCCGTGACGGAACGGCCGGTTCTCCAAACGCCGTTCCGGCGGCGGGCCGTTCAAATGGCACTCCGTGCAATCGTCCTTTCCCTTGGCGGTCGCATCGAATTGCTCGCCGTGGAAGCGGGACTTGCCGAACGTGTATGCAAGATCGAAGTCGACGACGTCCGACGCCTTCAGCTCTTTGTCGTGCAGCGTCGTATGGCATTCGAGGCATTTGGCGCCGCCGTCGTCGGTGCCGTGCCAGCCCGGCCGGAATCGCTTGGCCGGAGCGCCGTCGGCCGCGCGCGGAGCGCGCTCGTGCTTCGAATCCGGGCCGTGACAGGCGCCGCAGGACTCGTAGGAGACGCGGGCGAATTCGCGGCGCGGGTTCGCGGCGTCTCCGAGGAGCGGCGTCGCGGCGCGCTCGTGGCAATCGGAGCACTGCGCGCCCGCCTTGACGTGGTCGGCGTGCGAGAACGTGTCGTAGGCCACTTCGGCGCGGAACGTCCCGATCGGCGCGGCGGTGCGGCCGCGCTGCGCGAGGCTCGCTCCGATGTCGGCCAACGTCAGCGTCCCTGCGTCGAGCTTGGCTTGAAGCTCGGCCGGATGGCAGCTCTTGCACATGGCCGGCTTCGCGGTCCCGCGCATGTCTGCGGCATTCTCGCCCTGATGCTCCAAATGGCAGGGAGCGCAGCCGTTCTTCCAATCCTCGGCCTTCCCGTAGAAGGGGTGGCGGGAAGCGGAGACGATCTCGTCGTGACACGCCGCGCATCGGCCGACCGTCGCACCCGAATAAGGATCGTGGCAGGCGGCGCAACCCTTGGAGTCGTCTTTGAGCGCGGCGTGGTCTGCGGCGAATCGGGAGTCGGAAATGCGGTGCACGGTCGACAGCGGCCCGAAATCAAGCACGGCTTCGCTGACGGATCCGATGAAGCAGAACGGCAACGCCGCGATCAGGAGCAGCAACGCGACCACATTTGCCGTCCGCATCGGCCTGAACTTGCCGAACGCCGTCTCGTCCTTCGACCAAAGCAGCGGATCCTCCTTCTTGTCGAAGAAGAAGTCCGCCTCCTTGACCGTCGCCGTGAGCTCGGCCTTCCCGGCCGTGATCGCGATCTTCAGGCGGCTCATGCCCGCCACGATCTCGTCGCCGTCTTTCAGCGCCGTGCGTCCGGCCGCTGCGACCCCGTTCACGTAAGTGCCGGTCGAGGTGCCGCAGTCCTCGACGTAGAAGACCGACCCGTCGCAGCCGAGCGTGCAGTGGATCTCGGCCAGCAACGGATCTTCGAGCGACAGCGTGCACGAAGAGCGCGAGCCGACGGTCAACGCGTCGAGTTCGCGCGGCGTCGTCGCAGCGCCCTTCTTTCCTTTGACGATGAATGTCGCCATGGGGCTAACCGACGAACGCCGAGCGGCGCGCGAGTTCCTCCGGGCTGACGCGACTGATCGCGTTGCACGGGCAGTTGTAAACGCAGGCTTCGAACGGCAAACCCGCGCAGAGGTCGCACTTGATGGCCTTTTGTTCCTTCTTCTTCGCGGGGGCGGGACCGGCGCCCTCCGCGGCGACCGGAGCGGGCGCGGCCTTCTTCTCGAACCACTTGCCGATGACCGGCAGCTTCGCGAAGAACGACTTGGCGGCGCGCTCCTCCGTCGCTGGATCGAGGAAGTCCGCCATACGGATGACCCCGTACGGGCACTTCGTCTCGCAAGCGGTGCAGCCGGTGCAATTGTCCATCACGAAGCTGATCTGCCCGTCGGCGTTGCGGCGGATCGCGCCGTAATTGCAACCGAGCATGCACTCCGGGATCTTGCAGTTGAAGCAGGCCGACGAGAGCATCAGATCGCCGGCGCGGATGCCGCGTTTCGAAAGGCGCGGGACGCCGTCGTCGTGTACGGCGACGCAAGACTCGACGCACGCGTTGCATCGCGTGCAGCGGTTCATGTCGATGACCAGCGCCTCGCCGCCCTTGACGGCCTCCTTGCCGATCATGAGTTCCATGAGGTCGGCGGAGCCGAGCCCTTCGGCAGCGGCGCGCATGGACTCGACCGAACCGGTCTCTTCGGCCGCGAGCATGCGGGCGAGCGAAGTCAGCTTGGAACGCTCTTCGGCGTCGACGGCCAAGCGTTCCACCAACGCCTTCGGCACATAGACGACGTCCGTGCGCGTCATGGCGACGTACGAATACGGCCAGATCGGTTGGTCGGTCAGCGCCCGCTCGCCGAACGACGAGTTGTCGCAGAGGTAGGCCTGCACGTCCTCGTCGCCGGATGTCGTCCGGACGATGCGCTTGACGACGCCGCTGCGGACGAGGAACACGCCTTCGGCCGCCGTGCCGGCCGCCGCGATCACGGCGCCTTCTTCGTACGTCTTAAAAGCGGTCTCGCGCGCGACGCTCTTCAGCCTCTTTCGGTCGAGCCCCTTGAACAGCGGCGCCGTCCGCAAGTGCGCGGACAACGACCGCTCGCGGTAGCGCGCGTCGACCAGATCGGCGAACGAACCGCCGGACTTGTAGACCTTCTGAAAGAGCGCGGCGTCGAGGACGAGCATGACGCACGTCCGCTCGGACTTGACGGTGGCGTACTGCGGTTGGTGCGAAAGCGCGGTCATTTCGCCGAACCAATCTTGCGCGCCGTGCGTACCGACGATCTCGCTGACGCCGTCTTCGTGGGAGCGATAACCGGTCGCGATGCCTTCGAGCATCACGAAGAAGTCTTCGGAATACTCTCCCTGACGGACGAGCACCGCGCCGGAGGGCTTCGTTTCGAAACGGACGCCTTCGACCAAGGCCTGGAAGGTCTTGGGTTTCAGCTTGGCGAAAAGGGGCATCTTGAGCAGTTCCTGCTCCATGCCCGCGGCGATCGGCGTGTCCGTCACTGCATGTCTCCGGTCAGTAACGCCACACTTGGAACACGTGGACGAAGGCCGCGCCGAGGAGCAGGATCGTCCCCGGAACGTGGACGGCGCGCCAGATATTCAGCCAGAACTTTACCGGAGCGAGCCGCCCCAGCTCCGTCTGCACCCGCCGACGTTGCCCGGCGAGCGCGAGGGCGTCGAGCAACCCGGCGCGCGCGGGCGGCGGCAGAGCGATCGATCCGTCCGCCGCACGTTTGGCGGCCGCGGCGAAATCGTCCTTTGCGGACGAGGCCTCGCGGAAAAGCGCTTGCGCGGCCGGATCGAGCTTGGCGGTCGCGGCCGTCAGCTTGCGTTTCAAACTGCGATTCTGGACGAAGGCGTCCTCGAACGTGAAATCGCGTTCGCGCAAGGTCATCCAGCGCGGTCCGACGGCCCAAAGCAGGATGCCGACGACGCCCGTCACGACGACCGTCAAAGTCAGCACGGATAGGACGGCGCCGAGCGGCGACCGCAGGGAGAATCCTCCGTGCAGCCAGACGAGAACGCCCGCGGCGAGTCCGTACCACGCGTGCACATGCAGCCACGTCGCAACGCGGCCGAGCGGCTCCGTCGGCAGGATGCGCACGACGAATTTCGGGCCGCCGTCCCCCGGCTCCGAAACTTCGGCCCGAAGGACCTTCGCCACCTTCTCTTCGACGAGGATGCGGCGGGCCAACGCCACGACGTCCGATCGATCGCGGACTTTGCCGCGACTGATGTCGGAACGGAGGCTGTTCAAACGGGTCTCGGCGCGCTCCATGGCGCGTACGGACGCCTTCATCTTGAACTCGGGCGAGATCCCGAGCCGGTGAGCGTACTTCCGGAGCGAATAAGCCGTCACCAGCAGCATGGCGACGAGCGCCGTCCAACCGCTCCAAAGGACGATCGTCGTAGATGCGTGGGCCCGGGCGCCGACGGCGGCCCCGGTCACGACGAGCCACGCGACGAACGCCGCGCAAAGGATCGCGGCGAAGACGGCGTGCCTGGATTTGAAGAGAGTGAGGTTCATCCGCCCTTCTTCAATCCGGGGAAATCGACGAGCTTCTTGCCGTCGCGGGTCCGCACTTCGCCGATCTTGCCCTGCTTGCCGCGGAGGTCGTCCGACAAAGTGCCGTCCGGATACGCGGCCCATCCGCTCCAATGGCACTCGGCGCAGGATTCGCCTGCCGGGTACTTCGCGGTGTTCGAGGCGCCGTGCGGGCTTCGGCCTTTGGCCGACGCCTTCACGTGGACTTGGTTCTCGTCGCGGAACTCTCTCCGCGGACGATCGACGACTTTGTGGCAGCCTTCGCAGGACTCGCCCGTCTTGGGCTCGTGCAATTGCTTACCGGAGGAGAGTCCCGTAATGCTGCGACGCGACGTGAACACGACCTCGCCGCGGTTCGGAACGTAAGTTTCGTGGCAGCGGACGCAACCCTCGACCTCCGCCGTTCCTTTTCCGCCGGTGATCGCTTGCGCGGCCTCGTCGTGGCGATGGCAATCGATGCAGGACGCCGCGCCGGCTTTGACGCCGATCGCGCCCGAGGCTCCGTCGGCGAACGGCGCCGTCGCATCGTGGCAATCGGCGCAGTTCATGAGCGCCGCTTGGCCGCCCTTTCGCGCAGGATGATTTTTGCCGAGATGCAGGGCGTGATTGAAATCAACCGGCGGCGCGGCGCGAGAGGCCTCCGCCAGAGGCGGCTCTTCGGTCGGTTCGGCGCCGAGATGGCATTGCTTGCACGAGGCCGGATCGTAGGTGCGACCGATCTGATCCGACGTCTTCGCCGCATAGACTGGGCCCTGATGGCACGAGGCACAGGCATCGACGCCCGGCGGCACGATCTTCGGCACATGGGACGCGTGATCGAACCGTGCGACGGTCACGCGGGACGGCAGGGACGGCAGGGACGCCGGATGGCATGTCGAACAGCGCTCGTCCACCGGATTGCCATTAGAGCTCGTCACATGCCGATGCGCTTGCGACGTGATGCGGAATAGCCCCGCGCGCGGACGCGCCTTTGAGGCGAGGGGGCGGTTGTCCTTCATCGTGCGCCGCGGCGCATCCGAAGCGGCGGACGGCCCGTCGAGCGCGTGACAAAGATGACAACTGCCCCACCCCGCCGCGTCGGTCCACTTTCCGTGGTCTTTCGCGACCGGCGGAAGCTTGGCGGCTCCGGCGGGCGAGAGCGCGGCCACGTCGGCCTTTGCGGCCCTGTCGTGGCAGGACGCGCACGCCGCGTAGTCGCCGAATCCTTCGGCGAGGGCGTAGGTGGCGGCGCGCTCGTCGTACACGTGGCACGCCAGGCAACCTTTGGCCTTGATCTCAGGGTCTTCGAGCGCCCGGCGCGTCAGATGGTCTTTGTGATCGAAGCAGAGCGCGGCGGCGGACTCGGTCTTCGTGTCGGTGAACGCGAAGGCGATCGGTTGCGAGACGTCTTGCGGCTTGTGGCACGGCGCGCACGTCGCGGCGTCGTACTCCTTGGTCTCCAGATCCTTCGCAAGCGACTGACTGAGCTGATGGCAGCCGTCGCAGCCGCCGGCCGAGTCCTCGGCGCTGATGCGGTAGTGCTCGTTGTGCAAGAAGCGATCGGCATGGGCCATGCGCGGCGAGCCGTCGAGCTTCTTCATCATGGCCGCGAAAACGTCGCCGCCGTTTACCCGGGGATCGTGGCAAGAGACGCACCACGTCGTCCCGCGCGGGATCGGCATGACGTCGTCGACGAAATCCTGCCCGCCTTGTTTCACGGTAGCACCGGCGTGGCACTCGCGGCAATCGAGTTTGCCGTGGTCTCCGTGCGTAAAGGACGAAGCCTTCTCATCCGGCGCGCGGTATTTGGTCAGCGCGAGTTTCTGCCAATCGACCTTCGCGGCGAGGTCGAGCGTCGGCTTGCCGTCCGCCGCGGGATAGTGGCATTCGACGCACAAGGGCTGCGGATCGCGCGAGACTTCGCGGCCGTCTTCCAGAAGATGGAATGCGTGGCAGCCGCGGCAATCGCGCTGCGTCTCCGGTGCGACGAACCGACCCCCGGCATCAACGCGGATCCACTCGATGGGTACGTGAGCGCGGTGTTGGAAATCGCCGTCCGCCAAAGCAAGGACGGCAGCGGACGCGCGGTCAGTCCCGAGTTCGTGCGATGACGCCGGAGCGGCGCCAAGCCACAGCGCGGCGGCGGCGCACGCAACGAGCGCACCCATCGGCCGGGCGACGAATGGCATTGGAGCGATCATGGGGGAAAGAGGTGTCGGCTCAACCGATCAACTGGCCGACCGCATAGCGGACCGCCGGAATCGCCAGACTTAAGGCGGCGATCACGAGCACCGCGACGACCGCAATGACGAGTTTTTTCACCCCGCTCGAGCCGCCCCCCGAAGACGTATCGATGACCGCTTCGACCAAGCGCGCTCGTTCCAAGGCGTCGACCCAACGCTCGGCGCCGGCCAGTCCCTCGAGAAGCAGGGCTTCGCCCGGGTTGAGATTGCGTTCAGCCGCCGCAGCAAGGACGCGCTCCCGTTGGTTGCGCGTCAGCCGGCCTTCGCGCTCGAGCAAAATCAAAGCGGTTTCGGCCTGTTTGATATCGGTCGCGCGGCCGTCGGCGTCGACGTCCACGACGAACAAAGCGTCGACCGAGCCGATCCGGACGTGGGTGTTGGGCTTGAGCTCGCGAGCGGAGTTCGGCGGCAACATCTCTTTGCCGAGGAACGTGAAGTTCTTGCTCTCGAGATCCGTGATGAAGAAGCGCTTGTTGGCGAAGGTGATCTTCGCGTGCTGTCCTGAGACGGCGTCATGCGCGAGCACGCAATCCGCCGCCTCTTCTCCTCGGTGCTTGCGGCCGATGATGAAGGTCGTCTTTTGGATGGCGAACGATTGCTTCAGGGCTTCGTTCGAAATCACCAGACGCGGACGCGCCGTCCGGAAGAAGGCCTGATCCGCCATCGCGTTCTGGGCGGGTCCGGCGCGCACGGTCATCTCATGCATCCCGGTCGCGGAATCGCTGATCGGGCCGCTGGACGGCGTCGGCGTCGGCGTCGACGGCTTCGGCGGCGGGGCCGGGGCCGGGGCCGGGGCGGCAGCAGGCTTCGGCGCCGGCGCCGC
>SXGS01031073.1_pt1 | contig 14660 bp, 13 predicted proteins | sample 3174681 | NCBI WGS metagenome assembly SXGS01 (sample SAMN11356861, study PRJNA531348) | freshwater metagenome | isolation source: freshwater sample F1-80 | place: China: Fuxian Lake, Yuxi | collected 2017-12-25
CTCACCGCGGGAAGACATGATCCATCTGTAGCGTGACCACTCGACGCATGCCGACGAGACAAACCGGGCGAAATGTGGTTCAAGATCACCCACAAACGCAGCCGTGGATCGTCGTCATTTCCCTTCGTCGGCTGTTTCCGGATCACGACGGATCTCGTCGAGCATCACCGCGATGCCGGCGGCGACTGGGACCGACAAAACCGCGCCCGAGATGCCCATTAGCTCAGACCCGATGAGCAGCGCGATAATCACGGCAAACGGGTCGATCGAGACCGCCCGTTCCATCACCCTGGGCACGATCAGATAATTCTCCACTTGCTGCACGATCACATAAAACCCAAGGGTCAGAAGTGCCGTGGTCGGAGATACCGACAAGGCAACGAGCACTGCCGGCACCGCGCTGAACACGGGACCGACCAAGGGAACCGCCTCACCGATGGCTGCGACCAAGGCAAGCAGGACAGCGTACGGCACTCCGAGCGCAAGCAAACCGACCAGGCAGATACTGCCGATGATCAAGCTGAGCAGTACCTGACCGCGCAGCCAACCGCCCAGGCGTTCGCCGATATGACCGAGTATGCGTTGGGTCCTCGGGCGTCGCGCCGGTGCGAGAAATGACATCGCAAACGCCATGATCCGACGCGCGTCCGCAGTGAAGTACAAGGCGAGGATGAGCACGAACACACCATTGAGAGCGCCGCTCAGGAACCCCACGGCGTACTGGACCAAGACCAGCGCCTGCCCAACGATCGAGGTCACCTGCGACATGACCGTATCGAGGGCCTGCGACAGGCCTCGTCCGACATCAAGGCCCGGCGGAACGGGCAAGTCGGCCGGGAGATCGACCCTCACATTCGTAGCCCATTCGGCAACCATCCTTCCAGTCTCGGGAAGTTTGCGAGTGAGGTCACGCACATCGCGCGCCGCCGGGGGAATGACGGTCGCGGCAATCGCGATGACCCCAGCGACAAGGACGGCGTAAACAAACAGGACGGCAACGGAACGGGAGGGCCGCCACCTGACGATAACCCCTCCACGCAAGCGGTCAGGGGGTTGACACATCCAATCGACGATTGGCGCCATGCCACATGCCACGATTGTCGCGAGGAAAACCTGGATGATCACTCCCTGCAACTTCACCGCGAGAAGCGTCGCCAAAGCCAGTCCCGCGACAAGCAGGACGGTGCGATAGGCAACCCGCCACAGGGTGGCCTCGTCTGGTGTGACATGTCGGTCCGGCATAGCGAACACACCGTATCAGTGATTTGGAACCGTTGCGCATTGGGGGTAGGGGGTGATTCGCGTGCAATCCGGCGGTCCAAGGCCGGTCGCGGACACCGCTCAATTTTTACCAGCATTGAGATTGGACCGTGACCACCGCCGAACGCCCCGCCCGGGGCCGATCAGGAAGACGCCGCGGTGCACCTGTCAGCCAAACGAAGCAAGCGTGTGAGCACGGGGCGATGGCGTAGGGTGGTTGAGGGAGAGGCGCATGGCTCCTTACGCCTTCTTTCGGCGTCAACCCGGCCCCATCAGCCCGGAACCCGGCGCGTCGTCGGCATTCAGAGCGCGACAGATGTCACAGGGCGTGACAATCTAGCCCATGCGTTTGCCGGCCTCGATGCCCGCAATCTAGGTGTCACCAAAACTCATGCCAACGGCAATGGCTTCCGCGCACACGGCAAACGCACCTACGGCTCATTTAAAGCAGGACGGCAGCACAAACGGCATCGAACCGAGCGCGAAGCGCACTGTCAACCACCGGGGTGGTCGCGTGGAGTGGGTGCGGCGCCCAAATCGCGCCAGTTCCCGGTGGTGCCGGAGACTGATGATCGACCGGGCCTCGTCAAAGTGGAGGTGACCAGCATTTGCAGACGCTGCTGGCTAGATCCGTCGAATACCTCGGCCAAGCCGTAGAGGAACCGCCACAAGCGAAGCATCACATAGCCAGCGGCGATATATTGCCCGAGCGACGCAAGCGCCTCCACTAGGGTGCGATGGCGTGGGTTGGGTGGGCGACGAGCGCCTGCCAGGCCTTTTGTGGGTAGTGCAAGACAGGAGAATCCCCTCGTGACTACACGGAAGTGGCGGGTTGCCATCATCGGGTCGGGGCGGATGGGTGGATTGATCGAGGATGAACTCCCTGCGCGGGGGTTCGGAATGCCATACGGGCATTTGAGTGCGTACCGTGCAGTGGCCGAATGCGAGGTAGTTGCAGTTGCGAATCGAGGCGAGGCACGCCTCAAACGGTTCTCGGAACGCTTTGGTGTTGCGAACACATACCTCGATTACCGGGAAATGATCGACCGGGAACGTCCCGACATCGTCAGCATCACGACACCAACATTTGCCCGGGCTGAACCGATCATCCACTGCGCAACCCATGGTGTACCCGCTATCTACGCGGAAAAGGGCCTTTGCGGCTCGCTGGAAGAAGCCGACGCAATTGCCGATGCGGTTCGCAAGAACCGGGTGGCGTTCAACTGGGGGGCACTGCGTCGCCACCATGACGGCTACCGCCAGGTTCGCGAAGCCATCGCCCGAGGCGATATCGGTGAACCCCGGCATGCGACGATGTGGTTCTTCACCGATCTCATCAAGCACCACCCGCACACCATCGACATCGTGGCAATGCTTCTGGGCGATCCCGCGCCAGTTTGGGTTCAAGGAAACCTTGTCGACCGGGACGACCCCCGTGTCGCTACCCGGTCGAGGCCAGAACCATCATACGACCCTTCGTCACACCGTTTCGTCCCCCCAGACGGACACGAAATCGCGGATCCCCATGTTGACACCTTTCGCGTTGGGTATGCGACCGGTGCCGAAGCAACCTTCTTGCCCTTCGGCAAGTTCGAAGTGGATGTGGTCGGGACAGAGGGTCGGGCAATGGCGTGGGAGAACGGCGGACATTTCGCGGTACGCCGGGTCGACGCAAAGCGCGGAACCGTCGCGGAAACCACGTTCACCCCGCAAGGCGAGAGCCCGACCGTCTGCACGATCCGCGACCTGATCCGAGCGTTGGAAACTGGCGAACCGACGCGCGGGAACCTCGACGTAACCCTCCCAAGCGTCGAGGTGCAGTTCGGCATCGCTCACAGCCATCTTGAGGATGGCCGGCGACTCGCACTCCCGATCACCGATCGCTCACTGCGCATTCCAGGGGGTTGAAGCACGGACCAGTTTCCCCTGGCCATGACATGGCGAAACACATCCGCACACAAGCCAAAGCAACCCGGAAGCAGGAGACCCACATGACCGCAACCTATCGGGCGGCACTCATCGGGTGCAGTCGCATGGGTGCATTCATCGACAACGAGGTCGTTGAAAGAGCATCCGTCGCGCTACCGTATTCGCACGCCGCTGGCTATGAGGCGTGCCAACGCACTGAGTTGGTCGCAGGCAGTGATGTCCGGCAGGAAGTCCTTGACCGGTTTGGCGAACGCTACGGCGTCGCACCGGCGCACCGGTACCTCGACTACCGGACCCTCCTGGCCACCGAACGGCCCGACATCCTGAGCATCGCGACCCAACCGGAACAGCGTGCCCAGATCATCGTCGACGCTGTCGAGGCAGGTGTACGCGCCCTGTATGTGGAAAAGCCACTGTGTGCATCGGTCGACGAGGCCTACCGCATACGTGACGCCGTACGTGCCAATTCGGTGGCACTCAACATGGGGACGAACCGACGGTGGCAACCCGGCTTCCGTACCATGCGGAATGCCATCACTAGCGGGGCCATCGGACAACTCCGCACAATCGTGGTCTATGCAACCGGAACGCTGTTCAATACCACCAGCCATTGGTTCGACATAACCCAATTCCTCGCCTCCGACGCGCCACCGGTCTGGGCCCACGCGTGGTTGCACGGAAGCGAACACCTTGTGGTGGACGGCATCGTTACGGATGAACCCAAGGCATCGGGGGCGTACGGCACCAACTCGGGCGTGACCGTGCATTTTTTGCAAAGCCCCCGGCCAAACGACATCGAGGCCATCGGCGACCATGGATCGATCACGGCGTGGGGTGCAGGTACTTCCTTCACCGTTCGGTCACGTCCAGCGACCGGCGGCGCATGGACGGAAGGGCAGATGGCAGCGTATGCGAACACCAGCAGCACGTTGCACCTGATCGAGGACCTTGTCGGGGCGCTCGACCGCGGCGATGCCATGACTGCCGGAGGTATCGATGTGGCAGTCACCAACACGGAACTGATCTTCGGGTTCATCGAGTCGTTCCGTGCAAGTGGTTCATTGTTGATGATGCCTCCTCAGGGAAGCACGGCGCGCTTTCATCGCAGCGGGTTCAAGGCACGCACACCAACATTCGCGCCCTGACACAATGCGGTGGCATGGCCGGATAACGGCAACGAACCACATCCGGCACAAAGAAGGGAACACGACCATGAAGAAGCGGACAACGCGTCGGCTGATCCTTTCCGTAGGCGTGGGAACCATCGGCGCAATAACCGGGGCATGTGGAGACGGCGGGTCTGCCGGGAGTGGCGCTTCGGCACCATCAGCCGGCCCCGTGAAACTCACTTATCTGTCGAACCTTGCCGAAACCCATCCCGAAGGCGCGGCACGCCTTGGCCTTCTTGCCGATTACCAGAAGGAGTTCGCAGCAAAGGTCACCATCGATACCGAAGGGAGCAAGGCCGCGACACCCCTCGACAAGTACAAGGCGCTGGCAGCCGGAGGTTCGGCACCTGACCTCGGGTACGTGGCGTACTACGAAGCTGCCGACATGTTCACGTCCGGCATGGTCATTGATGTCGACACAGAACTCAAGGGCGACAAGGAGTGGGTCAAACAGCGGGCCGACCTTTACCCGACGATGCTCGAAAGCAGTTCATGGGCGGGCAAATTGGTCAGCATCCCGATGTACACGAACGACGTGGCAATGATCTGGAACAAGGGCCTGCTCGACCAGTCGGGCGTGGCAGCCCCCAAGGAAGGGTGGACGTGGGACGACTTGAAGTCGGCGAGCGCTAAGGCGTCAAAGCCGGACCGGATCGTGCTCTCCATGAACTGGGGCTTCTGGCTCCTCCTTCTGAGGACAAGCGGTGGAAGTCCGATTTCGTCTGACGCCAAGAAGATGACACTCGATACGGCTGAACTTCTGGAAACCGTCGAGTTCATGCAATCGATGATCAAGGCCGGATATGCACCTGCCGATGGCAAGACCGAGACCTACAGGGAAGCAAAAAACGACACGGTCTTCGAGTTCCAAGGTCCGTATCGGATTCCGACCCTTCGCCAGGTGAACGCTCCAGCGTTCGGGGTGATCCACGCTCCGGTCAACCCGCGCAAGAAGATCATCGCGACAACGAACGGCGGTCACAACGTCGTCATTTTCAAGGAGACCTCAGCCCAAAGGCGCACCGCGTCGGCGCAGCTTGCGCGGTGGCTCAATGCGCCGTATGCACAAGCACAGATGTGCATCAAGGCAACGTCGCTCCCTGTAAGCAAGGCGGCCTACGCATCCAAGGAACTCCAGGCCTACATCAAGACCGATGTTGAAATGAAGGGGTTCATTGACTTGGCCCCGAACGGATGGCGCTGGCCCGCCCTGCCATCGTGGCCAAAACTGAACAAGACCGTGATGGACGCCGTCAGCGCGATCCTCAAGAATGAGATCAGCCCTCGTGACGGATTGGCCAAGGCGCAGCGCGACGCTCAGGCTCTCCTTGATGAAGACGTGAAGCTGATGAAGTAGCAGAATTGTCTACCAATACGACTTTCTGGCCTTGGACCTCATGTCTGTCGTGTGGACATGAGAGGGAGCGCACGTGGATCTGAACCGCGTGGCAGTTGAGTTGCGCCCGCTTGTCCCGAAGTTTCGGTTGCCGATGGAATCACAGGTGCTGAGACTTTTGGGCAACTGCGCCCTGCGACTGTTGCCTCGCCGGACGGTCCCCGGGGTGAGGTTCGACCAACGTGACGACGCGGGGCGCGGGTTGAGCCTGTTCATCCCCGAGGAGCGAAAGTCCAACGGTGCGCTATTGTGGATACATGGCAGCGGCTTCATTCTTGGCCACCCCACAATGGATGATCGTTTCTGTGCGGAGACGGCCCGCGACCTTGGGATTGTCGTTGCGTCGGCGCGATACCGACTCGCTCCCGCACACCCACACCCGGCGGCGATAGATGACTGCAACGTTGCATGGGAATGGTTGTTAGGGGCAGCCAGATCGCTCGGGATCGAGCCGACACGGATCGTCATCGGAGGGCGAAGTGCCGGAGGTGGCCTTGCCGCAGCCCTAGTGCAGCGTGCCTGCGATGGGCAAGCGCCTCACCCGGTTGCGCAATGGCTCTTCTGCCCAATGCTCGATGACCGTACGGCGGAGCGGCGCGACTTGGACGCAGAGAAGCACTTCGTTTGGGATAACCGATTGAACCGGTTTGGGTGGCGGTCATTGCTGAGCAACGAACCCGGGGCAGCAACCACGCTCCCGTACGCCGTCCCCGCCCGACGCGATGACTTGGCCGGCTTGCCGCCTGCATGGCTTGGTGTCGGTGACGTTGACCTGTTTTTCGGTGAGGACATGGACTACGCCGGGCGACTGTCCGCTGCCGGCGTACACGTCACGGTCGACATTGTGCCGGGCGCGCCACACGGCTTTGAAGTGTGGGGGTCGTCAGCGACGTTGGCATCAGCATACGTCGCGCGCGCCCGGGAGTGGCTTGGACGGGCCATCCCGACAGATTTCTGAACTGGACACCGGGCGCATCACTCGTCGCGGACCGGCAACGTTGCCTTGATGTCCGCCACCATGTCGCTTGGCGAGCTCTGTGGCGCGTAACGCTTCACGGTTCGGCCGTCGGGCGCGACGAGGAACTTCGTGAAGTTCCATTTGATGGCGTCAATGATGAAGCCTCCGGCCCTCTCCTTCAGGAAAGTGAAGACTGGATGCGTACCCGACCCGTTGACATCTACCTTGGTGGAGAGGGCAAAGTCGACGCCGTAGGACAGGCGGCAGAACTCTGCGATCGTGCTGTCGTCACCAGGTTCCTGACGCGCAAACTGGTCACATGGGAAGCCGATCACAACCAATCCCTTGTCGCGGTATTCGGCATGGATCGCCTGCAACCCCGCGTACTGGGGGGTTAGGCCGCACTTGCTCGCAGTGTTGACGATGAGGAGGGCCTTGCCCGCGTGCGTGGCCAGTTGCACCTCGACGCCTTTGTTTGACGTGTAGGCCAAGTCGAAAATTGTCCGGTCGTTCTGCGACATTTGAAAGGCTTTCTGGGACTGGACTGACAAGTCGTAATAGTAGCGCGATTGCGCGAGCAAGTTCCCCTACCAGTCCATCGTGGTCAAGCAAAGTGGCGTCACTGTCACGCACTTGAAGTGCCGCAGCGAGACTTGCATGGTCGGCGTGCAAGAATGCTCGCTAAAGCAGACACGCCCGTCCTGAGGACTTCCGACATGTCGACCGAACCGATCCGTCTTGTCATCGCCGGGCTGGGCGCAATCGCGTTGAACCAGTACCTACCTCAGATCCGTGCGATGCACGGCGTGGACGTGGTTGCCGCATGTGATCCCCGGACTGGTTGGGCCGAACGGCAATGCGCACAACTCGGCATTCCACACGCTTTCACCGACGTTGCAACGATGCTTGCATCCGTCAGGGCGGATGCACTGGTCAACCTGACAAGCATCCCAGCCCACTTCAGCGTCAATCTAGCCGCTTTGCAAGCCGGACTTCATGTGTACTCGCAGAAGCCGTTGGCAGGATCCGTCGCCGAGGCCACCCAACTCATCGACGAGGCCCACGCGAGGGGGCTCAGGATCTCGGCCTCGCCGATCCACATGTTGAGGCCCGAAATCCAGGAGATCAGACGTCTCGTTGATGCCGACGCACTTGGAAAGATTTCCCTTGCGCGGGTTTCCGCCTCCCACGGTGGGCCGGAGTACTTCCAGTACCGTGACCATGACCCTTCATGGTTCCACCAATCCGGCGCAGGTGCGCTGTTCGACCTCGGGGTCCACGGCCTGACGACGATCACGGGCATCCTTGGCCCAGCGAAGTCGGTGTCGTGCCTCGCGGGGATCGCTGAACCGGTCCGGACCGTGCGTTCAGGCGCGTTCGACGGCAAGAACATCACCACCGAAGTACCTGACAACTACCTGATCACGCTTGACTTTGGCCACGCGACGTTCGCGGTTGTTGACAGCAGCTTCTGTGTGAAAGCATCGAACGCGCCGACCCTCGAACTCTTCGGCACCCGCGGCACCGTCTCAATGGGGCGTCCCGGAAGCGACCGAGGTGCATCCCCTACCTTCGATCTCTATCGGGATGACGCTACCCACGGGGTCCGAGGTTGGATGACACCGATGCTTCGCTTCTCTCGGGCAGGTCAAGCGGTGGGCGTAGCCGACCTAGTGGCCTCGATCCGTGAAGGGCGCCAACCGGTGCTCACACCAGAACACGCCCGCCATGTCTTGGAGATCATGGAGGCATGTCCCATCGCGGCATCCCAAGGATGTACCGTCCAGATGAAAACGGTTTTCTAGGTCAATCACACGCAGGTCACGGCAGCAATCATGGGTTGTTGGCGGGCCGCATCCCGAAAGCTCCCTCGCAAGAACTCAGAATAGGCAGGCGCCAGACACGTGTCATCGTTGGGGTGTCGCCCTGACCCCCAACCCTTCACGGCGCCAAACGCGGCAACGCTGTCATGGACCACACGAACAGGTACTCCAGGTGGCTTCTGAAGCCATGAAGACCATGAGACATGTGTCGGTCCCGACCGTGCCGAAGCGCAGGGTGGGTTGGGTTGATGCGACGCTCCCATCCATCGCGGCGAGTATCGGGCGCTCGTTCCACCCGGCAGGGATTGACATCACCCGAGCAACGGAAGGTGTGGGTACGCTTGCACCGTCCTTGGTAATCCCACCCTCACCCGGCTTGAGTGCGGTGTCCTCGGCGCTGGTCGCAGATACTTAGCCCAATGAGCATGAACCGAGACCTTGACCTAGTCCTGATGGGCGCAACAGGGTTTACCGGCCGTCTGGTGGCGACCCATCTCGCTCGCCATGCTCCGGGGACGCACCGGATCGGGATTGCAGGGCGCAGCATGTCACGACTGCGGGAGGTTCGGGAACTACTCGGCGGGCGGGCCTCGCAGTGGGAATTGATCGAAGTAGACAGCAGCGACAATGACCGCCTGCGCCAGATGGCCGCCAGAACACGTGCAATCGGTTCCACCGCCGGTCCCTTCGACGCGATTGGTCTTCCGCTCGTGCATGCCTGCGTCGCCGAGGCCACCGACTACGCCGATATCACCGGCGAGACAACGTTCATCCGGCAAAGTATCGACCTTGCCCATGAGCGGGCAGTTGTAAATGGCACACGCATCGTTCACGCATGCGGGTTCGATTCGGTTCCGTCCGATCTTGGCACACAGTTCCTCGCCTCATCAATCGGCGAACCCCTCGCGCGTGCCAGTCTGGTCACTGGCGAGACCATCGGCGGCTTCAGCGGTGGCACCGTCGCCTCAATGGTGGCAATTGTTGATCGTGCCCGACGCGACCCAGAAGCACGGGCACTCCTCACTGACCCATACGCCCTAAGTCCCGATCGGTCCACCGAACCAGACCTCGGCAACCAGACCGACGTCTTCGCACCAGGCTTCGACGCATTCACGGGCCGGATGCTCGCCCCGTTTATCATGGCTCCGATAAACACGCGGGTGGTAAGGCGCAGCAACAGCCTTCAGCGATGGTTGTACGGAAAATCGCTGCGGTATTCCGAGGCGATGGGCATGCCCGACGGACCCGCGGGACGCATGATGGGGTTTGGGCTTCTCGCCGGCATGGCCGGACTGGGCGCAGCAATCGCCGTCCCACCGTTGGCGCACCTGATGGAGCGACTCCTGCCGAAGTCCGGAGAGGGTCCGTCTCCTGATCTTCAGAGGCGCGGGCGCTTCTCGCTGACCATCCATGGTGAGGCCGTCGGATCGGGACGCCGAGGCCGGGTGGTCGTGACCGGAGACGGGGACCCCGGCTACTCCGCGACCTCCCGGATGTTCGGCGAGGCTCTTCTACTTCTCTCCGCACACGACAGAGTGGAAACGCCAACTAGCGGCGGAGTACTCACCCCCGCAACTGCGTTTGGGGCCGCCCTTCGCAAACGCCTTCAATCCCACGGGTTCACGTTTGATCACCACGATCAGAACTGATCCGAGTGAGTGCCATGGACCGCGAACGTCGTTGGCTAGTAGCCATTGGCCCTGCGTCCGTTGCCCCCGCTATTCGGCCGGAGGGTCTCCGTGAACCGCGCCGTAGTCCCGGTAGGCGCGCGCGTCGGAAAGCATTGCCTCGATGGCGCCGCTAAGTGTTGCTGATCGGTAGAAGCCCGACATGACGGCCAGGTCACCGATTTTGCTGGTCACCACGAACGTTGGACGCTGTGTCGCGCCGGTTGCGTGAAATGCGTCGGTAGACGCACGGACGCGTGCCTCGGTAGCCGGATCGGTGGCCCGTTCCCGGAGCCTTTCCGGATCAATGCCACTCGCTGAAGATCCAATGGCAACCGAAATGTCCATCTCCCCGATCCGATGCCCGTCACGCAGTGCCCCCGCGGTCAGGGCACGGCGCACGTTGTCCCCGGTTGCGCCGAGAGTGCGGGCCGCCTCCGCAACGAGGTTCGGCGCCAAATAGATGCCGGCCCGTGCCTCCTCAAACCACCCCGAATTCATGACATAGCTAGACTGCGCAACGTGTGCACTGCGTCGGTAGAACCAATTTGCCTGGTCGCGGGAAACCGGGACGCCATCAGGGTTCATGAGAGCTATCGCCCAATCAAACGAGACCTCGTCGGGAAACTGGCCTTTCGCCTCATCCCACGCGGGTTCGGCAAGGTCGCACCATGAAGACAGCAATTCAACGTAATACGTCACCTTGACTAGCGATCCCGCACTTTCAGGCATCACGCTTGTCCCAAACGCAGGAACGGGCCGCCGGGCAGCCCGAAGACGTCACGACGTCAGGTCCGTCAGAATGATGGAAAGGCGTCGAGCGTCCCGCACATGCGGGACGCTGACTTCCGATCAACCCTCCCTAGGCGGAAGTTGACGGTCGCAGCGTTGCGACCTGGAGCCGGTCATTTCCGGTGTCCGCGACCACCAGCTGCCCACCGGGTCCGATCGAGATGGCCATCGGCATGACAAACTGCCCGGGTGCCGTGCCCGCCCGGCCGCCCCATGCCTCCCAAGTGCCAACTCTCTCATCCCGCACGACGATACGGTGGTTCCCACTGTCAGCTATGAGTGTCCGACCCCTCTGGTCTACGGCAATGCCCGACGGCATCCGGTAGTTCCCAATCCGCATCGGATCATCGAGTGCGGGCGAAGGCCAAATCTCCCACCCTGCCGACATACCCTGCGCAGGTACCCCCATGGCATGGGACTGGACGCGATTATTCCCGCTGTCAGCGACAAGCATCCTGCCATCGCGTCCCACACAAACCCCGCCGGGCGATGCAAACTGACCAGCTGCACTCCCACTCTTGGGCACACCACGGGTCGACAGGCCCCAGACGGAAAGCGAACGGCCCTCGCGGTCAAACGATTGGATGCGATGGTTTCCAGTGTCGGCAACGGTGATACCGCCATCGTCACTGGCAATCGCACCTCTTGGACGCAAGAACTTCCCCACGTCGGTTCCGGCTTTGCTCCCGCCGATGACCGTGATCACCCGGGGTGCATCCACTGAAGACAGGTGGACAACCCGATGGTTTCCGGTGTCGACTATCAGGATCGTGCCCGCCGGGGTCGATGACACATTGCCAGGCCGTTGGAATCCCACTCCTGCCACTGACAAATCCCATGGTGACGGCGGGGACCCGTCATTCCTGATGACCCAGACCCGATTGTCATCAGTCAGCGTGACGAGTGTCACTCCGCGACCGTCAACCGCAACGCCAGTCGGTGTCATGAAACCGCCAGAAGCCTCCGCACCTCGGCTTGCAGATACTCTCCAGTTGAAAAAAAGCGAAGCAATCTGAGCCGTAGGGGCTGAACCTACTGGTTCTGACTGGGATGCTGCCCTCGAATTGCCCGAGGAACCAAGGTCCATGTCAGGTAAGCCCCCGCGGGGAATGACTGCCGGATGCGCGAGACCAGTCACCGCCACTCCCGAAGCAAATCCCATCACCCTCCGCCGGCCCCAATGAGATGTTGTCAACCTGCCCGCCCTTCGCACCGATGGAAATCAGCCTGTCTCGACGCTTCACGAACATCATGGGTTCTAAGGGCCCAAATCTGGTTCACGGCGCGTAAACGTTGCGTTAACGAGTTGCGGACGGCGCCGAAAGCGCTTGCTGCAGAAAAGTGCGACGTCTCCACCCAATCGTGGGGAACGTGGTAGAGGCACTGGTCGAAAGCTCGGGGACTGCACGGTGTCACAGCCGACGATGGGCTGTACCTTGACTGGTGCGACGTGGTCGCGCTATTTGCTGTAATCGACAAACCCGCATGGAGTAGAACGAACGGTGTACGAGCGAGCGCTTGCCATTGCCATTCACGCTGCGTCGACCGCTGCCGAGCAACTCGTGGCCCTCAAGCCAACGCCTGAACCAAGCCCTCGAGGCATCATCGAAGACGGTGAAATCCCGGTAATTGACACCAGAACTGAAGTCGCGATGCGGAGGTGCCTGTCCGATGCCTTTCCGGCGTGGGGCATACTCAGTCCGACTGAAGCCTCGGTCGCAGGATTGGCTTCGACCAATGATGCGCATGAGCGACATGTCTGGGTCATCGAACCCGGCGGTGGACCGGACACCGGACCCGACCGAGCGATCGGACACCTCATCAGTGTCGCCCTGTTGATGAACGGGGTCCCGGTACTGGGTGTCGTCCACGCAGTCTCCACACCGCATGGCAGAGCTGATTGTTTTGCATGGGCGAAGGGATGTGCGGAGGTTGTCAGGAATGGCACTCCCTCACCCCGAACGGTTTGGCCAGACACTATCGACGCATCCACGGTGGTGGCACTGCCAACATCCAGTGAAGCCAACCCGTATGCCGCGCTCAAGTGCGTCGCACCAGGGCGGTTCCTGGCGGTCGACAACCTGGCGTATCGTCTTGCCCTCGCCGCGATTGGTGAGGCGGATGCTTCGGTTTCCTATTCGACCAAAGTGCGGTCTGGAGGTCCAGATGCGACCGTGGGTCCTCAAGCATCTTGGGAGTACTGTGCCGGGCACGCATTGCTGATCGGTGCTGGAGGAACGCTGGTCGATCAGGACGGGGTCGAAATTTCGTACACAGCGGATGGCGCTAGTTCCAGGCCGGTGGAGGGTGTCTTTGCGGGGTCCGCAGAGATGGTGCGCACCTTGGCCGAGCGACCGTGGCGTGCGATTTCCGAGCCTGCGACTGCCAACGATGTCCAAGTCGCGCGGGTCGTGCCTCCGAAGACGTCCTCAGTGCACCCCGTCACCGAACGAGGAGACCTCTCACGAGCCCAAGGTTGCCTCCTTGGCCAATTCGCCGGCGACGCCCTGGGGTCATTGGTCGAATTCAAATCCGCTGCCGAAATTTCCCGAATGTACCCCACTGGCGGTCCGTTCCACTTGGTTGATGGCGGGCACTTCGACACGATTGCCGGGCAACCTACCGACGACTCCGAGATGGCCCTCATGCTCGCGCGCACACTCATCGACCGAGGCGCCTGGGATGCGGAGGCCACCGGGGCCGCCTATGCAAGATGGTGTCACGGATGGCTTTTTGAAGACGCTCTTCGGCAACATGACTATCCGCACCGGGCGAGACCGTTCGACATCGGGAACACCACATCAATGGCGTTAGGCCCGGTCACACAAAGGGACATCGAAGACGGTCAGGTGCTGGACAGACTGGCCCGAACAGCGTCGACGACGACGCAAGCAAACGGCGCGTTGATGCGCATTTCCCCTTTGGGGGTCTGGGGTGCATGCAGGCCGGTCGGCGACGTTGCCGAAGCAGCCAGGGCCGATGCATCGCTGACACACCCGAACCGAGTGTGCATCGCGGCGTCGGCAACCTTCGCGGTGACCATTGCCCATGCAGTCCGGGTGCACACCAGCCCGCGTGACTTGTGGGAGTTCGCCAGGAGGCATGCCCGATACAGCGAGCAGTGTGTGGAAGTTGCAAATGCCATCGACGAGGCCGACAGCGGGCCGCCCGAGGACTTCCAGACAAACAAGGGTTGGGTGCTTCTCGCAATCCGGAATGCCTTCCATCGCCTTCTCTACTCGCCGACGTTGCGGGAAGGTGTCATCGCAACCGTGCGGGCCGGAGGTGACACCGACACAACCGCGGCTATTGCCGGTGCCCTGCTCGGCGCGGCTTATGGGTTCGACGCCGTGCCGGCCCAATGGCGTCGTATGGTCCTGACCTGCAGACCAGCGCTCATGCCGGCATCCAGTGGAGCCACCCAACGGATCAAGAAGCCACGGCCACCGACGTTCTGGCCCGCGGACGCACTTACAGTCGCGCAACGACTGCTGTCGCTCTAGCACCGCCGGAGCTTCCCATGCTCACACTTCGCACCTGCGCAACTTCCTGTCAACGACGAGACAGGCGCATGACACGACCCGCGTTCTGGGTTCAGGTTGCCGAACCGACGTCGCAATCCAGACGCAAGGGTGGAAAGCATGCAGCAGTTGCGGGAACTGATCA
>SXGS01642330.1_pt1 | contig 14660 bp, 4 predicted proteins | sample 3174681 | NCBI WGS metagenome assembly SXGS01 (sample SAMN11356861, study PRJNA531348) | freshwater metagenome | isolation source: freshwater sample F1-80 | place: China: Fuxian Lake, Yuxi | collected 2017-12-25
ACGTCGGGTACGCCGCCGATGGCACAAGCGCCGCGCCAGTGTAGAACTCATACCCGCCGAGGTGGTCGAGGAATTCGGGGCAAAGTTGCGGCCACACGGCGTGGTCGAACGATCCACACGCGAGCCTGTCGCGGAGGAAGTCGAAGACCGGACCGGCGGTCTGCCGCTCTCCGGCGGCTTCGCCCGCCAAGTCTTCGAGCAGTGGCCCCGCAGGCGGAGTACAGTGGAACGCGACTTGTGCGGCTTGGCTGCTCTCGCACTCGGCCAGTTGTTCCTCGAACGCACGGGCGAAGTCCGAGGTCGGGAGCGGGTCCGGGTGCCGCCCTCGGTGGCGCAACTCGTCGAGCAACCGGCGCTCGGCCGCGGGGACGTGGAGGTAGGTGCGCACGACGTCGGCGGTACCGTTCCCGAACTCGTCGGTGTCGAACAGCACCAGGAATGCGCGGCCGTCAGGCAGATCGCGGTACGAGTAACCGAGGTTCCCGTCGTCTGCCCCCGTGAGCCGCATCGCCGCCGCGTGCAGGGTCAACCCGAGTGTGTTGAGCAGGACCGCGCGGGCGGTGCGGTGGAACAGCGGTTCGGCGAGTTGGTCCGCCCGGGCGCGGGCCGACTGGAGGTTCGTCAGCGACTTCCGCAAAGTCGCGGCACGCTCGGTCGCGGACGCCGGGTTCTGCCGTGCGGCGATCGCGACACAGAGTTGATCGAACCGGGCGTCGTCGATGAAGTTCGTCTGCCCCGCCTCGAAGCACCCGCGGAGTTCATCAAGGGTAAACCGGGGTGGGGCAACCGGGCCGGCGTTCGCATCCGCCGGTGGGTGCCAGCGGTCGAGCAAGTGGAAAACGACGAGTGTGCGGAGCGCGCGCACGGTAAACGGTCCCGGCCGCCCGCCGGGCAGCCACGGCGCGTCTTCCGGCGGCGGGAGTGTGGCGAACTCGGACAGGAACGCGGAGAGCGTCTGCCCGAGAAGCGACTGGTGCGGGAGCGAGTCGGTTTCCGCCCACACGCGTTCGAGGAACCGCCCGCCCGCAGATGCGGGGCGCAGGTCAAGGTCGAACCACACCGCCGGGGCCATGAAGTGCCGGCCCAGTACCACCGAGCGCTGGAAGTCGCCAGCGTCGCGGTACACGAGTCGGGCCGGTTCGGTCTTCCGCGTGGTGATCTGCTGATCCAGCCCCCACACGAACTCGGTGACCGCGAGCGCCGGGTCGTATTGGATGCGGTCGAACGCGAGCAACACCCCGGGGCGCGCCTGCGCCGGCACCGGCTCACCGGCCGGTGTTCGATACCGGGCCGCGAACCGGCACGCGATGTCCGTGGCACCGTTCGACAACTGCGCCCGGTAACCGTGAAGCGGGTACGTTGTGGGCGGGGTGGGCAGGTCGTACAGGCCGTCGGCGAACGGCCGCGCGTCGTCGTCAGCGGTCAGTCCGTCACCGGTCACCTTCGGCTTGTCCCCCACTCCGATGAGCGGCACCTGACGCGGGGTGTACACCGGTACCGGTTGCCCCCCACTGAGGAAATCCAGCGGCAGGTCTTCGACCTCGAGCGGCGCGCAAACGGCTGGGGTGTAGGTGTCAGGGTCGTTCACCGTGAGCAACACTGCTTCGAGCCGTGGGGTGAGCGTCGTCGGCTGCCCCTGCGCACCCAATCGCCCGACAGGCACCTTCCGCGCCCAGTCACCATATCGGTAAGTGAACGTGCCCGGCGGGAGCAGCGCGAGGGCCGTTCTCACCGACTCGAACCCTTGATCCTTCGTACCCCCGTTGGCGAACGACTCGAACACCCGCACCGTCTCGTTGCCCACCGCATCGAACAGGTTCGGCACCCACATGTACGGCAGATTCCCGGGCAACCGGGCTGCGGGTACACCACGGCGGAACACCGGCAGCGTGAGCAACTTCCACAGATACCCTCGGTCGCGGAACGCCGACGGAGATTCACCGTCCGGCATGTGGTAACTCAGGTATTCGGCCAGGAACTGCCTGTGACGCGGTGGGCAGTTGGCGATCACCGGGGGCTGATTCGACAGCGAAGCGACCAACTGCGCGAGCGTGACCGGATACCCGCTCCCGGCCGCGGTCAGTGGCGTGAGCAGCAGATTCGGCCCGAACTCATGCCGGAACACGTCGATCGCACCAACGGCGTGGGCAAGAGGCGCGTCGGCCGAGGTGAGAACGGTCGCGGGGTTGCTGATCTCGTCCGACGTCGCGCCGAGTAGCTGAAGATAGGTGCTGAGGTTCGCGGCGTTGGCCGCTGCCTGTGCGTGCGTGCCGAACAAGAAGTTCCACACGGCCCGAACCTTCTTGTCCCAGTTGCGGAACGAGTCTTTACCAGTGCCGTACTTGTGGTCGTTCACGAGAACCAGTCGGTCGCCGTCGTCGAGAACGTTCGTCCCGAGCGGGTTCTCGCGCTGGAGGCACAGGAAGTCCACGACCGCCATGAAGAAGTGGTTCCGGGCGACTAGGCGGTTGTTCTCGTGCAGCGCAATCGGTTGGAGGTAATCCGGGTCCAGCGCGACGTGCGGGTTGCGAAAGTAGTACTGATCCCGCGGGCTTTCGCTGACCAGGTGGACGACGAGGCTATCAGCGTTCCTCTCGCGGCCCACACGCCCCGCCTTCTGTTGGATGCCCGCCGGATCGCGGAGCGAACGGAACGTAATCCCGTCGGTGGCTCGGTCCAGGTCGATGCCCACCTCGATGCGCGGCGAGCCGACCAGGACAGCGAAGTTCTCAGGCTCCGTGCCCACATCGTTCCGCTTACCGCGGAACAACGGGTTGGCTGGAGCGCGGTACAAGTCGTTGATCGAGTCGGCCGAGAATGCGTCGAAGTCGTTGCGTCGGGTGAACGAGCGGATCCGCGCCCCGCTCACCGGGTGGTGCCACGGGGCCGCGGTGGGCCGCGGGCGCTTGTACCCGTTCACCGGGTCCGCAGCCGTGGCCGGCTTCGGGTGGTTGTTCCCCAAATGGTCCGCAGACCACCACCAACACAAACCGGACTGGAAGAACCCGCACCCGTCGAGGTTCGCGATGGTCTCCGCGCCGGCCGTGGCATGGAGCGGTTGGAACCACCCGGCCGAGAGGAACTCGTCGTCCACCCCGAGCCGGCCCAAGTACGACTCCTCGCGCTTGTCCTTGTCAGCCCGCGGGGTGAAATCCCACAGTTCCCGCACTTTCGCCTGCTGTGCGGCGGTCAACCCGGCCGGGACGCGGGTTACGCTCCGCCGGCAACCGCGCTTGCAGTCTCGGCACAGGCTCCCGTAGTGGTCGTACAGTCGCTCCTGCCACACTGGGACGGTCTGACCGAAGGTGGCGTGATGAATCGCACGCCAGAGTGGTTCTTGAAACCGCGCGAAGTAAGGCACCCCGTCCGCCCCACCCTGCGCCGGGTTTCCGCTCCCTGCCGAATCCTGATACCGGGTCCGCTCGTTATCCTGTACGAAATTCACCCACCGGCCAATCGCGTCGAGCGAGCCACAGAACCCGATCACCTTGTGAACCAACTCCGGGCTGCGCGGTTCGAGCGGACCGGGTGGGTTCGCAACCACCGGGTTCGGGAGAACATTCAGGCTGATCGGGAGTCGGGTTCCCTGCTCTGACTTCTCGCTGCGCTGGTAGTACTCGCGAAACAGTCCCTCGCGGCGGTTGTGGACAAGGCAGGAAGTGGCGTTTGTGAGGGCCGAGAACCCACTCACTTCGGGCCGCTGGCGCAGGAATAGATGGTGAACCCACCCGGTCGCTTCGGCGTCCGCGACCTCAACGTGTACGACCCGACGCGGATCGCACGACAGCACCCGCCCGACGTGTCGGCATGGTTCAGCAACGGTCGCGCTGGCCGCAATCGTATACGGCGCGGGGACGCCCGCCGCGCGAGGCAGCAGATCCCCAAACGGGGCCGCCGGGTCCGCCCGCCGCAACCGCCACAATGCCCTCTGAAGCAGGATGCGTCTCAGCAGCATGCGGGCGTGCGCCCCGTACAGGCCGTCGAGTAGGTGAACTTCGTCGAGCACTATCAGGTCGAGGTTCTCAGTCAGTCCGCGGCAGGCCTCTGGATGGACGAGCCGGTTCGCGAGCGAATCAAGGTTGGAAATGACGATCTGGGCGTCGCCCGTGTAAGCAGCCTTGATTGCTTTGAAGGTGCCGCCGGTCTCCCCGGCTTCGATACCGAACTGCCGACCCAACTGGCCCCCGGCGTCGAGCAGCGCGGGCCGCAGCGGCACTCCGAGTCGGGCCGAAACACCTTCCAGCAACTCGTTCAGATCCTGAAATTGGTTCTGGGCAAGCACCACCCGCGGGTACAGCATCAGCACCTGAACGGACCGCTGACCGGCCAGCGCACGGGTCGCAACATGGACCAGCGCGCCGAGTTGGAAGGCGAACGTCTTCCCAGAGCCGACTCCGGCCGTGACGACGTGAGCCGATTGGTCCGCGATGTACGCAGGGCAGTACAGGCCGCAGAGCGTCGCGGCGAGCGACCGGGCCTGAAACTCCGCGAGGTTCTCGGGCCGCTTCCGTGCCGCGAACTGCGCCGCGAGGGCGTCCAGCACCGCCTCGACCGCCGCTCGCAGGTGCGTTCGGTCCACCTGAGTTGCGAGAGTGAACTCGTGCCCCGGCGCAACGAAGTCGGCCGGGATGACGCTGCGACCGATTGCGGTTGTGAGAGCATCACGCAGGTCGGCGATCTTGACCCCATATCGCGGGCGATTCTGCTCGCGGCGCACGTACCGGAGCAAACCGGTGGACGGGGCCATACGGAACCGCTGGTAGTTGGTACTCAACAGTCGCGCGATCTCGGCCGTGCGCGACCGGTACTTGACCGCCACGCCGGGCGGGAACAGCGCCCCATCTTCGAGCGGCCCGGGCGCGTTCGGGCGGCAGTCGTTCGGCTCGCGGGGCAATTCCTCTTCCCCCGGCCCGTGCGCGTCGGCGGGGGACAAGTGAAACGGCATGTACCCCGCCGGCGCGTCAGTGCTGACCGGCACCTGTAACACTTTCCGCGCAATCCAAAGGGATTCGAGCTGCGCGCGGGTCCAGGCCGCGTCGCGCGATGGCGGTGGAGTGAGTTCTTCTGGCCGTGTCCACACGTCGAACCGGTTGAACCGGAGTTCAGCCTCTTCGCGCTTGTACAGCAGATCGAGCACGGTGAGTTGGTCGGGCGTCATCGGACGGGTTCCAGTGAGAGAGGATCAGCCGACTTGAACGCGGATCGCGGCGGTCAGTAGCGGGTTCTCGCGGAGCCACGCGAGCAGTTCGGGCGTGCTCAGGAGTTCGCCCAGCGGAACCCCGGCAACGCAGCGGCGCAGGAAATCGAGCCGATCGGCACCGATCCCACTGCCGTCGAGTTCACGGAATACCGCAGCGAGGTCGTTGCGGTTAGCACGCACCTTGTCGATGTCGGCGGCGGTTGCGGGTAACTTCCCCGCGACCGCGGTGAGCGCGTCGCGAAGCAATTTGGCGCGAGCAACGGGAGTGCGGAACGCCTCGAACCGGGTCAGCACGGACACGATCGCCTCACCCGGTACCGGATCGGACACGAACCGCTCCCACGCGGCTGCTATCGCTTTTCGGGCTTCACCAACCGCGGCAAGTGCGTTCTTGAGGTCCGCGGAATTGAGCGATAGAACGGCGTCCGGGTCCGACGCAGTTGCCCCGGCGACGCGGGTGATGGCGTCCCGGACGATAGCCAACCGCTCGCACGGGAGGTCGGGCACCGGAATTCCGGCGGCGAACAGCAGTTTCGCCGCAGCCGAGACCGGGCGGGCCGCGTCCGCAAGTTTCCGCAGCGCGTCGGTCCGCTGGCCCACGGCCTCGACCGCGTTCCCTTCCGTCTTGAGTTGTTCGTACCGGCTCGCCAGCCCGCGCAACTTCTCGGCTCGGGCACGGAGTGAGAGCGGTACTGTCGGAATTTCACTCGGCATGGTCGCCCCCGATGATGTCCCCGATCAACCCGGGAATACTCTGTGCCAACTGCGCGGCCTCGACCCTCACGAGCGCAAGGCCGCCCGCGCCGCCTTCGCCGGTGAAACGATCGATCAGCAACTGAGCCTTCTCCGCGGACGCGTCGATGACGGCCTCGGCGTCATCGATGAACTGAATGACTTCGGCCATCACCTCCGCGTTTCGGGCGGCGCATCCGACGAGTCGTTCGCGCGGGCCAGTTGCCTCGGCCGCCTTCCGCGCCCCCTCAGTGAGGGCCTTCGTCAGTTTCCTCGAAAGAGTCTTGGCGCGGTCAGCCAATTCGAGCGCCCCGCGACCGGACAGGACGCCGACGTTTTCCGCGCGATCGAGTGCGAGAACCAGGTCCGCGAGTTGCTGCTTCTGGTCCGCCGTCTCGAAACACGCTTCCACACGCGTGAGCCATTTGGCGGATGCCGCTCTGTCTTCGTCGAGAGCCTTCGGAAGGTACTCGGTGGCCTTCTCGTTGAGGTCGCGAAGCGCTGCGAGTTCGGCTGGCCAGTCGGTCGCTTCATGGGGGAGCGGAGGTAGCACACCAGACTTCTGGAACGCCAGGAGAGCGGCAAGGACCGGCGACGGATCGAGTACCCCGGCTTCGGTACTGGTGCCCTTCGGACACCCGAGCGCCTTCTTCAGCCACGCGCGAATGGTGCCCTCGCGAGTCACCTTCTTGTCCCGCCCGATGGTATCGGCTTCTCTCTTCTGGAACTCGCGCCAGAGCAACCGCCAGTGCGTGTCCCGCACCTCTGGTGGGTCGCCTTGAGGCCACGGCTCCAGCGCCCGTGCGAGCAACTGTGGGAGCGGGTCGCTGAACTTCGCGTCCCCACGAAACACAGCCCCAAGCGCGAGCAGTACCGTACCTGCGGCCCGCGCATCCGGCACCCCGGCCCGGAGTCTGACCACTCGCTCGCGGAGTTGCTCGCGCACCTGGGTAGCGAGGCGGTCTACCCACGGTAGGCACTGCGCGAGTGCGGCTTCGGCGTCCACATCGGACAATTTGCCCGACTGGAACCGGGCCAGATCTCGGAGCGCGACCGCGCTGCGAGCCTCCTGCGCGATATTGAGTTTCACATCGCCAGCGTCGGATCCGGTGAACTGCCCCTTGAAGTGGATGTATGTTCGGCGGAACGCGTCCGCGACTGCGGCGAAACCCTGTTCCGTGTCCCAGTCGATGCGCCCGCACACCGCGTCGTACACGTACCCGCGCCACAGGTTCAGGTGTTTGTCTTCAACGCGCCCGCCGTTCGCCCACAGGTCGAAGGCATCGAGCGCGTTCGCCGAGTCGGCGGTGGGTTCGGGCCGCTGCGCGTCGGGCTTCGGGTGAATCGGTTTGGTGACGGATGTGACCGTTTCGCTTTCTACCGGAAGCCCGAACGCCGACGCGATTGGTCTGGAGAGCACAGGTGCCTGGGGCGAGTACACCTCCAGTGCCCAGCGATACCGCCCGGCTTCCGAACCGTATCGCGATTCGAGTTCGACTTGCGTACGTGCGGTCACCGCGGAGAGGCGAAATTCCTCCGCCAAGTGCGAGGTCGGGTAGGTTCCTATGAGGAGGTCACGTTCGGCAGACGCGAGTACGGTGTTCAGCACACGACCCACGATTCGGCGCGGGTTGAAGGTCGGTGCCGCGCCGAGGCGCTCGGTGCGGGCGTTCTCGTCGAGACGCACGAGCGCCTCGGCCGTGAACGGGTACAGCCCCAAAACCTGCTCACCAATAGTTACCGATCCGAACGCGTCGTGACAGGTAGAGCGGTGCGGGCATTCGCTCTCGACGCAATAACTTGGCAAAGGCTCCGTCGCGCCTCCGGGTTCGGAATGCCACCGTTCTAACTCGGCGCGCGAATACCGTGCGGCGTTCAGGTAGCGCGCGGCGAACCGGGCAAAGTCATCGGAGTTAACCCGACCAGCACCGGTCGGCCCGTCCTCACTCAGGGGCGGGGACAAATCGACCCACCGGTGAAGCCGACCGCGGATGTTGTCGCGGAGTGCCGCGAAGTCGTCTGGGGTCAGTCCGATCACACTTCTCAGGACGCACAGCGACTCGCCCGGGCGCTCATTCGGCCGGACGATGAGCGCCTCCATCAATTCGTCGTCCAGACCCTGCGTGACAGACAAGTCTTCGAGCAAGAGCACCAGTTCTTGGCCACCGGCGAACAATTCTTTGCGGATCTCGACCAGTGCCCCCCCCCGGTTCCCGCGTCGCAATCCGAGCAGCGCCGCCGAGGCGTCCGCCCAGGCCGCGTTGAGCATCGCCGCAGTGAGTCTCCGCGACTCTGGGTCGGTCATCAGCAGGTTGGCAGCCTCGCGGGCGTTCCCACCGGTCTTCTGTTGGACCGTCGGCGGCACCTCCAACTGATCCGGGTGCCACAGCAGCACGCCCTCTTCCGGTGCAGTCATGCGGGTGCCGGCGATGTGGTCGCCGAGTCGCGCGATCACCGTGTTCGTCCCGAGCAGCCAGTCCCGCACCGCGCCGTCGCGGAGGAAGTCGGAGAGCAGCACGCGGAGTTCGCGTTCGTCATCGGTCGGAACCGGTGCGCCGGGGCGCGGCGGGCGGTTCTCATCGCCCAATACGAAAGCGAGTTCGTCGAGCACACGGTGTCGCGAGCCCTTTTCCGTGAGCCGACCACGGGCGCGGGCCAACTCGTTCCGCACTTGCTGAACCACCGGGCCGGTGAACCCGTGCAAGATCTGTTCGATAACTGAGTGCAAGTTGGCGCTCGATCGCGGCACCAGGACGACATGTCGCCTGCTGCCATCGGTCGCACCGAGGCGGGTGAGTTCGACGTGTAACCACCGGATGAAGTGCGACTTCCCGGCCCCGGACTCTCCGACCGCAGCGGCCAGCACGTGCGGGTGTGCCGGGGAAACAAAGTCGGCCAGAAACACATCCTCGGTTTCGGACACGAACGCGCCGGCACCCGCCCCGGCGCGCCGCAGCGCGCTGGGCGAGTGCGTCGCGCGAAACACCGCCGGATCCACGTCCAGCGCGATGGTGTTTGTCACCCTCGCGCGGGTGTCGGCGTTCCAGCACAACACGTTGCGAAACTCGTCGTTCACGAGGCCCCCTTTGCAGCAAGCCTCGCTAAGCCGGTCACCTTTTGCTCTGGGCCGAGCCGCAGAAAAGAGCCGCCGCGAGCGTCGTTGAAATACTCAAGCCGGATAAGCCCTTCACCGACGAGTCGGCGGAGTGCGAACGCAATCGCGTCGGACAACCGATCATCGGACCAACCCAGATCGAACGCCGCGAGTGTCTCTTCGCGAACGCTGCCGCCGTCGAGGACCGGGCACAGCAGGCCGAGTCGTTCGCGAAACGCCCGAATCGGAACGACGACCGTATCCGGGAGCAGGTCGGAGAGGTGTCGGCGGAGGAAGTCCGTCGGATCGCCGACCAATCCCTCGCACTTCACGTCGCGAAGTTGAGCCACAAGTCCGAGATACTTCGCCCAGTAAACGACCATGTCGAGCCGGTTGTCGTTGTCGATGCTGAGGTTCCACCCTGGCCGCGACTTCGCCTTGAGGATCTCCGTTTTGAGCGCCCCGTGTCCGACCGGGATGCCCCCGACCGGTTGCGCGAGGAACCACGCGCAGAGTCGTGCGAAGCGGTTCGGTTCACCGCCGGTCTCCGAGCGGAGCGCGAGCCGAGCAACCGTGCGGGGGAACGTCTCGTCCAGGCGCTGCAGGTCTCGCTCGTCGGGCATGATTCCCTCCGTGACCCGCACCGACGGTGGCTCACTCCCTGGCGCGCGTTCTGTAAGACCTAGTTCGGAAGCGGCGGCGAGCACCTCTTCCGGGTACTTGGTGTCCTTGCCACGAAGCGGGACGGGGTGAAACAGATCCGCCAATTCAGATTCAGGAACTTCCCCGCCGCGAACAAGTAGCAGTCGAAACAGTCCGAGCACGCGACTCGGGGTCGGGCCCATCGTGGTGTAGATGTTCACAGGCGGTACACCTCCTCCCAGGCGGCCAGCGACAGTTGCGGATACGCGGTCCACACGTCGCGGAACCGGCGGTGCGGAGCGTCCGGGGCGGGCAAGTGGTCCGATGCGACCAGGACCGTCGGAGCGCCCGAGGTCAGGAGCCAAGAGCCGATGCTCGGCCAGTCCGGGGTGTCCAGTCCGACAAGGACCACCGCCGCGGGTTGCCGGGCCGCGGTTCCGGTCGGGGGTACGTCCCAAAGCAGCACGCCGTGCCCCGTGGAGCCTCGCCACACAGGCGCGAGGGCATCCGCGAACGAGCGACCGGCGACCACGTTCACCACACCCTGTTCCAAGAGCCACCGGGCGAGTTCGACAAAAAGCTGTGGATTCGCGTCGGCCGACGCGCCCGGGTAGTAGATCATTGCCGCTTCGACTGATCCGAGAAGTGTGCTGAGATCCTGTCCGAGTGGTGCCGTCGGCCACGGCTCGGGCGGACTGTGCCGCGCAACCAGTCGTCCGGCTGGGAGTGCTCCGTTTCGCCGGCACGCCGGGCACCCGCCGCACGCCCGCACCACCGGCACCGCCGGGTCGGTCGATGTGTAGCACGCGGCCAGAACCGCGCCGACGCACTCTTCGCCGCGAAGCAACCGGTCAAATAGTTTGAACGCGCGCTCGCCACCGGCAAGAAAGTTCTGCCGGTTGTCTTCCACTTCGTGGTCCCACGCGGCGGCTTCGTTGTGTCGCTCGCTCTTCAATTGCACGTACACGAACCCGTCGTCCGAATCGCCGCCCCCGGTTGTTGCCGGCGGCGCGGTAATATCGAGCAACCCGGACCGCGCCATGAGAAGTAGGGTCCGCACGTTCCACCGCTCGTTCTCGTCGCTCGGCCGGCCGAGATCGTTGGGCAGTTCGTCGATGGGGAGACCGTACACGCCGCCCCCGCACACGCGCCGCCGGGGCGAGTAGAACATCCCCTCCCACCGGGATCGACCGCGGTCAGGGCCGATGAACGTGGGCGTCATCAGTGCTTCCGCGGTACCCCGATCGGCTGTCGTGTGGATCAGCACCGATACGCTCGCGCGCCCGTCGCGTCCGCCGCGACCAACGTCTTGGTAGAACCGGTCCACGCCTTCGGGCAGGGTCGCGTGGACCACCGCTCGCACGCTCCCCTTGTCCACTCCCAGCCCGAACGCCGAGGTCGCCACCATCACGTCGAGTTCGTCGTCGCGCCACGCGGCCAGCAGGCGCTCGCGCTCCGTGGCTGGGGTCCGCCCGTCCATGCGTCCGAGCCGCCGGTAGCCGACTTTCCAAAGGTGATCGGCCCAGTATCGCGCGTCCTCGCGCTTGGTTGTGTAAAGGATGAGCGGTCGCGGCAGCACCGCGACCGCCTCGCTCACCCGCTCTCGCCGAGCGGATTCGTTGGGTGAATGTGCGGACCAGTACGACGGCTCGGGTCGCAGTCGGACGGCATGAACTACGTGGAACGGCCCCGGTTGGCCGAACAGGTGCCGCAGGGTTTGAAGGTGGTACTCGGTGAGCGTGGCAGACAGCAGCGCGGTGACGAACGGTATCCGGGCTGCGCCGAGTAGTTCCCGGCGTAACCCGGCGATCTGCTGGAACGCCGGGCGAAACTCGTCGCCCCACGCTGAAATCATGTGCGCCTCGTCCACCACGAACGCGCGCAGCACCCCGGCCGCAGCGGCGCGGAGCAGCGGTTGCCGAAGAGCGCCCGTCAGCGACTCGGGCGAAACGAATAGCGGCCCCTGTGCGCCGGCAGCGACACGCCCGCGAATTGCATCCGCATCGTCCTTGCGCTCCGGGCGGTACGCGGTTGGGTGGGTCACGATGCCCGCATCACGCAACCGGCGCTCCTGGTCGAGCGCGAGCGCTACTGTCGGGACCACGAACGGCGTCACGCCGATCAGATCGGGCGTACCGGGCAGTGGGCGCAAAGCGGGAAGCAACCCGCACGCGGTCTTCCCGCTCCCGGTCGGCAGATCGACCACCACCGTTGCGCCCGGCGGCGCGGTCCAGACGGTGCGGGCGGCTTCCCGCTGAGCCGCGGACTGATACCTCGGAAACCGGAGCAGTTCGAGGATCGGGTCGGGTGGCGCGGACGGGTCGTTGCGGCGCAACTCGGTCTGGTAGAGTGGGGTATCGACTGCTTCACCGGTCTCCCTCGCGCCGAGCCACTCCGGCCGCCAGTCGGCGGCGCGGAACCGGGTGCCCGCGAGTTCGCACTTCGCCAACTCCCACAACTCGGGAGCGACGCCTTCGAGCCATGAGGGCCCCACTTCCAACGGCACTTCGACGCCGAAGGTCTGGACGGTCTCCCAGCGGCGCACGGCACGCACCAGCGCCAGCCGGTCCGCCGGCCCGAGTGCCTGCGCCTCATCGAGGTGCTGACTCACGGCCGTAACGAGCCGTGCGTGCGGTTCGGGCAGATCGCGCAGAAGTGGCGCGGGCGCATGGCACCCGCTACGCAACCAGTGGTAAAAGTCGGGCGGTGCGGGCACGGCGGGCGCTCAGTCGGTGGCCGGAGATTCGGGCGGGGCGTCGGACAGCACGTAGAAGCCGATCGCGTCACAGGTGCGAAGCGGCGCGCGGATCAGTTCCATCACCGATGCTTCAAGCCGGTCCTCGGCTGCAATCGCAGCGGTGATGATCTCGTCAGATTCGGCGGCCCCGGCCCGCGCGCGGAGACGCGCCCGAACGACCCGGACGTGTTCGCCGGCTCGCGCGAGCGCCTGCGCCTGATCGGCCACGAACGGGGCCGAGCGGGTGACGGCAGCGAGTGCGGCGTCTCGGGCGCGGCGGCATAGGGCGGGCCACGTGTCGGCACCGAACAGCCGAACGAGAACCGCACTCTCGTCGTCGCTGAGGTTCTGGTCGATGTCCGAGTCGTAGTTCTCCTCGCGGCAATAGTCCGCATGTTGATCCGGGGCTACAGCACCCTGTTCGTTGAGAAACACCTCGTCGTACCGGGCCTGGAACCACGAGCCGACGAGGCGCAACAGGTTGGCGCGGGCGAGGTCGTCGTACCCGGCCGCGTCCAGCGATTCGGTCAACTGCGGCAGTTCCAACCCGGTGAGGACGGCCACGCGGAACACGAACCGAGGTTCAATCTGCCCCGGCAATTGCCGCCAGAGGGCAAACGCCCGGCCGCGGTCGTCCCACTCGGCCAGGCGCCAGAGTGCGTCGGCGAACGCGTTTCCCGGGCGGACGAACTGAACGCCCGGGTGAGCCAGCGCCGTGCCGCGCGAAACCGTCGAAGGCAAGTTGATCAGAGGCTTGAACGGGAGAAAGCGGTCGAGCGGTAGGAGCGGTGTAATGTTGTGCTTGCGACTCCCGTACTCGACCACGTTGGGGCGGGCGGTTTTGAACACCTCCAACCGCAACGGGTCGCGCCAGTATCCGCGAATCGCTTCACCGAAGTCGGTAGCGGCCCGGTCGGCATCGCGCAGTCCGCGGTAGGCGCTGCCCGCTTCTGCGGAGCCGAGTTGAAGACCATCAATGGCGTCCTGCTCGTCCGCCTCGGTGCGTTCGGCCGCGACCGCAGCAGTTACCGCAACCGCTTCGCGCGCGAGTGCCGCGGGGCCTCCGGTGAACGCGACCCGCCGGAGGCGCACCGTTTCCCGGTGGATCGCGATCTGAACGTCGGACGCTGACCGGGCGAACACCCCGAACCCGGTATCGAGCACACTGAGCCAGGCTGCATCGAGCGCGACATCGGGGTCCGCCTGCGAAACCACGACGTGTACGTTCACGTCGTCCGAGCGCGTGAGCCGGTCGAGGCGACCGAGGCGCTGCTCCAACCGGAGCGGCTCAAACGGCAGGTCGAACATCACCACGCGGTACGCGAACGTGAAGTTCAACCCCTCCTCGGCCGTGCGGTCGGCGATCAGCACGTGACAATTCACTTCGTCGCGGAACCTGCGGACGGCGCCGTCGAACTCGGCCGACGGCATCCGGCCGTGTGCCACCGCGACGTTCAGCGAGAGCGACTGCTGCGCGCACCCCTGTGCGATCCAGTCGCACACCGAAGGTTCGTCGCAGAACACAACGTACTTCCGGCGACTCGCGCTGTCGGTCGAGTGCCAGGACACGAGTGCCTTGCAGAGCACGTCAATCCGCGCGGGGCCGGAAGGAGGCGCACTCAGCGCCTCGCGCATCCGGTCGAGGGCCCCGCGCTCCGCATCGGAAACCGCGCCGCCGAGGCGCTCGTCGAGTAACTCCCGGCACCAATCCCGATCCGTCGCCAAGGCGCTTCCGAGCCGAAGGTAATCGGTCGCGGCGGCTTCCGATTCCGGTTCCTCGGCGGCCCGAACGGCCCGCCATTCATCGAGCAGAGCCCAGAGGTTTGCCCACGATGGGTCTCGCGTGACAATTGCCGGGTGCAACTTCCGTTCGGCAGCGACGGAACCGTCGGCCACGAGCGCAGACCGCCGCGAGCGGAGCATCCGGCGGTACAAGCGGTACGTTTCGGAGGCGTGGGTGTGAACCGCGGCGGCCTCGGCCTTCAACCGGTCCTGGGGTGCCCCACTCTCGACCAACACCTTTCCGGCCGCGGCCACCGGGTCGTTCGGAAGGAGTTCAGCGAGGCGGCGCAATTGCGACTTGAGCACTAGCGTGGAACTCGCCGTGGAGAGCGCGAGCAGGACGCGCCCGAGGTCGCGCCGAACCCGTACTCGGTCCCGGAACGCGGCAAGGTCTTCGAGCCGGTAGGCTTCGGGCGATAGCAGGTGCAAGAGGGCCAGCATCTCGGCCTCGTGGTGCAGCACCGGAGTGGCCG
>SXGS01411775.1_pt1 | contig 14651 bp, 14 predicted proteins | sample 3174681 | NCBI WGS metagenome assembly SXGS01 (sample SAMN11356861, study PRJNA531348) | freshwater metagenome | isolation source: freshwater sample F1-80 | place: China: Fuxian Lake, Yuxi | collected 2017-12-25
CGACGGCGTGATGCCGCAGACGGTCGAGCATCTGCACATCGTCGACTTGCTGCAGGTGCGCCGCGGGCTTGCCGTGATCATGAAATGCGATCGTGTCAGCATGCAACGCGTCCTGCAGGTGAGCGCCGACGTGAAGGCGCTGCTCGCGACGACGAGGCTCTACGGCGTTCCGACGCTTGCCGTGTCGGCCAGGTCGAGCCAGGACATCGATGCGTTCCGCGCGGCATTGGCCGCGGCGGCGCAGGGTCACCGGCGCCGGAACGCCGACGGCCGCCGCTTTCGTTTCGTCGTCGACCGCGCATTCACGATCCCAAAGGGCGACACGATCGTGATCGGCACCGTGTTCGCCGGATCCGTTGCGATCCGCGAACGCCTGCTGCTCACGCCGTCGGGAATCGAAGTGCGCGTCCGCGCGATCCAACAGGATGCAATGACCGTCCATGCCGCGCAAGCGGGCGAGCGCTGCTCACTGAACCTGGCGGGAACTAAACTCACCGACGTGGCGCGCGGTGACTGGGTGGTCGATCCAATGCTGCATGCGCCGGCGCAGCGGACCGATGCGCGCATCCGCGTGCTGGACGGCGAAGCGCGCGCGATAGATCACTGGACCGCCGTTCGGCTGCATCTGGGCACGCGCGACGTGACCGCGTGCGTTGCGTTGCGCTGCCCCGCGGCGCAAGCGTGCTACTCGTCCAGGACGCGATGGCGCAGCTATTTCTGGACAGCCCGATCGCCGCGCTCAACGGCGATCGCTTCATCCTGCGCGACCCGGCATCGCCGCGCACGATCGGCGGCGGCACCGTCGTCGATCCGTTCGCCCCGAAGCGCGCTCGTGCCTAGGCGCTACGTGTCCAGCAGCTCGACCGGCTCGCGAAGACCGATCCGGACGAGGCGATGCGCGCGCTGGTGCCGTGCTGGCCCGGTGGCGTCGGTGTCGGCCAGTTCGAGACGACGTTCAATCTCGGCAGCGAGCGGCTCGCAGCCTTGCTCGCAGAGCAACGCCTGACGGCGATCGGCAAGGAACCGCGGATCGCGCTGCCGCAGGACGGGATCGCCGATCTGCAGCGGGCGATCACGACGACGCTGACGCTCTTCCACGAAAGTTTTCCGCAGGCCGTGGGCATCGAGATTGCCGACTTGCATCGCGCCAAGGCGCCGGCGCTGACCACCGGAACCTTCCAGGCGCTGCTGCGGATGCTCGCTCCGGTCGCGGGCCTCGAGCTCACCGGCTCGGTCGCGCGGCAGTTGCGGCACGTCGCCACCGACAATCCGGCCGATCTGGCGACGTGGCAGCGGATCGTCCCGATCCCCGAGGCCGCCGGCCTGTCCAGAATGACGCTCGGCGAGCTCGCGTTCGACGCGCGCATCGGCGAACCGGCGCTGCAGGACTTCCTCGGTCGCAAGGCGCGCACCGGGGACGTCATCCGCGTGGTGCCGAACCGTTTCTACTTGAAAGCCACGCTGGCTCATGCCGCAGCGATGTCGCAGGCGGTTGCGAACGCGCATCCCGACTGCAGATTCTTGTCTGCGCAGTTTCGCGACAGCACCCCGAGCGGCCGCACGCGCGCGATTGAGATTCTCGAATGCCTCGATCGGCTCGGGATCACCCGGCGCTCAGGCGAAGCGCTCATCATCTGTCGCGATTTCACGCCGATTCTAGGGAAACACTGAACAAGTCCCCGCGTCTGTTGTCATATAGCGAGACAAAACGGGAGGGTTGAGAATGAAACAAATGACGCTGGCGGCGGCGAAAGGATTCGAGGTACATGGAAGAGCAACGCGCAAAGCGGCGTTTCTGGCGCGCATGGAAGCGCTGGTGCCGTGGGCCGAGTTCTGTGGACTGATCGAACCGCACTACGCCAAAGCCGGCAATGGCCGCCCGCCGATTGGGGTCGAGCGCATGCTGCGCATGTACTTTGTGGCCAACTGGTTCAACCTGGCCGACGAAGCCTGCGAGGATGCGCTGTACGATGTTCCTGCGTTCCGTGACTTCTGCCAAGTTGACCTGGGGCGTGAACGCGTCCCTGACGCCACCACACTGCTCAAATTCCGCCATCTGCTCGAAGACAAGAAAATCGGTGCAGCCTTGTTCGCCAAGGTCGGTGAGTTGCTCCTGGCCAACGGCATGAAGCTCTCGGGCGGCACCATCGTCGATGCGACCCTGATCGCGGCGCCACCCTCGACAAAGAACCAGGAGGGTGAGCGTGACCCGGAGATGCATCAAAGCAAGAAAGGCAATCAGTGGTACTTCGGCATGAAGGTGCACGTTGGCGTCGATAGCAAGTCCGGCTTGATCCACAGCGCCAGTGTTACATCGGGCAACGTGCATGACAGCAAAGAGTTGCCGAACCTGTTGCACGGGGAGGAGACGCGGCTCTACGGCGACAGCGCCTACCGGGGTAAGGATCTGCGCGAGCAACTCAAGGACATCGCACCGCAGGCGAAAGACTTCACCAACCGGCGTGGCAGGCAGAACCGCCCGTTGAGCGCAGCGGACAAAGAAACCAATCGCCGCAAATCGAGTGTGCGCGCCAAGGTTGAGCAGCCATTCCTGACACTCAAGCGCATTTGGGGATTCGCCAAGGCGCGCTATCGCGGCCTTGCCAAGAACGCCAACCGTGCCTTTGCGATGCTGGCCTTGATCAATCTGAACAAATGGGGAATGCCCCTCACAGGAGAGGTGCGCCCTGCGTGAGGAACTAGCGGGGGCATAGCCCCCTTTCTTCCATATTTTCGCCCGATTTATCACCAAATTGACTTTGATTCCAACGTTTCTCGTCTCAACTATCACTTGTTCAGTGATTCCCTAGGTCCGGCCGCGGCAACGAGTGCTGCATCGATGGCGACCCCCGCGGCGCGGGCAGGGAGCAAGCTGGCAGCCGCAAAACCGCGATCACCGATCGACAACCGGGGCCGCCACGGCAACGCGTCGTCCCAGCGCCGCGCGATGCCTCGTTGAGGACAGCGCAACGTCCGAATCGAATCACGATGTGATCGCGATCGGCGCCGGCATCGCCGGCCTCACCACTGCGGGAGCGTGCCGGCGGGAAAATCTTTCGACTGCCATCCTCGAGCCTTCGATGTTTGGAGGTCTCGTGCTCAACGTGACCGAGCTCGACGGCGATTTCGCGGGCTCGGGCGCCGATGTCGCGTCTGGCCTGATGATGGAAGCGCTCGATCTCGGCGCCGACAACCTCGCTGAGCAGGCGGTCGCGCTGCATGAAGACGGCGGCGGTTTCATCGTCGCTACCGACACCGCCGAGCGGCGCGCAAAAGCGGTGATTTCCGCCTTGGGCGTACGACTCCGGACGCTCGGGATTCGGGGCGATAAGCGGTTCTACGGACGAGGAGTATCGCATTGCGCGGACTGCGACGTACCGATGTTCCAGGGCCGCGAGGTCACCGTCGTAGGCGGCGGCGACTCGGCGCTCCAATCGGCGCTGGTGCTCGCCAGCTTTTGCAGCACGGTGCACCTGCTCCATCGCGGCGAGCGCTTCACCGCCGCGCCGCATTTCGTCAGGCAGGTGATAAACTGCTCGAACATCGCGGTTTGCTGGTGCACGCGCGCCGAGGAAGTCCTCGGCGAGACGGCGGTCGATGCGGTGAGGATCGCCGGCGTCGTGCCGGGCAATTGCGGCGCTGACACGCTGATTCGCTGCAGTGGATTTTTCGCCTTCATCGGAGTGGAAAGCGTCTGCGATTTCGCCCCGGCGCTCGAGCGCGACGGCGGGGGGGTCCTGATCGCGTCCGACGCGTTGCAGACAAGGCTGCCCAGCGTCTTGGCCGCCACCGCAGTGCGCGCCCCGGCAATGATGGTATGCTCGCGGATGCGAGGGCCGACGGTGCTGATGCGGCCCGGGCCGTGGCGCGCAGCAGGGTGCACCAATGACCGAATCACTTCGACAGGAAGACGCAGCTTGATGCAGACCGAATTGCAAAGCTCGATCAATATCGACAATTACGAGGAAGCTGCAGAGTTCTTCTACGAGAGCGGCTGGACCGACGGCCTGCCGATCCTCTTGCCAACGCGCATGCTGGTCGAGCCGATGATCGCGCGCTCGGGACGCGATCGTAACGAAAGCCTCGGTCCGATTCCGCCGAAGGGCGGCGAAGCGACAATTGAGAAGCTCGCGATCAACGCGGTAATGGGCGGCTGCCTTCCGGAACATTTCCCGGTCGTGCTCGCGGCGATCGAAGCGACGCTCGCGCCCGAGCACAACCTCAACGGCGTCAGCCAGACCACCCACATGTGCGTGTCGCTCGCCATCGTCAACGGCCCAATCGCGCGCGAACTCAAGTTCAACTCGCGCGACGGCGTTTTCGGCAACGGTTACCGCGCCAACGCCGCGGTCGGCCGCGCAATCCGTCTCGCGATCTGGAACCTCGGCGGCGCCGTGCCGTGGGACACCGACAAGGCGTGCCTGTCGCATCCGGGCGAGTACGCGTTCTGCATCGCTGAGGAGGAGATCGACAATCCGTGGGAGCCGCTGCACGTCGAGCGCGGAATGCCGGCTGGGTCCAATGCGGTGACCGTATTCGCTTGCGAAGGCCCGCATAGCGTTCTCTGCAACGGCACGCCCGAGCAGATGCTGCATTCGATCGCCGATTCGATGTGCACGCTCGGCAACAACAATCAGCAGGTCGGCGGCCAAATGTTGATTGTTGTCAATCCGCTGAACTCTCAGGAGTTCGCCAAGCGCAAGTGGTCGAAGCAGGACGTTCGGATGTACCTCTGGGAAAACGCCCGGCGGAGCCTCGCCGACCTGCAGGCCTGCGGCGACTCGTACAACGAGTTCCGCAAGGCACAGGAAGATACGGGCCACTACCCCAAGCGCTACAACCTGAACAACCCGACCACTCGCGTTCCGGTCACCGCCCGGCCGGAGGATATACACATCATAGTCGCGGGAGGGCGCAACTACTTCGCCGCCGTGCTTCCCGGCTGGGGAACTTTTGGTGGGCTGGCTGTCACCCGTCCGGTCAAACGCTGATCACTCGCAACGCTGCAACCCTGAGGAGAATTTCGATGGAAATTATGATTCCCGTCTGGCCCGCGTACACCGGCCTAGCCGATGGCGGTGCACGCATCGCCGACATTCGCAGCGCGCAAGTGGCGATCGTCGACGACAACTACGATATGCCGTTCATGGAGCAACTGGAGAAAGTGCTGCGCGAGACGCACGGCGCGGTCGTCACTGCATTCATCAAACCGCTCGGCTCGGCGCCGTCGCCGAAACTGTTGATCGACAAGGTGGCGCAGTCGCAGGTCGCCATCGTCGGTATCGGCTTGTGAGGGTCCTGCACGTCGGGCAGTGTGCTCGACTCCGCAGCCCTCGAAAAGCGAGGTATCCATACGGTCACGATCGTGTGGGACAACTTCGAGAATGCAGCGCGCACGCAGGCCCGCCTGCATGGCGTTCCGAATCTCGAAATGATCGTCATTCCGCATCGGACCGGCGACCAGACCGACGACGACCAACGGCGGAAGGCCGAAGCGGCTGCGCCTGAGATCGTCCGGCGGTTGTTGAAGTCGACCGGGTAGCTGCAGGGACCCGGCGGGATTCAGGCCGCCGTCAGGTCCTGCCAGAACGCATCGCCGCCGCGAGCGATCGCGGCATGACCGATTTCCTGCGCCCAGTGCGCTTCGTTGCCGTAGTCGGCGCGCCACGACCAGAGCCGGCGCGTCGCAAAGTGCAGCGTGTGCTCGTAGGTGAAGCCCATCGCGCCATGCACCTGATGCGCGTTCATGCCTGCGATGGCGACCGCCTGACCAGTCCGGATCTTCGCGACGGCGACCTCAAAGCGCGCGTCACCCTTCGTCATCGCTTCGCATGCGACCTCGGCGGCCATCGACGCGGCAGCGACTTCGGTCGCCATCACCGCCAGCAACTGCTTGACCGCTTGGAACCCGGCGAGCGGCCGTGCAAACTGCTGGCGCTCGGTCGCGTGACGCACCGTCTGCTCGAGCACCCACTGCAATGCGCCCGCCATCTGTACCGAACGAGCGAGCGCGCCCCCGACCAGCAGCTGATCGCCGGCCAGCGCGCCGGTCACTTCGGCGAACGCGGCACAGAAACAATTGTCGAACGCGATCGCATCGAGCGGCTCCGATGCGATGCTGCGGCCGTTGACGACCACCGCTCCTGGATCGGGCAAGCGCACGACGCCGATCACCGCGCGGTCGCCAACACGGCCGCCAACCACCAGCCGCTCTGACTGTCGCGCCCACGGAATCCCGTTCGACTGGCCGTCGAGCCGCAACTGTCCCCTGTCAATCGTTAGACGCAGATCATCTCCGAGCCTTTGCTGGACCAGCGCGCACGTGCCCGGCCCGGACCCGATACCCGCCTGTGCCAGGAGTCCGTTGCCGACTAGTGTTTCGGCGACCGGCAACGGAACGCGCGCATAGCCCAGTGAGTGCAGCACCGGATACGCATCGGCCCAGCCGCCTCCCGTGCCGCCGTCGCTCTCGGGCTTCAGCACATCGATGAATCCGGCGGCCTCGAGTTCCTGCCACAGTGCATCCGGCCACCTGCCTTCTTCGGCGGCGGCGAGGACCGCCGGACTCATCTGCTGTGCTAGAATTTTAGCAACGCTCTCGGCGATCATGCTGCGGTTGTCGCTCATTTCAGTTCCAATCCCTTCGCGATGATGCTGCGCAGGATTTCCCGTGCGCCGCCGCGAATGCTCGACGACGGCGTGGCGCGCAGCGTCGGCTCCATCACCTGTGCCAGCATTGAGTCGGGGGCCGGCGGTTTCATGTAGAACAGGTCGTGCGCGATCTCGGGCACCTTCTGTTCGAGCGTCGCGCCAAGATCCTTGACGATCGACGCCGCGAGCGCGGGGTTCTCGTCGCGCGAAAGCATCCCGGCGACGCCAAGCGACATCCGTCGCAGCGTCGCCGTTTCTGCGATCAGCTTGCCGAGCGCCACCGCCTGCCGCGGATCGTCGGGCGATGCCGCGTTCAGCATCTCGATGGTCAGCTGAATACTGGAAAGGTAGCGCTCGGGGCCGCTGCGCTCGAACGCGAGTTCGTGGCTGATCTGCATCCAGCCGTCGCCTTCGTTGCCAATGATCGCGTCGGACGCGAGATGTACGTTGTCGAAGAACACTTCGGTCAGGTGTAGGTGTCCGCGCATGTCGCGGATCGGTCGCACGGTGAGTCCCCGCGTGCGCATGTCAATCAGAAATTGCGAAAGCCCCGCGTGCTTCTTCGCCGGATGGGGATCGGTGCGCAGCAGTGCCACCATATAGTGCGCGATGTTCGCAAGCGACGTCCAGATCTTGCTGCCGTTGACCACCCAGCCGTCAGCAACTGTCTCGGCGCGGCAGCGCACGGATGCAAGATCCGACCCTGCATTGGGCTCGCTCATGCCGGCGCAGATGAAGAGTTCGCCGTGCACGATCGGCGGCAAGATCTTCATCCGCTGTTCCTCTGTGCCGTAGCGCAGAAGCATCGGCCCGGTCTGGCGGTCGCCGAGCCAGTGCGCGCGCACCGGCGCGCCGGCCGCCAGCAGTTCCTCGGTAACCACGTAGCGCTCGAGCGCGCTGCTGTCAGTTCCGCCGTAGCGCTGCGGAAACGTCATGCCGATCCAACCGCGCCGGCCTAGGTCACGGCTGAACTCCGGATCGACGCCCTGCCAGCTCTGTGCGCGGCGCGGGCGCGGACGGTTGGCCAGGCGCTCCGCGAGGAACGCTCGCACTTCACGGCGCAATGCCTCGCACGAGTCGTCGAGCGTGTACGGCGGAATGGTCAGTGCCTGCATCGTTGATATCCTTTGGTCACCTGTGTTCAATCGTCGGTAAAGACCGGCGGACGCTTCTCGATGAAAGCGTTCACGGCTTCCGCGTGCTGGGGGGACTGGAAGGCGATCGCCTGAAATCCGGCGGAAAGCTCCAGCAGCGATTCGAGCCGCGAGTGTTGCCCTTCGCGAATGAGGCGTTTCGCCATCCGCAACGCGTGGCCGGGATTGACGGCGATCCGCGCAGCGAGCTTGCGCGCTTCGTCCAAGAGCTGGTCGCCCGGCACCACGCGCGACACAAGGCCGCAGGCGAGCGCCTCCTGCGCGCCGATCTGATCACCTGTAAACGCCATCTCGGAAGCTTTCGACATGCCGACCACGCGCGGCAACAGCCACGCGCCGCCATCGCCCGGCACGAGCCCGACCTTGACGAAGCTCTCGGCGAAGGTCGCATGGTCGGAGGCGAGACGGATGTCGCACATGCATGCAAGGTCGCAGCCGGCGCCGATCGCCGGGCCGTTGACGGCGGCGATCGTGGGCACCTCGAGGTTGTAGAGCGCAATCGGAATCTGCTGGATGCCGTCGCGGCTGGCGTAGCGCAGCTTCGCCGGATCGCCCAAGCCCGCGTCGAGCCGCGCCTTCATCACCCTGATGTTGCCGCCCGCGGAGAACACGGTGCCTTCGCCGGTCAAGATCACCGCGCGCACGCTCGTGTCCAGCGCGATCTGTGCGCACGCGGCGACGAAGTCCCGCGCAACGTCGTTCGAGACCGCGTTGCGCATCTCCGGCTTGTTCATCGTCAGCGTAACCACATGGGCCGCCTGCTCATAGCGCAGGAAATCATTCATCGCGATTGCTCCCGTTCTCCAGTTGAGGCGCGACCGAAGGCTAGAACCAGCACTCCATCGATAGCGCGATTGGCGTACTCGGCAACGGGGCCGCCTTCATGCGACGATGCCGACCGCGATCAATGCCTCGATCTCCGCGGATGCGAAGCCGACCTCTTCGAGGATCGGTCGGGTGTGGGAACCGAGCGCGGGCGCCGTCGAACCCAGTCGTGCGCCGCGCCGGCCATTCGCATGCACGGGAAACGGGATGTGCCGTTCGCCGCTCTTCTCGGCAACCGACTCGCGCGCGACTACCTGCGCGGTTCGGCTGGCGGCCGATGGGGGGAGGACCAGCTCGGCCGGCACATCGTTGCGCTCGAACTCCGGCAGCCAGTATGCCGCGTCGCGGCTGCCGATAAGTGCGTGCAGCCGGGCCGACACTTCGTTCCCGTTGGAGAGGCGCTTGTCGATGCTGTCGAAGCGTTCGTCGCGGAGGTCGGGGGCGATGTCGGCGACGATGCGCACGAAGTTTTCCCAGAAGTGCTGCTCGACGATGCCGATCGCGATCCACTGGCCGTCCGCAGTCCGGAAGAGGTCGTTCGTGGGCCGCACGTGTGACTGCGCGAGGCCGTCGAAATCGACGCCGTGGCGCAGCGCTGCCGCCGCCAAGGCCGTTTCCGCGAGGCTCAGATCCACGTAGGCGCCGGCGCCGGTGCTGTGCCGATCGTGCAGCGCGGCGAGAATCGCAATCACCGCGTGGCCCCCGCCTGATATGTCGGCGACCGGCAGTCCCGAGCGCCGCGGCGGTTCGTTCCAGTGACCGGCAAGTGCGAGCGCGCCGGATCGTGCCAGATAGGTGACGTCGTGGCCGGGAAGCAACCGGTCGTGACCGGTTTGCCCTTAGCCGGAGATCTATCAATAGACGATTGAGGGATTGATCGCGGCCACCGCCGGGTAATCGATGCCTAGACGCCTGGCCACACCGGGACGGAACGCCTCGACGACGACGTCCGCATCGTGGAGCAGTCGTTCGACGACGGCGCGTGCGGCAGGATTCTTCAGATCGACGACGATGCTCCGCTTGTTGCGGTTCGCCATCCGAAACATCGTCTTGAGGATCTGGCGCGCTGGGTCGCCGCCCGGCGGCTCGACCTTCACCACGTCGGCGCCCAAGTCTGCCAGCGCAACCGTCGCGTAAGGCCCCGGCAATAGCCCGGAGAAGTCGAGTACGCGCAGGCTCGCGAGCGGCAACCACGCGGAACCCGCGGCCGCGGCGCCGGCGATGTGTGGATTCGCCGCGCTCAATCGATCGTGGCGCCGGTTCCTTTGACGACGACGCCCCACTTGCGAATCGCCGACTTCCACAACTCGTCGAACTTCTCCATGGAATTCTCGAACGGCTCGAGCCCCTGCGTCGCCATGCGCTCCTTCATGTCTGCCCCCTTCAGGATCACCGACACGTCCGCATGAATCTTGCGCACGATGTCTGGTGACAGATTCGCAGGCGCAAAGAGGCCGAACCACGATGGGCTCACCTCATGCGGGAATCCAGATTCGACCATCGTCGGCACGTTGGGAAGCCGGGTTGGGCGCTTTTCCGTCGAGACGACCAGCGCCCGCACCGACCCGTTGTCGACGCGCGTCGCGGCGCCAGGGACACTGGAGACCATCGCGTCGATCCGACCGCCGAGCAGGTCGGTCATCGCTTCGGATACGCCGCGGTACGGCACATTGGTCATCTTGATCTTCGCCGACGACTTGATGACTTCGCCGACCAGGTGATTGGTCGAGCCGTTGCCGGCGTTACCGAGCGTCATCTCGGGCTTTGCATGCGCCAGCTTGACGAATTCGGGAAACGTCTTCGCCGGCACGTTGTTGTTGACCAGCAGCACGAAAGAAAACGTCGCGATGCTGGCGATAGGGGTGAAGTCACGCTGCAGGTCGAACGGCAGCGACTTGTACAGCGTGGCGTTGATCGCCATCGGGCCGTCGCTATTCAGCATCAATGTGTAGCCGTCGTTCGGCGACTTCGCGACCGCTTCGCTGCCGATGTTGCCGCCGGCGCCGGCGCGATTCTCGACGGTCACCGGCTGCCCCCATCGCTCCGACAGCTTCTGCGCGACCATCCGGCCCATGATGTCGGCAGCGCCGCCCGGCGTCTGGGCGACGATGAGCTTCACCGCCTTTTCGGGATAGGCCGCCAGCGCGGACTGGACCAGGCCCATACATACAAAAGCGTGGAACGCGATACGCAAGAACTTGAGGTTCATCGTGTGGCTCCCGAGGTGAGGTTGGACTTCCCGCCAGACTTGCCGTCGTAGTGTGCGAACCCGCCTAGCTCGTTCTGGAACTACACATTATACGGGTTCGCCCGGCGGGACGCTCGCAGCCTGCTGCACCAGATGTCGCAGCGCGCGCGCCGCCCGCGTCGGCGTGCTGAAGAGCGGCAGTTTCTGGTCTCGATAGAACGTGAGCAGCTCCGCGTTGAGGCTGTCGGCGCCCAGGCGGCTGATAACGATCGGCATATCGACGTGCGACCGCAGGTCGACGATCGCGCGACCGACTTCTAGCGCCATCGGCCCCTGCTGCGTGCCCAGCGTAATCAGGATCGCGTCGGAAGTACCCTGGTCGACGATCGCCGCCAGCGCATCGGCCATCAGCGCCGGCCGCGTGACGATCTCGGCCGTCAAGTCGAGAGGATTGTTCGTCGCGGCAAACGAAGGCAGGATCTTCGACAACCGCTGCTTGCAGCGGTCGGTCAGCGGCGGCAGCACCAGGCCGTTTGCCTCGCAGTCGTCGGCCGCGATCCCGCACGACGCGCCGCTCGACGACACCACGGTGACCCGCGGACCGGCCGGCAGCGGACACCAGTCGAGCGCCTGAATCGTGTCGAGCATCTCGTCGAGATCGGCGACGCGCGCTACCCCGTCCTGGCGGAACACCGCATCGTAAAGACGGTGATTCCCGCCGAGCGACCCGGTGTGCGACTGGATCGCCGCGAGCCCGGCTTCGGAACGGCCGATCGCGTAGACCACGAGCCGCTTGCCGGCTGCGCGCGCGCGTCGCGCCGCCTGCCGGAAGCGTCGCCCGTCGCGAATCATCTCGACGAAGATCCCGATTACGTGCGTGCCCGGATCAGCGGCGTAGTAGTCGAGCAGGTGCTCGACGCAGATGTCGGCTTCGTCGCCGGTCGCGACCCAGGCGCGGAATGCCAGTCCGCGATCCCAGCCGCGACCCATCAGCGCGCTGCCGATCGACCCGCTCTGTGTGAGCAGCACGATGTCGCCGCCGGGCAGCGGCTGCATGCTCATCGTGCCCACGAACGACCCGTACATGTTGACTGGCACGCTGACGATTCCCGGCGTGTTGGGGCCGACGATGCCGATGCCGGCCTCGCGCGCGGCGGCGGTCAGGTCTGCCTGCATCGCCTCGCCTTCGGGCCCGGATTCGCCAAAGCCCGACGCGAACACGACGGCGGCGCGGACGCCCGCCTGCGCCACGTCCTTCAGGATCGTGGCCACCTGCCGACCCTCGACCGTGATGTAGGCAAGATCCGCGCGGTGCGGAGAAGCCGCGGCCGACGGATACGCGGGAATGCCCTGCACTTGCGAGTCGCGCGGATGCAGCGCCCACAAGGGACGGTCGAAGCCGTGCGATAGCAGCGAGCGCACCAGCCGCGAGCCGAACTTTGCGTTGTCCTGCGAGGCTCCGACGACGACGACGCCCCGCGGAGCAAGCAGCGCATCGAGGACGCTTCGTTCCGGCACGGGCTTCTCGCCGTCGCGGCGGTCCGTCATGACGACCCGGGCGTCGAGGCCGATTGCGCGTTCGGCCTCGTGCGCCTCGCCGAACACGCGGAGCGGATTCACGTCGACCTCAACCACCGCGGGCGTGCGCAATATGTAGGCGCCCAGGAGCAATGCCGTTTTCACCAGCGCGTCAAGATTGACGCCGCGCTGTCCGCGCGCGCCCGTTAGCAGCGCGAACGCGCGCAGTCCGCGTAGCGCCCGCATCACGTCGGCGGGTGTCGCCGGCAGCGCCACCGCGACGACATCGTCGAGAACTTCGACCCACACGCCACCCAGTCCGAGCAACAGGTAGGGGCCGAAGCTCGCATCACGCGCGCCCCCAAGAAAGATGTCGATGCCGCCCCGGACGAACGGCTGCACTAGGAACGCTGGGGGCGACGCATTCGACTGCGCACCCGACTGCGCGCGCGACACCGCATCGCTGATAACGATGCATGCCGTCCGCACCGCCCCGGCATCGCGGAGATCGACGTGCACGCCATTCACCTCGGTCTTGTGGTTGATCTCTGCTGCCTGCACCTTGACAACGACCGGATAGCCGATGCGCGCCGCGGCTGCGACCGCCTCAGCATCGCTCGTGACGCGCTCGCACTGTGTGAACGCAATGCCAGCGGCCAGGAGTTCGTTGCGGGCCGCCCATTCGGTGAGTACTTGTTCCATCTTCATCGCGTCAACCGCACGTCTTGCGGGAAAGAAAAGCCGTGGCGCCAGCCGCGAACTCGGCGGAGAACCGCATCATCGTGCTCACTTCGCGTGCGGTGAACAGTTCGCTGTCGTAGTTGGTGAGCGCGACGGAAGCGATAAGCTGTTTCAGCGTCCGCACCGCATCCGGACTGAACTCCGCGACGCGGCGCGCCATCGCGCGCGCAGTGTCCAGCAACGCGTCGTGCGCCACGACACGATTGGCGAGGCCGAGCTCGACGGCCGCTGCTGCGTTCTGCATCTCGCCGAATAACAGGATCTCGAGAGTGCGCTTCAGCGGGACGCGCTGCAGACAGAGCACGGAGACCAGGGCCGGGACGAAGCCCCGCGTGATCTCGGGAAACCCGAACGTCGCCCGATCGGAGGCCAGCGTGATGTCGCACACGATCGCGAGCCCGCATCCACCTCCCAGCGCGTGCCCGTTCACTGCCGCGATGATCGGCTTGTCGAGGCGCGGTACGAGTTGGAAGAGCTTCACGGTCTCATCGACTTCGACGCGCACCTCTGCCGGAGACTTGTTCGGCTGGTCCTTGTAGTGCTTGATCGAACCGCCGGCGCTGAACGACTTTCCGGCGCCGGTGAGAATGATCGCCCGCACTTCTGAAGAATCGCGCAGCGCTTCGAGACAGCGCAATAGGTCGCGCCGCACCCCGGGCGCCAGCGCGTTGCGTATGTCGTCGCGGTTGATGATGACCTCGGCCACGCCGTCCGCCTCGGTCAACAGCAGGTTGTCGAAGTTCGAGCTCATTGCCGGCAACCCTGCGGCAGCCGGACGGGTGCCGGTTCGAGGTCGGACGAGGAAGGCATCACCGGCTCCCTATTCCGGCTGTATGCCGGAGGCCTTGATGATCCGCGCCCATTTCACCATCTCGGCGCGGATATAGGGTTCTAGGCTCCCGGGCGTTGAATCCGTGACGGGCTTGGCGCCCAGATCGAGCAGCCGCTTACTGACCGCGGGATCGGCGACCGCGGCGTTGACCACGGCATTCAGCTTCGCGGTGATCGCCGGCAGCAACCCGCGCGGTACGAGAACCACGTTCCAGGTGTACGCGTCGTAGTCGGATAGGCCGCCTTCCTTCATCGTCGGCGTGTCGGGGAAGACATGCGAACGCTCACTCGATGTGACCGCAATCGCATTGACCCGCTTGCTCTTGACAAACTGCTGGGCGGTCGACACGACATCGATGTAGTACGCGACGTCGCCGGACAGCAGCGCCGTCATCGCCGGCGCGCCGCCCTTGTACGGTATGTGCTGGATCTGGAGATTCGCCTGCGAATTGAAGAGCTCGGAGGCCAAGTGGACGACGCTGCCCTTGCCGCCGGAGCTGTAGTTGTACTTGCCCGGATTGGCGCGGAAGAACTCGATCACGCCCTTCAGGTCCGTCGCCGGGATCAGGTTCGGATTCACGCACAGCACCAGCGGCAGCGTCGCAACCATCGCGATCGGTTCGAGGTCATGGATCGTGTCGTACGGCAGCTTCTTGAAAAGGCTCGGACTCGTCGCGTGCGCCAGCGTGGTGATCAGCAGCGTGTAACCGTCGGGTCGCGAACGCGCGACGAACTCGGTTCCG
>SXGS01221901.1_pt1 | contig 14648 bp, 14 predicted proteins | sample 3174681 | NCBI WGS metagenome assembly SXGS01 (sample SAMN11356861, study PRJNA531348) | freshwater metagenome | isolation source: freshwater sample F1-80 | place: China: Fuxian Lake, Yuxi | collected 2017-12-25
CCCGTGTGGACCAAAAGCCATGCGAGAGGAACCCCAAGCAACGTGCCCACGGTGCCCGGCATGAAGGGACTTTTCCCCAGATAAAAACCTGTCGCTAGACTTTCTACTATTCGCTTCATCACAGGCTTGGAAAAGTGCCTCGGCGCTGGAGAAGCTGTCAAAAGGCATATCGGAAGCCACATGGCGTCAGACCGCTTTTTCCGACGGAGTTTAAAGCGCTCTCACCTAGTCTTTGGCTGGCCTTTCCAAACCCCGAGAGGTCATCGAAAATGGAACAAGTTGACACGGTGAATGATCGCCTTCGTTCATCATGATTCGAGCCATTTTGGGCTTTGTGGAGACTCACGCGTGAACCTAGTCGAAATTCTCTCCGTTGCGCTCAAGAAGAACGCAAGCGACGTGCATCTGAAAGCCGGGCTTGTTCCGGTCATCCGTAAACACGGAAAACTCCGCCCACTTCAACAGGGCTTGCCGCAACTGACGAGCGCCGAGATCGAAGCCATGGCGATGGGCCTTCTCGACACCGATCAACGCCGCGTTTTTGCTGAGCAAAAGGAAGTCGACGTAGGCTTTGGCGTCTCGGGTCTCGGGCGCTTCCGGATCAACATCTTCCGCCAGCGCGGATCGGTCCGCATGGTTATCCGGAACATTCCCTTTAACGTCCCGAATCTCGATGAACTCGGCCTTCCCGGAATCTTGAAAACGATCGCTGATTCCGAGCGTGGCCTCGTTCTCGTCACGGGTGTTACGGGCTCCGGTAAGTCATCGACCCTTGCCGCGATGATCGATTACATCAACAACACGCAAAACGCCCATATCCTGACGATCGAAGATCCCATCGAATTCTTGATCCGCGATCGCAAGAGCATCATCTCCCAGCGGGAACTCGGTCTCGATACGACGACGTTTGGCGCAGCTTTGAAAGCGGCCCTTCGCCAGGATCCCGACGTCATCCTCATCGGTGAGATGCGGGATGCGGAAACGATCGAAATCGCCCTCACCGCTGCTGAAACCGGGCACTTGGTTCTTTCGACGCTCCACACGCTGGATGCGCGGGAATCCATCAACCGGATGCTCACGGCATTTGAACCTTATCAGCATGAGCAGATGCGTCGCCAGATTGCCTCCACTCTCCGCGCGGTCATCAGCCAACGATTGGCAAGGCGCAAGGACGGAACGGGATTCGTTCCCGCCGTCGAAATCCTGATCAACAACGCCCGGGTGAAAGAGATGATCGAAGACCCCGAGCGTACAAAAGACATCCGTAACGCGATCGAAGAGTCGCGGGACACCTTCGGGATGCAGTCCTTCGATCAAAGCTTGATGGATCTTCTCTCAAACGACCTGATCGATTATGATGAGGCGCTCCGGCTTTCCGGCAACCCTGAGGACTTCCAACTCAAGGCGGCAGGAATCGCCGAAGGCGGCGCAAGCTGGCACGGCAACGCGGATTTGCGAGACAAAGCGCGCGGCCAGTGGAAAGATGCGACTCTGGAAATCGATTCGGACGACATGGAGAGAAGAAGCCGGGATGGAACCGACTGATCCTACAGAACCCAGGCAGTCCGTTCATCGCAAGATGATGGATCTGTTAGCGCGACGCAATTACTCCGAGGCGGAGCTGCGCGCGCGCCTGGCTCGCGGCGGCTACCACGAAGACGACATCGAAAACGCCATTAGCTTAGCTAGAGAAAAGAACTGGCTCCCTAGCGCCGAGGATCTCGCGACCGAAGTCGCCGAGAACCTCAAACGGAAGAACAAGGGCCAGCGCTACATCAATGAGTTCCTCGAAGCTAGGGGACTTCCCCCCGTCCAAAAAAACGAAGACGAAGAATTAGAACAAGGTCTTTCGCTCGTACGGGCGAAAGTGCTTCCGAAGTTGGCGAACGACCCATCGCTAGGTTATGAAGAAGTGAAAGCGAAGGTCGTTCGATTTCTCGCCAGCCGTGGCTACGGCGACGCCGAGGATGAATCGAGCCTGGAGCGCTTCGCCGAGAAAGCTTGGCAAGAGTTCCGAGCCATGGCTGCTGGGCCAGACGCAGTCGATTCAATCGATCCCGCTTTTGACTAAATTAAAACGAAGGAATCAGACATCATGAAGAGTCGCGAGATTCGCCAGACGTTCATCGACTATTTCAAAAAACATGGTCACCGCCAAGTTTCGAGCTCAAGCCTCGTGCCCGAGAACGACGCTACTCTTCTCTTCGCCAACGCGGGCATGAATCAGTTCAAGAACGTGTTCCTGGGTCTCGAGACTCGTGATTACACACGCGCGGTGACTTCGCAAAAATGCGTGCGCGCCGGAGTTAAACACAACGACTTGGAAAACGTCGGTCACACTGCTCGTCACCACACATTCTTCGAGATGCTCGGAAACTTCTCTTTTGGTGACTACTTCAAAAAAGACGCGATCCACTTGGCTTGGGACCTCTTGACGAAAGAGCTCGGCATTCCGAAAGAAAAGCTCTACGTCACCGTCTTTCAAGATGATGATGAGGCTGCCGACATTTGGCACAAGCAAGAAGGAGTTCCGAAAGAGCGCATCTATCGTTTCGGCGAAAAGGATAACTTCTGGCGCATGGGCGATACGGGCCCCTGCGGTCCGTGCTCAGAAATTTTCTACGATCACGGTCCCGAAGCAGACGATCCGAAAAATCCGTCCGTGATGGGCGGAGACGGCGATCGCTACGTCGAGATTTGGAACAACGTCTTCATGCAGTTCAACGAAGACGCGAGCGGGCGTCATCCTCTTCCAAAACCCTCGGTTGATACCGGCGGTGGTCTTGAGCGTTGGGCTGCAGCTCTGCAAGGTAAGCCGAACAACTACGACACCGATATGTTCCAGCCGATCATTCAGACGGCGGCGAAGATCTCGAAGAAAGAATACAACTCGGATCTCAAACTTCTCGCGAGCAACAAAGAGCTTCGTGAATCGGTTGCGGCCATGCGTGTTGTTGCCGATCACTCGCGCGCAACTGCGTTTTTGATCGCTGACGGCGTGATGCCTTCGAACGAAGGTCGTGGCTACGTTCTCCGCCGGATCATGCGCCGGGCGATTCGTTATGCGCGCACACTTTCGGACAGCTCGGATCTTTTCGTGCAAACGATTGCGACCGTTATTGGCGAGATGGGTGGCTTCTACCCTGAGCTCACGCGCGCTCGCGAACTGATCCTTACGACCGTGAAGGACGAGATCACACGCTTCATCGCGACGCTCGATCAGGGAACTGAAATTTTGAACGATGAACTCAAGAAAATCTCGGGCAAAGGCCAAAAGACGATCGGCGGAGACGTTGTCTTCCGTCTCTACGATACGTTTGGCTTCCCCGTGGATCTCACGCGTTTGATGGCCGAGGAGAAAGGCTTCAAGATCGACGAAGAGACCTTCATGAAGCACATGGAAGAAGCTCGCCAAAAAGCGAAAGCATCTTCGCGCTTCAAAGCTTTGAGCGCGGATGCCGCTCACCTCGTAAAAGTGAGCCAATCCGTCCTCGATAAGAACGGACCAACGAACTTCGTCGGTTACTCGACGACGAAAGCGAGCGGCAATGTTGTCGCGCTTTCGAATGGCTTTGAGATGAAGACGGAGTTGAAGGCTGGAGATCAAGGCCTCGCGGTCTTTGATCAAACATCATTCTACGGCGAAGGTGGCGGTCAGTCCGGTGATCACGGTGAAGTTCGCTCTTCCAACGGTACGACTCTCGAAGTCTTCGACTGCACAAAGCAAAACGACGTTTACCTCCATCATGTTCGCGTGATCGACGGTACTTTGAAGATCGGCGAAGCTTGCGTGTTGCAAGTGACCGACAGCCGTCGTCGCGCGACGGCCGCGAACCACTCGGCGACTCACCTGCTCCACTCGGCTCTACGTAAGACGCTCGGCACGCACGTGACTCAGGCCGGAAGCTTAGTCGACGCCGATCGTCTGCGCTTTGACTACACTCACAACAAGCCGCTCACGGATGATGAGATCACCCGCATCGAGCAACTTGTTAACGAAGAGATCTCAAAGCAAATCGACGTCAATAGTGCCGAGATGGAGCATCAAGCCGCCATCGAAGCTGGTGCTCTCGCGTTGTTCGGCGAGAAGTACGGCGACCGTGTTCGCGTGATCAAGATGGGCGACTTTTCGACGGAACTTTGCGGCGGAACGCACGTGACGAATACGGCGATGATCCGTTTGTTCAAAGTGGTTTCGGAAAGCGGCGTCTCTGCCGGCGTTCGCCGGATCGAAGCGGTTACGGGCGATTCCGCGTTCCAATACATGCTTCGCAATACGCACGAAAACCAACGCGCTCGTTCGGCGGCTGGATACCAAGAGTCGTGGACTCAGTATCTTAACAGCGAAGCGCTCGGAAAGAACGCGACGGTTGTCGACTGGATTGAGCATGCGAAGATGACGATCAAAACTCTCGAGCGCGAGATCAAATCTTTGAAAGGTTCAAAGATCGACATCGATTCGATGGTGAAGTCAGCGCAAGCGTTCTCGGCTGGTGGCGCGAGCGGAAAACTCGTAACGGCAGTTCTCGATATGGAAGACCGCCAGATCCTGAGCGAGATTTCAGATAAGATCAAAGACAAGATCCAATCGGGCGTCGTCGTCCTTGTCGGTCGCGGTGAAGGTAAGCACCCCATCATCGTCTCGGTCTCGAAAGATCTGACGAAGACTCTCTCGGCCGGCAAGATCCTCGGCGAAGTGGCGCAAGAGCTGAAAGGCAAAGGCGGCGGTCGTCCGGATTTCGCGCAAGGCGCGGGTGAAGATCTCTCGGGTCTCGATAAGGCGTTTAAGAAGGCGGCGACGATCGTCGGCGCCTGATTTAGGGGTCGCTCCTTCGTACCAGTTTCCTTTTGCAGAAGCACGGCGCCAAATGCGCCGCTTCTGCAAAAGGAAACTGGTACCTCAGTACGAAGGCTCCAGGATTTCGACTGCGAACTTCTCACCGATCGTCACGCTCGCAACCGAAGGGATTTCGGGAGTGCTCGCGACGATCGTTTGTTTTTGGGGCGCAACTCCGCCAGCACATTTCGCAAACGATCGAACCGGCAAGACTTCGGCGTGGTAGTCACCTCCGACTCGAGTCGCGCGAACGGTGAAATCACCATCGTACAAATCTGCGTCGCAAGTTTCGATTTCAAACTCAATCAAAGTGATCAAGCTCACGTCGTTTGAAGGAGCGTAGCTCTCATCGACGGGCATACGATTTTCGTATTGCTGAACGGCGATCACGCGAATCTCGAGCGGAGCGGCGGCAACTTCGCTAACCTCAACCGAACTTGTGGATCCCGACTCAGTCGACGCTTCAGCACCGATGACGGCATCATCATGCGACAAAGTGCTCGAGGCTTGCGAAGGCGCACAACCCGTCATGAGAGCGGCGAGCGCGAGTGCGATCGTCGCAACCATCGTCATCATGTTTGAGGATTTTGCTGCCGACTCGAGTTGAGAGAAAACCGCTTTCATTGAATCATCCTCCTGCATCCATGCAGTGCTGTCGTCTTGATGAAGATGATTAAATCCGCCTCGGTGGCGGAAAGAAAGCGGCCCGAACGATGTGACAATTTCTACTCAAACCCCACCAGCTGCGCCTAAAAACCGCAACACCTAGCTGGAGCTAGGTCTAGGTGAGGTTCGCACAAGCTCCATTTACATGAGCGAAAGCATCTCAAACATCGCATCCAAACCCGCAAGCGAGGTGAGATCCGACGAATCAAATGGCGGAGAAATTTCGACAATGTCGCCACCGACGAGGTTCTTCACTTTCAAACCACGCAAGATCTGCTGCGTTTCGTACGTCGTGAGTCCACCTACGACAGGTGTACCTGTTCCGGGCGCGTAAGCAGGATCCAAGCAATCAACGTCGTAACTGATGTACGTAGGCTCGCTACCGAAATCAGGAAGCGAATTAACGAACGCACGCAAACCCACGTCGCGCAATTCATCAACCGTGTGCACCGTGATGCCGTGCTTTTTCACAAAGTCGAGATCGTCAGAACCCGTGAAGGGACCGCGGATTCCGAACATGTGATAGTGCTTGGGATCAACGAGTCCTTCTTCCACCGCGTGGCGCGCGAAGGAGCCGTGGTGATAATCCTTATCCCACGCGGGCGGATACGTATCGAGATGCGCATCGAAGTGAATGAAACGAAGAGGTTTGCCGTAACGCTTGCGCATCTCGCGCAAGATCGGAAGTGTTGTCGAATGATCGCCACCTACCGTGATCACACGCTTGCCCATGCTCAGGAGCTTACCGTAGTAAGCCTGAATGCGCTGATACGTCATCTCGAGATCAATCGGCACCGTGGGGCAATCGCCGATATCCGCCACTTTTAAACGTTTTGTGAACGCCTCCATCCGACCGTAGTGAAAGACGCGACCAAGTGAAGAAACTTCGCGCACGCGGCTCGGCGCAAAGCGAGCGCCAGGGCGATAGCTGAGACCTCCATCGAAGGGAAGTCCGACCAACCCCACATCGTAGTCAGCGTCGATGGGAACATGAGGCAATCGAAAGAAAGTTTTGATTCCCGAAAAGCGTGGCAGCTCGCGGCCCGAAAGAGGTTCGTATTTGATCGACATGGAAAAGCCTCCGTTTGCCTTCACCATAGCCTGAAAGGATGACAACGACAAAAGGGTTGTCTAACGTCGAACGCCTATGCCTAAAGCCCCCTCAAAACGATCGACCCAAGCGCGCACGAAGTCATTGTCGAAAACCGAGAAGCCGCGCACTGCTTCTCCAGAAAACGTCGACTTTGCAAAAATGAGCGAGGCGCTCGTCACCTGGTACCGCGGCGTGAAACGCGATTTGCCGTGGCGCATGAACCGCGACCCTTACCGCATTTGGGTTTCGGAGGTCATGCTTCAGCAGACGACCGTGGCCGCCGTGATTCCTTTCTACGAGCGCTTTATGAAACGCTTTCCAACGCTCGCAAGCCTGGCGGAAGCACCCGTAGGAGACGTACTCGAACACTGGGCAGGCCTTGGTTACTACAGTCGCGCGCGCAATCTCCACAAATCCGCACAAGCTTTAATGGTAAACGGATTTCCGCGCACGCACGTCGAGCTTCAAGAACTTCCAGGATTTGGTCCCTACACCGCTCGCGCGGTTTCGAGTCTCGCCTTTGACGAGAAGACCGGAGTCCTCGATGGAAACGTCATCCGCGTTCTCTCGCGCGTTTTTGGAATCAGCGCTGAATTCTGGAAGCCGCAAGGTCGCGCGGAACTGCAAACGCTCGCAGATCACTTAGCGCAAGTTGAACATCCCGCCGATCTCAATCAAGGGATGATGGAGTTAGGAGCGACTGTTTGTACTCCGCAATCTCCGGCTTGCCTTCTCTGCCCTTGGCAAAAAACTTGCGTTGCGAGAAATACGGATCGCATTGATGAACTGCCACTCAAAAAACCTCGCCGTGATCGAGAGATCTGGCTCTGGAATGCGGTCGTGTTTGAAAAAGACGAAGCGGTTCTTTTTGTTCCAAACACGTACGCGCCGTTTTTAAAAGGCCACTGGATTTTACCCGGCACCGTAGAGCGTGTCACATCCGCTCCAAAAACGTTCGACTACAAAGGGACGGTCACGCACCACGATATCTTCGTCACCGTTTCGCGCGCGACGGCCAACTTCAAAGGCAGGTTCAAAGGCGAGCAAAAATGGGTGAAGCGAACTGAACTCTCCCGCCAAATTCCGGCCTCGATGATACGCAAGGCCATCGATTACGATGGAAAAAGAAAAACTGCCGCCCAAGAGAGTTTGCTGACATGAAATACATCTTCGTTCCCGTGCTTCTCGCGATCCTCACGCTCGGCGCTTCTTGCCAACGCTCGCAAAAAAAACCAGACGTTCCCGTTGTCGACTCACCGTCGACAGGAGCTGCGGCGAAGCCTGTCGAAAAGCTGGGACCTCCTATTCAAGTTCGCTCAGGTGAAAACTCATCTTCACTCTCGGCAAAGCCCCTCACCTCATCAGGCGAGAACACCGACGCTCGATTCTCGCCGGATGGAACGCGAATTCTTTTCATCAGCCGTGCGCGACCTTCTCACAAACAGGCGCAAGTCTACGAACTCTACCTCGGTCGGATGACCGAGAAACGAATCACTTTCCACGACGGCGACGACGGCGCACCCGTTTATCATCCCGATGGTCAGCATCTGCTTTTTTCGTCAGCGACAGACGAAATCAAAGAAGAGCCCTACGTCATCGATCGCTTGATGAAGAACTACTATCCCGAAGGTCTGGCGAAGCGAGGCAAAGACAAGCCTGGCGATATCAACGAAGGCTCTGAGCTTTATCTACAATCACTTCACGGCCGCGTGATTGATCGCCTCACGAGAACCGCAGGTTTTGACTCCGACCCGGACGTCGACGCGAAAACAAAGCGCGTGGTCTTTAGCTCCGCACGTACAAAAGACTCGATGCACATCTGGCTACTCAACGGAAAAAACCAAGTGCGCCTCACCGAAGGTCAAGTCATCGACCGCTCGCCTCGCTTTGCTCCTGATGCGAAGGCCATTGTGCTCTCACGCACCAAAGCGAAAGCCGAGCGCGCCGTTGCCGCAGATGACTCCGCCGATATGGATCTCATCCTCTTGGAAGGAAACGACTTTAGAAAAACTCGCGCTCTCACGTCAGGTCCAGGTTCGGATCTCTATCCGGCATGGAATCCCAACGGCGAAGAGATCATCTTTAGTTCAAATCGCGGCGGCGGTGGTGTTTTCAATCTCTATTCGATCGACCGCGCAGGTCAGTGCGTCCGCCGGTTAACCACAAGCGACTTTGATCAACTTCAACCAGGCTTCAGTCCAGATGGAAAACAAATTGTATTTACAGGCAAGCGAGAGGGGCAACATCACATTTACGTGATGGATTATCCAAAGCCTTCGGATTGCCAGGGACCTGGCGTCGCTCCCCCAAAAGGAGCTGTCCCAGCCGCATCGACTTCGCCAGGACCAGCGCCCAGCCCGCAAACGACACCAGCGGCACCCGAAGGTACAACGACCTCCTCGAGCGCCCCCGCAGCCACGGCCGCGACTCCCGCCGCTCTTTGAACATTTTCAACCGGCCTTGCGTGGGTCATAGCCGGTTGATAGCCTAATTTCATGACAAACAAATTCTGTTCTTTTGCCGCTTCTTTCGCTGTTCTTACTCTCAGCGTTCTCCTGGCCGGCAGCGCCGAAGCGGCGCCGCATCCGGGAACAGCGACGTCTTCCCTCGTCTCTCCCCAGCTCGGAATTTATCGTTCACCTTTGGGTTTCAAAGTGGGCTCGGGAACTTCCGGCTGGGCGCAAGCTGAGCCACCGAAAGACAACAAATTCATCGCGACGATGTACAAAGCTCCTCAGGATCCAAAAAATCCGAAAGCGGAAGCTGGCTCTCTCACCGTCCGCATCGATCAACTCGACCGCGAGATGGTTCTCGAAAAATACGTTCAACGTTGGATGAAAGAATATCCAAAGTACGGCTTTGACGTTCTTGGCTCGACGGCTTTCGCGCAGAACAAGCAAAAAGGTTACGTGCTTGATCTCATCAACCGCGATAGCGGCCGACAACTCCGCCAAGTTGTGTTCGTGAAAAAGCAAGCGGCCGTGATCCTCACTTGCCGCGACCAAGTTGCGAAGTTCAAAGACGCGCTCAAAAGCTGCAATCAAATCATTCGCACGTTCGAGTGGTAATTAGCTAAGTTTCAGAATTCCGAGTGAAGCGAGCCGCACCATCGCGGCTTGCAATGTCTCCGCAAGATTTGCCTGGTCTTCCATTTTCTCGAGGAGACCTTCTTCAACTGCTTCCCAAGAAATCCTCGTTCGGACTAATTCCAACAAATGCGCTTCGAAGTCGCTGATGGCATCGAACTTCACGTCTCCGTCGTGCCGCCAAAAGACGATGCTCGTCGCACGCGAAGTCTCTGAAACCGTTTGATCGCGGTAGATCTCATCGACAGGATAATCAAAGCTTTGCATGCACAAAGCTTCGGCCGGTTGAAGACGCGCAGGTGGATCCTCTGAAAGCTGAAGAGCTCGCGCCGGAATCGCTTCGGGCGCTGTCTCCACAAAACGCGTTTTCGTGAGAAGCCATTCAAAGCGTGAAAGCGCAACAAACCAGGTAGGGAAATCTTTCGCTTCGATAAACTTGAGATAATCTTCGCTCAAGGCATTAAGCGTGAAGGTCGTGGATCCAGATTCAGCAAAGAACCGGGCAAAGAGCTGATCAGCCACTTCACTACCCAGGCGCTCAAGCGAAACGGGAAAGTCCTCTTCGATCGACTCCCGCAAGCGCGCGCGGTAGGCATACCGATAAACTTCAAAGCCTTTAGACGCGCCAACAGTGTCAGAAGCATCTTCAGAAATCAGATCAGAGAAGAACTGCGCTTGAATCTGCTCGATTGACTTGTGCATGGATCTTTCTCGCCTTCATGAGTTCGGCTTCGACAATTTTGAGCGGAGGAATATCGGCATCCCACTCCACCATCGTCGCAGCCTGCGGAGCTCGACGAATCGCTTCGGCGAAAAGTGCCCAAACCTCGTCTCGTACCGGCTGATCGTGAGTATCGATCACCAGATCACCACGATCGGTGTGTCCCGCTAGGTGCATCTGCACCACTTTGTCCCAAGGGATTCCTTTTAGGTAACTGTCAGCCGCAAAGCTGTGATTCCGAGAACTGACATAGACGTTGTTCACATCAAGGAGTAATGAACAGCCCGCACTCTTTACGACCTCGCTGACGAACTCCCACTCGGTCATCTCACTTTCGGGAAACTCGACGTAGCTTGAAACGTTCTCGATCAGAAGGGGCTTTCGCCAACTCTCCTGGACCTTTTGGATTCTCGCGGCTACGTGGCGAACCACATCGCGCGTGTAAGGCATCGGCAAGAGATCGTGGGAATTTCTACCGTGCACGCCTGTCCAACAAAGATGATCCGAGACCCAAGCCGGTTCAACTAAATCGATGAGCTTTTTTACCGACTGAAGGTAGGAGGCGTCGAGCGGATCGGTGCCGCCGATCGAGAGCGAAACTCCATGCAGAACGACCGGGTACTTTTCTCGCACGGAAAGAAGTCGCTCGAGCGACGGGCCCGGCCCGACACCCGGAAGACCGAGATAATTCTCGGTCAGGGCTTCGAACCATTGAACATCGTGAGACCCCTCAAGCACGTCGCGAAGGTGAACATGGCGTAAGCCAAGCCCAAATCCCAACGACTCATGAAGAGCTGAACGAGTCTCACGAGATTCGGCCACGAATTACTTCTTCTTTTCTTCTTTTTTCTTGTCAGTTTTTTTAGCTTTAGCAGCGTCGTCTTTACCGTGCGCGCCGCAGCCGTTCTTGCCGCCGCAACCGTGCTTTTCAGCCGTTGCGCCTTGGCCTTCTTCTTTTTTCTCTTCGTGGTTGTGCGCGAGAGCCGCTTGACCAACGAGCAAACCAGCGAGAGCAGCGCCAACGAGAGCGTTCTTAGAAAGTTTCATCTTTCCTCCGTGAAAGAATGAGTTTCGGTAGCGAGAATCGCTCCCGGTGCTTTGACTGTAATCGAAAACACCTTGGCTCGAAACTCTTCGCCCACGCACCTCGACCATTTCGCCTTCATGCCCTGACCAACTTGAACACTTGGGCAGGACAGTCGTCGCGCACTCGTCTCAAATTGAAAGACTAGATGTTCGACAGAAAAACCTGAATTACGTATCAGCGGAAATCATAAACCGATTTCTTTTGAGTCACGCCTCCTTAAACCTAACGAGATAGCGGCTCCCCTTTCGTTCGATTCCGGAACATTCGGCATGATGATGTCCTTCCCAACATAAATCTCTGAAAAACCGCAGGACTTACGCCGGATACGACCGATATATCAACTAGTACTATTTATAAGCCGCGAGGATTTTGGATGAAGAAGGCCGTCTCAATCATTTCGAGCGAAGCTGGCAGCTCGATCCTGCTCGTGCTTTGCACGACGATGGTCTTCACCCTTTTAGGCTTTGCGACGCTTAACCATTTGAATAGCCAAACAACTGCTTTTACCCAAACCGAACTTCCTGCGAAAAGGAGCGCATTATCCGTAAAATTGCGCCGCGAGGTTCGCTCTGGCCTGAATCTCTACTCCTCCGTGCGACCCGAATACAAGCCTCGCAATGAAGCTCTGTACGATTGCCTCTTTCAGAATAATTCAGATCCCGCGAAAGACTGCGGCACGAGTGATTGGTCGCCCGTCGAGCTCTGGAATGATGACGGCCAGCAGATCAGCGGGTCTTCCGCTAACGCTCCGGCGCTCTTCGATAAATATGGTGAACCGTGCGCAGGTGCGCACTGCACGTTTCAGGTCTGGACGGAATTCAAAGCCGTTTGTCTGCACGCGGCTTCCCGCTGCAACGTTGCTAAAGGTTTGAAACTCAAAATTCATCTGAAAACAAAGTCGCCAGCCGGCACTACGCAATTGGCCGATCGAGAGTACGATCAATACATTCCGATTTCAGAATGGGGTTACGGCCAGTGGGCGATCCTCGGTTACGATCTTCAAGAAAGACGCCCGACACCGACTCCTCGTCCTAGCCCGACTCCAACGCCTGTGCCTAGTCCCACGGCGACGCCGACACCTACGCCGACTCCGACACCCGCACCAACACCTACGCCGACTCCGCGGCCAACGCCCACCGCGACTCCGCGACCACAAGGGACGCCGGTTGAACAAAATCGTGGACCAGGGGATCCGAACGCAACGCCAAAGCCAACTCCTCGGCCGACGCCGCAACCGACTCCACGTCCGAGCAGTCCAAACTCAGGTCAGACGCCGTCTGGGAATCAGCCGCAAAGCGATCGTGATACGAACACTCCGCCCGAGGGTCATGTAAACAATGAGCAACCAACTCCGGCTCCATCACCGATTCCGACTCCACCGCCCGTTCAGCCGGCCAAATTCCAAAGCTGCAAGGGCGGAAAAGTGTTTATAGGTGGTCAATGCCGAACGCTTTCTTTCTAAAAAGAGGACATCAGCTTTGTTAGTTCGTCGTCGACGACATCACCAAACTCATCTCGAAAAGGGCTTCACGCTGACGGAAGTCCTCGTCGCGCTTTCTTTTATCGGGATGCTCGCTCTCGTCACTTCGACATTCCTCGTACTCGCACAAGAAAACTCTCAAGTTTTAATGCTCGCGGCGACACGCGACGATCTTCAGGCGCGGATTTACCGCGCCCTCATCGACGAGAAGAGCTTACGCGTTTCGCGATCACGGGATCCGCTCTTCGATGCTTGTTTTAAGCAAGGCACGGAGAACGACCGCTGCTCGGCTCAAACTGAACATCCGATTACGATTCGCGACGCAAGCGGTGACGTGCTGGCAGGCCCCGCAACTTCACCCGCATACTTTCGTGCAGATGGCAGCCGGTGCCCAGCACAGTCTCCTTCTTGCATCATCTCGGCGGTTGCTCGGGTTCGCGCACAAGGGCTCCCGCTCTGGTATAACAACCAGCTGCTCGTCAATTCATCGAGTTATCACGAGTTCGTTGAAGTCATCTACGAGATCGAAGTGCAGACCAAAAAGGAAAGCTCGTCGCTCAACTCTTTTCTTCGTGGCTCCTACATCTTCGACACGATGGATTTGGAGTCGATGTGAAAGCGTCAAGACGTCAAACCGATTCCGGCTTCATGATGCTTGAGCAGATCGCGGCGATTATTTTGATCGCGATATCGGCCCTCGCTGCTTCCGCAATGTTCAACTACGGCTGGCAACGGATCAAAAAAGATCGCTCGAAGATGACGGAAGAACGCGTCGTCGAAAGTTTAGTGAATCTTGTTTCTATGCCCGCAAGCATTCGCGCTGCAGGCCGCGCGGAAGTTGAGACCGAACCTTACAACGCCAATCTTCGGATTTGCGTGTTCGGCAACGGCTGGCCTCCTTGCAAAAATCTGAATGGAGGAGCCGGATACTCCGCCTTTCGCGCCTACCTACCGCGGGTTGAAACTCGCGAAACGGCGCCAAACTCTGGGCAGTATGAGTTTAAGACGTCGGGAGCGATCACCGGAACACCTGATAAACCTATTCGGTATAACTCTTTCGGTGCGGCCTGTGACACAAGCGCAGATGAATGCTCGCCCGAACATTATCCCATCGAAGCTAGTACCGAGTTCTTACCTGTTTGCCCAACAAAAGGCGAAGTTGCTTGGCGGTCGGGAACGCACGATCCAACGCTCGATTATCCGGAAGCAATCGAACCGACGAGCAGTTGCGGCTACGCTCGTTTTTTGAAGGTGCGCTTACGAATTAAATCTGACGTTTCACGTTTTGATAAGACCTTCAACGTGACGATTGACGTTGCCCTAGCACGACACGCGCGCCAGTAGGTGCGTGCGAAAAAAGAGGAAGGCTTTGGACCTTCCTCTTTCGTTCGCGTTGGTTGCAAAGACTAACGAGCTCAGCCGCCGAAGAGACGTTTAAAGAATCCAGATACCTTTTGCCCAATGGATGCCGGTGGTGGCGTCTGAGTTTTTCCACCTTGTTGTGGTCCACGGGTGCGACTGTCAGGACGCGAAGGACGACCGTGTTGTCCGTTCTGCCCGCGCGCCTGTTGCTGCTGAGGACGGTCTCCACGTTGTTGTTGATCCCGACCGCCGCGGCGGTTGTCGCGCTCTCTTCCGCGTCTCGGTTGCCCTTGACGATTTTGGCCCTGGCCCTGGC
>SXGS01654915.1_pt1 | contig 14647 bp, 10 predicted proteins | sample 3174681 | NCBI WGS metagenome assembly SXGS01 (sample SAMN11356861, study PRJNA531348) | freshwater metagenome | isolation source: freshwater sample F1-80 | place: China: Fuxian Lake, Yuxi | collected 2017-12-25
CTGGCCGCGCTGTTGGTGTTCGTCTTCCTCTACGCGCCGCTGGCGGTCATCATCGTGTATTCCTTCAACGCCGCGCGCTATGGCGTCGCGTGGCAGGGCTTCACGGTGGATTGGTATCTCCGGCTGATTGACAACGACCCGGCCATCTCCGCCGCGATCAACACCATCGAACTCGCGTGCACCAGCACGTTCTTCTCGGTGCTGCTCGGCTCGGTGCTGGCCTACGGCATGAGCCGCTACGAGTTCCCCTTTAAGCGCCTCTTCCACCACGTCCTGCATGTGCCGGTGTTCATCCCAGACATCGTGATGGCGGTTGCGCTGCTGCTCTTCTTCGCGGTCATTCGCAAATGGCTCGCGGGTTTTGAACTCGGCATGATCACAATGACGCTCGCGCACATCACATTTCAAATCCCCTTCGTCGCCATCGTCGTGCGCGCGCGAATGGCCGACTGCGACCCGCAGCTTGAGGAAGCCGCTGCCGATCTCGGTGCGGGGCCGTGGCTGACGTTCCGGCACGTGACGTTTCCGCTGATGGTGCCGGGCATTGTAGCGGGCGGGCTGCTGGCGTTCACGTTGAGCCTGGATGATTTCGTGGTGAGCTTCTTCACAAGCGGCCCCGGCTCGACCACGTTGCCCATCCTGATCTACTCCTCGGTGAAGCGCGGCCTCACGCCCGACATCAACGCCCTCGCCACCCTCATCGTCCTCGTGTCCGCTCTGACGGTCGTGACGGTCTCATGGCTGCGCGGGCGCACAGAGGTCAAGAACTGAGCTCTGCCCTCGGCGACCGACGCGCCCCTTCACGCTCAACTCCTCGTCTTCAAATGCACCGTCTGCGTCGGGTAGGCGAACTCGATGCGCTGGGCCTCGAAGCGGCGCTTGATCTCCAGGTTCAGCTCCTGCATCCCCGCGAGGTGCGCCTGCGGCTCCACGCCGTTCCACCAGTGGATCACCTAGATGTTCAATGCGGACGCGTCGAAGCGGTTGAAGCTGATCCACACGTCCGTCGTGAGCGGGTGCGCGCGATAGACTTCTTCGAGAATGGCCGTCGCGCGCTTCACCTTCTCCGTCGGCGTGTCGTAAGTGATGCCGAGGTTCATCTCCGTCTTGATGTTGGGCCGCGCCGTGACGTTCGTGATCGTCGCGTTGCCCATCGTCTTGTTCGGGATGGTGACGAGGTGGCCGTCCAGGCTGCGCACGCGCGTGCTGCGCATGCCGATGCCTTCCACCGTGCCGTCCACCTTGTCCACCTGCACGCGATCGCCCACGCGGAAGGGCTTGTCGGCAAAGATGGCCACTGCGCCGGAGAGATTCGCCAGCGTGTCCTGCGCCGCGAGACCGATGGCCAGGCCGCCGATGGACAGCGAAGCGATGGCGGCGGTCACGTTCACCCCGAGGTTCTGCATCGTGACCAGCGCGGCGATGACGAGGAAGAACGCCTTGATGCCCTTGCGGATGACGATGAAGAGCTGGTCGTTCGTGCCTTTCTCCACGTCCGCGCCGCGCTCGCGCCAGATGTCCACCAGCACGTCCGTGACCTTGAGCCCCATGTAGGTGAGCGAGACGGCGAGGATGACGACGAACGCCTTGTGCAGCCACAGCTCGGCCTCCGGCGGCCAGTGCGAGATGCTCAGGCCGATGTGCAGGAAGACGACGAACGCGATGACCTTGATGGGCCCGTTGAGCACTTCGAGGAGCTGGTCGTCGAGCGAAGTCTTGGTCTTGCCCGTGAACTTGCGCAGCCAAACGCGCGTGAGCCAGTCGAGGAACTTCGCCACGTAAAACGCCAGCACGATGTAGATGAGCGAGGCGAGGTATTGCCACAGCGGGTTGCCGAGGAACGGCGTGCGGAGCGGCTCGAAGCTGTCCAGGCCGAACGTGAGCACATCCGCGCGCTCGCCGGCGAGCTGCGTGAGCAGGTTCGTGGCGGTGGCGGCACGCGCCGGGGCGTTCGTGCCGGCGTTGGCGGCAGCGCTGGTGTTCGTCTGCGCGCCGAGCCAATGCGGCAGGGTGATGAACAACCCCAGCCACAATACGGCGGATAACCCGAGGAACTTCCACTTTGAAGTCATGCGATAAAGTGTGCGGATAGGAGCGGCCCGCCCGCAAGCGTGGAGGAGACACTCTTGTCCCCTATCAATATGGGTCGAGGCGGCTGTGGCGCCTGATGGGGGACCGGAGTGTTCCCATCATTGCCGCCGCGCATAAACGTGAATCCCATTGCCTCCCGCTGCCGTCTGCTTACCGTGCTGTTGTTCCTGTGGGACGTGTTGAACGTCCGGCGAACTTTGCCCAAATCATGAACTGCAAAACCATTCTCGCTCTGGCGGTTGCCGCCGGGGCCCTGTTCACCCCGCCCGCCCGCGCGGATCTCGCCAAGAGCGGCGACAAGTTGCTCCAGCAGGAGTTGCGACAGGAGCAAATCAAGGCAACGACCTCGCGCGTCGGCGTCCAACTTGGCGCGGTTATCGAGGAATACGAGCGCAACGGCTTGGAGGGAGACGATGTGGTCGTGCTCAAGGCCATCCGCAGCGTCCTCGACAAGTTGACCGAGAAGGAAATCGCCCGCGTCGTGACGCTGCTCCAGCAGACGCGCACCACCACGGATGTCGACGCCGGCCGCCGCAACGCGCTCGACGCCTTCGCCGGGCAGAAGGGTGTCACCGTGCAGCTCCGCGCGTTGCTGCTCGAATATCAGCGCCAGCAGGCATTGCAGGAAATTGCCGCGCGCTTCGCGGCGCTGGCCCGGCGTCAGGGGGAGAATCTCAAGGAAGTCATCGGCCTCGCCACCTTGACCAAGGGCCGCGACGCCCGCCGCAGCGAGACGGCGCACACCGTAGCGCTTCAGTTGCAGGAGACGGAGCAGAGCACGATCGGCGACGAGGCGAAGATTGTGCTCACGAAGCTCGCAAAGGTCGTCGCCGCGATGGACGGAGCGGCCGCCGAGCGTCCCCGCACTGCGTTGACCAAGGCCGAGGATTCCCGGCTCGCGGCAACGCTGGTGTCGGCCACGGGTGACTTGAAGTCCGCGAACTTGCTCTCCGCCGCCGGCAACGAGAAGCGCGCGCGCGATGTGTTCCAAGACCTCGCCAAGCTGCTCCAGCCCGCGCGCGACAATCTCGAAGTGATGAAGCAGGCGTTGCGCGATTTGGAGAAGGCCATCGAGCAGCAGAAGGAAGTGAAGGCGGAGACCAAGGAGGCCACGTCGCCGCGCGCCGAGAAGACCGACGTGGCCGATGCCGAGAAGAAGCAGGCCGAGGTCGTGGACAAGACAGATTCCATCCGCGAGGACGTGGAGAAGGCCGCGCCGAAGGCCGCCGAGGAACTCAAGGCCGCCGTCGAGAAGCAGCAGGAGGCCCGTGCGCAGTTGCAGCAGGATCAGCCGCGTCGCACGCCGACTGAATCCCCCGTGACCGAGAAGCAGGAGCAGGCGCTCGCCAAGATGGCGGACGCGAAGAAGACCCTTGAGCAGCAAATCGCCAAGGCCGAGGCGCAGCAGCAGAAGCCGAAGGACAAGCTCGCCGATTTGAAAGAGCTCAAGAAGAAGGTTGAGGAACTCGCCGCCAAGCAGGAACAGGTGCAGGAGAGCGCCGCCGCAGCCGAGAAGGCCGCAGCAGCCGAGAAGAAGCCGGAGAAACTTGCCGAGCAGGCCGCGAAGCAGGAGTCCGTGAAGGCCGAGACGCAGCAGACGCAGCAGGACGCCGCCGCGAATGCGCCCGCCGCCGCGAAGACGCTTGGCGAGGCCGTGCGCCAGCAGGAGAAGTCGCAGCAGGCCTTGGAGAACAAGGCCAACGCACCGATGGCCCAGCAGGCCGCGAAGGACGCGCTCGACAAGGCCGCGCAGCAGATTGATTCGCAAATCGCGAAGCTTGAGAAGGCGAAGGAGGACTTGGCCAAGCTCGACAAGCTCGGTCAGGAAATTGGCAAAATCATGCAGGAGCAGCAGAAGCTCGCGATGGACACCGCCAAGGGAGCTGAGAAGCCGGAGAACAAGGCCAGCCCGCAGACCCCCAAGGAGCAGGGCGACCTCGCGAAGCAAACCGAAGCCGCGAAGAACGACGCGAAGGAAGTTTCCCCCGAAGCCGCGAACGACCTCGGCAAGGCCAAGGAGAACATGGCCGACGCGAAGGCGAACTTGGACAAGCCCGACGCCGCCAAGGCGCGTCCTGACCAGGCGCAGGCGCAGGCGAATCTTCAGGCCGCGAAGAACGCCGTGGAACAGAAGAAGCAGGAGCTTGCCAAAGAACTCGGCCAGCCGCCGCCGAACAACACCCCGCAGCTTGCGAAGGCTTCCGAGGCCGTCGCCGCCGCGCAGCAGCAGGTGAATCAGGCGCTCGCAAAGTTGGATCAGCCGGCGGGCTTGCAGGAGTTGCTCAAGCAGAAGCAGCAGGAAATCGCCGCTGCCGTTGGTGAAAAGGCGAAGGCGCAGCCGCAGTCCAAGCCCGTCGCCGAAGCGAAGGCTGCCTCAGAGAAAGCCGCCGAGCAGCTCGGCAAGAATGACTTGAAGGCCGCTGTCGGCGAAATGGCGAAGGCGCAGAAGGGCTTACAGGAAGCCGCCAAAGCCGAAGGCAAACCCGCTGGCGAGAAAGCCGACGGCGCTCCTGCCGACGCGAAGCCAGCAGATGCGAAACCCGGCGAGAGCAAACCCGGCGAAGGAAAACCGGGCGAGGGCAAGCCTGGTGAAGGGAAACCCGGTGAAGGCCAGCCCGGTGAGGGCCAGCCCGATGGTTCTCCGCAGGCCGCGAAGCCGACGCCGTCCCTCCCGCAGCTCGCCAAGCAGCAGGCCGATGTGAAGGCGCTCACCGAGATGCTCGCCGCTTCGCAGGCCGCGCAGCAAGCCGCGCAGCCCCTTGATTCCGCCGCGCAGAGCATCGCGCCGCTCGCCGCCGGTGAGGCCGGACCGCTTCCGCAGCAGGCACAGATGTCCTTGGAGAAGGCTTTGGCAGCGCTCACCCAAGCCGCCGCGCAGGCCAACGCCGGCAAGGCCCAGCCCGCGCAGGGTAACGCCGAGGCCGCGCAGGCCGCACTCGCGCAAGCCGCCGCCGCGCTCGCGCTCGCGCAGGAAGGCGTCGGCCAGCAGATGGCGCAGCAGGGTCAGGGACAAAAGGGCCAGGGCGAGAGTCAGCAGAAGGGCAAAGGTCAGGCCAAGGGCCCCGGCGAAGGGAAGCCCGACCCCAACAGCAAAGAAGGCCAAGGCGATGGCAAGGGCAATTTCGACGGCCAGGCCGGAGCCGACGGCAAGACGCGCGGCGACGTGAAAGGCGCGAGCGGCTTCCTCGGCCTGCCCGCCCGCGACCGCAATGCGTTGCTCCAAAGCCAGACGGAGCGCGCCCCCGAGGAATACAGCCCGCTCGTCGAGCAGTATCTCAAGAACCTCTCCGACTCCGCCGGTTCCAAGCCGCGCCGCAAGTAGAGCATTCGTGGGTTGGCGTCGCGGCCCGGCTGATGGTCGCCTTGGATCGCGAGATGCGTTTGTTCATACGCCACCAGCGATCTTTTTGCCGGTGAATGATCCCGCAGAGTCGTGAGGGCCAACTTCCTTCTTCCCATTTTCGTGCTGCGTTCCTAACTTAAGCCGCTCTGTTGGAACGCAAAAACCTGCTCAAGCGAACCCAACCCGACTTAACCTATGGCCGCTGATAATTCCCTTGTCGCCAAGCTCGAAGCCCCCGCGCTCCAGCCCCTCGCCCTCAAGTCCCGCCTCGCTCCCACCCCTTCCGCCGCGCCCAAATACGCCGTCACGGTCAAGAACACCGCCGGCCAGCCCGTCACCGTCGCCGACCCGCGCGCGACCCGCACGCTCGTCGCGCTCATGAACGTCCACGCCGTCGTCGGCGGCGCGGCCTGCCATTGGGGCGGCCCGGCGGCCTTCGCGGAAATCATGGCGGCCGTCCACGCGCAGATGTTCGCCACGTCGGGCCGCCAGTGGCACGAGGCCTTCAACTTCGTCAACGACGCCGGCCACACCGAGAACGGCATTTACGCCCTGCGCGCCATTTACGGCTTCGATGGCATGACCCTCGACACGCTCAAGGGCTTCCGCAGCATCGCCAGCAAGTTCACCGGCCACGGCGAGTCCCACCTCAACCCCGAGGGCGTGCTCGTCTCCAACGGTCCGCTCGGCTCCAGTCTCCCGCAGGCGCAGGGCCTCGCGATGGGTGACCGCACCGCCGGCCGCGACCGCGTCACCATCTGCACCGTGTCCGACGGCGCGGCGATGGAAGGCGAGGCCAAGGAAGCCTTCGCCGCCATCCCCGGCCTCGCCGGGAAGGACCGCGTGAATCCCTTCGTGCTCATCCTTTCCGACAACGACACCAAGCTCTCCGGCCGTATCACGAAGGATTCCTTCTCCATGCAGCCGAGCTTCAACGCGATGGCCACGCTGGGCTGGAACGTGATTCCGGTCGCGAACGGCCACGACCTCCAAGCCGTTTACCTCGCGGTGGAACAAGGAGCCGCCGCCGCGAAGGCAAACCCCAAGCAACCCGTTTGCCTCTGGGTCAAGACCGTCAAGGGCGTCGGCATCAAGGCCACCGTCGAGAACTCCGCCGGCGGCCACGGCTTCCCGTTGGCGAACGGCGAGAAAATCGGCGACTGGGTCACGGAGCTTTACGCCGGCGACACCGCGCCGGCTGAACTCATCGCGTGGGGTGCCGCGCTCCGCGCCGATTGGGAAAAATCCGAAGCCGCGAAGAAAGCTAAGGCCGCCGCTGCGGCCGCTGCTGCTCCGGCTGCTCCGGCCATCAAGAAAGACAAAGTTCAAGCCGGCCTCGCGAAGGGTGCCGTCCGCGCCGCGACCGAGGGCCTGCCGGTCTTCTCCATCTCCAGCGACGTCCAAGGCTCCACCGGCATCAGCGCGTTTCAGAAAGCCTTGCCCGACCGCTTCGTCGAGGTCGGCATAGCGGAGTCGAACATGATTAGCGTCGCCGCCGGTTACGCGAAGTCTGGCTACATCCCCATCGTGGACACCTTCGGGCAATTCGGCGTCACGAAAGGCAACTTGCCGCTCACGATGGCCGCGCTCTCGCAAGCCCCGGTCATCGCCATGTTCAGCCACATCGGCTTTCAGGATGCCGCCGACGGTGCCAGCCACCAGGCCACGACCTACCTCGCGGCCGTCAGCTCCATCCCGCACACGTGCGTCATCATGCCGAGCTGCCCGGACGAGGCCGAGTCGCTCATGTATCAAGCCATCACGCGCTACGCCGCTGACCGCGCGGCGGGCAAGGACGGCGAGAGCTACCTCTTCTTCGTGGGCCGCGAAAACTATCCGATGAGCTGGATTTCCGGCGCGACGTATCCGTGGGGCAAGGCGCAAGTCCTCGCGCAAGGCACCGACGTCGTCCTCATCGGCTGTGGCGTGCTGCTGGACAAGGCCATTGCTGCTGGCAAGAAGCTCGCCGAGCAAGGCGTGCAGGCGACCGTCATCAACAACCCGTTCATCAACCACGTGGACATCGAGACCATCGGGGCCGCTGTGAAAGCCGCCGGTGGCCGCGTCGTGACCATCGAGGACCATCAAGTCGTCGGCGGCATGGGCGCGCAAGTCAGCCACGCCTTGAGCCGCGCGGGCATCGCGCACCGCATGACCTCGCTGGGCATCCCGGGCGAATTCGGCCAGAGCGCCTACCTCGCCGAGGAACTTTACAAGCTGCACGGCCTCAGCGCCGACAACCTCGTCGCCTCCGCGCAAGCGCTGATGAGGTAAGAGCACACCGCACATTCGCGAACGGCCAGAGCGGCACCCGCTCTGGCCGGTTTGCTTGGGGCCGTTGAAATCGAGCGTCCAAGTCGCAGGCTGAAGGCCTGCCATATACCAGCCTAGGGCAACGCCCTGGGTGCCGGACAGAGAGGCATCGCCGCCCTGAAAGGGCGGAACATTTTGTATCGCCCTTACAGGGCTGCGCATTCCGTGGCTGGGTAACCCGGCAAGGAGATTCCAAGCCCTGAAAGGGCGACACATAATGTTCCGCCCCTTCAGGGCTATGATCCTTCTATTCCGCTACCCGGGGCGTTGCCCCGGGCTGTCATGTCTGAGGCTTTCAGCCTCGACTTCGGAGTTCGGGTTGAAACCTCGCCTCCTGCTCCGCGCGTCTGTAAAGTCACCAAATGAAACCTGCCCTTCTCTTGCTCGCCCTCACCGCGCAGCTCGCGCTCGCCGCGCCGCGCACGCCCAACATCATTTTCATCATGGCCGACGACCTCGGCTACACGGACGTCGCGTGCTTCGGCAGCAAATACTACGAGACGCCGAACATTGACCGGCTCGCGGCGCAGGGCATGAGGCTTATGAGCCATCATCATTGCCAGAACTGCGCGCCCACACGCGCGGCCTTGATGAGCGGCCAATACGGCGCGCGCACCGGCGTTTACACCGTCGGCGGCATTGACCGCTTCGACTGGAGCCAGCGCCCGCTCCGCCCCGTGGACAACGTCACCGACCTCCCGCTCGACCGCGACATCATCGCCAAGCAACTCAAGGCCCCCGGCTACGCCACCGCGATGTTCGGCAAGTGGCACATCGGCGAGCGCGGCGACTTCCATCCCGGCAAGCGCGGCTTCGACGAGGCCATCTCCAGCGCGGGCGTGCATTTCGACTTCAACACCAACCCGAAGACGGATTACCCGAAGGGCCAATACCTCGCCGACTTCCTCACGGACAAGGCCGTGGACTTCATCACGCGGCACAAGGACAAGCCCTTCTTCCTCTACCTCCCGCACTTCGGCGTCCACTCGCCATTTCAGGCGAAGGCCGACCTCATCGCGAAGTTCAAGCCCAAGCCCGGCGTCGGCGGTCACAACAACCCCACCTACGCCGCGATGATTGCCAGCGTGGACGAGAGCGTGGGCCGCGTGATGAAAACCCTCGACGACCTCAAGCTCGCGGACAACACCGTGCTCATCTTCACCAGCGACAACGGCGGCTACGGCGGCTACGGCGGTCCCCTTGGCCTTCTCCGCGAGCCGGGCAAGGAAGGCCAGGGGAAGAAAGGCAAAGCCGGCGACGACGGCGGCGGCATCACCGACAACGCCCCGCTGCGCAGCGGCAAGGGCAGCCTCTACGAGGGCGGCACGCGCGAGCCGTTCATCGTGCGCGGGCCCGGCGTGGTGAAGCCCGGCTCTGCGTGTGAAGTGCCGACCATTCACGTGGACATCTTCCCGACCTTCCTCGAACTCACCGGCGCGCCGATGCCACGGCAGGTTCTGGACGGCGAGAGCCTCGTGAAACTTCTTCGCGACCCGGCCGCGAAGCTCCAGCGTGACGCCATCTTCCAGCACTTCCCCGGCTACCTCGGCTCCGGACCCGGCCTCTGGCGCACCACGCCCGTGAGCCTGATTCAAGCCGGCGACTGGAAGCTCATGGAGTATCTCGAAGACGGGAAGCTCGAACTCTACAACCTCCGCAACGACATCGGCGAATCCAAGAACCTCGCGAAGGAAATGCCGGACAAGGCCAAGGAACTCCACGCCCGCCTCGTCGCCTGGCGCGCGGAAGTCAAAGCCCCCATGCCCACGCCGAACAAGCCGGGAGCAGCCCCTGCGGAACCGGCCACCAAGAAGGGCAAGGGCAAGAAGAAGCAGGACGAGTGAAGCAAGGCGTCTCGCCGACTTCACAGAATCATGCCGAGCTCTAGGGAATCGCAGCCTTTGCCTCCCAATGATTTTATGTTCCATGATTCTGTGTTCCTTCCCGATTTCGGAGTTTCGAGTAAGCCAAGTTGCCCGTAGCATCACCGTCATGCGCTCCTTCATCACGCTGTTGTTGCTCGCCGCCACGGCACTTGCCGAACGCAGGGCCGACATCGAGTTCGCCAAGGTCGGAGACGTGAGCCTCACTCTCGATGCGAATGTGCCGGATGGAGCGGGGCCCTTTCCCACGGTCATCCTTGTGCACGGCGGTGGCTGGCGGAACGGCGACAAGAACAAGTTCATCACGCCGCTCTTCGCGCCGATGACGGAGGCGGGCTTCACGTGGTTCACCATCAACTACAGGCTCGCGCCGACGAATCGCTGGCCAGCGTGCGCGGAGGACGTCGAGCGTGCCATCCGCTGGGTGAAGGCCAACGCGAAGGAATACAAGGCCGACCCCAAACGCCTCGCGCTCGTGGGCGAATCGGCAGGTGGGCATCTCGTGTCCTATGTCGGCGTGCGTGGCATCGGGGAGACCAGCGTCGCGGCGGTAGTGCCCATTTACGCGCCGCATGACCTGGAGTTCCACGCAAAGGCGCGCAATGCGCTGGGGCCATCGCTGTCCGCGCTGTTCGGTTTGACCGAGTTGAATGATGTGGCGATGAAACAGCTCCGTGCCGCGTCCTCGACGACTTACCTGCGCAAGGGCCTGCCGCCCTTTCTTCAGTTGCACGGCACCAAGGACGCGCAGGTGGACTACGCGCAGTCCGTGAAGTTCCAGGCGCAGACGAAGGCCTTCGGCAACACGTGCGACCTGATCACCATCCCCGACGGCGCGCATGGCATGGGCGGCTGGGACAAGCTGGTGCCGGACTATGCGCAGCAGCTCACGGCGTGGCTGCGGAAGACCTTGAAGTGACGAGCGCGGGCTGAGGCAGACGGCTTCCGACGGGAGCAGTATTCAGTGTTCAGTGTTCGGTAATCAGTGTTCAGTCTTCCCGAGCGCGCCTCTGACTGAACGCTGAAGACTGAAACACTGATTACTTTCCAATGACCCTCCTGCACCAACTCCTCGACGTTCAGTCGATTGACCAGTTCATCCAGAGCGCCTCGGCCTCATGGGTGCTGAAGGCGGCGGCGATCGGGTTCATCCTCGCGCTGCTGGCGATGGCGTTTTACTTCGCGCTGGCCGCGCACCTCTTCTACTGCTTTTGCCTCAAGCGCATCTGCGAGCGCGTCGGGCATGACCCGGGGCTGCTCGTGTGGTTTCCAATTCTGAACATCATCCCCCGTCTGCGCGCGGCAAAACTGCCGCTGTGGCTGCTCGCGCTCTACCTGCTCGTCCTGCCGATCCCTTTCATCTTCGTTTACAACTGGATGATGCTCTGCGAAGCGCTCGGCCTCGTCGTCATCGTCCCGCTGGGCTTCCCCGTGCTTGTCATCTACCTCGCCTTCGCCGACTGAGCTGCGAAGCTCCCCCAACCATGCCCGCTCAAACAACCAAAGACTCTTTCGAGGCCGGTGCGTTCCACCCGGACCACGGCACGCGCCGCATCTCCGGCACGCTGCGCATCGAGGGCGGCATGGTGAACTTCGCGGGCGACCAAGGCTTCTTCGCGTTCCCCCTCGACAGCGTCCAGATCAACCTCGGCGGCGCGAGCGACCGCCTTGTCTTCTTCGCCCACGCGAATTTCCCCAAGGCCTCCATCTTCACCAGCGACAAGGCCATCCTCGACCACCCGGCCTTCGCGCAGAACCCCACCCTCACCCGTGCGCGCGACCGCATTCGCCGCCGCAAACTCGTCGGGCGCTGCATCACCCTCGGCATTTTGGCGCTTATCGTCGCGGCCATTGCGGGCGTGTGGCTCGCGAAAGACCCCATGGTCAAGGCCGTCGCCAGCCAGGTGCCTGCCGAGTGGGAGCAGAAGCTCGGCGACACCGCATTCGCCCAAGTCACCCTCACCAGCAAGCTCGTCACCGATGCCGACGTGAAGAAGCAGTTCGAGCAACTCGCTGCGCCGCTCCTCGCCGTCGTCCCGCAGGACCGCTACAAGTTCAAGCTGCACATCATCGAGGACGCCTCGTTCAACGCCTTCGCCCTGCCCGGCGGCAACCTAACCTTTCACACCGGCCTCCTCCTCGGGGCGGAGACGCCCGAGGAAGTCCTCGGCGTCCTCGCGCACGAAATCTCCCACGTCACAGAGCAGCACGGGATGCGCGGCATCGTGCAGGGCTTGGGCCTCTACGGCATCGTCAGCATCTTCTTCGGCGATGTCTCTGGCCTCGCCGCCATCCTCGTGAACAACGCGCCCTTCCTGCTCACGCAGAAGTTCTCCCGCGACCACGAGCGCGAGGCGGACGAGCAAGGCTTCCGCTACCTCGAAGCCGCGAAGCTCAATCCGCGTGGCATGATCACCTTCTTCGAGAAAATGCGGCGCGAGGAGGAGAAGCTGCGGGAGAAGATTCCCGGCGGTGAGGCGATGGACGCGTTGAACTTCCTCAGCACCCACCCCGCCACGCAGGAGCGCACGGCACACTTGGAAAAGCTCCTGGCGAAGTCCCCGCGCAAAGACGGCTTCACCGTCGTGGACCTGAACTTCAAGGAATTCCAAAATGCCCTCCGCTCGAAGCTCTCGCAGCCGGAGAAGCAGAAGAAGGCGGAGAAGCCGGATGCCAAGAAGGCCAAGTAGTGCGCGATATGCGACCCTGAACCCGCAGGGCCGCGATGCGCGCGGCCTCGTGTCTCTGAAGGGAATGACGAGGCCGACCGCAGGTCGGCCCTGCCAAGTTTATGAGTGCAGGGAACGGGTGGGGGAGAACGGTCACGGAGTCGGGGCGTTTGGTAGGGCGCGTCTGTCCCAGCGCGCCGCTGCAGCGGAGGTATGCCAAACCGTCGCGCTGGGGACAGACGCGCCCTACCTCTCCACTCTCCGCCCCCTCTCGCGGCAACCGCGCAGACTCAACTCCGTTTCGCCATCGCCGCGCGGGCTTGCTCCAGGACCTTGCGCTCGCGGTCGGTCAGGCTGTGGATGCCGTGGGCAGAGATTTTGTCGAGGATGGGGTCCACTTCCTTGCTGATGAAGTCGTCGCTGGAGGACTCGGTCGCTGCGTTGCCGGGCCGGCGCAATTCGATGCTGCCGCCAGATCCTGAACGCGCGCTGAGTGATTCAGCCGTGCGCGTGGAACTGGTGCGTCGCGTGGGTAGGAGGTTTTCCCAGTTGAAGAGCTTCGCCACTGGGAAGTCGTCGCTAGCGCCCAAGGCGCGGCGGGCGTAGCCGATGCCGAAGAGCAGCCCGCCCAGATGCGCCGCACCGGACACGCGGTCGAAGGGGAACACGATGCCGAACACCGAGAGACCCAGGATGAACCACAGCACGACGGACGCGCGCAAGTTCACGGGGAAGAACAGGACGATGAAACACATTTCGCGCGACGGGTTCAGCGTGGCGTAGGCACCGAGCAAGGCCAGGACACCGGCGGAAGCGCCGATGACGCCCGCTGATCCGTGGTGCGGCAGAAGGGAAACTGCGAGGTGGAAACCGCCGCCAACGAGTCCGCCGAGGAAGAACAGTCTCAGCAGGTGATGGCGTCCGTAGGATCCTTCCACCACGACGCCGAGGAAGTAGAGGCCGAGGCAATTGAAGAGGACATGCCACGGCCACGGGCAGGCGTGGACAAACTGGAAGGTGACGAGCCGCCAGAATTGGCCGGAGGCCAGTTCCTCACCGTGCAGGCCGAGCCTAGCAGCGAGGTCGAAGCGGGCGAAGGTCTGGAGAATCGCCTGGATCAGAAAGATGATGGCGAGTGCGGCGACGAGATAAAACGTCGTGGTCCGGCGGAAGGAGCCTTCCGTTGAACGCATATAATCCCGGTCGTCGAGCACGGCGCGGAACCTAGCGGCGGCGGTGGCGCAATTCAACGCGTGAATTCCCCCGGCCAGAATTGCTCCCGCGCCCGCAACGGAAAGCCAGCCCTTGCCAAAGCCAGTGTGGTCGCGCGCGGGAGGCGGCCTAGGGTGACGCCATGAAAATCAAACCTGCAAACGGTGGTGTGGTGGTCGAACTCGGGGCGAGGGAAGCCGGCTTGCCCGGCGAGACTCCGTCGCCTTTCAGCATCCACAAGATTCTCGTGCCGGTGGATTTCTCGGAGTGCTCGCGCAAGGCCCTGCGCTACGCGATCCCCTTCGCGAAGCAGTTCGGGGCGAGCCTCACGCTGCTCTTCGTCACCCAGATCAACTACACGGTCGGCGAGTTCGGCATGATTGACTCGCCGCTGATGGAGGGCCAGGTCCGCGAAGCGGCGGATAAGGCGATGGACAAACTGTTGCTGGAAGAGGTGGGCGATGCCGTGCCCGCCACCAAGCAGACGCGCATCGGCCGGCCCGCCTCGGAAATCGCGGCGGCGGCCAAGGAACTCGACGCCGATCTCATCATCATCTCGACGCACGGCCACACGGGCCTGAAACATGTGTTCCTCGGCAGCGTGACTGAGAACGTCGCGCGCATCGCGCCGTGTCCGGTGCTGGTGGTGCGCGAGGAGGAGCCCGAGTTTCTCCGCGCCTGAAGTCGGGAACCACACTCAAACACCATCCTGGCCGTGGAACCACCCGCCCGCAGCAAACCGCCGACTGGACGCACCGCGTCCCGGCCAGCGGGCACGGCGTTTGGCGCGCCACGGGATTTCCTCGGCAACAAGTTTGTCTATGCCCTGGTTTCGCCGCGTGCGCGGGGGCTGTCGCTCGGCGTGAACCTGAACCCGGACCAGGAGTGCAACTTCGAATGCATCTACTGCGAGGTGGACCGGCACACGCACTGTCGCGCTGCGCAACTGGACGTGGACGCGATGGCGGGTGAGCTGGGCCGCATGCTGGCACTGGTGCAGTCGGGCGGGCTTGCGGCGCTGGATGGTTTCCGAGGCCTGCCGGCGGAGTTGCTTCAGCTCCGTCAGGTCAACCTGAGCGGCGACGGCGAGCCGACGCTTTGCTCGGTGTTCCTCGATGTCGTCCACGCCGTCATGC
>SXGS01369324.1_pt1 | contig 14645 bp, 11 predicted proteins | sample 3174681 | NCBI WGS metagenome assembly SXGS01 (sample SAMN11356861, study PRJNA531348) | freshwater metagenome | isolation source: freshwater sample F1-80 | place: China: Fuxian Lake, Yuxi | collected 2017-12-25
AGGCAGAACAAACGTGGCAGCGGGTGCTGCACTTCTGTACCATGATCGGGTGGAGCGAACGGCCGGAAGGGGAGCAGGAGACGCTGCTGGACCTGTTGGCGGACGCCGCCGACCGGCGCAAGGCCGGATCGGCACGGGAGATACGCAACGTGGCACGAAGCATGCGGGAAGTGGTGGAAGAGCGGGCCGAGAAGCGCGGAGAAGCGCGTGGAGAAGCACGCGGAGAAGCGCGCGGAGAAGCGCGCGGAGAAGCGCGCGGGGACGCGCGCGGGGAGCAACAGGGGGAGGTGCGGGCGGCACGACGGATGCTGTTGACGCTGCTGGAGACACGGTGGGGGGCAGTGCCGGAGGATGTGCGGCAGGCGGTCGAGGGGCTGCCGGACGCGACGGAGGCGCAGGAAGCGCTGCGCCGGATGGTGCGCGCCGGTACGCTCGCGGAGGTGCGGACGGCGCTGAACGGCCGTCTCGCGGCGGGATAGCGCTCCGTCGTGCCCGGCAGATGGTCGCGGGCTTTGCCCTCCAGCCGATAGGTGGAGCCCGCGACCAGCCCCAACCCGAACGCGCAGTCTCCTCCCCCCGGTCATTGCGGCCGCCGAGGCCGTCCCGCCCGCTGTGTCTGTGGCGCGGTATACCGGCCCGAACGACGGCGCTCCCGGGATCTCCTCGGCCTCTTTGGGTTGCTCCGCTGCCGCCTGCGCCGCCATCGCTGTCCCGCCGCGCAGCGCTTGGGCTGTGCTCCCCGCTCCCGCCTGACCCCCGCCCTGCACGGGGGGGCGGGGGACCTGACCCTGACGTGGAGCTACGCGCGCCGCCGCCCAACAACTCTCCCGGTGGTTACCGCGGGCGACCCGCAGCGCCAAGACCCTGGAACGCAACGTGCGCGCGCCGCCACCTCGGTGCAAGCCGTCGAGGATAGGGCCACCGCCGCGGTGCGGGACCCCGTTTTGCGGCGGGGGCGCGTCTTCAAGGCCCTGGACGGCATTCTGGTGCGCGGCCGGGCCGCGGGCGCTGGCCGGAAGTGCCGGCGGGGACCCTGTGGAGCCCTGGCAGACCCGCGGGCCGCAGCGCCAGACGCCGCGGCGGGAGATCACGGACCGCATCGTGGTGGCCCGGGCCGCCGGGTGGGAGACCCTGAGGGAGCAGGTGTGGCGCGTCTTCAGTACGCGCGGGGGCCCGGATGAGCCGGGGCGCGAGGTGGTGCTGGGCGACGGGACGGCGGGGATCCGAAGTCTGCGGGAAAAGGTGAAGACGCGGGCGCGGCAAGTGTGGCGGCGGCGGGAAGCCGCGTGGACAGCGGGCTGACGGAGAAAGCGAACGAGCTGCTCGTGGCGCTGCGCCGGAAGAATGGCAAGATGCACTGGCGCCGCGCCGAAGCCGATGCGGTCGCGTTATTATGCGATCAGCATCTCAACCAACTCGCTCACCCCTCCCTACCAATGTGACGTGCATCCTCTCGCAAATCAGGGGTTGACACCTGATAGGAAAATCGAATATCATTGTCCGGGAGATATAGATTCTCTGAATGGAGAGGCAATGCTCGTCCGACGAATGATAGCGTTCCTGGCTCTGACTTGCCTGCTGGCGGTTGGGACGATGGCGCAAGAAAAGAAGGGGAGCGGTGGCGGCAAGCCGTCTGTCGCGGCGCCGGAAAAGACGAAGTCAGCGACCCTCAAGATTGAGGGCATGCACTGACCGGTCGGCTGACCGAAAAAGGTCAATGCGGCCCTGGTCAGGGTCCAAGGTTTCAAGCGCGCAAAGGTGAATGTCGCTGCCGGCGAGGCCGTGGTGGTGTTTGATCCCGGGAAGACGAGCCCCGACAAGCTGGCGGCTGCGGTCACGAGCGGATCCGGCTTCAAGTCCTCCGTCAAGAAATAACCCGCTCCCATCAAGTTTCATCCTCCGCCAAGAGGGGCGCCTTCGGGCGCCCCTCTTTCTGTTTTCCTCCGGGTGGCTGCCGGCAACCCCGTGCGCTCGCCTGCGGGTTTCTGCGTCGCGGACGCCGGAATCAGCCGACGGTGGCGAGGAGCAGGCTGGCGTATTGCTTGCGGAGGGCGGCAGCGAGGCGTGCGTGGTCGGGAGCGGTCAGGCGCGGGTCCTGCTCCACCACCGCGAAGGCGGCCTGCCGGGCCTGCTGGAGAATGGCCGCGTCGCCGATGATGTTGGCGATGCGGAGCTGGAGGATGCCGCTCTGCTTGGTGCCGGACAGCTCTCCGGGCCCGCGCAGCTTCAAATCTTCCTCGGCGATCTCGAACCCGTCCGTGGTGCGGGTGATGACTTCGAGGCGCTGCACCCCCTCTTCGTTCTTCGGATCCCCGAGCAACACGCAGTACGACTGATGCTCACCGCGCCCCACTCGGCCACGGAGTTGATGCAACTGCGCGAGGCCGAAACGTCCGGCATCCTCGATCACCATACAACAGGCATTGGGCACATCCACGCCGACTTCGATAACAACCGTGGCCACGAGCACATCACACCCCCCTTCCCGAAACCGGTCCATCGCCTCGTCCTTCTCGTGAGAGGGCATCTGGCCATGGATCAGGCCGACCCGCAGATCCGGGAACACTTCGGTCTGCAGGTGCTCGTGGAACTCGGTGGCCGCGCGCATCTGGAGCTTCTCGCTCGCCTCGACCAGCGGGCAGACCACGTACACCTGCCGTCCTTCCGCCACCAACGACCGCACTCCGCGGTACACCGCCTCCCGCTGCTGCTCGCGTTTCCAGTAGGTCCGCACCGGCTTACGGCCCGGCGGCATTTCGTTGATGACTGATACGTCCAGATCCCCATACACGGTGAGCGCCAGCGTGCGGGGGATCGGCGTGGCGGTCATCACCAGCATGTCGGGAGAGTGATTCTGCATCCCCTTGTCGAGCAACGCCAGGCGCTGTACCACTCCAAAACGGTGTTGTTCGTCCACAACCACCAACCCGAGCTGCTGGAATTGCACATCGTCTTCCAGAAGCGCGTGGGTACCCACGACGAAATGGGCGAATCCGCTCTGCAGCTCCTCTTTGATCTGGCGCTTGCCTTTCGCGCGGACACTGCCGACCAGCCGGTGCATGCGCACCCCGAGCGGCTCCAGCAGGCGACGGAAAACGGCATAGTGCTGCTCTGCGAGAATCTCGGTGGGCACCATCATCGCGGCCTGATAGCCCGTCCGTACGGCGGCGAGGATCGCAGCGCCGGCCACCACCGTCTTTCCGGAGCCGACGTCTCCCTGGAGGAGGCGCTGCATCGGGCGCGGCCCCTCCATGTCCGTCTGGATTTCTGCGATCACACGTTCTTGTGCGCCGGTGAGTTCGTACGGCAGGGAGCGACGAAATTCTTCCAGCACCTTCGGCTCCACAGCGAAGGCAATGCCGGGGAGGGTGTCGGCAACACTCCGCTTCCGAATCGCGAGCACGCACTGCAGCCGGAAGAGCTCATCGAATACCAAACGGTGGCGCGCCTGCTCCAACTGTGCCTCGTCCTCTGGGAAATGCACGTGGCGTACGGCAGGACGGAGGCGGGGCAGGCGATGGGCCTCCATCACCTCCGGCGGCAGCACTTCCTCGACCAGTTGGCCGTAGCGATCCAGCGCGTTCCAGATCATTCCCCGGAGTTGCTTCGGGGTCAGGCCCTCGGTAGATGGATGGATCGGCACGATGCGACCCACGTGCAGCGAATTCTCGTCCTGGGTGAGTTCCTCCCACTCAGGATGCTGAAAGGTGAGGCGTCCCCCATTGCGCTGGCCGGATCCGTACAGGCAGATCTCCAGTCCCTTGATCTTCTCAAAGGTGTTGCGGAGCCAGTGTTGGTGGAAGAACACCAGTTCCGCCGTGCCAGAACTGTCTTGAATCACAGCTTTCACGAGCGCCAGATTGCGCCGCGCCGAACGCTCCAACGTGGCGCCCAGAACCCGACCGGTACAGACCACCATCTCCCCGTGCGCCACGCGGCCGAGGGGACGAAAGTTGCGGCGGTCCTCATAGCGGTGCGGGAAATGGAAGAGCAGATCCTCCGCTGTGGTGATTCCGAGCTTCTCCAGCACCGAGGCATAGCGGGGACCCACTCCCTTGACGAATTGTACGGGAGTGAGCAGTCCTTCCGCGGCAGGATCCGGGCGCGTGGCCGGCTCACCCGGCGCAGTTGCCCTTTCCGAGGGCGGAGGAGCAGTAGAATTCGGCACAGGCATTGACCAGTGTACGCGCGACCACCGCGGGGAGACCCATCTCTCCCGGCCTCTCCAGACCAGTAGCGGTATAACGGTATCACTGTGTTCGACCAGGAAGCTTCGCCATGACAGACACGCCGCGGTTTCGTACGATTCCACTTCATGATGAGATCGCTGTGATGAAACGCGATCTGCGCTTTCACCCTGCCGTGGAACAGGACGGCACGGTATTGACGGCGGAGCAAGTGGCCCGCTTCAACCGCGAAGGGTACCTCAAGCCGTTTCGGATCTTCAGCGCAGCCGAGATTGGGGAGATTCGAGCCTATTTTGATGTGCTACTGGCGCGCGTACTCGCAGAGGGCGGCACCAGCTATTCCATCAGCACGGCCCATCTGAAGCACGGCCGCGTCTACGACATCCTGACGCATCCGCGCATCGTTGCGCTGGTCCGCGACCTGCTCGGCGAGAACGTGGTCGCCTGGGGGTCGCATTTTTTTTGCAAGCTGCCGCGGGACGGCAAGGCCGTTCACTGGCACCAGGATGCCAGCTACTGGCCGTTGACGCCTTCCAAGGCGGTCACCGTCTGGTTGGCGGTTGACGATGCCGGAATCGAGAACGCCTGCATGCGCTTCATTCCGGGATCACACCATCACGGGCACCTTACCTATCGGCTGACTGAGGAGAGCGATGATGCGGTGCTCAACCAGCAGGTGGAGGGCGCCGAGCAATTCGGCCGCCCGGTGGACGACGTGCTGCACGCGGGAGAAGCGTCGGCCCATACGGACCTCCTGCTGCACGGCTCCGAGCCGAACCGCTCCGACCGGCGCCGGTGCGGGCTGACCCTCCGCTACTGCGCCGCGGACGTGCGTGCGGATCTTGATTGGAGTCAGAAGGGGGTAATCGTGAGCGGCAGCGACCCCTCCGGACATTGGGCGAATGCGGTCCGGCCGGCGTCAGACTGACTGTGTTCCTGGGGCGCACCCCCATCTTCCCTGAGATGAGTGCCGATCCGGGAGGGGAGAGGAGAACCAACGGTGAACAGGTTCATTGCGTTTCGCGGCGCGGAAGCGGGACGAGAGGGGACGAAACAGACAAGATGAGACAATCGGCGCAGAAACTGCATCCCGGATGCGGGACGTTGGGTAGAGGGCGCCCGGGGCTGGCGTTCCTGGGACTGCTGGGGCTCGGCGCGGCGCTCCTCGCCACGAGTCCGCTTCGGGCGCAGGGTACTGATGGCGCCGTGATTACCAACGGTGTTGTCTCCCTCGGAGTGGACAACGAGGGGCAACTCATTGTGCCGTTCGGGACCCCGTCCTCGGGAGGACAGAACCGGCTCGGACTTCGGTTGAACGCCGGGCAATTCGAAGCCCTGTCGCCAGGATGCGACTGTGAAGGCTGGGGGGTCGCCATACCGGAGCTGAATGTCACCGGAAGTGCAAACAACGATGACGGCGGGCCGAGCAACCTCACTCTCGTCAGCTTCACTGCGACCGCCGATTCGGCGGAATCAGTCACTCGCGTCCCCGGCCATCTGGAAGTTCGGCACAGGTACACGCCCGTCCCGCAGACGCAGACGCCCTTCCTCTACAAGTGCGAAGTGACGATCACCAATATCCAACCTGCGGGCGGGATGTCCATCCGACCGGATCTGACGCTGAAGTACCGGCGCCTGATGGACTGGGACATTGAGCCGACTCCGTTCGAAGAACTGGTCACGATCCAGCGGGGTGGGGCGTCTAACCTGGTTGCTTCCAACGACGGCGGTTTCTCCGCCGCCAACCCTCTCATTCCCCTGGACTTCGAGCGGGGAGAGACGGACAACGCAGACGTGATTGACTCGGGCCCCGAAGACCACGGCGCCGCGTTCGATTTCCAGTTCCCGCTGCCTGATCCGACGAAGTCAGTGACGTTCAACATTTTCTACGGCGCCGCCCCGAGCGAGACCGACGCGCTGCGGGCTATCGGCGCGGTAGGGGCAGAGGTTTTCTCCTTCGGACAGTCGAGTGGGCCGAACGGGGGATCCCTCGGAACACCCGCCACGTTCATCTTCGGATTCACCGGAGTGGGCGGCAAGCCGGTGCTGGGCGAGGTGAGCAACGTCAGCGTGACGAACATCACCCAGACCACCGCGCGGGTCACGTGGAAGACCGTCAATCCGGTGGTAGGCGCCGTGAACGTGGGTTCCAATCCAAGTTCACTCTCACGCACCATTGCAGAAACCGGCCCCAAGAGGACCGAACATGAGGTGATCGTAACGGGCCTGCCCAACCGCGCTCCCCTGTTTGTTCAGGTCGCCGACGGACCTGTGACCGTGGGCGGCGGCTCTCCGCCGGGCAAGCTGCCGAGCCAGAATCCGATACGTGCGGTTGTCTCAGGACGATCGCGGGTGAACGGGCTGACGCCGGGGATCTCGGTGTTCTTCTCTGGCGCAGCGGCCTGCTTGGAAGCAACGATTCTCAATACCTGCACCATCCCGGCGAAGGATGTCACTGTCAAGGAGCTGTTCATCGAGACCGGTGGAAAGCGCTTTGATCTGCCGAAGGGCAGCCTACCGTTCGTGATCGGCAAGATCGAAGCCCGGGGCGCGGTCAACTTGAAGACGCTGTTCCCGGCTGAGGCATTCCCCACAGCGCCGGCCGTGCGGAGCCGCATCGTCGTTGCGGGCGACAAGAGGATCGGCGCCAGTCCTCGCACCCCTTGCACGATGTGGCGTGACTTCATCAGCCTCCCGGTGCTCATCAAACCCGATTGATCAAGTCCTGCGTGAAGACGTCTTCACCAGTGCGTGAGGGTGAAAACGTCACGCCCGGACTGCAGAGCACCGCTTCCGCCGGCAGCGCCGGGCACGGCGGTGCTCCATCTCGGCCCAAGTGGCCGCAACCGGCACGACCAGACAGCGGTGACACTATGGGCTGGGATGACGTATCTCAGGCCATGGGGGATCCCCCGAACACAGAACCGGCATCCCTACAACCTCAAGGAGAACCGAAAATGAAGGCCCTCGTTTTTGCAGCAGTGCTGTCGGCGATCGTCGCCGGCGGCGCACTGGCCCAGTCTGGCAAGCCTGCCCCGAAGGCGCCGCCGAAAGAGATTGCCTGTGCGGTGATGAAGGATCACAAGGTGAACATCGCCGAGGCGACCGGCAAGAAAATGTTTGCCGACCACAAGGGCAGTCGCTACTTCTTCTGCTGCGCGGGGTGCCCCGGGGCATTCAAGAAGGACCCGGCGAAGTTCGCCAAGGCCCCGCACATCCCTACCCCCAAGTCCTGAGGCAACCGACCACGTTCGGACAGAACGGGGCCGCTTTCCGTGCTTCGGCGGAAAGCGGCCCCGTTCGGCTATCGTCCGAGACTGCGGACGGCAATCAGTTCGCCCCCCCGGGCCGCCGAGGCATTGGCCGCCAGCACAGCTTGCAGGCTGTTGAGTGCATCATGGTAGGGGCTCCGTACGTCGCTCGGGTTCCCGGAACGGACAGCTCGGGCAAAAGCCGCTGCCTGCAGCGCAAACGCATTGGAGGGCGGATCCTCCTCCCACACCGTGCGGCCGTTCTCCACGATACGGTGGCTGGACCACTCAATCAGTGAGTCGTCGCACACGATGAGCATCTCGCGCCGGCTCACGCCCGCCTCGGTCAGGCAGCGCGAAGTCGTGAAATTCGCGGCGCATTCGTTCTCGAACTGGTAATTCACCACGTACGCGTGTGGCAGGTTCCACGGACCGCGCTCCGGATCGTCGGGCCGGCGCGGCACGTAGAAGGCAGACGTCTGCACGATGTCCCCGAACACCGACCGGATCAGATCCACACTGTGAATCGTATTCTCGACGAACGAGCCGCCGCACAGCTCCATCCTGCTGGTCCAGAAGCGAATCGGGGCGCCGCTATAGAAGAGCTGGACGTTGACGTGCCGCAGGCGCCGCTCCCGGAGTAGCGCGCCAAGGTGCTCGGCGGCCGGATAGTAACGGCTCATGAATCCCACCTGGCACACAATGCCGCTCTTCCCGATCACCTCGTCGAACTGGTAGGCCTGCTCCATGTCAAGCGTCTGGGGCTTCTCGACGAACAGGGCGATGTGCTTTTCGGCCGCGATGAGTTCCGCGTCGGTGTGGAGCGTGGGGGGCAGGAGGATGTACAGAGCATCCAGGTCTTCTTGCTCCAGCATCACACGGTGATCCGTGTAGCAAGCCGGATGGTTCCATTTCGCCGCCACTTCGCGGACCAGATCCTCGTTCGTGTCACAGAAAGCCTGGAGGCGGACGTCACCGGATTCGATCAGCGGCCGAATGCCGGGCAAATGCGCGTGTTGGGCAATGTGACCCAGGCCGATGAACCCGTACTTCAGGGGGGGCATAATGTGTTCTCCTCGCATTGGCCGGTTGAGCAGACGCTGCGGACTGCCGAACCACCGCCGCATGATGGGGCAAGCGGAATCTTGCTACAGGGGAAGTGACAACTGAGTTGCGACACGCGATGCTTCTCCTTCGCGCTTCTCCTCGGCGGCCAACTCCAACTCCGCCCGGATGAGGCGCGGCGCCACACCATACTCGATGTAGGTGGGATCGCGCTCGATCAGAAAAAAGCGACGACCAAGCCGAAAAGCGGCCTCACCGGTAGTGCCGGTACCGGCAAACGGGTCCAGGACGACGTCGCCGGGGCGGGTGCAGGCACTCAGCACCCGTTCCAGCAGCGGAAGCGGCTTTTCCGTATTGTGCAGTTTCTTGCCGTCGCCGCCCTTCTTCCGCGCGTCCCCGGAGCAGATCGGAAACCGCCAGACGCTGCGCATCTGCTTTCCCCCGTTCACTGCTTTCAATTCGTGGTAGTTGAACGTATAGCCACGCGCGCATTCTTTGCTCCGGGCCACCCAAAGCAGTTCTTCATGCGCGTTGCAAAACCGCACCCCACGAAACTGCGGCGTCGGGTTGTTCTTTTCCCAGATCACGCTGTTGAGCAGCCAGAAGCCTAGATCCTGAAGCGTCGCACCCACCCGGTGGATGTTGTGATAGGTGCCGATGACCCAGAGCGTCCCGGTGTCCTTCAGGACCCGCCGGCACTGCGTCAGCCAGTCGCGCAAGAACGTGTCGTACTCGGTGAAATCGCGAAACTGATCCCAGTCATCGTCCACGGCGTCCACCAGCGATCGGTCCGGACGTCGCAGCTCTTTTTGCAGTTGGAGAAAATAGGGAGGGTCCGCAAAAATCAAGTCTACACAACCGTCGGGAAGGGCGCGCAGCACCTCCCGGCAGTCTCCCTCGACTACGTGCGAACAGGTCAGATCGAACGTCTGACCGGGCAAGAACGGGAGTGGGGTCGGGACGGTCAGGCAGGATGGGAGGGGTAAAGCAGGCATCAGGCAGGATCAAGAGCGCGGTATGCGAGAATACAGTTTGTGACGACAGCACAAGTCTCCTCGGTAACCGGGGAAAGAAGGGTTGGAATGGAGACAACTTCACTTCAGTTTCTACGTCGCCTGGTGGAAGCAGGTGGACCGGCAGGCTATGAGCAGCCGGTGCAGGCCATCTACGCAGACCAGGCGCGTCTCTATGGCGGCGAGGTCCAGATCGACGTCCTCGGCAACGCCATCGCAACCCTTCAGCCCTCCGGGCGACCGCGGATCATGCTGGCCGGACACGCCGACGAGATCGGATTCCTCGTTCGATACATTGACGACGATGGATATGTCTACTTTGCTCCTGTTGGCGGCTGGGATGCCGAAATCCCGATCGGCCAGCGGGTAACGGTCCATACGTCACGAGGTCCGGTGCCGGGAGTCATCGGCAAGCGCGCGATTCACCTGATGGACGCGAAGGACCGGGAAAAGAAGAGCGAACTGCACACGCTGTGGATTGACCTTGGCGTCACCTGCCGGGAAGAGGCGCTGGCGACGGTAGAGATCGGCGATCCGGTGACGATGGATCACCCATTGACGCTGCTCTTGGGAGACCGGGCGACCGCCAAGAGTTTCGACAATCGGATGGCGGTCTGGATCTGCGCCGAAGTGCTGCGGTTGCTCCGGGGCCAGACCTTCCCCGCCGCGGTTCATAGCGTTTCAACCGTCCAGGAAGAAATCGGCCTGCGCGGCGCCCGCACAGCCTCGTTCGGAATCAACCCGGAGGTCGGGATCGCCCTGGACGTGTGCCATGCTACGGACTATCCGGACGCAGACAAGCGCAAGGTCGGCGCGATCCGGGTGGGGCAGGGGCCGGTGGTCGCCCGCGGGGCGAATATCAACCCGCGAGTCTTCGCCCTACTGGTGCGAACGGCTCGGGAAGAGGAAATCCCGATCCAGATCGAGGCGGCGCCGGCGGGAACGGGAACTGACGCGAACGCCATGCAGTTGAACCAGGCGGGCATGGCGACGGGCCTCGTTTCCGTGGCACTCCGGTACATGCACACTCCGTGCGAGTTGCTCTCTCTCACCGACCTGGAGAACGCAGCCCGGTTGTGTGCCGGCTTCATCCGGCGGGTGACTCCGGACACGACCTGGATTCCCTGACGACTGCGCGGCACGGGAGTGCCGCCGCCGGAGCGCACCGGCTTCGCCCGACGTTCCCGCATCGTCCAGAGAAAAAACTTCTCCAAGCAGGTGAAACCTTCGGCACTCAGGGTGCGTCGAAGATTTCGACACGGCATTAGCGTCCTCCCAGGGAGGAATGCCTGAACCGGTAGGCGAACTCTTCCACGGAGCGTGAGGCGGGTCCCGCACGAGCGGATGACCTCCCTTGGTGCCGAAACCTGAGGCCCCGGTGACCGGAAAGGGTCAGTTCATGAATCGCGCGAGACTTCTGGCGGCGACGGCCGCGGTGATCGGAATGGCCACCGTCGGGTCGGTTGCCCAGGTACAGGCCCAAGCGGGCAAGGTCCGGCCGGAGCGAAAGCTGGCCGGTATTGCCCTGGGGCGCAAGCTGTATGACGTGTTGAACAAGTTCGGGCAGCCGACCGAGATTCAGACGATCGCGCTGGCGTCCCCCGGTGATCAGTTGCCCGGGTTTGGCGGCGGCGGGCTGGGGCTGGAAGGCGCCGGCATGGGCGGCTTCCCCGGCGGTCCTGGGATGGGCGGGGCCGCCGGTGGACCTGGCATGGCCGGTTTCGGCGGAGCCGGTTCGGGGGGCTTCGGCGGTTTGCCGCCGGTCGGCGGCGGCGCCGGGAAGATGTCGGCGATGGGCGGCCCATCCGCTGGCGGGTTCGGAGCAATGGCAGGCGGGCCTGGGATGATGGGGTCCGGCGGCGGCTTCGGCGGGGCGATGGCGGGTGGACCCGGAATGATGGGCGGTTCCGGGGGTGGATTTGGAGCCGGCGGCCCCGGGATGATGGGCGGAGCGGGAGGAGTGATGAATCCCGACCTACCTGGCTCAATGGGATTGGCCGGCGGTCCGGGCGGCGGGGGGTTCCCCGGAGGAGAGGGGAGTCTGTACGGAGGAGGGGGATCATCCCAGCCCGAGTTCAGCCGCGCATTCCTCTGGATCTACAAGCGGCCGAATAACGTGCGGCTTGAGTTCCTGATTGATGAGGACGGGCGAGTGGCCCAGATATCCGTCGCAGCGCCGGCCGGCAAGACGTGGGCTGGTTCTGCTACTGCGAGGGGTGTTCAACTGGGTTCCTCGTACACCACCGTGATCCGGTCGTACGGGACTCCGGAACGGACACGACTTCTGCCGGGAATGCGTTTCCAGGAAATCTGGTACACCAAGGATTACCATGCGGTGTTCACCTATGATTCCCTGAAAAAGCTCCAGGTTGTCCGAATCACTATCGCGCTCGCGGACTGAGAGACGTTTCAAAAACCCGTCCCTCGTCCCCGAGCCGGGGATGAGGGACGGGTTTTTTTTTCGGTTCCGACGGCAGGTGTGTCACCGAACGCGGTTCCGGCCAGGGGGCACGGGGAGGGGCGCATATGGCGGCGGATGGGCTGGTGCAGGAGATCAAACTGCGGACGGACCTTGTGGAGTTGATCTCTGCTTATGTGCCGTTGAAGCGGAGCGGGCGTACCCATTCGGGTCTGTGCCCGTTCCACTCAGAAAAGACGCCCAGCTTTGTCGTGGACGGAGAGCGAGGGTTTTTCAAGTGCTACGGCTGCGGAAAGGGAGGCGATTGCTTCACGTTTCTGCAGGAGAAGGAGGGACTCGCTTTCCCGGAGGCGGCGGAGCGACTGGCCCGCAGGTGCGGGCTGGAGTGGGTTCAGACCGGAGTTTCGCCGGAGCAACGCTCGCAGCGTGAACGGTTGCACGATGTGGTCGCACTGGCCGCGCGGTTCTTTCAACAGCGATTGGACCAGACGCCCGGAGTTGCGGAGTATCTCGCGCGGCGGGGCGTGCTGCCGGAGACCATGCGGGAGTTCGGTCTGGGGTACGCTCCGGACGACTACGAGGGTTTGCTGCGCTGGCTGCGCGGGCAAAGCGTGACGCTGGAGGAAGGTGAGGCGGCGGATCTCGTAGTGAGAACTGAGCGCGGAGTTCGGGACCGGTTCGTGGATCGGCTGATTTTTCCGATCTTCGATCTGGAAAGACGACCGGTGGCTTTCGGAGGAAGGACTTTACGGGCCGAGGGCCAACCAAAGTATCTGAACTCGCGCGAAACGGCAATCTTCAGCAAGGGGAGAACGCTCTACGGCCTGCACACGGCGAAGGCAGCGATTCCCCAGGCTGGGTTTACCGTGGTCGTCGAAGGCTATATGGACCTGATTGCGCTGCATCAGGCGGGAGTCGAGAATGCAGTTGCCACCCTTGGTACGGCGCTGACGGATACCCATGTGAGTATGCTCCGGCGCTATGCTCAGGAACTGGTGATTTGCTACGACGGAGACAGTGCGGGAATGCGGTCGGCGGAGCAGAATTCCGCGCGTTTCGAGGAGGCGGGCTGCCGGGTTCGGGTAGCGCGCCTGCCGGCGGGCGCAGACCCGGATACCTACCTGCAGGAGCATGGCGTGGAGGGATTTCGCTCCCTCTTGAACCACGCCGAGCCGCTGCTGGACTATCAACTGAACATGCTGCGCCGGAAATACGATCTGGCGGACGAACGCGCCCGTTACCCGTACGTGCGGGAGGCGGTCGCCATCATCCGCAGCCGGGGCAGCATGGTCACACGCCAGGAGTATGCGAGCCGGTTGACCCGTTCACTGGAACGGTTGGCCGAGGAGTGGTACCCGGGCGATCCGCATCGAGCCCTTGAGGCTCAGACCGCACTCCGGCAGGAGGTAAGTCGCGGGCTGCGTGACGGGAATGCGAGGCAGGGGAACGGGCCGCCGCCGCTGGTGACACACTCGGTGGGAGTGACCACCCGCGTGGGCGACTTTGGTCCCCCGCCGCGCCGTCCGGTGGGGCGAGACGGCGGGCGACGCGGCGAGCGCGCCGGTCGTCCAGGGGGTTGGGGGACGCGGGTGCCGGTGTCCCCGGCGGCGGCTGCCGCCGGGGGGTCCACCGCAACTGCGGAACGGTATGTGGTGCGGGCAGCATTCGCGGAGCCATACTGGGCTGCGTGGATTGTCGAAGAATTGGCGCTGGAGCACTTCAGCGAGCCGGAACTCCGGCCGCTGGTCGAGTTGCTGCTGGCGGACGATGGCCGGGACGCCGGAGCGCGGGCAGAAGAAATTCGCCAGGACCCCGCAAATGCGGCGCTCCTCAGTCGTTTATTAATGGTGGAGGAGCCCCTTTCCGAGGAGGGGCTCGCGAGCTGTGTGGCAGCGCTGCATCGGAACCGGCAGCAGCGCCGCCTCCAGGAACTGCAGCAGCAGCAATTGGCGGGGCAACTGCATTCGGGAGATCCCGAGGCAGCGGAACTGCGGGAACTGTTGGCGGGGATGGGCGGCTCGCAGCGCAGAGAAGATTGACCGGCAGGCATAGGCTTCTCACAGGGAGTGAAACGGGAGAGAAAGGATGCGGGCAGGCAGTCCGCCGGACGCAACGGCGCGTCACGACAGGACACGATACCGGCGCCAGGCGCGCGCCGGGGCGGATGGATGCCGACCCGCAGGAAGACGAGGCACTGACGTGGTAGCAGAGCTGATCAAGACGAATTCGGAAGTGGCGAAGCTCCTGGAGCGGGGCCGACGCCAGGGCGTGTTGACCTACGACGAGATCAACGACACCCTCCGGAGCGAGGTGGACGCGGACCAGATTGAGGACATCTTCAACCTCGCGGAGAGCGAAGGCATCCGTGTGGTGGAAGCCGCCCCCTCGTCACGTCTGGACACAGAGACCCGGCCGGCCGATGCGCAAGAGATGCTCCTGAAGGAGATCGAGATCCGTGAGGAAGACGCGAGCAGCGTCGAAGGGATCCCGATTGACGATTCGGTCCGGCTGTGGCTGCGAGAAATCGGGCGCACGCCGTTGCTCACCTCTGCGGAAGAAATCCGTCTGGCCAAGAAGATCGAAGACCGCGAGCGAGACCCGGAGGGGAGCGATGAAGCAAAGCGCATCCTCACGCAAGCGAACCTCAGGCTGGTAGTCAGCATTGCCAAGAAGTACAGCGGCCGGGGAATGGCGTTCCAGGATCTGATTC
>SXGS01643669.1_pt1 | contig 14644 bp, 14 predicted proteins | sample 3174681 | NCBI WGS metagenome assembly SXGS01 (sample SAMN11356861, study PRJNA531348) | freshwater metagenome | isolation source: freshwater sample F1-80 | place: China: Fuxian Lake, Yuxi | collected 2017-12-25
CCGAGCTCGAGGATCTCCTGCCCATCCGCGATGCCCGCGCGTTCGCACGTCGCTTCGAGCGCGTGGGTCTCGGCTTCGTCCAATGACTGGCAGCCTTCCGGCCAATAGCAACAACTGTACTTGCGATGAGCGCCCAGCACCAGGCCGAAGAAGTCCGGTGGTAATTCGTAATGTTGTTCGTTGGCGCGAGCGGGAACGGGGGCGACTTCACTCTGGCTCATTCGCGCGGCGAACTCGTTGGCGGCCGGGCCGCGGGAGGATTCGGCCAGGCGTTGCGCGCACAGACGGCGGATGCCCCATCGTACGACCGGATCCGGCATCCATCCCCGCTCCATCGCTCCGATACCGGCGGACAGCAACGTTCCCGTCATCGGGCAACCTCCTTGGGCGGCCACGGAAAGAGGACGCTCGTGGTCCGCTGATATTCGCGATAGGCGTCGCCGCGGCTGGCGATCGCGTTGGCCTCGGTGGGCGGAATTCCGGTGATCTTGGTGAGGAACAGCAGCATCAGCGCGGGTCCGGCGAGAGTGAGCCATCCGTGCGGCGCGTTCCAGCCGATGGCGCAGTAGGCCCACCAGTGGATCCACTCGAAGAAGTAGTTGGGATGGCGCGAAGAGCGCCACAGTCCGTCGCGGCACACCTTGCCGCGATTGGCGGGCCGCGAACGGAACAGCGCGAGTTGGCGGTCGGCGGCTGTCTCGCCGCGCACGGCCACCACCCAGATCGCCACGCCCAGCAGGTCCAGCCAGCCCAACGGCCTCTCGGCGTTGCCCGCCGCGACAAGGATTGGTGCGGCGAAGAGCACGCTCCAGAAAGCCTGCATCTGAAAGAAGGCGAACATGCGGGGCTGCGCGGAGGCGCCCCAGTCTTTCTTCAGTTTCTCGTAGCGGCCGTCTTCCGCCGAGCCGAGCACCCGCGCGAACAGGTATCGCGACAGGCGGAACGACCAACCGCCGGCGAGCATCGCGATGAGCAGCCGCCGCATCGAATAACCGGAGCCCGCGGCCGCGAATGCAACGGCCAGCACGCCGACGCCGGCGGCCCACAGAATGTCGACGATGCCGGCCTTGCCTCCGCGGCGCTGTAGTTCCCAGAGCACTGCCATCGCGATGGCCATGGTTGCCCATCCGGCGGCGAGGATCGCCCAGTCGTTCATACGGATCTCCTTCCCGCGAGCCAAAGCAACGCGGGCGTCGCGATCGCCCATTCCAAGGCCACCAACGCCGCCCCGTAGGTTTCCGAAGGCATGGTGAGCGCGCCGAGCCGGCTGCCGGCCAGATACGACAACGGTCCCGCGATGGCGCCGAGCATCGCCGCCGCCGCCCACCGGCCCCGCAGCCAGGAAAGCGAGTAGTTCAGGATGGACGCGAAATTGGCCCACAGCGCGGGCATCCACAAGGGGACAGGCCACCCGATCGATGCGTGCGCCGGGTAGGTCACCGCTCCCGCCGTCAGTAGCGCCCATTCGGCGGCGCAGCCTCCCAGGGCGGCGGCCCCCATCAAGCGGACCTCGCCGGCGCGGTCGCGCGCGAAGATGAGGTGGAGCGCCGCGACAGCCGCGAACACAGCCAGTCCCCAATGTGGAGTTCCGCCGGCGGCCGCTGAAACGCAGGCGAACCAGACAAGCTGGAATCCGGCGAAGTTCGACGCTTTTCGCACGGCGGTCACGCGATCGCGCCGGTGAGATTCGCCCGCCGCGCCCGGGGCTTGGCGAGCAGCATCTGCACGACGCGGCAGTTGCGTTCGAGAAAGCCCGCTTCGCAGTAACTCAGGTAATAATCCCAAAGGCGGACGAACGGCTCGGGGTATCCCAGCCGGCGGACATCCTCGATTCGCTCCCAGAAACGCCGCCGCCACGTTCGCAGCGTCGCGGCGTAGTGGGTGGAGAGATCCTCCAGATGCTCCACCGCGAGATCGGAGCGGCGGCGCACGCAGTTCATCATCTCGCTGACGGCGGGTAGGTGGCTGCCCGGGAAAACGTAGCGCTGGATGAACTCCACGCGGCGGCAGTAGGCGTCGTACCGGTGGTCGGTCAGCACGATCCCTTGCAGCGCCATCAAGCCATGCGGCTCCAGCAGGCTGGAACAACGTTCGAAGTACGAGGGTAGGAATTCGCGCCCCACCGCTTCGATCATCTCCACCGACACCAGCTTGTCGTAGCGGCCGCGCAGGCCGCGGTAGTCCTCGAGCAGCAGTTCGACGCGCCCGGCCAAGCCCGCCACGCGAATTCGCTCGCCGGCGATCCCGTGCTGTTCCCGGGAGATCGTGGTGGTGGTGACCTGGCACCCGTAGGTCCGCGCCGCGTGGATGGCGAAGGCGCCCCATCCGGTTCCGATCTCGAGCAGACGGTCGCCGGGTTGCAGGTCCAGCTTCCGGCAGAGCCGGTCGATCTTGGCGATGGAGGCGTCGCGCAGAGAGGCTTCCGGAGTTTCGAAAATCCCGCACGAGTAAGTCATGGTGTCGTCGAGAAAGAGGCGAAAGAAATCGTTGCCCAGATCGTAATGGGCGTGGATATTCTCGCGGCTGCCGTCCACCGTGTTGCGGCGGATCCAGTGGAATCCGCGGGCGAGTTGCGCTCCCAGGCGCGCCCATCCGGTTTCCATCCCGTCCATCACGTCCGCGTTGAGCAGCGCCACGCGGCAAAGCGCGGTGAGGTCGGGCGACGTCCACTGGCCGGCCATGTACGATTCCGACGCGCCCAGGCTGCCGCCCAGCACGGCCTGGCGGAAGAAGGCCGGATCGGTGACGCTCAACGTGGCATGGATTCCGCCCTCGCCGCCGAACACGCGAGTCGAGCCGGGTTCGATCACCGAGATGCGCCCCTCCCGGAGCAGTTCGAGCCGCGCGAAGAGCAGTTGACGCGCCCAGCCGTCGATGCGTGACAGCGATCCCTCCGCCGGCCGGACTCCGGCCGCCATGTCTTTGATCAGCACTTGGTCTCCCCCTTGGGGTGCGCGAAAAAGGGCGCACCTTTCCACCACAGCCGCAACGCCTGCCAGTAGATGGCGGCGGCTACTTTCATCGTCATGAGCGGGAATCGCGCCAGGGCGCCCGCCAACGCCGCCGCGCCGATTTCCCGCCGGCGCAGCGTCATGGTCGCGTCGAACACGCGGCGGTTTCCGTCGAGGTTCTCCATGTGGACCGACAGGTTCCCGCCCGGCTCGCCGAACCGCCAGTCGTAGTCGTGATGCATCGGAAAGAACGGCGACACATGAAACGTCTTGCCGAACCGGAACCTGAGGACCGGCGCCGGCTCCACGCTCGCCGAGGCCGGCAGCACATAACAATGACGTTCCTTCCAGGGCGTATTGGTGATCTCCGCAACAATGGTCTCGAGCGTCACGCCGTCCGTCGAAAAGCAGTAATAGAAGGTCACCGGGTTGAAGACGTAGCCGAAATAGCGCGGGTTCGTCAGGATGCGGATAGGCCCGGCCGGCCTGGACCCGGTCTCGCGGGCCACCCGGTGGCGAACATCTTCCTCGGACAGGTAGTCCGAACGCCGGAACCAGGCGATGGCCGGACGGTCCGCCGACCACAGCCAGCGGCCCTCGAACACGCGGTCGAGTTCGGCGAAGTCCAGGTAGAGCATCACCACGCGATAGGTGAACTCGTTCGACACCGGCTGGAACCGGCGGTGCCGCACGACCCCTTCGTACAGGCAGCTATTCGAGCCGAGCCCCGAATTGGCCACAGACGGCCAGCGCGCTTCGGACACCGTCCTCATGGAAGCCGAACCCCCAATAGGCGCCGCAGTAGGAGATCCGGTCGTTGCCGATGAGTTCCGCATGTCGTCGTTGCGCGTTGGCTCGTCCGGGCCGAAAGATCGGGTGATGGTAAGTAATACGACGGAGAACCGACTTTGGATTGATGCCAGGCTCGTTCAACGAGACGCAGAAAATATGGCGCGAACGAATTCCTTGCAGGATGTTCATATTGTAGGTGACCGCGGCGCGGACCTCGGCGGCTTCCACGAGCCGGTAGTTCCAACTCGCCCAGGCGCGGCGGTTCTTGGGAAGTACGGAGGCATCGGTGTGCAGCACCGTGTCGTTCCGCTCATAGGGGAAGTGGCCGAGGATCTCGCGTTCCGCGGGCGATGGGTTGCCGACAATGGCGAGCGCCTGATCGGCGTGACAGGCGAGGATCAGATGATCGAAGCGCTCCGGACCCGCGTCGCTGACGACAGTCACTCCGCCCGCGTCGCGATGGGCGCGCCGGACGGCGCAGCGGAGGCGGATGCGATCCTGGAAGCCGGCGGTCAACGGCTGCACGTACCGGCTCGAGCCGCCCTGCACGACTCGCCAGTCGGGCCGCCCGAACACCTGCATCATGCCGTGGTTGGCGAGAAACTCGATGACGAAGCGAATCGGAAAGCGTCGAAAGCGGGCGAGCGGGCTCGACCAGAGGGCCGAACCCAGCGGCAGGAGGAAGTCGTCCGCGAACTGCCGGCTGTAGCCGTTGGACGCCACGTACTCCTCCACCGTGGTTTCGTCGCCGATGCCGGCGAGTGTCGACAGCCCTTCGCGCTGAAACCGCAGGATGTCCCAGAGCATCCTCAGATGGGCCGGGCGGATCAGATTGCGCCGCTGCGCGAACAGACCGTCGAGCGAGGCGCCAGCGTACTCGAGGCCGGTGGCGCCGGACTGGACGCTGAAACCCATCCGGGTTGGCTGCGAAGCCACGTTCAACCTGGCCAGCAGTTTGACGAAATTCGGGTAGTAGTGCTCGTTGAAGACGATGAAGCCAGTGTCGACGGCGTGGCGCTCGCCGTCGATTTCGATGTCGTGGGTCTCGGTGTGGCCGCCGATCCGGCCGCCGGCCTCGAACACGGCGATGTCGTGTTCGCGGTGGAGCAAGTATCCGCAGACATTGCCGGCGATGCCGGTCCCCACGATGGCGATTCGCACGGAAGCCGATTCTACCTGCCGCGCGGATAGCCCTGCCAAACGTACTCGAGCGCCTCCGGCAGGGTTTGCTGCTTCACCGTGCGATCGGTGTGCCCGGCATTGCGGGCAAAGACGAACTGATAGTGGTAGCCCTTGGCGGCGAGCACCCTCGCCATCCGCTCGTTGGCGAGCACCCAATCGTGGTAGGCGTCGCGCGTGCTCAGATTGTCGCGGTCGCTGATCTCGAGCCAGATCCGGATCGGCTTGCGCGGACTGTTGGGAATCAGCGTTTCGTGGAAATCCCAGGCTCCGTGTGGCGTTTTCGGGTCGTACGGCCACTGCTGGTGAACATACGTTCCCGAATAGGTAAGCACGCGGCGATACCATTCCGGGTGGTACCAGGCCATGATCAGCGCGCACGATCCACCCGAGCTGCCGCCCATGGTGGCGCGCCCGTCGGGGTCCTTCGTGAGCTTGACGTCATACTGCTTTTCCACCAGCGGCAGGACTTCCTTCTCCACGAACTCGGCGTACAGGCCGGACATGGTGTCGTACTCCAGACCTCGCTGGCTGCCCTGTGCGTCGCCGCCGCCGTTGCCGATCGAAATCGCGATCATCGTGGGAACCCGCTTCTGGGCGATCAGGTTGTCCAGCGCGACGAACAGCGCCCGGTCCGGCCCGTCCGCGCCGACGATGAACGGCGCCGCCGTGCCGCGCATGTACTGTTTCGGCACGTACACGGCGACCTTTCGCGTGTAGGGCTTGGGGCTGCTGGATACGATCAGCCTGCCCGGATTGTCCGGGTCGGGGCGGCCGAAAGTTCCGGGTTCGCGCGCGATGCCAGGGTAGATCTTGCTGTCCTTCGAATCCATGGTGAACTCGAAGACATCGCCCTTGGGCACGCCCTCCTGGACCGTCATCTCGGGCGCCGGATTGTGAGTGGGTCCGATGATGAAGTTGCCGTCGGCCGTTGGAGCGGGCACGGCGCCGTCCGGAAGCTCCTTGGCCTCGACGTAGCCGGGAGTGTGGGGATCCCGCGTTGGAGCGGGCGGGCGAGGCGGCCGTTTCGTGGCGGGCGGATTCTGTGCCGCGGCGATCAGACTGGCGCCGAGCGCGAACAAGAGCAGGCGGGGCATACGAAATGGTACCTCGAGCGCGCCGCGAGCTTATCGCAACGCGGTTTTCGATAGGCGAAGCCCCACCGAGCCCCCCAGCGTGATCAGGTCGTAGCGGGCCTCCACGCCGAGCAGCAGATGCGCACGCCACGCCGGAAGCTCACGCTCGGCGATCAGCCAGTGCAGCATGTCGCGCGTGGCGAGCTCGAGCGACTGGTTCAACGTGGCGTCCGGCTTGGAGCCGATCGCGATCAGGTACTCGGCGGTTTCGGCGCGGGGCTGCTTCAGCCCGGCGGACTTCACCAGATCCACCGAAATCTCGACATCGAGCGACGTTTCGACGCCCGATCCCACCGGCTCGCCGTCGCCCTGCGCCGCGTGGCCGTCGCCGAAGAAGAGCAGCGCGCCGGGATGGAAGACGGGCAGCATGACCGTGGTTCCCTGGCGAATCCAGTTGTAGTCGAGATTGCCGCCCCAATAGCCCGCCGGGCCGGATCGCGGCGAGTAGCCGCCCTCCGGCGCCACGCCGATACAGCCGAGCATCGGACGCGCCGCTGTCCGCAGCTCAGACCCATCCGGGCCGCGGTGGACAACGGTCCCCGTTGCCGGATCGAGCGTCCATGGGAGCAGGTAGTCGTAGCCCCTGATAGCGGCGTCCGCGACTGGTTTGGGCGGCTGCAGCGCGGCCGGAAGATCCTTGACTCCGACCGTGTGGCCGGTATAGCCCGTCTTGCGGTTGAGCGCGATTCGTTCCAGGCGCACCACCAGGGTGTCGCCCGGCGCCGCTCCTTCGACGAAGAAGGGACCGGTCAACGGGTTGCCGTGTGTCTTGGTGCGCCGGATGCCCTCGAAGTCGAATCCGGCCGAGTCCACGGTCTTGGTGAGGATTCGGTCGCCCGGTTTGACACGGAGCAGCACCGGGTGGGCGGCGGAGAAGGTGTGATGATAGGTGTCGTCGATGACGCGATGGGTCTCCGCGGCGAGGCAGGCGGCGGACAGAATCAGGCAGAACCGCATTTCCGCAATCATATCGCCCGGAAGTGATACGCCGCGGCGCCAGGCTGTCACATATGCACAGGAGGATCCATGCGTTTCCGGATTGCCGCGCTGCTGGCCATGCCCGCCGCGGCGCAACTGTTCGATAGCAACAACCCCGAGGTGCACGCGGCGATCGAGGATCACTTCAAGTACGGATCGATCGGAGCCGAGGACCGCGCGGGCGTGCCTTTGTGGATCTGGAAGGTGCTGCCCGACGTGTTTCCGCAGCATCTGCCGTCGCGGCCAGGCAACGGGTATGAGAAATTCGGGTTGATCGTCGAACCCGGGAAGTCGCGGCCGATTGGAACCAGCATGCGGGAGCGGCGGATTCCGTTCGTCGGACTGAACTGCGCGGTATGCCATACCGGCACGATTCGCGATTCGCCGGACGGGCCCCGGCGCATCGTCATGGGCATGCCCGCGCACCAGTTCGATCTGCAGACGTACCAGCGGTTTCTGTTCGCCTGCATTCGCGATCCCGGCTTCACGCCGGACCGGCTGCTGCCGGCGATCGAGAAGGCGAACCCGAACTTCTCGCTGATCGACAAGGTGGCCTACCGGTTCGCGGTGATCCCCCAGACCCGCGATCAGGGAATCGAACTGGCGAGGACCTTCTCCTGGACCTTCGCGCGGCCGCCGACCGGGCCGGGCCGCGTCGACACGTTCAACCCGTACAAGGTGCTGTTCGGTTTCGACATCGAGAAAGACTCGTCGATCGGCACGGCGGACCTGCCTCCGCTGTTCGACCAGAAGAGCCGCGAGGGGCTGTGGCTGCACTGGGACGGGAACAACGACTCGGTCTCCGAGCGGACCAAGAGCGCGGCGATCGGCGCGGGAGCCTCGGAGAGATCGTTGGACATACCCGCCATGAAGCGTGTTGAGGACTGGATCTGGACGCTGCCGCCTCCGGCGTTTCCGGCGGCGAAAATCGACTCCGCGAGGGCGGCCGCGGGCAAGCCGCTCTACGACCGGTTGTGCGCGGATTGCCACGCATCCGGCGGTAAACGCACCGGACAAACGGAGCCACTCGAAAACATCGGCACCGATCCGGAGCGTGTGAACTCGTTCACGGCGGCGCTGACGGAGAAGATGAACACGCTCGGGAGCGGGCGTCCGTGGAAGTTCACGCATTTCCGCAAGACGAACGGCTACGCGAACATGCCTCTGAGCGGGGTATGGCTGCGGGCTCCGTATCTGCACAACGGCTCGGTGCCGACGCTCCGGGATCTTCTGGAAAAGCCGGAGAACCGGCCGCGCAAGTTCCATCGCGGCCACGATGTGTACGACTACGCCGCGGTTGGGTTCGTTTCGTCGGGGGCCGATGCGGAGCGCGAGGGGTTTCTGGTGGACACCGGGAGGCGCGGCAACGGCAACCAGGGCCACGTCTACGGCACGGATCTGAAGGCGGCCGAGAAGGCGGCGCTGCTCGAGTACTTGAAGACGCTTTAGGGAGGCCAGGAAAAGGCGAAGGCCGCGCCCCCTTTCGGAAGCGCGGCCTCGCGGCAGGCTGAGTTGGGCCTAGCCTTGGTTGGCGGCGTTCGACATCGACACGCTGATCTTCGAGAAGACCTTGCTGATGTTGGTGGCCACGCCCGGCATGATGGCGCCGGCGGCGACGGCGACGAAGCCCGCCATCAACGCGTATTCGATGAGGTCCTGACCACGGGTGTCCTTCCAGATCCGCAGCTTCCAAACCAGGTTCGTAACTTTCTTCATGACTCTCTTTTCTCCTCTTTCCCTGCAACAGGGGTGTATTAGGTATCTGTACAAAAGGTAACATCGGGTTCTGGAAGGGGAAATTCGGCAAAACCCCTACTCACGGCCAGTTTCGCCTTAGCCCGCCGCGCCGCGAGCGTCATGGCCCCTTCCCGCTGGAGTACCCGCCCGGGCGGACGCCACGCGTCCGTCGAGAGTCATATCGTCGCTCCGCGGCGCCGCCTTTAGCGGTTCGCCGGCCTTGCTGGAAGCGCTATACCTTTGTCAAACAAGGAGTTGCGGCCGGACGTGCTCCATCAGCTCCCGTAGCGACCGGCGCGCCCCATCGTCGAACGCGACCGCCTTGCCGCCGCCTCCTCCTCCCGGACCCTTCCGGATCGTATAGGAGGGGAACACGCCCCGCAGTTGGAGGATGTACTTGATCGCCTCGAGACCGTAGGTCTCCACTTCGATGATGAGCAGGCAGGCCCGCGAGAAGTAGTCCACCGCTTCCCGCTTTCTTCCCGCGTGGTACAGATCCCATGCCTGGGAATACAGGTCGCCGAACGCGGCCGCCGGCATCGAACCGGCGAATCCGCGCACCATTTCGTCGTAAAGCGTCCGCCCATGGCCACCGGTGAACGAATGTAATTCGGGCGCTTTTCGCCGAAATTCGCCATAACGGGCGAGAACGGGTCCAGCCTCGTCCTTTATATAGCGCAGCGTGGGGACTTCCATGGTCAGGCGGACCACGAAATCGACGCTCATGTTGCCGATCGCCTGCACGAACATCGGCAGAGGCGACGCCGCTCCGATCGCCTTGTAGTAGGCGGTGATGGCGGCTTCCTCGGTCATGCCTTGCGGCGGCAGGGCAATGATGGCGTCGGCCCCGAGTCTGGTGGCGTGGCGGGCGTACTCGGCCGCCTGGCTGGAATCGGGCGCCTGGCAACCGACGACGATGGCGGGTTTCACTCCCTTTCCCGCCGCCAGAATCGCCTCGACCCCCGCGATCCGCTCCGCCGTGGTGAGGTGGAAATACTCGCTCGCCAACTGCGGCCACACCATGCCGTGGACGCGGCACCGCTCGAGGAAATGGACCTGCTTGGCCAGGACGGCATTGTCCACCCGGTTGTCCGGCGTGTACGGCGTCTGCATGATCGGGAAAATGCCCCGGAGTGGCTTGGCGCCTCCGTTGGCGAAGCCGGGCAGGGCGAGGGCGGACGCTCCCAGGGAGCTGACGAATTGGCGGCGGTTCACGACGATTCCCCTTTCTCGATGACGGCGGTGCATTCGATCTCCAGCAGGAGACCGGGAACCAGCCCGGCTTGCACCAGCGTGGCGGCTGGCGGATTGTCCATGTTCAGGTAGCGCGCCCGGATGCGGCGCAGTTCGGCCAGATCGCCCATGTTGGTGACGTAGTAGTTGATCTTCACCACGTCGTCGAATCCGGCGCCGGCCAAGGCAAGGCAACGTTGCAGGTCCTGGAAGGTGTTTTCGCACTGGGACGCGAAATCTTCCGGGAGCGATCCGTCTTCGGCGTTGCCGCCCCGGCCCGACACGAACACCAGCGTTCCGGGCGGCGACGTCACCACGTGCGTGTAGCCCGGCGGTTTGGCGCCGCCTACGTTGAGGAATTTCTTGGCCATCTCCAGAGGACCATCATATTCCACCGCGCCGCACGACGAGAGCGGAGTTCTTGCTGCCGAACGCAATGCAGTTGATCACCGCGTGTTCCACGGCCATGGATCGGGCTTGCCCGGGGATGTAGTCGAGCGTACAGGCGGGATCCGGCTCGTCGAGATTGATGGTCGGATGCATGGCGCCATCGCGCATTCCGAGCAGGGTCGCCGCGAGCGCCGCCGCGCCGCACGCGCCTTGCGGGTGTCCGATGAGGCTCTTGAGCGAAGATCCGGGCAGCCGCTCCGCTTTTTCCCCGAACGCCAGCCGCACGGCCTTGGTTTCCACGCGGTCGTTCAGTTCGGTGGCCGTGCCATGATAGGCAACGTAGTCGATCGCGTCTACCGGCAGAGCGGCCTCGCGCAGGGCGAGCTGGATCGCGCGGGCCGGCTCTTCGCCCGATTCCTCGAGGCGGACGCGATGATAGGCGTCGCAGGTGGAGCCGTAGCCGAGGATCTCGCCGTGGATGGCCGCGCCGCGAGCGAGCGCCTTGTCGCGATCCTCGAGGACGAAGAACCACGAGCCTTCCGACAAAACGAACCCCGAACGGTCACGGGAGAACGGGCGGGAGGCGCGGGTGGGAGCTTCGTTCCACTGCGACGTCATGATGCGCATCAGTTGAAATCCGCGCACGATGAGCGGTGCGATGGGCGCGTCGACGCCTCCTGCCACCACGGTGTCGAGCGCCCCGGCGCGGATCGTGCGGAAGGCGTGCCCGATCGCGTCGCTCGACGACGTGCATCCGGTGGACACCACGTGGGACAGGCCGCGAAGCCCGAATCGCATGGATACCTCGCTCGCCATGGTGCCGATCGTGGAGGTCGGAACCGCGTAGACCGAGCACTGCTTTATTTGGCCTGTGTAGTAAAGATGGTACTGGTGCTCGGAGAATTCCTGGCTACCGCCGCCGGAGCCCACCACGACGCCGATCTCGCGGAGTTCGTCGCGGCTGAGGGAGCGAGGATCGATGCCCGCGTGATCGAGCGCTTCCTTGGCGGCGGCGCGCGCCAAGGGGACGACGCGGGAAACATGGGGCCGGTCCTTCGGGTCCACCCAGACCTCTTCGTCGAAACCGCGAACCTCGCCGGCGATGCGGACGACAAACGGCGCGGGGTCGAACCGGGTGATCGGGCCGACGCCGCTTTGGCCGGCTCGCGTGGCGCGCCAGAACTCCTCCCGGCCGTTGCCATTCGGGCTCAGCGCGCCGATGCCCGTAATGACTACTCGCCTCGACATCGTGTCAGTATAATGGAAGAGAGCATGGATCAGCAGTATCGTCCGGATTCGCGGCGTCTTTTCATCGGCAAGTTCGCCGGCGGCATAGCGGGAACCCTCGCGTCGCCCGCGGCGGCGCTCAGCGCCAACGGGAAGATCCGAGTGGGCATCATCGGCCCCGGCGCGCGGGGAATGCAACTGGTGCGGGAGGCGATGGCGCAGCCCAACGTCGAGTTCGCCGCCTTCGCCGACATCTACACGCGCCGCCTGGAAGAAGCGCGGCAAGTGGCCCCGGCGGCCAAAACGCACCTCGACTACAGGTATCTGCTCGAGGACAAGTCGATCGACGCGGTCATCGTCGCCACGCCGCAGCATCTGCATTGCGAGCATTTCACGGCCGCGCTCGAGGCGGGCAAGCACGTCTATCAGGAAAAGACGATGGCGTTCACCGTGGAGCACGCCAAGCGGATGCGCGCGGCATACGAAAACTCCAAAGGGTTGGCGGTGCAGATCGGGCATCAGTCCTGCTCGTCGGGCCTGATGACGGACGCGCTCGCATTCCTGCGCGAGGGCAAGATAGGCAAGATTTCGGCGATCGTCGCCCACATGTACCGCAACACGCCGCAGGGCAAGCCGCAGTGGTCGCGCCCGGTGTATCCGGACATGACGCCGGAGAACATCCTGTGGAACCAGTTCCTCGGCGAGGCTCCGAAGAGGGACTTCGATCCCAACCGCTACATCAACTGGCGCTTTTTCTGGGATTATTCGGGCGGCAACGTGTACGAGAACATGTGCCACCAACTCGCGTTCTGGTACAAGGCGCTGGACTTGCGGATTCCCGCCGCGGTCAACATGACCGGCGGCGTCTATCTGTGGAAGGACGGGCGCGAAGTGCCGGACACGATGAGCGTCTCCCTCGAGCATCCGGAGGAGATCCTGTTCTCATGGTCCTCCGGCTTCGGCAACGATCATCTGGGTTCCACCGAGGACGTGCTCGGCACGGAGGGGACCCTCTCGAGAGGCCAGCACATCAAGTACTTGCCGCAGAAGGTGAACCGGCCGAAAGACGCCGAAGTGGCAGGCCGCGCGGTTTCGAACAAGGACGAGCACATGCGGAACTGGTTCGATTCGATCCGCGGCCAAGCGAAGCCGAACTGCCCGTTCGATGTCGGTTTCCGGGTCTCGATCGCGTGCCGGATGGCGGTGGAAAGCTACCTCCAGGGCCGGACCATCCGTTGGGACGCCACCAAGGAAGAAATCGTCTGACCCCGGAGGAGTGGGCGGACCGGATCGCCGGCAACGTCCGCGAATTGGCGCGCGCGGCGACCTCGGTGGAGAACCGGAGGCCCGAGGCGGAAGCGCTGCTGCGGCTGCTATCCGAACGCGCTTCGGGGGCGCTGATCGTGGGACTGACGGGATCGCCCGGCGTGGGGAAGAGCACGCTCGCCGATGGGTTGATCCGGGCGTGGCGGGCCGAGTCGAAGACCGTCGCCGTGATCGCCGTGGATCCGACGAGTCCGCAATCGGGCGGGGCGATCCTCGGCGACCGAATCCGAATGCAGCGGCACTGGGACGATCCGGGCGTCTTCATCCGATCGATGGCGACGCGTGGACACACCGGCGGCGTCGCGCGCGCGACATCGGACTTGGCGCTGCTTTGCGCCGGTTCAGGCCGCGATCTGGTGATCGTGGAGACGGTGGGCGTGGGCCAAAGCGAAGTGGATGTCGCGGGTTTCGCGGACGTGGCCGTGGTGGTGCTGGCGCCGGGAATGGGCGATGACGTCCAAGCCATGAAGGCGGGCTTGATGGAAGTCGCCGACGTGTTCACGATCAACAAGGCGGACCGGGAGGGTGTGGAGCAACTGGAGCGGGAGTTGCACCAGTTGCCGCCGCGCGCCGATGGCTGGACTCCCTCCGTCGTCAAGACGGTGGCGCACCTGGGGCAGGGAATCGCGGAGCTGCGGGAGGCGATCGACAAATGCCGCCAAGCGAACTTCCGCGCGCGGCGCGCGGCGGCTCTCTGGGCGAAGCGGGCGGAACAACATGCCGGATGGTCGATCGACCACTTGGGCGTGGCGGTCCGCTCGATCGACAAGGCGCTGGGGTTTTACCGCGATTCGCTCGGGTTCGACGCCGCTCACCGGGAAACGGTGGCGCACGAGGGCGTGAACGTCGCGATGCTGCCGGCGGCCGGCTCGCGGATCGAACTGATCGAGCCGCTGGACGACGGGTCGGCGGTGGCGAAGTTCATCGCCGGGCGCGGCGAAGGGCTGCACCACGTCGCGCTGCGGACGCCGCGGTTCCGGGAGACGGTGGAGCGGCTGCGGACCTCCGGCGCCCGGCTGATCAACGAGCCCCGGACGGGCGCGGGCGGCCACACCTACGTGTTCGTCCACCCGGAATCCACCGGCGGCGTATTACTGGAATTGATCGAGGAAAAGGAGTAAGTCTTGCAAGCGGAGATCGGAATCATCGGCGGCAGCGGACTGTATTCGATGCCGGGTTTTCACGTCGAAAAGGAAGTGGCGGTGGAGACGCCCTGGGGCGCGCCCTCCGGCGCCTACATGGTGGGCGAGCTGAACGGGCGCCGCGTGGCGTTTCTGGCGCGTCACGGGAGCGGACACCGGATCTCGCCGACGGAGTTGAACTTCCGCGCCAATATCTGGGGTTTCAAAACGCTCGGCGTGGACTGGCTGATGTCGCTCAGCGCTGTGGGATCGCTCAAGGAAGAACACCGGCCGCTCGACTTCGTGATTCCGGACCAGTTCTTCGACCGCACGCGTCATCGCGCGGACACGTTCTTCGGCGACGGGCTGGTGGCGCACATCAGCTTCTCCGATCCGGTGAGTTCGGAACTGGCGGAGATTCTGTACCGCGCCTCGCTCGCAGCGGGGGTCAACGCCAAGAAGGGCGGCACTTACCTTTGCATGGAAGGGCCGGCGTTTTCGACGCGCGCCGAATCGAACGTGTACCGTAGCTGGGGCATGGACGTGATCGGCATGACCAACCTGCAGGAGGCGA
>SXGS01232644.1_pt1 | contig 14640 bp, 15 predicted proteins | sample 3174681 | NCBI WGS metagenome assembly SXGS01 (sample SAMN11356861, study PRJNA531348) | freshwater metagenome | isolation source: freshwater sample F1-80 | place: China: Fuxian Lake, Yuxi | collected 2017-12-25
GACGGGACGCTGGGGAGTGCGCGGACCTTTGCGGTGGGCACCAATCCCTACTCGGTCGCGCTGGGGGATGTGAACGGGGACGGGCGCTTGGACGTGGTGACGGCTAACTACGGTTCCGCCACCGTGTCAGTACTGCTGGGGCAAGGGGACGGGACGCTGGGGAGTGCGCGGACCTTTGGCACGGTAGTCAGCAATCCCTACTCGGTCGCGTTGGGGGATGTGAACGGGGACGGGCGGCTGGACGTGGTGACGGCCAATTACTCCTCCAACACTGTGTCGGTGCTGCTGGGCAACGGCGACGGGACGCTGGGGAGTGCGCGGACCTTTGCGGTGGGCACCAATCCCTACTCGGTCGCGTTGGGGGATGTGAACGGGGACGGGCGCTTGGACGTGGTGACGACCAATCCCAGCTCCGGCAGTGTGTCGGTGTTGTTGCATGAGTGAAAAACCGTCAATCATTCGGTCAGTCTGTCAGTCGTTCAGTCAAGCAGTCTGTCAGTCTGACGGTCCCTCAGTCTTGCTGTCTGGAGGTCTGGGCAATGGTGAGAGAAAGAGGCTACGGCAAGGGCAGCAGACGGACGCGAATATGATTCTCTTCAACGACGACAATGGCTCCAGAACGCGAAATATGATGGTCCGCTACGTAGCGCATGGCTTATGCGGGGTAAGGCCGAGTTTGCTCAGAGGCCAGCCAGGCACCATAAGCAGCAGCCTGTCGCACATCGTCTTCGTTCAATTCAGGGTAGCCGTCGGCAATGTCCTGCACCGTCATACCAGAGGCAATCATGCGTAAAATGACGGCGACGGTAATCCGCGTGCCGCGAATGGTTGGCTGCCCTTGGCAAATGTTGGGATTGACAACGATACGGTTGAAGGTCATGAGCGTCTCCTCGCGTGGACATTTAGCGCCGGTTCTCGCTAATAATCTGACTCAGGGGGGGATCAAGCAGCAATTGGCGCATAAGGCGTTGGTGCTCCTGCTTTTGCTCCTCCGGCAGGGCGTCCCACTCGCCGGCCAGACGACGTTCTTCGGCGGTAGGCTCACGGACCAAGCCTTCGTTTTTGAGCCACGTCAGGAGCTGAGCTTGGTCGACCAGTGGGGTTGGTTCTGGCGAGACGTCAGGCGATGTGACGCCCGCCAACTGGCGGACAGTTGTTTCCAGACGCTCCACACGGCCTTTCAGTTCTCCCAACTCCTGTTCCATGGTAGACATGTCGTTCCCTCCTCAGTACGGGTCAATCCGGGCGACAACTGTGAGTTCAGTTGTTGTTCCCATAGTGTGGGAAGGGGAAAGGCATGTCAAGGAAACTGACCCGCCGTGCGTTCCTTGAACAGCTAGGCGGTGCGACTGCGGTGGCGCTGGGTGCAAGCGGGCTGCCGTCACTATCGAGTGCTCTTGTTGGTGCTGCTGAAACCGGGCAGATACCGGAGACTCCGCCGCATTTCGACTCCCCCACCAATGGCGATGAAGACGCTTACCCGAATAAGATCGCTTCGTACACCAAAGGTCTGCCGCATGACGAACGCGGTGAGGTGGACCTCGTCGCTTACTCCGCTTTTGTGAAGGCGTTAGACAGCCAAACCTACGCGGCGTTCGAGGCGGTTCCTCTGGGCGGACAAACGAAATTTGCCAATCCGCTCGCGGCCTATGCCCTGGAACTTGAAGACTCAGAACCGCTCCAGTATGCGATGCCCGCGCCTCCGGCGTTCAACAGTGCAGAGACGGCGAGCGAGATGGTCGAACTCTACTGGCAAGCGCTGACACGCGATATCCCGTTTGCCGAGTATGGGACGCATGCGCTTACCAATGCTGCAATTGCCGACTTGAGCAAGTGCTCCGACTTTTGCGGTCCCAAGGGTGATGGTGCGGTTACTCTCGGCACCTTGTTCCGAGGCAACACCCCAGGCGACCTTACTGGTCCGTATCTCTCGCAATTCTTGTGGTTGGATGTCGAGCATGGGTCGATGACGCTGACGCAACGCAACCGGGTGTCGGTCGCTGGCGATGATTACCTGCGCACCTATCCTGAGTGGTTGAATATCCAACGCGGCTTGCTGCCAGCGCGAGTCGCGGTGCTGGACCCGACACCACGCTATTTGCGTAACGGGCGAGACTTGGCCGGGTATGTGTATCGCGACTACAGCTATCAAGCCTATCTCAACGCCTGTCTGATTTTATTGGCGATTCGTGCGCCATTGAAAGTGGAGCAGCCCTATCGTCGTTCGCTCACGCAAAGCGGGTTTGTGACCTATGGTCCGCCGCAGGTGCTGGACTGCGTGGCGCGGGTGGCCAATGAGGCATTGAAGGCAAGTTGGCGGCAGAAGTGGCTGGTACATCGCCGCTTGCGTCCGGAAGCCTTCGGCGGGCGGGTGCATAACCATTTGACGAAAGCAGCGCGGCGGTATCCGCTTCATGCCGATTTGTTCACGTCGGCTGCACTCAATGCGGTCTTGCGCACGACAGGCTCATACCTGTTGCCGATAGCGTATCCAGAGGGTTGCCCATCCCATCCGGCGTATCCCGCCGGTCACGCCGCTATTGCTGGTGCATGTGTCACTGTGCTGAAAGCCTTCTTCAATGAAGCATTCATGCTCAATCATCCGGTGATGGCGAGTGCCGATGGCCTCTCGCTTGTACCTCACAAAGGCACGGCGCTGACCGTGGGAGGGGAGCTGAACAAGCTGGCTGCGAATATCGCACTGGGCCGCGATGCCGCCGGGGTGCATTGGCGCTCGGATAGCAGCGCGGGGCTCACGCTGGGAGAGGCCGTGGCCGTGAAGACCTTGCGTGATTTGCGAACGACTTCCCCGGAACAGTTCGCCGGGTTCGCATTCACCAAGTTCGATGGGGCACCGGCCACGGTTTGAGGCGATTGCTTGGTGCGGTTGTGGACTCTGAGCGCACAGACGCTTGTCATTCCGGGCGAGCACTGCGAGACCCGGAAGCCAGGCAAAATCCTAGATTCCCGCCTGCGCGGGAATGACGATGCCTCTGCATTGGGCTTCTATGCACCTTGCAAGATCTGGCTCCACTTCCCGCTCGCAAGCGCACTCACAAAATCCACATCACCTTCGAGAAAATCGTAGGAAGTCAGGTCCGAGAGTTCTGCCCATGCGACAGCTTGGAACTGGGTATTGACGAGTACACCATGAAAATCCGGCACGTGGAAAAAGTGCAGCTCCACGCTGCGTCCGTTGGGATAGGTATGGGTGGCGACTTGGAGTGTCGCGCCGATGGTGGCGTCGATGCCGAGTTCTTCGTGCAACTCTCGCTGTAAGCAAGCGGCGTCATCTTCTCCGTCGTAAGCTTTGCCGCCGGGGAATTCCCATTTGTTGGCGTGCAAGTCTTCTGCCCGCCGCTGACAAAGCAACACTTGTGACCCTTTGGTCAGTACGCCGACGGAGACGCGAATGCCTGTCATACATAGTTCCGCGCTTGCTTGGTCAGTTCAGTTGCGCGGTCATGCGGGTGATGAGATTGCGTACGGCGGCGGCGTCTTCGGCTTGAGGTGCAAGCTGCAAATACTGACGAAAATCGCGGGCGGCGGCTTGCAAATGGCCTTGTCGCTGGTGGATCGCACCACGATCGCGAATCTCGGAAGCGACGGTGGGGTCAATGAGCAAAATGCGGTCGATGGCTTGAATAGCACGCATGAAGTCTTGACGTTGCAAGTAGACGCCTTTGAGATTACGCAGCATGCGCACGAGAATTTCTCGTTTGCTGGCGGGTGTTAGCAGTTGCGGAATCTGCCCGAGAAACGGGTTGCCTTCGCCGTACATTTCCCGCAGTTTCTGCGCGAGCTGCTCGTGCGTGAGAGTGGCACCACCATGAAACGGGTCCAGAACGACCTCGCCCTCGGCTCCGGTGTATTTGACCAAGAAATGTCCTGGGAAACCGACGCCAATTAGCGACAACCCTAACCGACGACCCACTTCCATGTAGATCACGGAAAGCGTGATCGGGATACCTATTTTGCGTTCAAGCACTTCATTCAAAAAGCTGTTGCGCGGATCGTAGTAGTCCGTGACGTTGCCGGTCAGGCGTTCCTCTTGAAAAAGCAGTGTGTTCAGTTGGGCAAGAATAGCAGTGGAATCCGGGTTCTCGGGCAAACGCCCGCGCACTGCCGCCGCCAAAGCGTCCAGCCGCTGGAGATATGCAGCGACTTCGAGTTCTGGTTGGTCTTCTTGGGCGATCAACAAAGCGGCTTCCGCCAAGTCGAAATCCTCCATAGGGTTGTGCACCAACTGAGTAAACCGTTCTCGCGCCGATGTTGCCATATGCGGCCCTATCCCTTGCCGTAGAAATTGTTTTCCCTATACTGCTGACAAAGCTGGAGACACGCAAGGGTGTAGCGCCAGCAGACCGCGAGAGGCAAAACCGGACGTTCTTTCCGCCCATCTTCACTTCAGCTTTGTATGATCGTATCCAGTCGCAGCCCGCTGCATCAGTTGCTCCGCGTGACGGAAAGCGCGGGTCCACTCATCATTCTCCCGCACGATAATCCTGACCCCGACGCCTTGGCGAGTGCTGCGGCACTGCGGTTTATCGTCAACCAAGCCCATGAAGAGAAGGAAGTTATCATTGCCCTAGGCGGCATTGTTGGACGTGCGGAAAACCGCGCTATGCTCCGCTATCTGAACATCAACCTTGTGCCGGTCGGCGAGATCGACTTTGATGCACTGCCGCAAGTCGCGCTGGTCGATACCCAACCAGGACGCAGCAACAATTCTCTTCCCGACGGATTTTTGCCGACTATCGTTATTGACCATCATCCCGCCTACGACTCGTATGCCGAGGTGCCATTTCTGGACCTGCGCGATGGTTATGGCGCTACCTCGACGATTCTCACGGAATATCTGGAAGAGTCGCATGTCGATGTCGAAAGCAAGATCGCCACGGCATTGTTCTATGGGATTAACGCGGAAACTCAGGACCTCGGACGCGAAGCCACGCCCAATGACGTGACCGCGTGTCAGTTCCTTTATCCCTACACCAACAAACGCCGCTTGGCGAAAATTGAGAACGCCCGTGTGCCGCGCGAATATTTCAAGGTCTTTCGCGATGCCCTCGAAGAAGCCGTGTTGTACGACAAAGTGGTGATCTCGGTGCTCAGCGAAGTGCAGTATCCAGACATGGTGGCGGAAGTCGCGGATTTTCTCCTGCGCTTGGACGAGTCGGAATGGGCGATGGCGATTGGCGTCTATCACGATAACATGCATGTGTCGCTGCGTACCACCAATCGCGAGGTGAACGCTGGAGAGATTCTGCAAAAAGTGTTGGGCAGTAAATCTGCCGGCGGACATGACATGATTGCCGGTGGACGCATTAAAGTCTCAGAACGCGGCGTCGCCACGGAAAAGGCCGCCGTGCGCATTAAAGACCGGCTTCTGAAGGCATTAGGCGTCGCGGCTTCCTCAGCTGAGAATTTGGTGCGCTGACTTCATCCTTCACCATTTCCCCCCGCCGCTCTTGCCCTTCTAGTGCCATCCCGCTAGGGAAGGGGAGTTGTCACTTTATAAGCGATAGGGGGACCGCATGGCCTTAGCACGTATTCCACGGTACTCGGCGGCTGGTATGAGCCTCATTGGCTTCGAGAAGCTGCCAGAAGGCGTCTCATACGAGAACGTTCCGCTGCTGGCGGAAGATCGCGGTGAATCCAAAGGGGTGTTGTACAGCAAAGGTGGCGAGAAAACTGTCGTTTGCCTCATGCATCCGCGAGCAGACATGACACGACATTACGCTATCCCCTACTTGTTGGAAGCGGGTTACGCCGCGTTCGGGCAAGAGGGTAGGTGGCCGAGCAATGACATTGCTTGCATTCACGAGATGCTGCTGTCCGACATTGCCGCCGGTATCAAGTTTCTGAAAGAGCAGCGCGGCTTCCAACATGTCGTCTTCATCGGCAACAGCGGTGGCGGGTCACTCTATACGTTCTATCAAGCACAGGCAGAGACGCAGCCTCCTGGCCGCCTCACGACGACACCAGCGGGGGATGCCTACGATCTCAACCGTTTCACGCTGCCGCCAGGGGACGGCATGATTATCATCGCCGCGCATTTAGGAGAAGGAAAATTTTTGCAGAAGGCACTCGATCCGTCCGTAGCCGATGAGAACGATCCGCTCTCCTGCGATCCTTCTCTGGATATGTACAACTCAGCCAATGGTTTCCAGACCCCACCCACATCGAGCAAATACAGTCAAGAATTTGTCGAGCTCTATCGTGCGGCGCAAACAGCCCGCGTCGCGCGTATCGATGCTATCGCCCGCCGTCACATTGAAGAGCAGCGCTATTATCAAGAACTGCTCCGTCAGCCGGAGTTCGACGCACTGTCGGCAGAACGACAAGCGTTCATTAGTCGCCGGGCGTTAGTGGGACGCTACATGGAAATTCATCGTACCGAAGCGAACCTGACCTACGCCGATCAGTCGCTCTCGCCCTCGTCGCGCGACTACGGTTCGCTATGGTCGCCTCGTCCCGATTTGTTCAATTACTTAGAGCATGGGTTTGGTAAATATCAGACGCCACGCGCATGGTTGAGCAACTGGTCTGGGCTGTCGTCGCGCGCCTCAGTGTTGGACAACATGCCCAAAGTGACGGTTCCCACTCTGGTGATCAATTACACAGGCGATCATGCGATTTACCCGGAAGAGTCCGAGGCTATTTATCAACGCTCGCCGGTTGCCGATAAACAATTTGCGCAAGTCGATGCCGATCATTTTGGCTATCCCTTGCCCTCGCAACCCAACCAAGGTGGCCGCGCTGCCTCGTTGAAAATCATTACCCAATGGCTGCGCGAGCGCTTTCCGACGCGATGAAAGTCTGAGTCAGGAGGGATCAATATGATTTTTGATAAGCTGCAAAGAGTTGCCAACAACGACCCGGAGTTCCGCCTCGCCGCGCGGTTCTGGAACACCGCGCTCCGCTTGGAAATGGGCAATGAGGCGCTGCTGCTACATATTGAAAAAGGGCAGATCGTTGAGCAGTTGTCTGGACATCAAGCGGTTGCGTTTTTGACGCCAGTGAACATTGTCGTGTCCGCGCCCACGAGTGATTGGCAAAAGTTTCTGGAGCGCATTCCCAAGCCTTTCTATGTGGACCTGTGGGGCGCGATGACGCACCACGGCTTCAAAGTGGGTGGAGATATGGAGAGCTTGTACGCCTACTACCCAGCGGTGCGGCGCTTGTTCGACATCATGCGGACGCTGGCGAATTGATCTGGAGGATGCTTCTATGGCGCGTTTTGACAAAGCAATCGGTCGCTATATCTATTTGACCATCGATAACGTTGACTACCGAGTCTATTTCGAGGAGCACGGCTCCGGCATCCCCGTGGTGATGCAGCATACCGCCGGGGCGGATGGGCGACAGTGGCGACACTTTCTCGAAAACGAACGACTGGCGCAGCACTTTCGCTTGATTGCCTATGATCTCCCCTATCATGGCAAGTCGGTGCCGCCGACCGAGAAGGAGTGGTGGAAAGAGGAGTATAAGCTCACCAAAGACTTCCTCATGAAAGTACCAGTGACGTTGAGCCGCGAGTTGGGTCTAGATCGACCAGTATATATGGGCAGTTCGATTGGCGGCCATCTCGCGACTGATCTTGCTTTGTACTATCCCAACGAGTTTCGTGCGGTGATTGGACTGGAAGCCGCGATTGCCACACCGGGCGGGTATCGCGATGCGTGGAATCATCCGCGTGTCAGCAACGAGTTCAAGGCGAGTTCCATGTTTGGTTTGATGTCGCCGACCAGTCCGGAAAAATATCGCCGTGAAACCACGTGGGTGTACAGTCAGGGCGCACCGCCGGTGTTCAAAGGTGATCTTTACTACTATTCCGTCGACCACGATCTCAGCCAGACCGCCGAGCAGATCGATACCTCTAAAGTCGCGGTCTATTTGTTGACTGGAGAATACGACTGGGCCAGCACGCCGGAGATGTCGGAAGCGTTAGCGCGGCGCATCAAAGGTACGAAGTACCAGACCATGACTGGCTTGGGGCACTTCCCCATGAGCGAAGATCCTGAACGGTGTTTGGCCTTTATCGAGCCGGTGTTGAACGAGATTCGCGGGCTGAGTGCATGAGGAGTCGTTGCGGAGTCGGGTGTTGGGTCAACTCGGATCGAGGATGAGAGAAGGATAATCAACAAAGACAGAACCGTTGTGCATACTTGAAACGACTTCGCTTCCGGGACCAGAAAATGCTTTTCGGGAGCTGAGTCAGCTGTCCGGTCCGCCCGACCGGGAGACCCTCGACGCCATTGCTGTTAAGTACGGCGCGAAATTTAAGTTTGCGTAATTCATCTTCTGGAAGGAGTATTTATGACACGAGGGACCTACGACATCATCACCGTCGGCGGCGGCTTAGGGGGCGCTACTCTCGCCAAAGCTATGGCAGAACGCGGCGCACGCGTTCTGGTGGTGGAGCGCGAGACCCAATTTAAGGATCGAATACGCGGGGAATTCATGGCTCCCTGGGGAGTCGCCGAGGCGCAAAGGTTGGGCATTGACGGACTCTTGCGCGCCACTGGCGGTCAGGATTTGCCCTATGTCGATGTGTACGTGAGCGGCATGCAAACTGAACATCGAGATTTACGGACCACAACCTTGCAAGGGCAGCCTGTGCTATCTGTCTACCACCCGGCGATGCAAGAGGTCGTGCTCAAAGCAGCTCTTGACGCTGGAGCCGAGGTCCGGCGGGGAGCTGTGGTGCGAGACGTGAAGAGAGACGGTTCGCCAACGATAGTTGTGGAACAAGACGGTCGCAGTGAAGAATACCAGGCTCGTTTGGTAGTCGGAGCCGATGGGCGTGGTTCGCTGGTCCGCAAATGGGCAGGTTTCTCTCCTCAGCATGATCCCGAACAGATGCTGATTGCTGGCGTGCTCTTTGAGAACATGCCGATTCCTCCAGACGATGCGAACCATATCACGCTCGATCTCGCTCGTGGCCATATCGCCTTACTCTTTCCCCAGGGGCAAGGAAAGGTGCGCACCTACTTTGCGTGTCGCACTGAGGGATCTGCGCGTTTGCAGGGAGCTGTCGACATTCCGCGCTTTATCGAGGAATCCGTGCAGGCAGGCATGCCGTCCGAATGGTTTGCTAGCGCGAGAGCGGTTGGGCCGCTGGCGACGTTCGACGGTGCCGCTACGTGGGCGACCCATCCCTATCACGCGGGCATCGCCTTGATCGGCGATGCGGCTGGCGCTTCCGATCCGACGTGGGGACAGGGATTGTCGCTTACGCTCCGCGACGTGCGCGTGCTGCGTGACTTGCTGGCCAGTCATGACGATTGGGATGCGGTAGGCCATGCCTACGCTCAAGAACATGATCGTCATTTCAATGTCATCAATACTGTGAACAACTACCAAACCGAGCTATTTTTCGCGGCAGGGGCGGAAGCGGACGCCCGTCGCATGACAGCGCTGCCCTTGATGATGCAAGAGCCGACGCGGCGACTCGATCATAATTGGAGTGGGCCAGACCTTCCGCTTGATGAGACGGTGAGAAGGCGATTCTTTGGAGAGGAATAGAAGGAGCGAGTATGGATTTCGGAGTAATTTTTTTAGCGAATATTGAGAGCGGCAAAGATGCGGCGTTTGCCGAGAGTCAAGGCTTCACCCATGCTTGGTTTGGTGATTCGCAGATGGTGTGGGCTGACGCTTTCCAATGTTTAGCCTTGTGCGCGACTACGACGAAAACGATCAAGCTGGGTACCAATGTCACCAATCCGAAATCTCGGATTGCGCCGGTGACCGCTTGCAACTTTGCTACTTTGAATATGCTGGCTCCAGGCCGGGTGATTATGGGTATTGGGACGGGTAATACGACGCGGCGGACGCTGGGCATGCCGGCGGCAAAGCTTGCGGAGCTGCGGGAACATATCGAAACGTGTCGTGGTCTCTGGGACGGGAAGACCATTCCCTATCAAGAAGGCGAGCGGCGCCGCATGATCCGCTTTCTCAATCCCGAGAGTGGGTTCATAAACTTGAAGAACCCGATTCCCGTGTACATTGCTGGCAGCGGACCAAAGACGTTGGAGCTAGCTGGAGAGATTGGCGACGGAGTCATTCTTTTCGGCACGGTGGGAGATAGCTTGTTGAAGTATACCCTCAGTCATGTGCGTCGTGGGGCCGAGCGTGCGGGCAAGCGGTTGGAAGACTTATACATCCTAGTCGCCACGGCGTTTCACCTCACCAAGCCAGGGGAAAGTTTGGCTGACCTCCAGCAGGCCGTGGGACCATTAGTCACTTCGGAGTGCAATATTTTCGCCCTCTCAGTGAAAGATCCGTTTGAGCTGCCGGGTGATATCCGTGAGAACTTGATGGCCTTCAAAGATGCCTACCGCACGCCGAATGCACCGATTGAAACCCGCCACTTGGAGCTCTACACCGGCTATTGTGAAGAGTTCAAACCGGAACACGCGCCGCTGGTAACAGAGAAAATGATCAAGGAGACTACGCTGACGGGTACTGCTGACGAGATTCGCGAGCGGGTGCGCACCATGGCGTCGCTGGGAGTGAAGCAGGTCACCATCGCCGCAGATCGGACCGGGATGGACGAGTTTGCGACACACGTGATTCAAGGGATGCGATAGCGCCAGAACGCCAAGCCTGACAATCCGAGAGATGGGGAACCTCTAGGCAACTGCGGGCAGCGGATGCAGCGACGTCATCAGAATGATCTCGCTGGCGGATGGGGCGTAGGCAGATAGCATCAGAAAATTACTGACTGGCGGATGTTGGATGATCTCCAGGGCGAGTTCTCGTAATTCTAGAGACAGTTGAGTCAGCCCGATGAGCGGGACACTTCGTGGACCTACGTCAGTCGGTTGCGCAAGGAGTGAGTAATCGAAAAGCGTCAACCCCACTGCCCGACGCTCAGTGGCGTTAATCCTGAGCAGGATATGTGGGTTGAGTTCGATGCCTGTCGCAGGCTCGCCAGGAGTGAAGGAAATATAGAGCGTGTCACTCATTTCATCGTAATGAAGTGTCGGAGTTGTCATAGGGTTACCCGATTGCCTTTTGGTAAGCAGTTACAATGTAGTTGCTTGGTTGCAGCGTCCCAGTTTCCTCATGGGCACCGAATCGAAACAGCACGATGGCGACAAGATGAGTGTTCTCCTCTGCCAAATCGTTGAACGCTTTCTCGTAGCGGTATTTGAGTGGATTCAAGGGATCTTGTTGGCGTGCGCCAGACCGAATCGTTTCTTGAAGTTGCATCTCGGACCCGATCATCTCAGGGTGGTTGTCTGGATCGACGATATGCTCCCAGCGTTCCTGAGTCAGATAGATTTCCCGTCCGTCGCGATCTTGCACTGTCCAGCGTCTTCCAGCACTCATGCGTTTGGAGTATAGCACCAGCTTAGGTTTCCTGCGCTAGTAGGCGTAGGGGAGAAGCATGGTAAAAAAGCGAGAGGAGGAGAAAGTCATGGACATTGGTAAGATCGGAGCCTTTTGTTTTCTCGATGGGATGCCCGCCGAGGAGAGTGCAGCATTCTGTCGCCGGGTGGAGCGGATGGGTTATAAGGTGCTGTGGGCCCCGGAAGCATGGGGGCGCGATCCGTTTGCGCAGGGCGGGTATCTGCTCGCCAAAACTGATCGACTGATCTACGCCACCGGCATTGCCAACATCTGGGCGCGTGATCCCGTGGCCATGGCGGCTTCGGCCAAGACCTTAGCCGAGGCCGCAGAGGGGCGTTTTATTCTTGGTATCGGCGTGAGCCATCGCTCGCTGGTCGAGGAGGTGCGCAGTCATAAATACACCAAGCCCTACAGCTACATGAAGGACTACATCCCGCAGATGCGGTCAGCTTTATATCGGTCCGTGACGCCGAAGACCGAGCCGCCGCTGGTGATTGCGGCGCTGCATCCGAAGATGCTGGCTCTCGCTGCCAGTGAAGCACGGGGAACGCACACGGCTTTCTGTTTGCCCGAGCATACCAAACGCGCCCGCGAAGTGCTGGGGCCGGATGCCTGGGTGTGCCCTAGCGTCATGTCAATTTTAGAACGTGACGCAACCAAAGCCCGAACCCGCGCACGACAGCAACTGAGCTTTTATGCGAATCAAGAAAATTATCAGCGCATTTTTCTTGCGCAGGGGTTTTCGCGAGCAGACTTCGCAAATGGCTGTAGCGATCACTTGGTCGACTCCTTTATCACCTGGGGGAGTGAAGAGCGCATCCGTGAGCGTATCGACGCGCACTTGGCCGCCGGGGCAAACCACGTCTGCTTGATGCCGTTGAGCTGTGACAAACCTGAGCTTCCCGACGAGCGGACCTTGGAGGCGTTTGCGCACAGCGTAGTATGACGTAAAGAGAATGCGACGCGACGTGCTTGCTAAGGCAGAGAAGAGGAGGAAGGAAGCCCGTGCCTGATCATAATCTCTCGGCATCTCATTACCCTGATGCTCTGGCGTCTCCCGACATGGCAGTGACCGCCAGAAACGTGAATGTCGGGGAGGTGATTGACCAGGCGGAAATTGGCCGGACGCACCTCCTGGTGCTGAGCGTATGTGCGTTGGTCGCTATTCTCGACGGCTTCGATTTACAAGCTATTGCCTTCACCGGACCTGTAATCGCCCAGCAATGGAAGATTGAAGCCACGGCTTTAGGCGTCATTTTCAGCGCTGCCTTGGCGGGGATGACCTGTGGTGCCGCTCTTACTGGGCTGCTCGGCGACTATTATGGGAGGAAAGTCGCCATAGGCGTTAGCGTCGCCATCTTTGGATCATTTACTTTGGCAACAGCGCTGGCAGACTCCTACACCCAATTGCTAGTGTATCGCTTCCTCACTGGAGTCGGAGTGGGGGGAGCGATTCCCAGCATTACCACGCTGACCGCGGAATATGCTCCCGCGCACCTGCGGGTGAAGCTGATTGCATTGGTGTCCATTGGCATTCCACTCGGCGGAGTGTTTGGCGGCTTGCTTGCTGCACAACTGATTCCCCGCTGGGGATGGGAGTCTGTTTTTTATGTCGGAGGTGTACTCCCTCTGCTGCTGCTCGTAGTGGTGGCAAAGATGCTGCCAGAGTCTCCGCACTTTCTTGTCACGAAGGGAGGGGAAGAAGCCCACCGCATGATCAGGCAACTGTTGAATTCCATCCATCCCGCAGGTCACTATACCCCGCGCGACGCGTTTTTTGTCCCTGAGACTCCGGTAGCGGGGAATAAGATTGGGCAGCTCTTGGGCGACGGCCTGGCGCGCAACACGCTGCTCTTGTGGCTTGCCTTTTTCATCAACTTGTTCGCGCTTTTTTTCTTGATGACCTGGCTTCCTGCTCTCTTACTCAAATCTGGCTTTGTGATTAGCAAAGCGATCAACGTCTCTGTACTCTTTAGTCTGGGCGGCGCCATCGGCGCACTGCTTCTTGCGCAGTTGATGACTCGGTATGGCTCCCGCCGGATGCTCGTGGTGTTCTTTGCCTTGGCGGCCTTTCTGTGCGCCGTTGTTGTGCGCTCGGTCGAGACCTCGGCTTCATTCCTCATGCTGATTATCTTTTTAAGCGGATTTCTGACCCTGAGTGCCCAGATCGGAATGAATACGCTCGCGGCTGCTCTTTACCCGGCAGGCATACGAGCGACAGGGGTTGGATGGGCGCTTGGTCTTGGCCGGATCGGAGCGGTCTCTGGTCCGGTGATCGGAGGAATGCTGATTTCCTTGCAGTTGATTATTCAGGATTACTTTCTTCTCTTTGGGCTGGTCTTAGCGATTGCGGCAGTCGCAGTCGCGTTGATGCAATTCGATGATCGGCCTGCAACCCAACCTCGTAGCGAACCGGAGTTGCACTAACGTAGCAGCAATAGGGGCAAGTCTTGCACTCAAGCACAGACCCATCGTGAGACCGTTTTGGCATTGAGGGACTTGGTGGGCGGATCACTAGCAGGACTGGAGCAAGCAAGCCCATCCTCAATCCGGCTACGGACAGGCCGTCCGCCCGCTGTTGCTCATTTCCTTTCGAAATCACTGGCGCTGTGTCGCTCGATGAGCCGCTCTTCTTCGGGGCCCCAGGATTTATTCACACGTCGCCCCCGTTGCACGGCGGGTCGTGTTTCAATGTCCTTCGCCCAACGGCATACATGCGTGTATGTTCCGACATCGAGAAACTCGGCAGCTTCATAGATATTGTGGAAGACTAACGCGCCGTACCAGGCGTAGTTCGCCATATCGGCGATTGTGTACTCGTCGCCGCAGAGATAGCGATGCTCGCCGAGATGACGATTCAACACATCTAGCAGGCGTTTCACTTCCATGGCGAAGCGATTGATCGGGTATTCGAGCTTCTCTGGCGCGTAAGCATAAAAGTGACCGAACCCTCCGCCGATATACGGAGCGCTCCCCATCTGCCAGAACAGCCATGACAGACACTCAGCACGTGCGGAAGGCGCTGTCGGCAGAAAAGCGCCAAATTTTTCCGCCAGATACACAAGCATGGCGCCGGACTCAAAGACGCGGGTCGGGGGATTGGTGCTCCGGTCAAGAAGCGCCGGGATTTTGGAATTGGGATTAATGGCCACAAACCCACTGCCGAATTGATCTCCATTCATGATGTCGATCAAGTACGCATCGTATTCGGCTTCTTTAATACCAAGTTCGAGGAGTTCCTCCAGCAAGATGGTGACCTTTATGCCGTTCGGCGTGGCC
>SXGS01459401.1_pt1 | contig 14640 bp, 12 predicted proteins | sample 3174681 | NCBI WGS metagenome assembly SXGS01 (sample SAMN11356861, study PRJNA531348) | freshwater metagenome | isolation source: freshwater sample F1-80 | place: China: Fuxian Lake, Yuxi | collected 2017-12-25
AATCAGGACGCGTTCATGAACGGCGACGTTTCGATCATGGTTGCAACGACGGCCTTCGGATTAGGAATCGATAAGGCGAACGTCCGCGCGGTGATTCACTACAATTTCCCAGCAACTCTTGAAGCCTATTACCAAGAGTCGGGTCGGGCCGGCCGAGATGGAGAACCGGCTCGTTGTACGCTCCTTTACCTGCGAAAAGACAAAAGCACGCAAAGCTTTTTCCTCGCGGGCCGATACCCAGCTGGTGACGACATTGTGGCCATCGGCACGGTTTTAAAGGCGTGGCCTTCAGGCGAGTCAATTCGCGTTTCGGGTCTCAAAGAGCAGCTGAAAAGTCTCTCGAAAAAAAGAATCGAACTTGTGCTCACGGCCTTCATGCGAGCGGGCTTTGTTGAAAAGATCGCCAAAGATGAATATCGATTGGCGAAAGATTGGCAGACAGCTGATCTTCAGAAACTCGCCTCAGACTATCGTGATAAAGAAGAAAACGATTCCGGAAAGCTGAAGTCCGTCATCATCTACGCACAGACCGCGCTTTGCCGGTGGCGGGCGATTCTCAATTACTTTGACGAGACACCCGATTTTGAAAACTGCGGGCATTGCGATAACTGTCTGACTCGTCCCGAAACGCAGGCTGCGGCCGTGCTCCATTAATGAGTCAAATTGCCGCGCCAATTTGTAGATTCAATCACCCGAGTTCCCCGATATGGCGGCAAATCGTGAGGACCTACCGACTCGCGTTGAGCTATTCAGAAGGAGGAGGAAAGAAGATTGAAAACACGCAGCGATCAACTTTATTCGACGGACCAGCTAGACGATTTACAAACGCTTTCGCCTCTAGGGCGTACGTTGGTTTCGATTCGCGAGAAAGTGATTCGTGCGTGGGAGATGCGCGTTCGAACAGAAATTTGGCACGCCCAAGTTTTACCGCATCCTATTTTAATCGACACCTTGCCCGCGTTTCTCGACAACTTGGCCGAGGCATTGTCGCCTCATCATCCGCGGTGGCGGGCATCAAGCGCAACCACACTTGCGCAGGAGCATGGTGGAGAACGAGCGAGGCTCACATCGTTCAGCCCAGATCAAATCGTGCGCGAATATCAAATCCTTCGGCAAGTGGTCGTACGTGAACTTCGAAGCGCAACGGAGCTTCGCGATGCCGAAGTGGAGGTCATCAATGCTTCCATCGATACGGCACTTGCTGAAGCCGTGATGGCCTACGCGGTAACCGAGAGTAGCATTCGTGACCAGCTTATCTCGGCTCTTTCGGAGGATGTGAAAGCTCCGATCGAAGCTACGCGCATGTTCGTTGATCTGATCATCTCGGAACTCGACCATCCTGAGGAAATTTCTCGGCTGGTCGCCAGAGCTCGATTGAACCTCGAAAATGCGGAGCACTTGATTCAGGATCTGACGGACATGGCAGTCGTGAGATCGGGTCAGAAGCTTGAACTCAAGCATTCGCAGTTTGAGCTTCAACGCTTAGTTGACGAAATTGCGCAACGTTTGCGTGAGCGAGGTGAAGACGTGGAGGTAAGTGGTACCGAGATTGTCGGTTACTGGGATCGCGCGGCTTTGTCCCGTGCGATTGAGAACGCCATGCTCAGCGCACGACGTTTCAAGACGGGTGGTGCGCCTCTTCGCTGTGAGCTCAAGGAAGCCCATGGGCGTGCGATCGTTTCGATCCATCAAGAAGGCCACACGATTCCGAAAGAAGAGCAGGAGTCACTTTTTCAAGTTTATCGCCGTCGAATCAAGGGCAGCGAGGACGAGCTGACAAAGAAGAACAAAGACTGGAGCTTCGGTTTACCGGTGGCGCGAGCTTTAATTGAAGCTCACGGCGGTACTCTCATTTGCGATTCTGTGGAAGGTCGGGGTACAACGCACTTCTTCGACGTTCCTGTTGATTCTCGCCCCTTTAAAGGAGCGCCGCTAACGGATCCGCCCGTCGACTATCAGTAAACTCCCGCGGGGCGGTCGCGGGGTGAAGGATTTGAATTATGCCGTCGATCCTCGAATCGCAGCCCGGCCTCTATCGCGACCTGCTTCCCGAGTTTTTAATGAGCGAAGTGCCAGAGGAGACAAAGGCCACTTGCTCCTCGTGCGCGATGTGCAAATCATCTTGTGGCCAAGCGGTCGCGGAGGAAGATGAGTCGGCGCAAAACTACTTCCGGCCCGAAACGAAATGTTGCACTTACCATCCCAACGTTCCTAACTACTTAATTGGAGCAGTTCTCGCCGACGATCGACCGGAGGCGAGTGAAGGCCGGCGTAGAATCGAAGAGAAGATTCGCGAGCGCGTGGGAGTGACTCCCTACGGAATCAACGCGCCGGCAAAGTACTCACTCTTGTATCAAAGCTCGAAAGAATTTTTTGGTCGTGCCTCCGGCATGCGGTGCCCGTATTACGTGGATGAGCAAGGTGGACTTTGCTCAATCTGGCGGTATCGGGAGTCGGTTTGCTCCACGTACTTCTGTAAGCACGTGGCGGGTGCGGACGGCCGCAAATTCTGGATGACATTGAAGGGTTATCTCACGCTCGTCGAGACTCAGCTTATGAGGTACGCGGCATTCCGATTGGAGCCCGAGTATCTTCTTGGTGAAAAACACCCGGCCGAACCACCGGCGAGGAAATTAACGCGCGAAGAGCTCGAGGAGAGGAGTCCTTCCGAGCGGGACTACCAAAAGCTTTGGGGAAACTGGGTGGGTCTTGAAAAAGATTTCTACACCGAGTGTTTCAAAATCGTGAGCTCGCTTTCGAAAGTAGAGGTCGAAAAGATCTTGGGCTTTGACGGCGAAGCCTCACTTGCACTCCTAAAGAAATATCATCGTGCCGCTGTTTTCCCGGTCTTGCCGAAAAAGCTAAAGTTGAATCCGGATCTCACCGTGAAGTGGTTGCGGGATCCCGTGCAGGGCGATCAGGTTGCGCTTGGCGGCTACAGTGAACTTGATGCGGTCGCCTTGTCTGTGGACGCATTTACGCTACTAAAAGATTTCGACGGTCAGAGCGAGGTCGGCGCGGTTCGTGCTCGGTGGCGACAAGAAAAGAGCACAGACTTCGCGGATGAAGTTTTGCTCGAGCTTGCGCAAGCGCGCGTTCTTGTTGAGTAGGATGATAAAAAAACGGGACCGCTTCCGCGATCCCGCTCGTGCGCGTTGGGCGCACTCTGCCGTTTCGGCAACTTCAGCTTTATCGCATCGGCGTACGCGTTTTGCTCGCCTCAGTCTTGCGGCTTTTTACATGCGTGCTGCGAGAATGATCGGTCTTTGTATCGCTAAAAGGACCGTTATTCTCTTCGCCGGCGAAGGCTTGGTTAATGTCATCGCGCGCGTACTCAGGCTTATGCGTCTTTTTAATCTGGGCGCTGGTATGATAACCGCCCTGATTGCTTTGCGGACCTCGAACATTCGCCATATGCACCTCTAATGTTGTCGCTCTTTCGAGCGGCCCTCATTCTAGAGACCCGTGATGTCGAGATCATGACTAGGGTGTGAAGGCGAGTTTAAGAAACCTGGAAATGCGGGAAATTGAGTGCTACCGCCAGTTCGCATCGGCATAAGTGACGAGTCATGTGGAGGTTTTCAATGGCTTCATCACAGTATGGACATTCGGGATTGACGAACGTCGTAGATCGCAATGTTGAAGCGCTTGTGAAGATGCGGCGTGAGCGCGAAAGTCGCCGCGGTATCCAGCAGCGCGCCGCGGATTGGATCGGAGACTTCGCCGGAAGTTTACCGTTTGTCTACATCCACTTCTTTTTCTTCGGAGGCTGGCTCCTGGTGAATTCCGGAGTCATTCCGGGTGTAAAACCATTTGATCCTTTTCCTTTCGTGATGCTCGCGATGTGGGCTTCAGTGGAGGCGATCTTCCTTTCAACCTTCGTCTTGATCAACCAAAACCGCCAAAACGCGGTGGCTGAGATGCGGGCGGATCTTGATCTGCAGGTGAGCCTTTTAACCGAACATGAGCTCACGCGACTTGTGCATATGGTGGATGCGATCTCGGATCGGCTCGGCGTTCCGCATAACAAACCGGACGACCTTGAGGAAATTAAGCAGGACGTGCCGCCGGAGATCGTGCTTGAGCGTCTTGAAAAAGAAGGATCATCAGAGGTTTAAGAAGTTCGATGACGGTTTCGCGGCGCTTCTGCAAAAGGTAACTGGTACCTCTTGCGGGCGGCCCCTTTGTGTCACGGAACAATAGAGATATGGACACAACCGGGAACGTCGATACTCAGCTGTCGAGCTGGCTGGTAAGTACCTGAGCATGAGATCAGGGATTGAACTCACCCTCAAATTCAGAACTTTTCTAGCGTCGGTCCTTTTAATGGTGGCGGGCTTTTTCTTGTTTGCATTGCCAACAGCGCAGGCTGAGGCCCCCTCAAAAAAGCCTGTAAAGCTCGGAAATCCTGCGGCTCCTCAGGGTGGAACATTCCGCATGCGGTTTGCGGGCGAGCCGTTCTCTTTGAACCCGATCATCTCCGACGGATACCAGAGCGTTGAGATTCAGTTCTACGTGATGGAAGGACTCCTCCTCCAAAACGAGCACACGTACGCGTGGCAGCCTTGGCTTGCCGATCAATGGAGCGTGAGTCCCGATGGAAAATCCTACGAGTTTCATCTCCGCGAGAACGCGACCTGGGGAGACGGAAAACCCGTAACGGCCGAAGACGTAAAGTTTAGCTTCGACGTGATTTACGATGATCGTTACCCAACAGCGCACATGCGTCCTTATTACGAGGGAATCGAGAAGGTCACGATCCTCGATCGTAAGCGCGTACGCTTTACGACGAAGGCGAAGTACTACGGGAACTTCATTTCAAGTGCGGGACTGCCGGTCGTACCGAAGCACATCTACGGCGATCCGAAAAAAGGGCCGCAGATCCACAAGACTATTCTTGGGAGCGGTCCTTACCTGTTTGAGTCTTGGAATGAAGGACGCAACATCATCCTCAAACGCAATAAGAAGTGGTGGGGATGGAATGATCCGCTCTACGCAGGAAAGTTCAAACCTGAGCGCGTGATCTTCCAGTTCGTTTCAGATGAGAACGTTGCGTTCGAGATGCTGAAAAAAGGTGAGCTCGATTTCATGACGCTCACGCCGGATCAGTACATGAGGGCCAAGTCTCTTGAAAGCGAGAACTCGCATTTTGAGACCGAGCGGATTCGCAATCTCTATCCGCAATCCGTCAGTTCCATCGGTTTCAACTTGCGGAGAGAGATTTTCAAAGATCGCCAAGTGCGGCTAGCGCTCGCGCATCTCGCCGATCGCGAGATGATGAAGCAGAAGTTCTTCTACGGCTACGCAATTGAGGCAACAGGTCCTTGGTACGCACAGAGTGAGTTTGCGGATCCGAGCATCAAGCCGATTCCGTATGATCCGGCGAAGGCGCTCCAGATTTTGCGTGAAGCCGGCTGGCGCGATGAAGACGGCGACGACGTTCTCGAAAAAAAGATCGGCAACGAAACGGTCGATCTTCGTTTTACGATTCTCACGTCGAGTAAACAATCTGAGCGTTGGCTTACGGTCTTCAAAGAAGATGCCCGGCAGATCGGTGCGGAAGTCGACATCAAAGTTCTAAGTGGCAATGCCTTCGGAACGGTGCTCGATGAAGGGAACTTCGATGCGGCTGATCTTTCCAGCGGTGGAGGACTTGTTGAGTTCAACCCCAAGCCCGGTTGGCACTCATCGAGTCGGCAAAAGGGTGGACTCAACTTTACGCACTTTAGCGATCCAGTCGTCGATGAGCTGATTGATCGTGCGTGTGAGACGTATGACTTCCAAGAGCGTAAACCCATGATGCGCGAGATCTATCGTCGCATCGCCGAGGAAGTTCCGCAGATCGTTCTCTTTAACGGAGCCGATACGTTCTATGCCTATTCGAGACGAGTGAAGCGTCCGGCTGCAACTTATAACTACGACATCGGTCTTAAATTTTGGTGGGTCGCGGAAGGAAACAACCGATGAAAATTCATCTCTACCTTCTCCGCCGCTTGGTCATGATGATCCCCACGCTCTTCGGGATCACGCTGGTTACGTTTTTAATTCTGAACCTCGCCCCCGGTGGACCGCTTGAGCAGAAGATCCAGAAGATCCGCTTCGGGCAGACGGGCGGGGGAGCGAAGACCCTCTCCACTCGCGGTCAGCAAGGCGTCTCGCAGGAAGTGATCGAGGCGATCAAAAAGCAGTACGGCTTTGATAAGCCTTTGCATGAGCGCTACTTCATCTGGGTGAAGAACATCACGCGACTCGATTTCGGTCAGAGTGCGGATTACAACCAACCGGTGATCGACGTGATCGTGTCAAGATTTCCCGTGTCGCTCCAGTTTGGCGTTGCGAGCTTTATCCTGACCTACGGTATCTCCATCTTCCTCGGTCTTTTTATGGCGTACCACGCGCATAAATTCGCCGATAGTAGCTTGAGTCTGGGTTTGATCGTAGCGTCCGCGATCCCGCCGTTTGCGTTCGGGGTCTTGCTTCTCGTGTTTTTTGCGGGAGGTACTTTCTTTGACTTCTTTCCGCTTGGGTATCTGCACTCGGAAGAATACTTTGACCTAAGCCTCGGCGGAAAGATTTTGGACCGCCTTCATCACTTCGCGCTGCCGCTTGCGGCGTACATGATCGGATCGTTCACGACGCTTGCGTTTTTGTGTCGCAACTCAGTTCTCGATGCCATCAACAAAGACTACATCCGTACGGCGCGCGCAATCGGCGTGAGTCGTTGGAAGCTCTACACTCGTCACGCGTTCCGAAACGCCTTGATCCCGATCGTCACCGGCATCGGTGGATTCTTGGCAGTCTTCCTCAGCGGATCTCTCCTCGTGGAGACGATCTTTCAGCTCAACGGAATAGGCCTTCTCGGATTTCAGGCTCTGATGTCGCGTGATTACAACATGATCATGGGACTCACTTTCCTGCAAAGTGTCGCGCTCTTGGTCGGAAATCTCATTGGTGATCTTGCCTACATGGCCGTCGATCCGCGCGTCGACTTCGCGGGTTCTTGAGGAAAGGTGGCGACGATGAAACCTCACCGTAAAAAGCGATTTGTGTTTGCGTACGCCTTCTTGGCACTCTTGACGTTTTTCAGTTTGACGGCGGAGTTCTGGTCCAACAACCGACCGATCCTCATGTGGCATCAAGGGTCGCTCTACTTGCCACTCGTGCACGACTATGAGCCCGTGACCTTCGGGATCAACGACCGGATCGTCGTAAACTACAAACAGCTCGAGATGGGAGAACGTGACTGGGCGGTTTGGCCGCTCAATCGCTGGAGCCCGTTTGAAACGAACAAAAAAGCGGAAGTTTTCCCCGCTGGCCCTTCGCAAGAGAACTGGCTCGGCACCGATGATCGTGGGCGCGATATTCTCGCAAGACTCATCTACGGATTTCGATTGAGCCTCGCATTTGCCGTGGCCGTGTGGGGATTATCGACGTTACTTGCGGTGATCGTTGGTGCCGCGACCGGTTTCGCGGGCGGATGGGTAGATCTGGTCTCCCAACGCGTAATCGAAGTGCTTTCAACCGTTCCACAGTTCTTCATCTTGATCTTCTTGATCTCACTCTTTGAAGCATCTCTCACGATTCTCATTCTCGTGAGTGCGCTGCTCGGTTGGATTGGTCTTAGCTACTATATTCGCGGCGAAGCGTTGCGCGTGCGCAAACTTGAGTTCATCGAAGCCGCGCGGGCGGCGGGCGCAAGCCGTTCGAGGATTTTATTCCGCCACGTTCTTCCAAACTGTTTAACGCCGGTGCTGACGTTCACGCCTTTTGTTCTCGTTGCGAACATCACGGGCCTTGCGGCCCTCGATTTCTTGGGCTTTGGACTTCCACCGCCGGCCCCGAGCTGGGGTGAGCTCCTTCAGCAAGGGCAAGCTTATTTCTCCACCTCGTGGTGGCTCGCGGTTTTCCCGGCGAGTGCGTTGTTCTTGACGCTGCTTTCGATCACGCTCATTGGTGAGCACGTCCGAATCGTACTTGATCCGCAGACGGCCTTCCGCTTCCGCAAGATGGCCTGGATCGATTCGCTCTCAAGTCGCTTCGAGGAGCTCCGGAGCCGCATCGAAAAGTGGTTCCGTGTCCACGTCTTTGGTGGCTTGGAGACTGTCGTTGTAAAGCCGCGCGTAAGCGCCGCCTCGGCGAATCAGCTCATCGTGGGGTCCCTGTTCCACGATACGACCTTGCTCCATCATAAGAACAAGATCGGCCTCGATCGCGGTGCGAAGTCGGTGCGTGACGATAAAGGTCGTCCGGTGCTTAGTTAATTTTCTAAGCGCCTGCCGAACCTGGTAATCCATCTTCGGATCAAGGGCGCTCGTCGCTTCATCAAGCAGCAAAATCCGCGGGTTTCTGAGAAGTGCCCGCGCAAAACAGATGAGCTGGCGCTCACCAAGAGAAAGGCCAGCGCCGCCTTCTCCCACTTGCGTCTCATAACCATCTTTGAGCGAGAGAATTCGGTCGTGCGCTCCGAGCGCACGCATCGCGAGATGGATTTCGTCTTCAGAAATCAAGGGACGATCGTAGCGAAGGTTTTCGTTGATCGTGCCGTTGAACAGAAAGTTCGCTTGAAGAACGAGAGCCATTTGCTGGTGAAGAGATTCACTGGTAGCAAGACGGGTGTCCTTCTCATCCAGAAAAAGACGCCCTTCGGCCGGCAAGTAGAATCTAGCGAGAAGCGAAAGCAAAGTACTTTTACCGGAGCCGGTTGCACCTACCAGCGCAACGTTAGTCCCGGCGGGAATCTCAAAGCTCACGTTCTTCAATACGGGTTGGCCGGGCAAGTAGGAGAACGAAACGTTCTCGGCACGTACGCGGCCTTCAAGCGGCGGGAGATCCAACGCGCCCGGGACATCGACAACTTCGGGTTTTTCGTCGAGGACCGAGAGGACGCGCTCAGCACCCGAGCTTGACACAATCAGCTCGTTAAAAAACGCACCGAAGTTCGTTGCCGGCATCATGAACCATTCCCAATAGAGAGTGACCGCAACGAGATCGCCGGTTTGCATTTGTCCGGTGACGACACGGTAGCCTCCGTACAAAAGCACGATCGCCTGACCTAAGAAGCGCACCCATTGAAGTGCCGGTTGGAACAAGCCATTTTGTTTACTCACTTCCATGTGGTTGTGGACATTCAGATCTTGGAGCTCATTGAAGTGAACGAGGTTCTCCTCTTGCCGATTAAAGGCCGCAACAACGCGCGCACCTGTGATGTTCTCGGCTTGGTTCGCTGACACATTTGCGGCATCTCGGCGAAGATTTTGCCACGAGCGGCTTAACCTTTTCCCGTAAGCGAAATTCAAAAGGGTCATCAGAGGCGCAAGCCACACGACCGCAAAGAACATGTGGGCGTCGGTCGTAAAGATCATCGCCGCTGAGAAAATCAAAAACGCTAAGTTTGACGTGACCGTGTTTGGTCCCCAAATCGCAAGGCCTCGGAGCGAGTCAAGATCGCTTCCGAACGCGGCCAGAAGCCTGCCGAGATGGTTGCGATCGAAGAATCGCAGTGAGAGCTTTTGTAAATGCGCAAAAAGATCTTCGCGCAGCTTTGCGAGAACTCTTTCGCCCGTACGACTGGCAAACGCGATTTGAAACCCGTGGAGCGCTTGACCGGAGAAGGCAACGAGCGCCCAAAGTCCGAGGATCTTCGCAACGCCGAGAAGATCAAAAGGAGGAGAGCTCATCTCGTTGATCGCGTTCCCAACGAGACGCGGAGGAATCATGTCGATGCCGGCAAGCGCGATTCCGATGGCGCAGATGCCGACGTAGCGCCACTTCAGGGGCCCGAGCCTCCGTAATAGTTTGAGGAGCGTACGGCGAGACAGGGCGCGGTGATAACTCATGCGGGATTCTCCATGTCGGCATTCGCGCCGAGGAAGAGTCCGGGTTGGCGTTTTTCCTCAGGATTTACGAATGGAAGTTCAGTGAGATCGATGTCCTGCGGCCGCCCGCTGAGTTCGATACGCCCTTGTTTCATCACGAGGACTTGATCGGCCAGTGCCAGAGAAGAAGCTCGGTGCGTGATCATGATGACCGTTCGGCCGGCGCGGAGTTCTTTGAGCCGTTCGCGAATCAGCGCCTCGGTTGAAGCATCAAGCGCGGCCATGGCGTCATCAAGCACCAAGATTTCGGGATCATAAACGAGCGCTCTCGCAAGCGCTAAGCGCTGACGTTGACCCCCGGAGAGTTGAACGCCACCTTCACCGATCCGGGTGTCGTAGCCTTGCGGTAGACTCATGATAAATTCGTGAGCATGCGCCACGCGTGCGGCGGTCTTGAGCATCTCTTCACTCACGTCCGTACGACCATAACGGATGTTGTCACGTATCGACGCGGAGAACAGGAATGTTTCTTGAAACACGAAGCCTACGTGCCGTCTTAAATCGCGAAGAGTGACGCTCGCGATATCCTGACCACTGATGGTAACGCGCCCGGAGCTCGGTGAATAGAATCGCGCGAGTAACGCCGACAAGGTTGTTTTTCCTGAACCGGTTGGTCCAATCAAGGCCGTCACCCGGCCGCCGCGAACCGTAACATAGAGATCGCGAAGAACAGGCTCACCGGCACCGTACGAAAAAGTGACGTTTTCGAATTTGATGTCACCGCGCGAACCACGAAGCAATTCCTTGCCCGCCGTTTGGGGAGTCTCCGCTGCCGAGTCCAAAACTTCGAAAAGGCGTTCGCCGGAAACGATTGCGCGCTGAAAGCCTTCGGCGATTCCGTTGATGTGCTGAAGTTTTCCCAGGATCGTGCCCATCGCCGCCCCTAGAATCAGCAGATCGCCGATCGGCAAGGTGCCTCGTTGAATTAATGCCGAGCAAACGAAAAAAACCGTGATGTGCGAGGCGATCGCCAAGCTTTGAAGAAATGGATTGAGTGTCGCCTGCCATCGAATGACGGAAAGTAAACGGTCGAGGAAGACTTCGTTCTTTTCGTGGAACTTTGCATTTTCGAATCTTGCCGAACCAAATGCTCGCACAACGTGTTTTCCGGCGACGTTTTCGGTGATCACACCCATCATTTGATCGGCGGCTTCTCGTTGCCGGCCGTAGAGAGGACCGGAGCGCTTACTAAAGCGGAAGATCACCCAGCACCAAAGTGGGAGTGGAATCATGGCCGTAAGAACAAGCCAAGGTGAACGCCAGCCCAACAGAAGAACGTAAGCCGATATCGAAACCGTAATATCGAGAATCGAGAGGAGGATCGTGTTGACGAAGCCATGGACGGCATCGAGATCTCCGAGCGCGCGGCTCATCAGTTTACCGCTCGTCATGCGGTCATAAAACGAGAACTCGAGATATTGCAAATGATCGTACGTCCGCTCGCGCATGGAGCGGGCGACGGCCTGGGAGAACTTTGTGTCCCAAACGGATCGGACGAAAGTCATTAGGCTCAATGCGAGTTGCGATGCGGCCATCAGCAAGAGGACCGAGCGAAGATCCTGAGCCGAGGTGGACCCGCCAATTAGCCAATTCCAAAAAGAGCCAGCCTGAGGCTGCGAGCCGAGATTTTGGCTGACTGTCGTCACAACGGGGCTCAAGAAATAAACGGCTACAACCTCCACGGCAATTTTTAAAACCAGAAAGAGTCCGGCAAGAAGCGCAATCCATTTGAACGGTTTTAAAAAACCCATCATGCGAAAGAAAGTCTGAAAAGACTTGCGCCGCCTACTCACGTCGTTCACTGAACTCCTCGCTCACCGAAAAATTCTTTTAGAAGACTCGAACTCTCATCCACATCCAGCAAATCCGAGGGACAGTTCGGTTTGCGACGTGAAAACACATCTTCCCTTTTTCGCGTTTCAGATGTTGAGCAAGATACAAAAGTTCACGCGCGAATGTGTCGAGAGTCCCAAAAAATCGAGAGTGTTTACGGGTTTGTTTACTCTTGCCTAACTATAAGCTTCTTACCTCGCGCGGTGCTATTAGGCGAGTGAGGAGAAGCGCGGCCCAGGGTTGAATCCGCCATCTCCACTAGGTTCATTTTTTAGGAAGGCTTAGCTTTAGAATGGCGAGCGGAACGATTGTTAGGCACATCGCGCTTAGTTTCATTTTCATTTCGTCGGTCCTTTGTGACCGCGCCCGGGGAGATACGGGCAAGGCTTCACCTAATTTCGGGTCAGATTGGCGCATTTCGCAGTTTGCGGTTCAACGAGCGCATGGCCTACGAATGGCTCAGTTCGGTCGCGCGGATGACGACGCCTCAATTTCCGGTTCGTCATCGCTTCCATTCTCCCGCGTGAGTCTCGCCTCATCAGAGGGTGGTCAGACAGAGACGACCGATATGGAGACTCCCTCGGTTGCGGAGCAACCCGGTGCTGACCTTTTGAACTCTCCTCTTATGTCGACCGAAGTGCTCGATGACTACCGGTTTGATCAAGCGCAGGAAGAGTTGCAGGTACAGGAACTTCCCGGGGATTGGGACATTCAGCAATGGCATCTGGCATCCGAAGAAATTTTCAACCTCTCGCCGCGTTTTGTTTTGCAGGCGGATCTCGCCAATGACCGAGAGTTTCGAGAGAGCCGACTCGGCATGATGGTGCCGCTTCATTGGCTTTCGCTTTGGCCGCAATTCCTACGTGAGCGGGGAGTCTTGTTGAGTTTGGGGTGGCTTTCGATGCCGGTAAATCAATTCCAACGGTTCGAAGCGCCTTGGCAGCTCAAATATCTTTTGCGGTTTCCCGTAGCGGGTGATGGATGGCTCAGGAGAATGAGCTGCAGTTTTCAATTCGCGCAGAACGTCGGCGCGACGCAAACAGATTGGGTGATCGAACAGCAACTGAATTTCGCTCTCGCGGGACCCGTGAGCGCCGTCACGCGCGTTGCGTACAATGACTGGGAGACCCCCAGATGGAGATCCCCCTTCTACGGACTTTATTATCTAGCCGAATTTTGAGCGAAGTCTTGCGCTGCATTTTGACGGACGGGAATCATTCCGCCGCTCGCAGCACTTGCTCCACGCTCCATCAGGTTGATGAGGCGATCAGCTTGCGGCGCGAAGATGCCGTAACGGCGCGCGAGGCGAAGGCCTACGTAAGCCGCAATACCGTAGCCAAACCACGACCATTTTGCGCGACGAGCGACGCGAGTTGCAACCGTACCTTTAAGTGCGCTGGCTGCGAGATCAGTAAATGCCATGAATAACCTCCCTAAAGAAAGCCGGCCGCGAATTGCGGTCCGTGAGCTTTATCGAAATTGGCGACCGGTACCTGTTTAATACGCCCAGATGCACGAGGCCTCTGGCGGTCTTGGGAGAATAGAACCATCATTTCCGCAAAAACGATGCGGGAAGGCTTCAAGCAATTGCCATTTCCTCTACAAACAGGTCATCGAGATTACACGTCAATTACTGATTGCGTCCAAGAATAGGCTACATGGGCCTTCTAAGATCACCGTGGGATCTTCTTGGCATCCACTAGTGTTGGTGGATCTCAAAATTTTGTCGGGCAAAATAAATCGGCACCTTGAAGAGTGGAGGGGAATTATGACCAACGCAGGCGACATCTTTGAGATCTTAAAAGCAGAACACGCGGATTTACGCCGACTCTTGGAGGAGGTGATTGAGCCTACTGAAGGCCCGGCTGCGGGGATCCTCGACGCTAAACTTCTTGAGTTGAGATCCGCTCTCATCAGCCATGATCGCGCAGAAGAAGCGGTCTTCTACGAAGCGTTGAAAAACGTTCCCAATCGTACGGAACTTGCCGAGACGAAAGAAGAAGAACACCACATGACCGAAGCGATTCTCGAGGATCTGATTGCGTCGCGCGAAGATTGGGACGCCAAATTAGCTCTCTTGAAAAATCATATGGAAGGTCATATCGCCGAAGAAGAAACCAGCGTCTTTGCGATTATGCAGAGCTCGATTTCGACAGAACAGAGTGAGCAAATGGCACGCAGCTTCGTGCAGCAGAAAGGTGCTTTCCTCCCGATGCATTCGGTGTCGGACCAGCCAGGCGATGCCACATCGACCGTCGTTTTATGAGTATTGTGAGAACATCACGAAATTCCAACTCCGGATGAAGGATGTTGGTGCAAGTCGTCCCATATTATGAGGATGGTAGTGACTGTCTTGCTCACGAAAGGACGCAGCATTCATGGCGCAAGTCTTAGGAAACGAAAATTCGCCAAAAAGCTGGATGCGAGATTCGAACGGAAATGCGGTCGGTGAGTCGGGAAGTGATCTCGAGAGTCGAGTCGTTGGTGATTTCAAGGAACTCATCGTGATCGGCGGCTCGGCCGGTGCCATCGAACTTTTGCCGAATCTTCTGCGCGGCTTGCGGGAGAAAACGGATGCACCGATTTTCGTGGTCATTCACGTATCGCCAGCGTCGGATGGAAAATGGATTCGCGCGATGTCTCGGCAGACCGGGCTCCCGATGAGACCGGCGGAAGCTGACCGCCCCATTCGTCGAGGCGAGATCGTGTTCGCGAAAGGCGATTACCACCTGGTCGTGCACAGTCAGAAGTCCACCTTCGTGCATGGTCCGTTTGAAAATAAGTTCCGGCCTTCCATCGATGTGCTTTTCCGCTCAGCTGCGGTTAAGCATGGGCCTCGCGTCTTCGGAATTCTGCTCAGTGGACTTTTGGATGACGGCTGTGCCGGTGGCCTTGCGATCGAATCGTGCGGCGGCGTTTGCCTAGTACAAGA
>SXGS01149080.1_pt1 | contig 14638 bp, 13 predicted proteins | sample 3174681 | NCBI WGS metagenome assembly SXGS01 (sample SAMN11356861, study PRJNA531348) | freshwater metagenome | isolation source: freshwater sample F1-80 | place: China: Fuxian Lake, Yuxi | collected 2017-12-25
AGCGAGGTAGTGGCCTGGGCCACAGTCTGCGGATGGCGCGTGGTCTGGGCGGCGCGGATCTGCACATGGGAGTGGGTGGAGAAGTCCTTCTGCGCCGCCACCACCGTCCATTGAATCTGCGTAGGTGTTGTCCACTCAAAGATCGCCGAGCGCTGGGTGTCACCGACGCCCACGCGAGTAGCGCCGTTGTGCGAGTCGCTAGTCAGCCAAGTGAAGTCGGCGTTGGCGTCGTTCATCAAGCCTTCGGCCAAACCGGTCACCGTGGCAGTAACTGCCCCGCCGGAACTCGAGGTGCTGATCGCGGTCTGGGTCGTGAAGTCGTCGATCACATGGCCAGCAGCACTGGCCAGCGGCACGAAGTCGCGCACTACTGTGGCGGTTGAAACCGTCGATGGCGGCCGCAGCATCTCCCACTGCCGCCAGAGGTACTCGGTGGCCGCCTTCGATGTGCCCAGTTTCCACTGGATGCTGGCCAGAATCTGGCCCTTGGTGATGGTCTGCACCGGCGCGGTGCCCAGCGCCGTGCCGGATGGGCCAGCGAAATCATTGACCCCGCAGCAATTGAAGTCGTTGTGGTCGGCACCGTGTATGTAGCAGCTGGCCTTGTCCCCTTCGCAGCGCTCGTAGAGGTTGAAGCTCATCGCCACATTGCTGTTGGGGCAGCCGCACACATCGCCGTCGGCGGCCCCGTAGAGCATCATCATCGCGCAGGCGTGCGGGTCGCTGCCAGATCCCACGGCGCCCTGGCCATTGAAGTCAGTCGGGGCGATCGGGATGAGCAACTTGATGCTGGCGGTGTTGTAGGCGGCGCTGGGTACCGAGTACGAGTTGTCAAAGAGCCGGTCGTAAGCACGGCAGATCCCATCTCCGCCGCGGCTATGGCCGATCCAGATGATGCGGGTGTTGTCCATCCGGCCGTTGAGGGCCCCCGAGGCGATGGTCGCCTGCTGGTTGAACAGCGCTGCAGTGTGCTGAAGCGTGGTGGTCGAGCAGGTCTCAATTCCCGGCACGGTGTTGTTCTGGTGGCTCATCACCACATAGCCCCAGCTGGCCAGATGATTGCCGAGGTAGTCGTTCCAGGTGTACTGGTGGCCGTTGCCGTGGCTAATGATCACCACTGGCACCACGCCGAGCGAGGCGATGGAGGTCGGGTAGTAGACCTTTGCGCTGGTGAATCCAGCGGTGGCACCGGAAGCGGTGTAGGTGACATTGGTCACCGCCAGCGGGCCGGTGGCGGCCGGGTCGCGGACCACTGTGAAACCGGGGCCCTCAGCGCCGTCGATCAGATCATTACCCGAAAGCGTGCCATCGCGATCGAGGTCGACCACCATGTCGTAGCCGCGGCCGAGTATCAGGCCGTTGTCGGCGCTCAGGCTGGCCGCGCCAGTCACCGCGAACCGATTCGCCTGCAGGCCGCCAGCCAGAACCGTGACCGCCTGCGCCGCGCCGCGGACATCAACCAGTTGGGCATTGGCGGCCCACTCGGCGGCGCTGCGGTCGGCGACCACCCAACAGTCGGCGGTGGAACCAACCGAAATCCCGAGCGCGTCTGAGTCGATCCCGACGCTGAAGTTGGCCGCGGCGTTGTAGGCCAGCGCGAAGTGGGCCCACGGGTAGGAGGCCAGCGATACGCAGGCCAGCGGAGTGGCCCGTGGCGCGCTCTGGCATGGGCCCCAGGAACTCAGCAGGATTGCCAGATCCGCGCCACCAACCGTGCCATCGTTATCGAGGTCGGCGGTGCCGGACTGGCCCCATTCCGAGAGCATCCCGGCAAGGTCAGCGCCTTCAACTGTCCCGTTGCCATCAATATCGGGTGGGCAGGCGACGGCCTGTGGTGGGCCGAATGCACACAGAACAAGCGCAGCGGATGCAACAACTGTGGCGAGGGGAGGAGCGCGCATCCGACTCCCTGAGTTTAGCGCGTGATGCGCTTGAGGCTTGCCGAACCGCCCGGTTTCCCCGACACTCACCGCGTGAATGAACCGCACCGGACGCTGACTCCCTCTGCCGCGTCCCCCGAACTTAGCGCGCCCGTGAGCCGCGCCGCAATCATGGCCGTAGTGGTGGCATCTCTGGGGTATTTCGTCGACATCTACGACCTGATTCTGTTCAGCGTGGTGCGCGTTCCCAGCCTAAAGGGGCTGGGCGCCACCGAATCCGAAGTCCTCACACTGGGCGCGTCGCTGATCAGTTGGCAAATGTTCGGGATGGTGGTGGGCGGGCTGGCCTGGGGAATCTTGGGCGACAAGAAGGGGCGACTCTCCGTGCTGTTCGGCTCGATCATCCTCTACTCGTTGGCCAACATCGCCAACGGGTTGGTGGCCACGGTCGAGCCGGGCACTGCATGGGGCAATCTGCTGGCCACGCTAGGAATGAGCCACGGCATCGATCAGTACCGGGCGCTGCGATTCATCGCCGGGATCGGGCTGGCTGGCGAACTCGGCGCCGGTGTGACGCTGGTGAGCGAACTGCTGGGCCGCCACGCTCGCGGCTACGGCACCACCATCGTGGCCACCTTTGGAATCTGCGGTGGCCTGATGGCTACCTTCGTGGCCGGCAAGTTCGACTGGCGCACGGCGTATTTCGTCGGCGGTGGGATGGGGCTGGCGCTCCTAGTCCTGCGCATCGGCGTGGTGGAGAGCGGGATGTTCAAGACACTTCGCACGACAACCGTCGTGCGCGGCAGCCTATTGATGCTGTTCTGGCCCCCGCGGCGCTTTCTTCGCTACGCGGCGATCGTGTTGGTGGCAGTGCCGATCTGGTTCGTGGTGGCTATCCCGGTGACCTTCGCCCCAGAGTTCGGAAAGCAGATGGGATTCACCGAGACGCTCAGTGCACCGACCGCAATCGCCTGGACATACACCGGTCTGGTGCTGGGCGACTTGGCCTCGGGACTGCTGAGCCAGTTCCTGCGCAGCCGCCGCCGGGCGCTATTGGTGTTCCTGCTGTTTACCACCGCGACCCTAGCTAGTTTCTTCATTGCCCCGAGGTTCGAGCGAGAGGCGTGGAGCTTCTACACGGTGTGTGCTGTGATGGGTCTGAGCATCGGCTACTGGGCGGTGTTTGTGACCACGGTTGGTGAACTATTCGGCACGAATCTGCGGGCCACCGCCACGACCAGCGCCCCGAATCTGGTGCGTGGGTTTGTTCCGCTGCTCACTTGGGCTTGGCTGGCGCTGGTCGGGGCTGGAATGAGCCATGTCAACGCCGCCGCGGTAGTTGGCTTCGGCACTATCGTGGTTGCCATGGCCGCCTTGGCTTCACTTCCAGAAACTTACGGCCGCCACCTCGACTTCCTCGAAGGGCACGGCCGAGATTGAGTTCTTGGGAGCCCAGCGCCGGGCCGGCGAGGCAACTCACGCTCGAAGGTGGGCTGGATGCGGCCGCCGTGGCCGCGCTCTGGGACGGCGTTGTGGAAACGATTCGTCAAGCTCCGCCACGCCAGGCGGTGATTGACATGACCAAGGTCTCCCGCGTCGACGGCGCCGGGCTGGCCATGCTGGCCGAGATCAGTCGGATCATCGCCGCTGGTGGCGGAACCCTGCGGCTGGAAGGCGCCCCGGCAGAGGCCGGGCGGATTGTTGACCAGATCGCCGCCTCGGCGCTGCCGCCGGCGCGCCAACCAGTTGGTGCGATCGAACAGATCGGGTGCGGGGTCATTGGCGCAGCGAACCATCTGGGCGATCTGGTGGAGTTCACCGGCGCGGTGGCGATCTCCTCGCGCGCGGCGCTGCGGGCCCCCGGCAGCGTGCGCTGGCGCGATGTCCTCTCAATCGCTGCGCGCACCGGTTTCGATGCCGTGGCCGTCACTTGCTTGCTCGGCTTCATCATCGGTTTCATCATCGCCTTCCAGACGCTGCCGTCGTTCCAGACTTACGGCGCTGGCAACATGGTGGCGGTGGTAATCGGTGTGGCCATGGTGCGCGAACTCGGGCCGCTGATCACCGGGGTGGTGCTGGCTGGGCGCAGCGGGTCAGCATTCGCCGCGGAACTGGGCACCATGACGGTGACCAACGAGATCGATGCTCTGCGCACATTCGGCCTCGACCCGGTGCGCTTCCTGGTCATCCCGCGGATGCTGGCCGCCATGGTCACCACGCCGCTGCTGTCGCTGTTCTGCACCTTCCTCGGCGTACTCGGCGGCTACGCAGTGCTTGCTGGCACTGGGATGTCGGGGGCGTACTTCGTGCAAGAAGTGCAGAGTGCCATCGGTGTGATGGATCTGCTTCAGGGAATGGTCAAAGCGGGGGTGTTCGCTCTGCTAGTGGCCGGGGCCGGCTGCGCCAGCGGGCTGCAGACCGGTGCCGGGCCGGGGGCGGTCGGCGAGAGTGCCACGCGGGCGGTGGTGGCCGGGATCGTGCTGGTCATTCTCAGCGACGGCGTGATGGGTTGGCTCTTCTTCCTGATGGGCATCTGAATGGCAACTGACGCAATCATCACCTTGAAGGATGCCGCAGTCGGCTACGGCGGTGAGCCGGTGCTGACGGGGTTGAACTTCTCGGTCAGGCGCGGCGAGATATTCGTGGTGGCTGGTGGCTCTGGCTGCGGCAAGTCGACAATCATGCGCACCCTCATCACACTCTTGCCGCCGATGGGCGGGCAAGTGATGCTCGATGGAGTAGACCTGGCCCGCGCCACGGGGGACGAGATCAACGCCTTGCGCCGCCGTATCGGGGTCATGTATCAGTCGGGGGCGCTGTTCGGCGGACTAACTCTCCTGGAGAATGTCCGACTGCCGCTGGAGGAGTTCACGGCCTTGAGCACCCCGGCGCAGACCGCGGTAGCCCGGGCCAAACTGGCGGTGGTGGGGCTCTCGGCCGACGCCGAGAAGCTGCCCTCGGAGGTTTCCGGCGGCATGCAGAAGCGCGCTGCCGTGGCCCGGGCGCTGGCCCTCGACGCCCCCATTGCCTTCCTCGACGAACCCACCGCCGGGCTCGACCCGGTGACGAGCGCCGAGTTCGACGAACTCATCCTCTCGCTCAATTCGCTGTTGGGCACTACCTTCGTGGTGGTGACCCATGAACTGCCCAGCATCGAACGGATCGCTACGCGCATGGTGATCTGCGATCGGCGGCGCAAGACCGCCGTGGCCATCGGTGCGCCGCGTGAACTTCGCGAGCAGTGCACGGATCCCGAGGTTCAAGCATTCTTGAATCGGCGCTCCATGAGCGGGGCGGGGCAGTCATGAGTCAGGGTCGCAGCGCGGCATACAAGGTCGGCGTGTTCACTGTCGCGGCTACGGGATTGCTGTTGGCTGGGGTGGCCACGCTTTCCAGCCGGGCCATGTTTGCGCCTACGGTGCTGTGCGAGTCGTACTTCACTGAGTCAATCAATGGATTGGCCGTTGGTTCGGTGGTGAAGTACCAGGGGGTGACCGTCGGCCAGGTGGATCACATCGGATTTCCAGCGCTGCAGTACGAGGAAGCTGGTTCGATGCTTCAGGCACCGTACGACACTTATGTCTCGGCCCACATGAGCCTTCACGTGGGGGCCGAAGGGCACCTGACCGTCACCGAGTTGAAGGAGGCGCTGACCAAGGCCGTCAGTAGGGGATTGAGGGCCCGGGTGACCATGGCCGGGATTACCGGCGGCGCGTATGTTGCTCTGGAGGTAATGGACCCGGCCACCTACCCCGAACTCAAGGTGCCTTGGACACCGGCCAGTCTCTACATCCCATCGGCGCCCGGGCAGTTCGACCTGCTGATGCGCAACATTGACAACATCGCTGCTGGATTCTCCAAGATCGATTTCCCGGCGCTGGGCAAGGCTTCGCAGAAGCTGGTGGAGGATATCGACCGAGTGGTTGTGGATGACGCCAAGCCGATGCTCGATCAGATCGAAGCGGCCAGCGTGCGGCTGAAGGCCGTACTTGACGATCCCGGCATAAAGGCGACGATCGACAATCTAGAGAGCACCTCGGCCGATCTTTCCGAGGTGATGGGTACCGGCAAGACCAGCCTGCGGCAGTTCATCGCCGCGTTGCCGGGCACGATTCAATCCATCAAGGAATTGTCCGACCGGCTCGACTCAGTGGTGGCCGAGGATGAACCGCAGATACGGCAGTTGATCGACCAGCTCAACTCCATCGCCGCCAACCTTGATGCCGTCGTCCGCAGTCTGAAGACCAATCCTTCCCGAATCCTGTTCGGTGAAAATCCGCCGGTGCAGGCCCCGAACGCGCCATGAGGTTGCCAATGCGTCCACCCACGAGTGCTTTCATCCTGCTGCTGATCTGCGCGGTGAGTGCCACCGGGTGTTCGCAGCCGTATCAGGCTGAGTCGCTGTTCGGATTGGGCTCCGCACCTGCTGCCCAAGCGACTGCGGCGCGCAAGGATTCGCTGGAGGTGCGCTCGATCGCCATCGCCCCGCCCTGTGACTGCGAGCAGTTCACCTACCGCTACGCCGATGGCCGCATGCGCAACGATGACTACGCCGGATTCATCGCTCCGCCCGCGGCGTTGCTGGGCACCACGCTGACCCAGCGGCTGGCGGCGGCGGGAGTGTTCCAGACGGTCATCGGTCCCCAGACTTCAATGGCGGCTGACTTCTCGCTGGTGGTGTCCATCGACTTCCTCGGCGTGGACTTCGACGCTGCTGGAACTGGGGCAGGGCTGCTGACCGGTCGAGCGTGGCTGCTGGACGGGGAGGGGCGGTCAGGAAAGCCGGTGTTCCAGTGGGAGCACAGTGCGAGTTCGGCCCTCACGGCCAACACTCCCGACGCAGTTGCTCAGGCCCTCAGCGCCGCCACCGATTCATGGCTAGACGCGCTGGCGGCGGCGCTGCGCAGCGGCGCCCCATCCGCGCCATAATGCCCCAGTGAAGAGCGTCCACGCACTCATGTCGACGGTGGTCGACTACGCGGGCCTGTACCCACCAGCGGCACTTGATGCCCCGACGGTGGTTGCCAACTATGGCAAGATCACCGCCGGCCGCAACAGCTGGATGCTGGGCCGCTTGGTCTGGCCAACGGCACGGCTGCCGGAACTCTCTGAAATTGCCAAGTCGCATGCCCCGACCGCGCAGCCGCCCGAAACCGAGGGCGCGTGGGCCATTACCGCGGTCACCTTGCCCGCCAACGATGCGGCCTTCGCCGATTCGCTGACTGCGGTGGAGCACTTCAACCACCGGCACGAGCAGGAAGGCGAGCCAGCCATGCGCATCGACTCGCTGGAGATTCGGGTTGCCTCGGCAGTGGATGTGCAACGCACCGCCGACCGGTTGCCCGAGGGGCTGTTCCCATACTTCGAGATTCCCTGGGAACCCGACCCCCGCGGGATGATCGCCGCGCTGGCCGACTTGGACTGCGGCGCGAAAGTGCGGACCGGCGGAGAAGCAGCAGCGGCGTTCCCTTCACCCCGCCAACTGGCCCGCTTCATCGCCGCCTGTCACTTCGCCCGCGTGCCGTTCAAGGCCACCGCTGGCCTTCACCGGGCGCTGGGGCACGCTTCGGAAGCGACTGGCGCAACCCACTTCGGCTTTCTGAATGTGTTCTTGGGCGCCTGCCTGCTGCACGCGGGCCGAGTCGATGCCGAGGCGCTGGAGATGCTGTTGTCCGACTCAGATCTAGGTTCGTTTGACTTCTGCGACCGAGCGATCGCCTGGCGCGAGGCATCTCTCTCCGCCGAAGAAATCGAAGATGCCCGTGGTCGCTTTGTTCACTCTTTCGGCAGCTGCTCATTCGAGGAGCCGCTGCACGATCTGGTGCATCTCGAACTGGTTCCGGCGGGGGTGTCGTGAGCGCGAAATCCTGGGTGACATCGGCGAATGAACTGGGCGACTTCCCGCTGGCGAACTTGCCCTACGGTTCGTTCGAGGGCGAATCGCGCCCGCGTCGACTCGGAGTGCGCATCGGCGACGAAGTGGTCGACCTGCGCGCTCTGGTGGAGTGCGGTCTGCTGGGCGGACTTGATGGGCGAGTTTCTCCGGCACTGACGCAGCCGACTCTCAACGCGTTTCTGGCTCTGGGGCCTGAGGCTTGGCGGCTGACTCGCGCGAGGCTCACCCAACTGCTCAGGGCCGATTGTCCGGAGTTGCGCGATCATCCCAAGCGGGGGGCCTGCCTCGTGCCGGTGTGGGGCCTCTCAATGCGCCTGCCGTGTGACATCGGCGACTACACCGACTTCTACGCCAGCGTCCACCACGCCACCAATGTCGGCACCATGTTCCGGCCGACCAACCCGCTGCTGCCAAACTGGAAGCACCTGCCGGTGGGTTACCACGGCCGATCGAGCAGCCTGTGCGCTAGCCCGACGCAGGTGCGCCGTCCCTGCGGGCAGACCAGCGCCACTGATGAAGGGCCGCCAGTGTTCGGGCCGACGAAGCTGCTCGATTATGAACTCGAGGTTGGGGCGATCATCGGCACCGGCAACCCGATCGGCACCCGCGTCACGCCGTCCGACGCGTGGCGGCGAATCTTCGGACTGGTGCTGGTGAACGACTGGTCGGCGCGGGATGTGCAGAAGTGGGAGTACCAGCCGCTGGGCCCATTCACCGCCAAAAACTTCGTAACCACTGTGTCGCCCTGGGTGGTCACAATGGAAGCCCTGCGTCCGTATTGTGAGCCGGTTGTGGCGCGACCCGGCGGCGACCCAATGCCATTGCCGCACCTGATCTGCCCCAACGATGTGGCGATTCCCATTCAACTTGAGGTGACCATTGCATCCGAGAAGATGCGCCAGGCGCGCCAGACGCCGCACTTGCTCAGTCGCGGCAACTTCCGCGACATGTATTGGTCGTTCGCTCAGATGCTCGCCCACCACACTTCCACCGGCTGCGCGATGCAGCCCGGAGACCTGATCGCCAGCGGCACTGTTAGCGGCCCCGCCAAGGATTCGCGCGGCTGCCTCTTGGAACTGACTTGGCGCGGCACAGAGCCGATCGATCTGCCCGATGGCACACAGCGGCGCTTCCTGCAAGATGGCGACGAGGTGGGCATGAGCGGCCGACTCGAGCGCGCTGGACTGCCGCGCCTCGGATTCGGCGACTGCACCGGCACAGTGCTACCGGCCCACCCGGCCGACTAGACCTACCACTTCATCATCTTGTCGATAGCCGGGATGTCCAGCGCCACCTGATCGCCGACTTTGATTCCCAGCTTGGCATTGGTTCCCGCGCGCGTCTCGATGGCGAAGCGGGCTGGCCGCCCTGACGGATAGCGCTGCAGTCGCAGCCGGTACCCCTCGTCGGCCTCGCCGGGCAGGCGAAGCTCTTCCTTCTTCATGGTGTAGATCGCCGTCACCACGCCGCGGGCATCTAGGAAAGCGATGTCGATGTCGATCACGCAGTCGTACATCCAGAACGACAGGCGATCGGAGATCGGGTAGACGAACAGCATTCCGGTGCCTTCGGGAATGTCAGTGCGCTTGCCGAGCCCGCGCTGCACGCTCAGATTGCTGGCGGCTACTTCCAACGCGAAGGTCTGCCCGCCAAACTGCTGGTCAATGATTGGGAGCTGGCTCATTGGATGGACGCGGCGCTTGGGTGGGGCTGGTGCAGCGGGAGGCGTCGGCGCGTTGGGCGCGGCGTTTGCTGGCGGCGTCGCCTGGTTGGGCCCCGGCGGAGTACGCGTGACTTCAGGAAGCACCGCCAAAGCGCATGCGGTCAGCCCCACGATGGCGATGATGGCGATCTTGGCACTAAGGCGCACGATTGACCTCACCATGTGTCGGCGTCGGACTCGCCGTTGGCCACTGCAGCGCGCCGACCCGGTTTGGCCGCCTTGGCCGCCTTGCCGCCGGATTTCGCCTTCGCCTTGCCATTGACCGGGGCAAACGGCGCCGCCGCACCCTCCCACGACTTCGGATACGCGGCGTCATCCAGTTCCAGCGCGGCGCGCGTGGGGAACAGCGGACGGAATGTGTCGCACATCACGGCCAGTTCATTGGTGTGCGTCGCGCCCAGAGACGCTTCCACCGTGCCCGGGTGCGGTCCATGCGGGATGCCTTGAGGATGCAGAGTCAGGCTGGCCGGCTCGATCCCCTTGCGGGCCTTGTAGTTGCCCTCGACGTAGTACAGCACCTCGTCGGAGTCGAGGTTGGAGTGGTAGTAGGGCACCACAACTGCCTGCGGATGGAAGTCCAGGGGCCGCGGGCAGAATGAGCAGATGACGAAATTGTGCGCGTCAAATGTCTGGTGAGTCGGCGGGGGCATGTGGTGCTTGCCGACGATCGGGCTGAAGTCATCGATGTTGAAGATGTACGGGTAGTAGCACCCGTCCCAGCCGACCACATCGAGGGGGTGGTAGCCGTAGCTGTAGGAGTGCACCATCCCGCGACTCTTGATTCGCACCTCGAACGAGCCCTTCTTGTCGTAGGTCAGCGGCAGTTGCGGTAGGCGCAGGTCGCGCTCGCAGTAGGGAGCGTGTTCCAGAAACTGGGAACTGGTCCGCGAGACATAGCGCTTGGGCGGTCCGATGTGGCTGCCGTTGACGCTCTCGATGACTAGAAAGCGCGCGGGTGGGTCGCCATCCATCGGCTCATCGAAGGCCATCCGATAGGTCGTTCCCTTGGGAATCAGGATGTAGTCCTTGGCGCGGAAGTTCAGGGTGCCGAATGAAGTCCATACCGTGCCATTGCCGTGGTGAATGAAGATGCATTCATCGCCGACCCCATTCTTGTAGTGGTATCTCATCCCCTCGGCGGGTACGCACACCGCCATTTCGACATCAGAGTTGCCGAACAGGACCACCCGACCGGTGATCGGGTCGCCGCGCGGTGGCATGGCGGCACTCTTGAGGTGCCGCATGCGCATGGTGTCGGTTTCCACGAACTCGGCGGCGCAGGAGTAGAGGGTCTTCCAGCCAGAAACTTGAGTGGGGGGGTGGATGTGGTAGAGGGTCGAGGTCGGGCCAACGAACCCCTCGGTGCCGAACACCTCTTCGGAGTACAACGCACCGTCCTTGCGACGGAATTGGATGTGGCGCTTGGCGGGAATGTTGCCGAGCCGGCTGTAGAAGGGCATGGCATTACAGTTTAGGAGGAGCGCCGCCCTTGCGAGTGCGGCCGCTGGGCCTATCTTCAATTCATGGCGCGAGGCGTTGGGCAACTTGGTCGCCGGGCTTTTCTCGGCCACGGCCTCGGTGCGCTGTCGGCTGGCCTGAGTTTGGGCGCCATTGGTGCTCTGGGCAGCCGCCGGGCGGGCGCGTTCCCGATGGCCCCGGGCGCTTGGACTCCCGCCGGAAAGTGTGGTCCGTTCTTGAGTCTGGGTGATACGCCGGGGGCATCGCAAGTGATCGGCGGCCTGCCATACTCGCCGCGCTGGTACGGCGACGACTTCTCCTTCGCAAACATTCCGTTCCACTCTTGTGAATCATGCGACTCGCCACCCCTGGCCAGCGACACCGAGACCGATGTCATCATCATCGGCGGTGGGATTTCCGGATTGGCGACTGCTCACGCCCTGCGCGACCAGTGCAAGTTCGTGGTGCTTGACCTGCGGCCGCGGTTGGGCGGAAATGCAATGGGCGAATCTTGGCGCGGGCTGAACTGCTCGCTCGGCTCGGCCTACTTCATGGTCCCTGACAAGGGCGATGAGTTCGACTCGTTCTACAAGTCGCTGGGGGTTTACGAGGCGGCGCGCATCGACGAGGGGGGCGGCTTCAAGGTGGAGTACGGCATGCGCCTGATTGATGACCTGGCGCAAGGTGCTAGTCCGGAGCAACGGCTCGCCTTCGCGCGCTACCGAGCCATGGTGGCCCACTACGCCAACGACGCCTACCCGGACATCCCGCTGAGCAATGGCCCCGAGGTGCGCGATGTTCTGCGATTGGACCAGAGCAGTTTCGCCGACCATGTGACCGCGGGCTGCGGACCGCTGCCGCCGCTGGTGACGCAGGCCATTCAGGCTTACTGCTACTCGTCGTTCGGGGTCGGCTGGCAGTACCTCTCGGCGGCTGCTGGCTGGAACTTCATCGCCGCCGAAGAGTGGGGGCGGATTGTCCTACCTGGTGGCAACGCCGGATTGGTGAAACTGATGCACGATTCAATGCGCCACCTCGATCCAGCCGCCGACAGCGAGCCCGGCATGGTGTTCCGCGCTGGCTGCATGGCCACTGATGTGCGCATCGAAGGGGATCGCGTTCGGGTGCAGTTCCGAGATCAGGCTGGCGCCCTGCACCAGTTGCGCGGCAAGCACGCGGTAGTTGCCACCAGCAAGCACATCAGCAGGCACTTCTTCCCGCAAATGGAGACCCTTGACCGAGAGAAATGGGACCTGATCCCGGCAGTGGAGAACATGGCCTATCTGGTGGCAAATGTTTTGCTGACCAAGCGCGTGGCGCTGGACTTCTACGACATTTTCACGGTGCACGACGCCCAGTTCCCGATGGACGACGAGGCCTTCAACCTCGACCGCCGGGTCACCGACACGCTCTTGGGCTCGTTCGCCGTTACCAGCAGCGCCCAGCGCGATGACATCCTCACCATGTTCTGGCCGCTGCCGTGGTTCACGGCGCGCTTCTCGGTGATTGGCGAAACCGACTGGCGCGACTACGCCAGTCTCGGTAGTGGGCAGATTCGCCGCGCTTTGCGAATCTTGGGCCTGCGCGACTCGGATGTTGCCCAAGTGCGCCTCACTCGCTGGGGTCACGCCATGCCGATCGCCATGCCAGGGCAGATTTCGTCGGGGTTGCCGCAGGTCATTCGCCGCCCGGTGCAGGATCGGGTCTGGTTCGTGAATCAAGACAACTGGATGCTGCCAGCGGTTGAGACCTGCCTCAGCGAGGCTTGGGAGATGGCCGGAGAGATCGTTCAGCGGTTGTAGCCGTCGCCCCCGAGACCGCTAACATTGCCGCGATGAACTTCTCTCACTCGCGCTTTGTTTCCCGGTGTGCCACTGCGGCCGTTGCCTTGGCATTGTTGTCCCTGTTCGCTTGCCAATCGAAGCAGGAGACCGTGCTCACCGGGTTCATCCCCGACTTTGTGCCACTACGCGGCGCGAAGGGCGAGGTGCAGTCATGGGTTTCCGGTACGGGCCTTCGCCAGTACCGCCAGTTCTTCGTTTCGCCAGTGGCGCTGGCGGCCGGAGTGGGCGATGGCGAGTCGTCCGAGGACATCGCCCAGTTGCAGGCGACGCTTTCCAACGACATCAACACCGCATTCGCCGCAACGCGCACCGCCGCCGCAGTCGCCGGGCCCGGCGTGCTGGTCATCAACAGCTCGATTTCATGCCTCAAGCCGAACAATCCGCTGCTGAACATCGCCCCGCAGACCCAGATACGCGGGCGGGGGTACGGGCACACCTGTATCGAGGTCACCTTCACCGATGGCGGTACGGGGCAGATCGTCGCCGCCTACGCCGATGCCGATACCACCCAGCGCTTCTCCACAGCCAAGGCCACCAAGTGGGGCTCAACCGAGGCGGCCTTCACACACTGGGCGCAGGCTCTGGCCGGTTTGGCCCAGTGACCGCCGGCCAGCCTCGGATCATCGAACGCCACCCGCGCTGGTTGGCGCTGGACAAGCCATCGGGCTGGCACTCGGTTCGCGTTGCCAACTCTGATGGCGGGCCTGATGTGCAGTCGTGGCTGGCCTACAACGAGCCATCGCAGGCGGCGCTGCACGAAAGCGGTCTGGCGCACCGTATCGATGTGGCCACCTCCGGGGTGATGGTGGCCGGTCGCGATGAGGAATCGCTCGCTTGGCTGCGAGCCGGGTTCGGCCGCCGGGAAGGTGGCCCGGTGATCGAGAAGTTCTACGCCGCCCTGGTGGCTCCGGGCATCGCTCCGACCGGCCAGTTCCTGCTGCACTTCTTCAGCCGCTACAAGAGTTCGCATCAGGTGTCGGTGGAAGAGCAGGGCATCGAGAAGGAGCGCGGTCAGTGCCGTTGGCGAGTGATTCGCCCCGGAGTCGCAGCGGCAACCGGCCGCGCGGTTTGGTTTGATCTGGTGGAGGTAGAACTGGTCGGCCCGGGAAAACGCCACCAGATCCGTGCGGGGCTGGCCCACATTGGTCATCCGCTGGCCAATGACAACATCTACGGTGGTGTTGCGGCTAGCGAACTGGAGGGCGGCTTGGGGCTGCACTCATGGCGTATGACGATTGAGGGTGAGAGCGCGCAGGCGCCGCTGCCCCCGGTCTTCGGCCAGAGCGCCGCTACTGCGGATCAACGCGAACGCTAATCAGGGCAGTCTGCGCCGGAGTCGTGCCGGTTTCCCACGGACGGACCAGCGCGAAGTTCACTCGGCCCGGGCCAGGCTTCACGCCGGTCAGCTCGAAGCGCCAAGCCACCGGCCCGCCCAGCCGACCGACATCGAGGGCTTCGGTCCGCGGCTTGCTCACCGCGACAACCGGGTCGGCCGACACCAGCGTCCACTCGTAGCCGGTTCCGGCAGAAGCAGTCAGTTCCACTTCGTGGACCTGACCGACGGTGAGTTCGACTTGCGTCGCCGCGCTATTTTCATCGATCCGGTGCCGCACCCGCTCCGCCACGGCGCTGGCGCACCCAGACAGCAGGGCGGCGTCGATCGCCAACAGCACCAACCCGGCGGCTGCGCGGCGACTCACAGGTTTCCCCGCCGCTCCTGCTCGAGCTCCAGACTCTCGAACAGTGCCTTGAAGTTGCCCTTGCCGAATGACCGGCTGCCGCGGCGGCAGATGATCTCGAAGAACAGGGTCGGTCGATCCTGCAGCGGCTTGGTGAA
>SXGS01066984.1_pt1 | contig 14636 bp, 10 predicted proteins | sample 3174681 | NCBI WGS metagenome assembly SXGS01 (sample SAMN11356861, study PRJNA531348) | freshwater metagenome | isolation source: freshwater sample F1-80 | place: China: Fuxian Lake, Yuxi | collected 2017-12-25
CAAACACAGCCATCCACATGGACGCGTTACCGAATACGGCGAGCACAAGGAACGCTGCCTTAATGCCAAGGGCAAATGTGATGTTTTGCCAAAGGATTGCACAGGTTCTCTTGGAGAGACGGATGACCTGTACGATCTTACGTAAGTCATCGTTCATGATGATGATGTCGGCAGTTTCCATGGCAATGTCTGTGCCAGCACCACCCATGGCAATGCCTATATCTGCTTCTGCTAAAGCTGGTGCGTCGTTGATGCCATCCCCCGTCATCGCGCTGGATCCAAACTTTTGATGCATCTCTTTGATAGCCGAGAGTTTATCCGCCGGAAGTTGTTCTCCACGCGCTTCTTCGATGCCGGCTTCTTTGGCAATGGCAGCGGCTGTTGTTTGATTGTCACCGGTGAGCATGATGGGAAGGATGCCCAGCGCTTTTAATTCGGCAATTGCCCTTTTTGAGGACGCCTTGATTGTGTCGGCGACCGCAAAGATAGCCAGTACCGATCCGCGTGTTGCAAGCAATGTAACCGTATGTCCTTGGGCTTCGTGACGAAGCAAAATTTTCTCTAGTGCTGGTGAACACAGCTTGCGCTCTTCGATGAGTCGATGATTGCCCAACACGTATTCTATGTTTTCTACCGTTGCCTGAATGCCCCTTCCAGGCAACGCTTGAAAAGCGCTGACGACCAACGTTGATGATTGAAGATTTTTTGAAATGGCTTGCGAAATAGGATGGTCTGATTGGCTGGCAATGGCAGCGGCAATGTTTTCACTCTGATGCCATTCGTCGTGCATGAACTCTTTGTAAACAAGTTTGGGTTTGCCTTCGGTGATCGTCCCTGTTTTGTCGAATGCAATGGCCTTTAGCTTTCTGGCGTTTTCCAGGTGTATTCCACCTTTGATCAAGATCCCGTTTTTTGCCGCAGCCGCGAGGCCACTGACAATCGAAACCGGTGTTGAGATCACCAAGGCACATGGGCATGCAATCACCAAAAGTACCAGGGCTTTGTAGATGCGAGTCAACCACGGCCAATCCAGCAATAGCGGTCCAAATACGGCTATCGCAACCGCAATGAAAAAAATCGATGGTGTGTAAATGGCAGCGAATTTGTCTACGAAACTTTGCGTTGGTGCACGGGTGCTTTGTGCTTCTTCCACGGCATGAATGATTCGAGCGAGGGTTGAGTTTGCAGCCACTGCGGTAACTCTCAGTTCAAATGCACACATGTCGTTGATGGTTCCCGCAAACACGGGATCATTTGGGCCCTTGTCAACGGGTATGCTCTCTCCTGTAACAGGCGCCTGATTGATGCTGGTGTTGCCCGTGGTGATAATACCATCCATGGGTATGCGTTCCCCTGGGCGAACCCAAGCCGTGCTTCCCAAGGAAACTTCTTTCACGGACATTAAACGCCACGTACCGTCGGCTTGTTTGATATTGGCTTTCTCTGGGGCCAGAGCAAGCAGGCCCTTGATTGCGTTTCGTGCACGATCCACGGCGCGATCTTCTATAGCCTCCGCGATCGCATAAAGCGCCATCACCATCGCCGCTTCTGGCCATTGCCCAATCACCATGGCTCCGGTGACGGCTGTGCTCATGAGTGCGTTGATGTTGAGATGGCCTTTTCGCAATGCGCGCAGGCCTTTTTTGTAAACATCAATTCCCGCGATCCCAATTGCGACCACGGCCATGATAAGCCCAATGCTTCGCCATGGAAGTGTGTGTGGGGCGAAAGCGTCAACAAGTTCCGCTGCAATCGCCAAGACAAGCGCTGCGGCGAGTTTGATGCTCGACTGACTTGTAGGGTCGTCGTGCTGTTGTTTGGCATCAGCAATGGGGTGATTTGAGTTCATGGGGTTCTTCCTGTCGATAGACGTAAGCGTAGACGGTTGGCAGTACAAACAAGGTCAGGAATGTTGCACTCAAGAGGCCGCCAATCACCACTGTGGCCAGTGGCTTTTGAACTTCAGCGCCTGCACTTGACGAAAGTGCCATCGGACTAAATCCAAGCGCTGCGACCGTTGCTGTCATGACGACCGCACGCAAGCGAGACTCAGCGCCTTCACGGGCTGCTTCATACGGTGTTTTACCTAAGGCACGAAGCTTTTTAATTGTCGTTAGCAAAACAACACCGTTCAGCACCGCGATGCCGAAGAGTGCAATAAAACCGATGGCTGCGCTGATCGAAAATGGCATGCCTCGAAGGGCCAAGAGGAATACTCCACCCACCGCCGCGAAGGGCACGTTCAAATAGATGAGAAGCGCCGGTTTGATTTGGCCAAAAGCCATGTAAAGCAGGATAAAAATCAGTCCGAGGGCCATGGGTACGGCAAGCGCCAGACGCTCGGAAGCAGCGGTCAGATTCTTGAATTGACCACCCCATTGCAGAACATAACCGGGTGGCATCGGCACTTCTTTGAGAACACGTGTTTGTGCCTCACCAACGAAGGATGCAAGATCACGTCCGCGTACGTTGGCTTCGACGTTGGTGCGGCGACGGATGGCCTCACGGCTTATACTTGCGGGCGAATCAACGATTTGAATGTTGGCTATTTGGCCCAATGGAACAAGCGGACCCATTTGACCGCTCACGGGTAAATTTCGCACTTGATCGATATCGTCGCGCAGTGCGGATGGAACGCGCACTTGCAATCGAAATCGACGTTCACCTTCGTAAATTTCACCGACGGCACGGCCTCCTAAAGTTTCGATGACATCGAGTGCGTCGCGCACTGAAATGCCATAGCGTGAGGCGGCAGCGCGATCGACTGTGACCTCAAGCGTTGGAAGGCCCGCGAGCTGCTCACCGCGAACATCAGAAGCGCCAGGAATACCGCGCACAACATTTTGTACCTGGAGACTCAAGCGCTCAAGAATAGCCAAGTCGTCCCCATAAATTGTGATGACAACATCCGAACGGGCACCGCTGATAAGTTCAGCCATGCGCAATTCGATAGGTTGAGAGAAAGAAAAACCAAGTCCGGGGAGGACCTCGGTAAGCCGCGCAGACATGCGCTCAATCAGTTCCTCTCGGGTATCAGCGGTCGTCCATTCGCCGTGGGGTTTCAAAGTGACAATGGCATCGGAAAGCTCCACACCCATGGGATCTGTGGCGATCTCCCCGCGTCCCGTTTTGGATACGACGGTGACCACCTCTGGAAACTCACGCATAACGCGCTCAAATCGTGTTGCACCTTGTACGCTCTCTTCGAGTGATACGCTGGGTAACCGAAGGATCTGAATCGCAAGGGCACCTTCATCGAGGCGCGGCACAAATTCGGCTCCCATGCGCCATGCGACGAGTCCTGCGATGAACAATAACGCGAGTGAGATTTTGATGACCTTCGTTGGCACTTGCATGAGCTTGGCGAGCAAGGGTGGATACACACGATGAAGATGGCGAACGATGAACGGCTCTTTTTCTTCGGGGTGCTGCCTCAAAAATGTGGCAACCAGCACGGGAACGAAAGTAAGCGATGCGATAAATGCGCCCAGCAACGCGAAGAGCACTGTGATTGCCATCGGTTTGAACATTTTTCCTTCAATGCCGACGAGTGTGAGGATGGGGAGGTAAACAATGACGATAATTGCTTCACCAAAAAGTGCGGCTTTGCGTACATCGAGGGTTGCATTGAGAACAACATCTGCGGCCTCTGCGTACGTCATCGCTCGTTTTTTCCCGCGTGCAGCGGCTGCGAGATGAACAATGGCATTTTCAACAACGATGATGGAGCCATCAACGACAATGCCAAAATCAATGGCACCAAGACTCATCAAATTTCCACTCAGGCCAAGCATTCTCATGGCTGTGAAGGCAACAAGCATTGCAAATGGAATAGCGGCAGCCACGATAAGGCCACCCCGAACACTGCCGAGAAGAAGAAACAGCACGGCGATAACGAAGAGGGCCCCTTCTGCCAGATTTTTTCCCACAGTATGGATGGTTCGATTTACAAGATCGGCGCGATCATAGAATACATCGATGCTTACGCCTGGTGGGAGTGATGGTGTGATTTGCGCAATTTTTTCTTTTACATTTTCCACCACTTCACGACCGTTGGCACCCACAAGCATCATCACGATGCCTGTGACGATCTCACCACGCGCATCCCGCGTGACAGCCCCTTGACGGATCATGGGTGCGAGATGAACACGCGCAACATCGCGTACACGTACGGGCATTCCATCGTTACGTGTTTCGATCAGTACATCGCCGATCTCGTCGAGGCTCTGGATACGACCTTCGCCGCGAACGAGGAGTTGCTCACCCGATCGCACAAGATAGCCACCGCCCGCAGTTGCGTTGTTTTGCTCAAGAGCCGAAAAAAGTGTGTTGAGTGAAACATCCAGAGCACGCAATCGATCAGGGATAACTTCGACTTCGTATGTTTTTAATTCGCCACCAAAAGAGTTGACCTCGACGACACCCGGCACGGATCGCAATTCATATGCGACGAACCAATCAAGCAATGAGCGCAGTTCCATGGGAGAGTAACATTGCTCGGTATCCGGTTTCCCAGCAGCGCACATAACCTCCGCACGCAATTCAAATTGAAAGATCTCCCCAAGCCCGGAGCTGAGCGGTCCAAGTTCAGGGGACGCATCTTTGGGCAGACGATCACGGGCCTCTATTAAGCGTTCTGAGATGAGTTGGCGTGCACGCAGAAGATCGGTGCCTTCCTCAAAAACCACGGTGACAGCAGAGAGTCCGAAACGCGACACGCTGCGGATCGTTTCAATACCCGGTAGGCCGCTCATGGATGATTCGATGGGAAAGGTGATCATGCGCTCAACATCAACCGGACCAAGCGCTGGTGCGTTTGTAAGCACTTGAACCTGGACGGTAGTGATATCGGGGACAGCATCGATTGGGAGCTGCTGAGCATTGCGGATCCCTACTGCTGCGACGATGACAACGAAGGCATACACGAGTAAGCGCCATGTGAGGCAGAGTTCTAGAAATTTTTTCATGGCAGGTTCCTCAGTGATCGTGATGTTCGGAAAGTTCATCGCTGCGCAACGCGCTCTTTAGTGTAAATGCGCCGCTGACAGCGATCTGCGCACCTTCTTGGATCCCAGATCGAACTTCAAAGAGCCCTCCGGCCCGTCGTCCCAGTGCGACCGGCTGTGGCTTAAAACTGTTCTGTTCATCCGCAGGAACAAACACCACCGTTTGTCCATCAAGCGTTGCGATTGCATCGGCAGGAACCACCAAGACACGTTCGCCTGCATTTCCACCGACAAGTTCAATGCTGCCGAAGAGACCGCTTCGCAAACGGGGATCTGGCGTTTTAAGCATGACGCGCACAGGAATGGACCGCGTTTTTTCGTCCAAGGAAGGGGCGACGTAGGTGATCGTTCCGGGCATGGCGAGATCGGGAAATGCATGAAGGCGTACGATAGCTGCAGAGCCCGTAATGACACGACTCAACTCAAGTTCTGGAACATGGCCTTGTATCCAAACTTTCGTTGGATCGGTCACGATGAACGCTGGTTGATCGGGGCTTGCAATTTCGCCAAGAGTGGCATGCACAGCGACAATCACGCCATTGATGGGCGACGTAAGCACCAGTTCACCGCCGCTGCCGGATCCAAATACAGAGAGCTGCCGTTTGAGGCCTTTGATTTCCGCCCGAATATCGCCAAGCTGAGCCTCTGCATCGATCAGAGATCGTCGCGCGCCAATTCCTTCGGTGGAAAGGAGTTGTTGACGTTGCATGGTCGCTGTCGCCGCAGAAAGGCGTGCTTGCGCTTGATCAAGTCGTGCGCGGGCAGCGGAGACATCGCTCGAAGCGACGATGCCCAGCAACTGTCCTTTGTGTACGCGTTCACCGAGCGTAACAGCAACACGTGTGATGCGACCTTGGACAAGCGGCCCGACATGGGCCGTGCTGCTTGGCTCAAATTGAACTTCCGCAGGAATTGCGACACCGCCAGTCAATGCGCGTCGTTCAACGGTTGCAATGCGAATACCAGCATATTCGAGTGCCTCTTTTGTGAGATGGATCTCGTTCAGGTGTTCATTTTTCTTATCATGATCCTCCTTTTTTTCAGCGTCTTTGCGACAGGCGCTAAAAAAGGTGATGAGGATCAACGCAATGACAAAGTTTGAATTCATGGTGTTTTTTCCTCATGGTTATCGTCTCGCCAAAGGTCGATCCCAACGACCCGTTCGAGTCCGGCCAGTGCGACAAAATAGTCCAGTTGAGCACCTAGCGCGTCGTTCTGAATGCGTAGGAAACGTTCACGCCCCGTGGAAAGCGCGAGAATGTCGATCTCGCCCAGCTCGAAAGATCGACGAAGGAGTGTGAGGTTTTCTTCAAAACGTGGAAGGATCTCTGTGCTATAAACACGTGTGCGTTGCGCCGCTGCGGTGACTTCGCTATGCGCCTCGACAATTTGACCTTCTAACAATCGCGTGATCGCATCGAGTTCGGCCGTGGCCACCGTAGCATCGGCACGTGCGCGCGCACGCTCGCCTTGATTGACCTGAAAAGTAGGAATGGGAAGGGACAGAACGCCCATCACCATGCTGTAGGGGCCTTCGCTGGTTGGATTGCCTTCGCGTCGGTATTGCACGCCGATAGATGGCCGTGGCCAGATATCGCGATTGGCAACAGCGACGCGCGATTCTGCTTCACGAATGCGCGCTTCACCCGAACGCAAATTAGGCAAATGTTCGCGTGCAATGGTGAGAAGGACATTTTGATGGGGTGGTTCACGGGGCGTGTCCACGCTTCCAGCAGGCATAGGCGGCGTGGCAATAGGCCAACCTGAAAGTTGTGCGAGACGAATACGCGAAGCGAAGAACGTTTGCTGTGCAGCCACAAGAATTTGTTGCGATTGCGCAACTTCAGCGCGAGTCAAGCGCAGAGCAAGGGGAGCGACGTCACCTGAAGAGATCTGACGTTCTACAACACGCAGGATCTCCGCTTGAAAAACCACAACGCGTTCCGCAAGCTGCGCGCGCGCTTGCTCAATGAGCGCGCGATGAAATGCAGCATGAACATCACAGTGGACCAACCAACGCATTTGTTCGATCTCAGCATTGGTAAGATCGCGAAGCTGGTCAGAAGCTTTGATACGCTGGCCGCGTTCACCTGCAATTTGAATTTGCTGCATTAAAGAAACGTCAACATCGGTTCCAGTTCCCGTAATGCCATAGCGTGGGCCTGCGGCGACAGTGAGCGTGGGGTTTCCAGGCAAAAGCGGCGAAGCGGCGGCCCGTGCTGCTTCCGCGCGAGAACGTGTGCTTCGCGCAACCAAGAGCACAGGCGAATGCAGATCTGCGTACAGGAGTATCCCACCGAGAGGAACATCGGCCTTCGCACTTGGATCCGGGATGGTGCGTGTTTGCTCATGATCATCATCTGTGCTGTCTTCTTCAGCAACTGCGCGAAGATGCGGTGGTGGCGTTTCTACAATGGTTGTTATTTTTTTTGTGTCGGAGGCAGCGTGCGTATTCGTGCTGGTGAGAACCGATAATAAAAGTACAAACGCAATTCTACTATTAACGATAGTAGATAAGGGCACATGAATGGTATAAAATGGGTTCATCATTTCCTCAGTGCAAGAAGTAAGTGAGTATATGTTCTGAGCCGGTATGGATGGCGTCGAGCGCAGCCGTGCTTGTTTGGTGTGGAAGAATGAGTGTGAAGATCAGAAGGATCAAGATCATGGGGATAGCGGGTATTTCGCGTCGACAGCACCTGGTTGGATTTTGTTCAGAAAACGCAAGTAGCATTTGGATCCTGAATTTGAGCACTGTGGTGTCTCTGGCACCGAGGGCCACCGCCTCTTGGGTGCTTGGTCGTGCAGCGCGAATGATGGCATCGGCGAGGGACAGTGGCGATGCGCCTCGGATCACCGCTTCGCGATCGCAATGCGCTTCCTGCGCGGCATGCCACCGCGAAACATGGGATCCAAGAAGAAAACGTCCGAGTGGGTTCACTGCGAGTGCGAGCTTGAGAAGCAAGTAACGTAACGGATCAAGGGAGCGTACGTGCTCGTTCTCATGAGCAAGTGCACTTGCGAGCATGTCATGTGAAATACGATCCGCGAATGATGACCCAATAATAACAACCGGCTTGAGAAGACCATGTGTTCCCAGCGCGAAATCATGTTCATCTGTGATGCGGATCCGACCACGAAGCGGTTGAAGAGAAGCGTTTGCAAGGATGAGACGTTCGACACGTTGCGTGAGTGCATCAGCATGGGTGCTCGTGGAGATGCGTGGTCTTCGATTGTGTCGAAGTGTTGCAGTACCAAGATGTATCACAACGAAGATGAGGGTAAGTGCAAAAAATCCAGGTTCAAAGCATAGGGCAGCATTGTGATCGAAGAGACATGCCAACGTTAATTTTCCGGATTCAATTTGATGAAGGCCCGCCGAAAGAAACCAGGCGATGGGCACAATGCTCGTAGCAATGAGGAGTATATAGCGAAGGTCTAGGCTGTGAAGGCGTCCAGAGACTTTTTCGTGTTCGACAATCATCAGCCCGGCTTTAGCGATCAGCGCAGAGCAGGGGAGAGCGATCAGAATGACGAAAGCTGTACCAAGCAATGGAAAAATGGCTTCTGTCATATGCCAAGCTCCTCGCGACGTTGGCAAATCAATGCTTCCAGATCGTCAAGTTCATCTGCGGATGCTTCGGAAACTTTTTCAGCGAGCATGGCAATTGCTTGGTGGCTTCCTATTGCCCCATCGAGCACCGTGCGTGCTGTGGATTCGAGGAACTGTTCTCGTGTAAGCTTGGGAGAATAAAGGTATCGCTTTCCATCACGCTTGCGTGTCAGCAATCCCTTGTCGTGAAGCCGCGACATCGTGGTCATGACGGTTGTGTAGGCAATGTCACGTTGTTTTTCGAGAACGACAAGCACATCGCTCACTGAGAAAGCGAAAAGCCGTTTGCTCCACACCACGTCCATAATGGTCGCTTCAAGTGCGTGAAGACGAAGTGCCAAACCTATCTTCCCTGTGCGGAGGTGAAACATGCTGATTGGATCCTTGGAGTGACCTACTATTTTCGATAGTAGGTTATTTCCTTCAGTGTGTCGAGTGTGGGTGTGGGTAAGCCCCCTTTCGAGGGCCTTTTTCGGCGGGGTGTTGCATCAAGTATTTGAGAAGACGTGCGTGCTGCCATTCACGTGAACGGTGAAGACATCGCCGCCCAATTCGCAATCGCGTGCGAAGGCTTGGGTGTCGAAGTAGCATTGGAGATGTTGGGGCAAGGCTTCAAGTTGTCCCGTTTCTTCGAGAAAGTTTGTGGCCCAGTCTTCGAGGCTGTCCCATGCGCCGAGATACGAATCTTCCATGCAGGTTTTGGCTTGGTCGATGTCGTGGAATTGCTCATACACCGCACCGAACAATTCGCCATGTTCCACAAGCGCGGCGGCCAATTCTGACACGGTGTCCATGGAGGTGCCTTCTTGCAGCGCGATGCCGCCGAAAGAATCGTAGTCATGGATCGCCCATTCTTCGGCGTCGGGTTCGGGCGAGCGTGCCAACATGGTTTGGATGGCCTCGTGCAAATCATCGGGATCTTGGTTTGCATCGATCCAAGCCCCATGAAGTCTGCCCGCATTGTATGCCGCAAGACATGCCACATAGATGCGTGGTGTGTCTTGTTCCTCTGCTGGTGATGAATTGACTGCATGCATGATGAGTTCCTTTCTTGGTGAAGGCCACCTTGGCCCTCTCACGAAAGACGAGGGCCAAGTGGCAAGAGACATGAAAGGAAGCGCGAAACCGCCATCGCCTCGAAGTGAAGCCGAAGATACTGTGGTTCACACCAGACAGCGCTGGCATGAAGGTTGCCACTGCAAGCAAGTGCCAGTCGACTGGTGTCCGCAGGATCGAGGCGAGCGTAGAGGCGATGGCGGTTTCAAGCGGACGAAATCATGCGCAGTCCATCAACAGCACACAAGGAACACACGCGTGGCATGTCTTGCGGTATACAATGCGGGCATACGCAGAGGGGCCGATGCAAACCAAGCGCATCACCGATGATACGAGGCCATCCAAACCATGTTGGCACGCTCGCCCGAACGCCGAAGGATGCGAGACGTGGCCACGATGGCGGCATCGCGCTGTAAGAAGCCATGGAGACCAACACCGTGCATTGACCGCCTCGTGGAGCATGGCCCTCGGTGCGGTGTTGGAGCAATTCCACGACATAGACAGCCGCATGGAAGATGCCTCGGCGCATGGAGAACAGCCTCAGGACGCAAACGGTCGAAGAAACGGGTCAGCTTGAAGCCTTGTCCCTGCAATGCATACGCGACATCAAGTCCACGATTGCGCCCCAGCGGCGATGTCTTCACCGTTCACGTGCATGGCAGCACACACCGCAGGCAATTGATGCAACACCCCGCCGAAATAGGGCCGGAGAGAGGGGGCGGTTTATCTCAGTATCTCTGCATTTTCTCTGCAAACATCTATTTTTTCTCTGCAAGCATCCATCGCGGTGTGCGGTCTTTGCCTACATTAGCAATCATACCCCTGCGACGAAGTTTTGTTAGTAAGTTATTGATTTTGTTCGTTTTTTGTTCTTCTGTCAGGGCATCACTAAGCTTGCCAAGCAATAATTTATTGATTTCGGTGCGTGTTGCAGCACTGAATTTGCCTAAATAGTCAATCAACAACTTGGCATAGAACTCGTCGTCTTGGGCGCGAGTTCGGATATAGTCAGCCTTGCTGGCAGTTGCTTCGGCCACCGTAGCAGAAACGTGATAGTTAGGTTTGCGACCCTCAATCAATTTCATCCGTTTCAAGCGGTTTGCTGCTTCGTCCGGGATGGGAAGTTTTTTCTGCACTCTGTCCAATGCCAATACGTCGACCAGTGGTAGGTCGGTCTTTTGGATCAGCAAGCGGCTGTAGGCCGGATCGACCACACTGCCATAAATTGTCATTTTCACTGCATTGGGTTCACTCAGGTCATAATCTGGCATCGGGAAATAACGCCGAGCCTGGCCTTTGTATATCTGATGGATCCCATAACCCATCGTATCAATCATATTCAGCTCAGCCATTGCTTGCGCAAGAAACGGATTGCGGTAGCGACGCGGTGTTTTGTTGCCCGCTATATACTCCTCAGGTAGGCCCTCAAAGAAATTGCCTTCGTTCTCAAATACAAGTTTGTCTGGCAGTTCCGTCACAACGATACGTCCATTGCGGGTGTAGTCCTGATGGGCAATACAATTATGCAGCGATTCCAGCACGATTTTTTGGTCATACTTGGAGATCTCAATGGGGATCAGATCATCCTGAGGCAGAATACGCAATTGGATATTACGAATGCGCTGGTAGAGGCGTGTGGTATTCAGAAGAAAGGGTGGCGAAAAATGCTCGTAAGATCTCTCAGGGCCTTCCAGTTTCCAGGTCAGTTGTGCAGGATTTGGGGATAGATGGAAGGCTGCTTCCGCCTTACCCAGCAACAACAGGGCACTTCGTGTCATTTGTCCATTCTGAGTCAGCCGAGCACGATCTAAAAATGCCGACATCGACCAGCTTGCCACTTCATCCGGTTTGAAGCGATTTGCGTATTTTCTGATAAATGAATCACGCGCCTTATGTAGAGCATCGACATCCAAGTCTGCCAATGTAGCGGCAGGAACCACTTGCGCCGTCCAGTCCTGTGCAGTGGTTTGCTGGCGGATCTCGTCCAATTTATCTAACCCCAGTGACGTTCTACTTTCACCGGCGCGTGCAAAATAATGCCCCTTCCACGCAATGGGGATGCCCCGGGGTGCCGCTGGGATCTCAAAGAGAACAACCCTACCTGAAATGTGTTGCAAAATATGGATGTCGCGGAATGTAATGCTAGGTTGGGTGTTTTGCGCGATTTGACTTTTCAGCCCATGTAGGCGCTCAACATCAAACCGATACTCGGATCCTACGACTTGACGTGATTTGTCATCGATCCCAAATACAAGCCACGAGCGATCAGCCAACCGCAAATTGGCTTCGTTGCTAAGCGCAGAAAAATACTCGCCGATTTTATCAGTGCTGTAGTCGTTACTCGCCTGCTTGAACTCAATAACTTCGTTTTCCCAATTCGCGATCAATTCAGTCAGCAAGTGATTTAATGCAGTCTGATCCATTCTGTTCCCCTCACATAGACGTCATTGTATGTCCGGCTTAAGACCACTTGTCATCTTCCAGAACAATGCAAGAGCAATGACAACGATAAGAGCTCTTAGTCACGGCCACATGAAACATGCCCAAAGGGAGTATCCTCGGGAGTATCCTGCCACGTGCTTTTCGGTGTTTTTGAGAGCTCTTGAATAAAAATAACGACACCTAAGTGTTTGAATTTGTTGCATATTGTCGATGGGTGTCGGTGTCGGATAATCTTCACACGGTGGAAGTCAGAGGTTCAAGTCCTCTAGCGCCCACCAAAAACCATCATAAAATCAAACACTTGAGGACCTTTGGTGTGAACTGTCTTGGCTTTTTTTCTTGGGTCAAGTCAAACACAACTTTCGGTTATATCGCCTGCACGACGTGCACCACATGGATATTCATATAGATCCAAGAAAGTTTTTCTTCTTTGTGAACGGTCTCTTTGACGCAGACAATGATGTGTTGCGACGGACTGCCGATTTTCGCCCCGAGTGAAAACTCGGCTGTATACCTCACTTCTTTGCCATGAATTCCTGGCACACGCTCTGGAACAAAGTAGTCGGCATGTCCCGCGGGGCGAAATGCAGAATAAGCATTGGGACGTATCAAGGCGTCGCTACTTTGAACTGATGAGGTGGTGCGCTCGATGGGAATATACGCCGCCACCGGTGTTCTATTTCCCAAAACGGCTGTGTCGTGGATCTTAAGTTGAGCTTTGGGATTGTCGGTCAACTTCCAGATTTCGATCGCCTTGCTGTCTGCATCTTTGTATTGAGACGCAACCACACCTGTTTCAATCGCACCCGCACGTTGCAATGAAGCCATGATTTTTCCTTAAAAATAAATGACGCTTCATGGATTGAAGCATTCGCTGCTGTATCGGGAAAAAATAGCTCCATGTCGCTGCAATATAGGATATTTTGTTCAATGTACGATCTTATATTAACGAGAATCACGCCGGGTATTGCAAAGTGCATTTTTTCACATCGCCATACATGTTTGGAATTGATCTCAAAAAATGGATACCTTATAGAGAGAGTAAGGTGTCCATTTTTTGAGATCAATTCCAGTGATGCACCGGCACACGTGACAATCAGAACGTATGTAAACCAGCAGCTCTTGATACGTATCAAGGCCCATGCGTTTGAGATTAAGCGAATTGTGCTGATGTTCGTGTTGATAAGTTACAATGCGTTTTCGCATTTTTTATCGGTTTCAAAACAATCAAGATTCTCAGCCGTAGTGCGAGCAATATTATCAATGGCTTCCATCGTTAAAAAAGCCTGATGACTCGTGATCAAAACATTGGGAAATGTCATGAGCCTTGCAATCACATCGTCTTGTAAAATATCCTCCGAATGGTCTTCAAAAAAGAGATCATTCTCTTCTTCGTACACATCCAATCCCAGATAACCTATTTGTCCCGATTTAATAGCGGCAATAACATCCCGCGTGTTGACCAATCCGCCTCGGCTCGTATTGATGAGCATGACACCTTTTTTCATCTTTGAAATATTTTCTTTGTTGATCATGTAGCGTGTCTGAGAATTCAGTGGGGCATGGAGGGTGATGATATCCGAATTGTGATAAATCTCATCAAGTGTGGTGAAGTTCACACTACACTCTTTTTTAAGAGAATCATCAGGCTTAATATCGTAGCCTAATATTTTACAACCAAATCCGCACAAGATACGAGCAGTGATCCGACCAATGTTGCCTACCCCAATGATGCCAACAGTTTTCCCATGCATGTCAAAGCCGACAAGACCATTTAAAGAAAAATTGAGATCCATCAGACGATGGTGTGCACGGATTATTTTGCGATTCAGGACGAGCATCAAGGCAACGGCATGTTCGGCAACAGCATATGGAGAGTACTTAGGCACATTGGCCACACGTAGGCCCAACTGCTTTGCTGCTTCCAAATCGATGTGATTGAAGCCCGCCGAACGGGTCACAAGAAATCTAATGCCTATTTGCTTTAAGGATCCCAGAACGGCAGAAGAAACAGTGTCGTGAATGAAAACAACCGCTGCATCGAAACCTTTGGCGAGCTCAGCAGTGTGTTCACTGAGCTTGGCATCAACAAATGTGATGTCGTGGTTTTTCCCCAAATGCTTTTTCAAGGAATCGCATTCAAAACCGTGAATATCAAAAACAATCACTTTCATTTGTTTGCCCCATTCAATCTCATCAAGACACCAGGAATCGCATCCGGATTAAGCGAGATGCTATCAATTCCTTCTCGAATGAGAAACTCAGCAAACTCAGGGTAATCCGATGGCGCTTGTCCGCAAATGCCAATAGGAATGCCATCTTGTTTGGCTCCGTGAATCACCATCCGAATCATTTCCATGACTGCGGGATTACGTTCATCAAAAAGATGGGCGATGGTTTCTGAGTCACGGTCCAAACCTAAAACAAGTTGTGTGAGATCGTTTGAACCAATAGAAAACCCATCGAATAGTTTGCCAAATTCATGGACTAAAATCACGTTCGATGGGATTTCACACATC
>SXGS01446907.1_pt1 | contig 14636 bp, 8 predicted proteins | sample 3174681 | NCBI WGS metagenome assembly SXGS01 (sample SAMN11356861, study PRJNA531348) | freshwater metagenome | isolation source: freshwater sample F1-80 | place: China: Fuxian Lake, Yuxi | collected 2017-12-25
CGACGGGAGGGCGAGGCTCCTGCCGAGCTTATTCTTGCGGAATTCGAAAAAGCAATGGCCGAGAAACCGTTAGAACAATGCTAAACCACGACTTCATTAAATTGCAACGGCGTCGATTTCTGTCTGGCAGTTCGGGGATGGCGGGTTCGTTGGCGCTCGCTTCGCTGCTTGATCAGGACGGGTTACAGGCTGGCGGTGGTTTGCACACGGATCAGGTAATCGCAGCACGACCGCTGGCACCTCGCTCGCCACACTTTTTGCCGCGTGCGAAGAACTTGATCTACATTTATTTGGAAGGTGGCCCAAGTCAGATGGACTTGTTTGACCCCAAGCCCAAACTGAATCAACTGGATGGTCAACCGCTGCCGGAATCGATGTTGAAGGATGTTCAGTTCGCGTTCATTCAGCGAGAGGGAACTCGATTGATGGCCACACCTCGCCGGTTCACGCCGCGCGGCGAGTGCGGCACCGAATTTAGCGATTTATTGCCGTTTATCGGCTCGTGCGCCGACGATATTTGTCTGATTCGTTCGATGTTTACGAATCAATTCAATCACGTGCCGGGACAGCTCATGATGAACACCGGTTCGCCGATTTCGGGGCGACCCAGCCTGGGTTCTTGGTTGAGCTACGGTTTGGGCAGTGAATCGGAGAATTTGCCAGCGTTTGTATCCATGGTCAACGTCGGACGCGGGATACCTGGAGGCGCGGCTAGTTGGTCGAGCGGATTTTTGCCAAGCACTTTTTCGGGAACTCAGTTTCGCAGCGAGGGCGATACCGTTTTCAATCTCAGCAATCCCCAAGGAATTCTGCCTAGCGTTCAAGGGGCCAGCATCCGCGCGATCAATGAACTGAATCGACTTCGCCACCATGTCAGCGGTGACGCAGAACTGCTCAGCCGGATAAACTCGTACGAACTAGCATATCGAATGCAATCGGCTGCACCGGAGCTGGTCGACTTGGCGGACGAAACTCAAGCAACCCTGGATGCATATGGAGTAAATCGAACGGAGCCGCCCATAAAATCTAATTTGGGAGGCGTGGGAAATTTCCAGCCGTTTTCCCGAAATTGCTTGCTTGCGCGACGGTTGGTGGAGCGCGGAGTACGTGTGGTATGCTTGTTTCACGCCTCATGGGATCATCATTCGTCGCTCAACAGCGGCTTGGCACACAACTGTTTAATGGCAGACCAGCCCATAGCGGCATTGATTAAAGATCTCAAGCAACGCGGCCTGCTCAGCGATACCTTAGTGGTATGGAATTCCGAGTTTGGTCGCACGCCCTTGGGAGAGAATCGGGCTGGCGCCAAGTCGATTACCGGTCGCGATCATCATCCGTACGCGTTCAGCATGTGGATGGCCGGCGGCGGAGTTCGGGGTGGCCAGGTGATCGGCGAGACTGACGAAATCGCTTGGGGAGTTGCTCGCGATGGCGTGCATGTCCACGACCTGCAGGCCACTCTGTTACACTTATTCGGTCTCGATCATACGCGCTTGACCTATCGATTCCAGGGGCGAGATTTTCGCTTGACTGATGTCGCGGGAAACGTGGTCAACAAAGTACTAGCTTGACCGTAAAAATTGGCTGGCATGGCCTCACCTCGCAAGGAGAAATTTGATGCACTTTCGCGTTCCGTCAAAAATCACTTTCGTTCTTGTGCTGGCGAGCTTTGCTTGGTTGCCTTGCAGTTTCAGGTCAACATTTGCTCAGGCGGATCGTCTCCAACCGTTGGGCAGAGTTGTTGATTTGGACGTGGGGCAATCTCAACAGGTCGAACTGAGTGATGGTTCCAAGGTACTGGTCAAGCTAGTGGAGCTTCGCGAGACGCGCGACGAAGTGTGTTTTGCTGTCCGGCGCGCTGAAGTAACCGTGGAAGTGGATGGACAACAAGGGAAATTGATTTCTGGCAACTACAACTTGCCGCAGCGCGTGGGCACAGTAAAAGTAGACTGTTCCATTACTCAGGGGAATAATTCCAATGGAGATGCAGAATTTTGGGGCCTGGATCGAGATGCTCGTCTGCGACTGTGGCCTGCGAATTCACCACTGATTAATCCGGACACATTCATTTATCCGGTTCGGCAAAAGTGGTTTGCCACCAACACGCAGATGGCAAACGAGCCGGTGTTTGTCGATGGCGGCGAGCGACCCGGAAAACGATCGATCTACTATCACAGTGGATTGGACATCGGGGGCTCGGAGGGCCTCGTCGAGATCATTGCAGCGACTGATGGCGTTGTTGTATCAGTTGCTGGAAAAGTGCTGGACGAACACAAGAAAGATACGCCCGTTTCACCGCGATATGACGTGGTCTATTTACTCGATGGACGTGGTTGGTACTACCGTTACAGTCATATGAAAGAGATCGACCAGAGCGTCGCGTTGGGTCGAGTGCTGAAGAAAGGGGATCGCATCGGATGGCTGGGTAAGGAAGGAGGCAGTGGTGGATGGACACATCTGCATTTCGAAATCAAGGCTCGTCAACCGTCGGGCAAATGGGGAACTGAAGAAGGCTATGCTTACCTCTGGGAAGCTTATACGAATCAATACCAGCCGCCCTTGATCGCAGTCGCTCGCCCTCACCATCTGATCTGGTCAGGGCAGTCGGTAAACTTAGACGCCTCCAAATCGTGGCGCAGCAATTCATCGCCAATCAAGTATGAATGGACGTTCTCCGACGGTACCGTTTCGAACGAAGCCGTCGTGCAAAGAACCTACGCCAAGCCAGGAAAGTACAGCGAAATATTGCAAGTTGCGGACAGTGCTGGCAACGCGTCCTATGACTTTGCAAATGTCTACGTGTACGATTCCCAGAATCGCGATCGGCGATTGCCGTCCATTCATGCCAATTATTATCCGACCACGAACATTCATGCCAACGACCCAATTACGTTCAAAGTGCGCTCGTTCGGTAACACTCACGGCAAAGAAAAATGGAATTTCGGTGATGGCTCGCCAACCATCGAAGTCCAATCGGATGGCAACGTCGTCGCGCTGGCGCCAAACGGCTATGCTGAGACCAAGCACGCGTACGGTAAACCAGGCGATTACATCGTAAAAGTGGAACGAACAGATCAATTTGGGATCATCGCCACGGCGCATTTGCATGTTCACGTCCAAGGTACGGACCTGCAATCAGCAGTCAGCCGCCCAACAGCTCCAGCGGTCGATCCATGGAAAATTATTGGGCCACACTTTGCGCCGCCAGTGATGTGGCAAGGGCAGCTCGGTGATTATCGGTCGCCGCTGAAGTTTGACGACGGACGTGAAGTTCGCACTGCGGACCAATGGAATGAACGACGGCAAGAGATCATTCGCTATTGGACTAGCAAACTCGGCAAATGGCCGGAACTGATTACCCAGCCCGTTGTCGAAGTGCTCGAAACGACGCGCCGTGAGAACTTTCAACAACTCAAGGTGCGTTTCTTGTGGACGCCCGGCGAAACGACAACGGGCTATTTGTTGATTCCCGATGGAGAAGGTCGGCACCCGGCCGTCGTAACCGTTTATTATGAACCAGAAACTGCGATCGGATTGAAGGCCCCTCAGCGCGACTTCGCGCTTCAGTTGGCTCGCCGTGGATTCGTGGCACTGTCAATTGGCACCACCGATGCGACGAGTGCTCAGACGTTTTCCATTTACCATCCGAGTACAGAGGCTGCGAAAGTCGAACCGCTATCGATGCTAGGCTACGCCGCGGCCAATGCTTGGTACGTGCTCGCAGCGCGACCGGAGGTAGATGCAGAGCGAATCGGAATCGTTGGTCATTCTTTTGGCGGTAAGTGGGCGATGTTCGCCTCTTGCTTGTTTGACAAGTTTGCTTGTGCGGCTTGGTCCGATCCGGGAATCGTGTTTGATGACGAACGTGGGAATGTGAACTACTGGGAACCTTGGTACCTAGGCTATCACCCCAAACCATGGCGTAAGCGCGGACTAGTCACATCCGAAAATCCTGCGTTTGGAGCTTATCCAATTCTGCGCGCCCAGGGGCGCGATTTGCACGAATTGCATGCGCTGATGGCACCGCGTCCTTTCCTCGTTTCTGGCGGAGCGGAGGATCCAGCCAAACGCTGGGTGCCGCTAAACCACTCCATTGCCGTCAATCAGTTGCTGGGTTATTCGAATCGAGTTGCTATGACAAACCGCCCCGAGCATTCGCCCAATGACGAATCGAATGGTCAAATTTACGCATTCTTCGAACATTTTCTAAAACCCAAATAATCGCAACTCAGCATCCTGGTTATTGGCGCAGCGGCCCTGCCGAGTTCATACCTATTACCACCGCTGCTAAGCCAAGCACCACGTGAGCAATTACTAGCGCAATTGCCAGTCCAGTCCGTTCGACCTGCCAAGCTCGAACGACTTCCAATCCAAATGTACTAAAGGTGGTTAGTCCACCGAGAACTCCTACGCGAAGGCCGATTACCCACCAATAATCGCTATTCTGGAGATTGATTGACCATTGAAACAGCCATCCTATGACAAAGCAACCCACACAGTTCGCGGTGAGGGTTGCCACGGGAAGCCAGGAGGGGCCAAGCTGATAAAAGACCCAGTTCAGGCCATGTCGAGCGACCGAACCAACCATTCCACCGGCAGCAACGGCAATCCACTCGCGCCACATGATTGAGATTCCTGGTATTAACCCAAAAGACCGTTGATGAAAACTGAAAGGATTCGTATTCTGAGAGAGGTAATTTGCTGGATGGGTCAGATACGGCATGCCCAATTCGAAGGGGCCGACTGAACTTTCCGGGCTTGACGATTCTCTAGACTGTTTGATCGTACCCTGCTGCGACGGGTTGGGGTGACTAACTTAACAGGAGACTGGTTGATGGCTTCCGCAGAAACAAAACGTGGTTCGCAAGTGATGACCGGTGCTGATATTCTGGTCAAATCGCTGGTGGACCATGGAGTGGAAGTAATTTTCGCTTATCCCGGCGGATGCAGCATGCCGCTTCATCAATCGCTTATCAAATATGGGAAGCATCTGCGCACCATATTGCCTAGGCACGAACAGGGTGGCGCGTTTGCAGCGCAAGGTTATGCGCGCAGTACTGGTCGGCCTGGCGTCGCAATGGCCACCAGCGGACCAGGAGCGACGAATTTGGTAACTGCTATCGCGGACGCCAAACTGGATAGTATTCCATTGATCGCCATCACTGGTCAAGTTCCGACACCCGTGATCGGCACCGATGCATTCCAAGAGACGCCCATCGTTGAAGTTTGTCGTGGTATCACCAAGCATCATTATTTGGTGACTCAGGTCGACGACCTGGCTCGCGTTATGAAAGAGGCATTTCACATTGCTACGACCGGGCGACAAGGACCGGTACTGATCGACATGCCTAAGAATGTCCAGTTAGATAGCTGTCTGGTGGAAGAAAATGTAGCGATGCAATTACCGGGTTACACCGGCAAGAAACCCTCCGCCAAGCCCGAACAGATTCGTCAAATTGCTGCTGCCATCAAGCACTCTCGGCGCCCAATGCTGTACGCTGGCGGCGGCGTCGTGTCCGCAGAGGCGAGCGCAGCTTTGCGATTACTGGTCAAGAAGACGGGCATTCCCATAACGATGACCGTCATGGGCCTGGGGATTTATCCGGCCGACGGTGAGCTGTCGATGGACATGTTGGGAATGCACGGCAGCGCTTACGCGAATTTTGCCGTTCGCGATTGCGACCTCTTGATCGCTTTGGGAGTCCGCTTCGATGACCGCGTGACTGGAGCAGTGAAGGAATTTGCTAAGAACGCAAAAATCATTCATGTAGATATCGACGCCTCGGAATTGAACAAGAATAAAGTGGCTCATATTCCAGTTTGCAGCGACGTCGGTTTCGCGTTGGACGAATTGAACAAGATCGTCGAAGCGCCGGAGGATATTTCCGAATGGGTCAAAAATTGCCGTCAGTTAAAACAAAAACACCCATTTCATTACGAAGAATCGTTTGACGGAATTCTGCAACAGCATGCGATTCGCGAACTGTCGAAAATGACCGCCCAGCGAGATACTTACATTACGGTCGGCGTGGGGCAGCACCAAATGTGGGCTGCCCAGTTTTATCAATTCCGCCAACCGCGACATTGGCTCAGCTCGTCGGGGCTGGGAACGATGGGATTTGGCTTGCCCGCTGCGATGGGAGTTCAAGCTGCCCATCCCGATGCGCTAGTAATCGATATTGACGGTGATGGCAGTTTTCAGATGAATATCCAAGAATTGGCGACACTGTTTTGTGAAAAACTACCGGTGAAAGTGTTGTTGCTCAATAACCAACATCTTGGAATGGTCGTGCAGTGGGAAGATCGGTTTATGGGCAGCAATCGGGCTCACACTTACCTCGGTCCAATCGATCATTGCGAAGCGCGCGGGATTGGTGTCACCGATCCGCATGCGTATGTCAGGGAACGGTATCCCGATTTTGTATCGATCGCCAAAGGATATGGGTGTGGTGCAGCCACGATCTCGCGCAAGAGCGAGCTGCGTGATGCCCTGCAGGAGATGATCGATTACCCTGGCCCATATGTGCTCGACGTCGCGGTTCCCTATCAAGAGCACGTATTGCCGATGATCCCATCAGGCAAAACCGTTAACGATATGATTCTCGAATAATTGAACGGCGTGCGAATACCAGCCCGATGTGCAAGCGAGTGCGTGCCGACATCTACGCACTCGCTTGCGCGTCGGGCTGGTATTGGTAAGCACCCTTTTGCGGCGCGCCTTAAACGAATTCGTCAGTGCTGTCAGAATCGTCCGGGAGATCGTGCGCTGGGTTGAAGGTACGCAGCATTTTTCGGCCACGGTACAGCGCGAGCAGTAGGTCGGGATTGAGCGATGACTGGCCTTTGCCGATCGAAAACAGAATCGTTTCAAGAGTGTCGGTGACCGCGCATATCTTTTGTTGATTTCGAACTCCTAGCGCCAGGATAGATCGCTCTCCGAAAAAAAACGTTAATGCCAAGGGCTCAATTTGATCGACACCTTTATCGCGTAGTATTTTCTCCAGCCGACTTGCTTCAGCACGCTGAGCCGAATTGAAATTATGGCTGGGAACTTCAAAGATCTCGTCGTGTTGGACCAGCCATCCAGCGAAAATGGCATAAATGTCGTCGACGCACATATCGGCGAGATTCGCGCGAAACGCATGGTTCATCGGGCCAGTAATACCGATGTTGCTGTAACTGCCGCCGGGCAACTCGTAGGTAAATCGCCACAAATAACAATCTTGTGGCTCTTCATAACTTGGCCAAAATTGCGATCGCTGGTCGATCAACTGAAGTTCGTTGGGGGGGAACCCGAATTGATCGCTTTCAGCCAGCCACGCTGCCATCGATCCTTCGGCCCGAGCCAGCGGCTCGCGATAATCGTCAGCGATTTCGTGATCGAATCCCAGTTCTTCCGCATAAGCCAGCGCACGCAGTCGCGCGACAGGTTCGGACGCCAGCTCAATCAACCGTTGCTTGCCCGCGGCATTTCCGAAACGAGCCAGCGCGCCGGCAGCCTCGGCTTGGATGCGGCGATGCGATAATGCCATTGCTTGATTGAGCTTGCCTTCACTGATAGTGTTGCCGATCAGGCCCAACGCATCGCATACCGACACGGTTAGTGAGAGACTATCTGCCAAGATATTCTGCACGGTTTGGACGTCGTCGCCAAAGGCCCGTGGATTCTCTTCGAGCTTACCCAATCGCGCCACCAGGCCGCCCAGCAGCGCCAGTAGAGAATCCAATCGCTCAGTTAACGGATGAACGGTTAGGAAATTCCGACGCACGAGATAATTCGCCAGATCAAGCAACGGTCCAGCAGTCGAAGCTTGTAAAGCACACTCGCCAAGTTCCTCGAAAAACAATCCGATGCCATCCGGTGGAAACTGAAAAAACGGGCTGATCGCCAGTGCCACCGAATGCCAGTCCGCTGGAGGCGATTCTCGGAGAAATTCGCAAAGCAATTTGAGCGACCTGAGATCCGCTTGTGCAGCCAAAATCTGCAAAAAATGAGCAGAAGTAGCATGACGTTTCTTGGAACCCAAGGAAGAACTGTAGCGCGTGTCAGCGCTGGTGGCAGAATCTTCGTCCGACAAACTGCGACAGTACATCCGGTAAACAACATCGACTTCGATTGCGGGTGAGTCCATCCCACCCGGCGACGTTAATTTTCGCTGCCGAAGAACCGCGCTGACACAGTTTTGAACCAGCCAATTCCAGCGGGCGGCGATGATGGGTGGGTCGTGATTCCAAACCAAGTCGATCGAATCGAAGATGTCTTCGAATTCCTCAGGCTCACTTTCGGCGAGTCGAACTAGCCAATCGCTCTGATATTCAGGAGCATCTGCGTTTCGCAGCCAGTAAAGAACACTCTGCCGACCGACATTATCGCTTGAACTCAATCGCCGTAACCCCAGATTCTCCAAGGAATGAGCCAGTCCATCTTACACTGCGGTGCTTCGCTGGCCCGTATGTACCAGGCACTAGCCGACCCGGGTTTAGAGTAATTATTCGGACACGCCCACATGACTACGCAATACCAGCCCGAAGCGCAAGCGAGCTTACGCCGACTCGCTCGTTTGCGCTTCGGGCTGGTATTTCCCGTCGTTTAGCACCAATACCGTTCAACGAACGTGGGATAAGCTCCCAGCGCTTCCAGCTTGTCAACCTGTAGCGGAGTTTCGCCCTTGCATGCACAAGATATTGACAAGCTGGAAGCTTATCCCACGTTCGTTGAACGGTATTGCGCCTTAACCTTCTTCATTAATCCGATGCCAAAATTCCAATTGTAAAGCAATCAAACAGCTTGGAATGTTGTCAGCTTTCAACCTATCTTACTGGGCCACCGAACTGCGAGCAACTTTGATCAGTCTTGCATCCTGCGTCGGAGGATGGCAGGATGTCCCCAGCGAAACTTTACCAAAGCGACTATTACTCTCGCGCAACCGGACTGACTGGTTCGGCGTGTTTTTGACCATTGTTGGACACACTGTCATTTGCTTTGGCGAATTTGGCAATGTACTCGGGAATTTCGATTCCGCCGATGTCTTTCATGATTTGCATCATCGGAGGCAAGGTATGGGCCATGCTTTGAAGAAACCGCGATGTGTTGTTGCTGCCATCAGCTTGATTACCACCGTCCCAAACGACGACCTTGTCGAATTTGATATTCGAGATAGCTCGTGCGGATGCTTCGGCCAAGTTATCCAAGTGTTCGAGCATGAGGATCTGAAAGGCTTGTTGAGCGCCGCCGCAAGCATCGATGATGCGTTTGAGACCTTCACCTTTCTTGGCGAGAATTTCAAATTGGCCGCGAGCTTCGGCTTCTAGTTTGGCATAGATAGCGCTGGCTTGGCCTTCAGCTTCGATGCGGCGTTTTTCAGCTTCTGCTTCGGCTTGAACGATAACGCGCGCTTTCTCGGCTTTGGCAGGAGCTTCGAATTCAGCGCGGCGTTCGGCTTCGATGCGTTCCGCTTGAGCTATGGCAGCTTTAGCGATTGCTCGGTGTTGCGCTTCTTCGACAGCGGCCTCGGATTCGCGTTTACGCGTTTCGCCCAGCAAGTAAGCTTCGGCTTGTTTGACTTGCAAATTAGCTTTGGCCAACGAAACCTCGGCTTGTGCATGAGCTTCGCCAGCGATGGCTTTCGCGTTGGCATCTGCGATAGCGATGCGCATTTTTCGCTCGGCGTCTTTGATTTGGGCTTCTTTTTCAAATGTCGCCGCTTGCTCGCCGATCTGTTGTTCCTTGTCCAGTTCGGCGACGCGCACCGCCTGCAAGCGTTGAGCTTCCTTGATGTGTGTTTCGCGCTCGAAGATCGCCGTCTGCTCGCCAACTTTGGTTTCTTTGTCTAGCACGGCGACTCGCACCGCTTGTTCGCGCAAGGCTTCGCGTGTACCGATTTCGCGCAGCTTAGTTGCATTAGCGACTTGAATCGACTTTTCACGTTCGGCTTCGGCGACACCGATCTGGCCGAGTTTTTCTTGTTCGGCGACGTCGATCTTGGCTTGCTGGACCGCTTGCGAAGCTGCTTTGCGGCCGATCGCTTCGATGTAGCCGGATTCGTCGGTGATGTCGGTAATGTTGACGTTGATCAGTACCAGGCCGATCTTCTTCAATTCGGGTTCCAACGAAGATTGAATACTTTGCAGGAATTTGTCTCGGTCGCGGTTAATTTCGTCAATTTTCATCGACGCGATGACTTGTCGCAGTTGGCCGACGATCATATCACCGGCTTGTTGTTTGATTTCGTCGATATTCAATCCCAGCAGACGAATTGCCGCGTTTTGCATCGTCTCTGGATCGGTGCCAATAGCCACGGTGAACACGCTGGGGACATTGATGCGAATGTTCTCCATCGACAGCGCCCCTTTGAGCGGCACTTCGATTTGGATCGGTTCGAGACTCATATAGTCGTAGTCTTGCACCAGCGGCAGAACCAATCGCGCGCCACCATGCAAGCAGCGCGTGCCGGTGGGACTGCCAGTGTATTTGCCGTAGATTACTAGCACTTTGTTGCTCGGGCAGCGTTTGTATCGCGTCATGAACATGTACGCGACGACAAAGAAAACCATCGCTACCAGCGAGATCAGTACGATATATGGCCAGGCGATTGGGAGCGTTGTTTGAGCTAATACGAGAGTGGTCATGATCATCTGCTTTCAAACTTTGCCACTGCCACGAGCCAGCGACTAGACTTTCTTGTGCGAGACCTCTACGGTGTCCGACCCAATCACGGCAACCACCGTGATCGGAGTTCCTGTTGGAAGTGCGTCTTGCGAAACTGCCCGGTACTCCAGCGTGCGATTCAGAACATTCACCTGTACTTTACCTGGACTGGATTTTCCGGCGGGGATCGGTAAATAAACTGTCCCATCACAGCCTGCAGCGCGATCGATACGAACGGTACCGTCCGCGTTGAATTTCACCAGCAACTGCATGATCCAACTCACCAGATAGATCGCCGCGCCCCCGGCGCACACGGCCAACATCGCGGTCGTCAGCGGGTCAAGGGAATTGCGCTGTCCAATCACGCCGGTCAAGCCAAAGAAAGCCATGGCGGCTGATAAAGTGCGCACCGTTAGTACACCCAGAAACCAAGTCGACTCATTTCCATGTCCAACATCGTGTCCTGTGAAACCACCGTCACCAGCCTCGAAATGGTCAGCGCCAACAAATTCGTGGCCACCACCCATCCCCACTAGCGTCATGATGAATTGACACAGAATGAACGTTCCGCCAATCGCGGCGCAGCAAAGATAGACAGTTTCCATGATCGTAATTACCTTTTCCCTCCGAAAAGTCAAAGCGTCGGCCACTAATTCGGAATCCCGGTTATTTTCTTGGCCTCTGAGCAACCTTATATTCGTAATGGCCCCCAAAGCCGGTCGAATTAGGCGCGCCGACCACCAGTTTTTCGGGAGCACCAGCCACAACCGGGCTTGGAGCCATTGCCATCCATGATCGGTGAATAGTACTGCTCACCATCTTAATATACGAACTGTCATCAGAGGCTGTTTGGTTCGTACCGCATACCATCTCATCAAGTCTTTCGACTATGAAATTCTGTGGCGCCCAATTTCAACGTCAGAAATGGGAAGAGATTCAAGCGACACAGAAATGTGCCATGATCAACTTTAATCGCCGGTAGGTCTTCTTGTCACGCGATGGAATAAACCCTGAGTACGCCAAAGCCGAGAATCTACTGTACCTCTTGCACAACCCAAAAATGGCGTTCAAGTTGTGACTAATTATCCGTTTGCGATTCGTCGGTTAAGAAAGCTTGAACACGCGACCTCGTTTGCGCACTGTTCATTCTGCCAACTTGCGCAACACAGTCGGCAAAATTCCGCCGTTGTGGTAGTAATCCAGCTCGACAGGTGTGTCGATTCGAATTAAAACTTCGAAGCTCTTAGTGGCACCTCCGGCGGACTTGGCGGTTACAGTTAGTGTGCCCCTGGGCTTGAGCGTTTGGCTGGGAGTGCCAATGTCGAAAACTTCTTCGCCGGTCAGCTTCAACGATTCCCAGGTTTCACCGCTGATAAATTGCAACGGCAGGATACCCATGCCGACCAGATTGCTGCGATGAATACGTTCGTAGCTGGCCGCAATTACGGCGCGAACACCCAGTAAATATGTCCCTTTCGCAGCCCAGTCGCGACTGCTACCGGTCCCGTATTCAGCACCGGCCAGGACGACCAACGGAACATCTTGTTCACGATAGCGCATCGCTGCGTCATAGATGCTCAATACTTCGCCACTTGGTAGATGTTTGGTGATTCCACCTTCGGTTCCTGGAACCATGTGGTTGCGAATTCGAATATTAGCGAAAGTCCCACGAACCATCACGCGATCATTGCCGCGACGAGCGCCGTAGCTGTTGAAATCCTTCACGTCGACGCCCTGCGCGACGAGATATCGTCCAGCAGGTCCGTCCTTGGCGATTGAGCCGGCGGGCGAAATATGATCTGTGGTCACTGAATCTGGCAACACTGCCAAGCAACGTGCATCCAGGATTTGCTTCGGGGGCGCGACCTTTGTAGTAATGCCTTCCAAGAATGGCGGTCGCTGAATATATGTGCTGGCCTCGCTCCATCGGTACAAAGCACCTTCGCTGGTCTTGATCGCATTCCAGCGCTGGTTGGAGGTAAGAGCCGCAGAGTATTGCGAGGTGAACATTTCGGGCAATACGCAGTTGTTGATTGCCTCATCGATTTCTTGATGCGAGGGCCAAATGTCCCTCAAGTACACAGGCGTTCCTGCGGGATCGCGTCCCAGTTCCTGCGTTTCAAAGTCGATATTCATCGTACCTGCCAGCGCGTAAGCCACAACCAGCGGAGGACTCGCCAAATAATTGGCGCGAGTCAGCGGATTGACTCGTCCTTCAAAATTCCGATTGCCGCTCAACACGGCGGCTGCTACCAAATTGCCAGACTTGATCGCCGAGGCCACGGCATCCGGCAACGGTCCTGAGTTTCCGATACAAGTGGTACACCCGTAGCCTACGACATGAAAACCGAGGCTGGCCAACGGCTCAATGACACCGGCACGCTGCAAATATTCGGTCACCACGCGTGATCCAGGAGCCAAAGAAGTTTTCACATACGGCTTGACCTGCAGACCTTTTGCTGCAGCTTTCTTGGCCATCAATCCAGCCCCGAGCATCACTGACGGGTTCGACGTATTGGTACAACTGGTAATCGCAGCGATTACAACTGCACCGTGAGGCATCTCCACCGACTGGCCGCTTTGCTGATAAGCTCCTACCGACTTTTGTTGTTCCGCGGATAGACCAAAGCCACGTTCGGCGACGGGTGCACCGAGCGACTTCGCAAACGAATCCTTCACGCGATGCAGCGACACTCGATCCTGCGGACGTTTGGGGCCGGCCAACGACGGCTCGACGGTCGAAATGTCCAACCGCAGTACTTTTGTAAACTCCAGTTCAGGGCCGCCATCAACTCGGAACAGGCCCTGCGCCTTCATGTACGCTTCGACCAACTGTACAACTTTTTCACTTCGGCCCGTGCGACGCAAGAAGTTGATGGCCTCAGCGTCGACAGGGAAATAACCCATGGTCGCTCCGTATTCGGGAGCCATATTCGCAATCGTTGCGCGATCTGCCAGCGACATCTTTGATACGCCCGAACCAAAGAACTCGACGAACTTGCCAACTACACCTTCTTTGCGCAGAATCTCAGTGACGCGCAGGACCATATCGGTTGCCGTTGCACCCGGAGGCAGTTTACCGGTCAGCTCGAATCCAACTACTTCCGGCATCAGCATGTATAGCGGCTGGCCCAACATGCCGGCTTCGGCTTCGATTCCTCCGACGCCCCAACCCAAAACGCCCAATCCGTTGATCATCGTCGTGTGGCTGTCGGTACCTACCAAGGTGTCAGGCACCGCGACCTCGCCGATGTGGTCCTTGCGAATCGATACCACGTCTGCCAGATATTCCAGGTTGACCTGGTGTACGATGCCTGTGTTGGGCGGTACGACTCGGAAATTGTCGAACGCCTGTTGGCCCCAGCGCAAGAATTCGTAGCGTTCCATGTTCCGTTCGAATTCGACCGCCACGTTCTTTTCTAGCGCGTCGCTGGAACCAAAGAAATCGACTTGCACGGAATGATCGATAACCAAGTCGACTGGGATCAGCGGGTTGATCTTGTTGGGATCGCCACCCAGGGACTTCATGCCGTCGCGCATTGCGGCCAAGTCGACGACCGCAGGCACTCCTGTAAAGTCTTGCAAAACAACGCGCGAGGGCATAAATGGAATTTCCACTTCGGCTGGACGTGCTGCATTCCAGTTGGCCAGATTCTTAACGTCCTCTTCAGTGACAATATAGCCATCACAATTGCGGAGCACGGATTCGAGCAAGATTCGAATCGAGAACGGGAGTTTCGAAATTCGCCCGATGCCTAGCTCCTCCAGCTTTTGCAAGCGGTAATAGCCAAGCTCGCCAAAGGCGCCAGAAATCACCTCGCGCGCGGAAAATGGATTACGTTTCATATCGGAATTTGCCATGAACTCTTACTCGGACGAGCTAAATCGGATTCGTTTAATCGCAAAAAACCAAGGCGCAGAGCGTTCAATTTCAACGCCCTATGAAATCCCAGTTATTTGGTAGCTTGGTAGAAACCTCGTTTAACCC
>SXGS01405880.1_pt1 | contig 14634 bp, 10 predicted proteins | sample 3174681 | NCBI WGS metagenome assembly SXGS01 (sample SAMN11356861, study PRJNA531348) | freshwater metagenome | isolation source: freshwater sample F1-80 | place: China: Fuxian Lake, Yuxi | collected 2017-12-25
CCGCGACGGACCGTATACAGGATCGGGTGGAATTGTTCATAATGCCGGGGCACCGGATGTGGCGCCTGAGTCACGAAACAAACGAATTTTCAGCCAATGGAACTCTGAGAGACGAATGATGAAGACGGTTGTTCTCATGCGCCACGCGAAGGCGAAGCCTCAGGAATCGGCGGAGCGAGATTTTGATCGTCGCCTGACACATGAAGGGCGGCGGATTGCACGGCTGACTGCGCAGCAGCTGTCGGACGCCGGAATCGCGATCGATCGCGTGATCGTCTCGGCAGCACGGCGAACGGCGGAAACCGGGCAGATCGTGGCCGCAGCCGTCTGTCCGGATGCTCCGCTGCTGGCACTGGAGGAACTTTTTCATGCGCCGGCCGAAGGATATGCGGCATCCATCCGCGAGCAGGCGGACGCCGCGGATGAAACAGTCCTGGTCGTGGGTCATAATCCCGGGATCGGTGAACTCATGAGTCTGTGGGCCGAGACTCCTCTGGCGGTGTCGCCGGCGACGGCCGCGGTATTTCGCTTTGACGTTTCCGACTGGGCCCGGCTGCCGCTGCGTGATCGGCTGCGTGGCTGCCTCGACCTTCTGATCTCCCATGGCGTCAGAGTGTCACCGGACTGACACCTGATTCCGGTCGGCTCGTCGGGCAACGTGAGAGGCCATGAACATGTCTGACATCTTTGATCCCGGCTCAGCGGACGCTGACACTGACGAGACTGTAGCGGCACTGGCGCTGTCACTGGCGCCGGGAGTGGGTCCGAAGCTGCAGACGGTCCTGGTGCAACATTTCGGATCGCCGCGACAGGTGCTGGCTCAGTCATACGACGCACTCCTGGCTGTCCCGGGGATTGGAGAAAAGGTGGCCCGCAGCCTGGCGGGGCCGGAGCTGCTGGCTGCAGGTGCGGCACTCCACCAGCAGTGCCGGCAACAGCACATCATGCTGCTGCGAGGAAATCAGCCCGGGTTTCCGCGGCGGCTGCGGGAAATCTGTGATCCGCCGGCAGTGATCTACTGCCGAGGCTCACTGCTGCCACAGGATGACCTGGCAATTGCCATCGTTGGTTCGCGTCGCTGCACGCTCTACGGACGGCGGCAGGCAGAACGACTGGCGGGAGGGCTGGCCCGTGCCGGTTTCACGATCGTCAGCGGACTTGCCCGCGGCATTGATGCGGCAGCACACTGTGGCGCTTTGAACGCCGGTGGACGGACTCTGGCGGTGATGGCCAGCGGAGTGCTCGACATTTATCCGCCGGAACATTCTGATCTGGCCGGGGACATTTCCCGGCAGGGGGCTCTGATCAGCGAAATGCCGCCGGATCAGAAACCAAAGCCCGGTCTGTTTCCGCAGCGCAACCGGATCATCAGCGGCATGTGCCTCGGGGTGATCGTGGTGGAAGCCACACGCACCTCCGGATCGCTCTACACAGCGCGCCACGGGCTGGAGCAGGGTCGCGAAGTGTTCGCAGTCCCCGGCAACATTGACAGCATCGCCAGCGAGGGCTGCCACGCCCTGATCCGCGACGGTGTGACGCTGATTCGGGGTGCCGATGACGTTCTGGCCGAACTGGGGCCGCTGGCCACACCCGCCTGCCCGTCAGCCGATGTGACAGTGCATCATCCGCGGGAACTGGTCCTGAACGCGATCGAGTCAGAAATCCTGAACTGCATCAGTTCCGCCGCCGTGCACGTCGATGACATCGTGAGGTCAACTCAGCTCGACTCGTCCCGCGTGCTGGCGACACTGACAGTGCTGGAAATGCGACGATTCGTCCGCCGCCTCCCCGGTAACCTGTTCGTGCGACAGTAACCGTTCACGGGCCGGCCATGATCCGGCCAGCCGCTGAGGACCACGCCGTCAGGACGAGCTGCGATGAATCCGCGGTCTCAGGGCAAGGGCTGAACCAGGCAGACGCGGTGTTCCACAAATCCGGTACGAGGTTCGATTTCGCTGCGCTTCCAGTCTCCGAAGGCTGTGGCAGGCAGGGTCCAGTGAACCCTTTTGACGGCATCCACCAGAAACACCTGAACGCGGTTCTGGTCCTTTTCCGGATAGTGCCAGTCGGAATTGGCCACGAGCAGTCGACCATCCGGCAACTCCAGAAATCCGGCCGCATAGATCATCGGAAACGACGGAGCGGCATCGTCTTTTGTGAATGACCAGACCTTCTTTCCGGACGCATCAAACCGAGCCAGCCCGAATCCGCCGGTACAGAGCGTCTGACCGTCCGCGAGGCGTCTGGCCATCACGGGCAGGCCATCCACCGGGAAGGACTGGATCGTCCTGCCATCACGCGAAATCTCCAGAAAACGTTCTTCCGCACGCAGCGCGACCAGGTAGTGACCTTCCGGCGTCAGACGCATCGAGTTGTACCGTGTGTGATCGGTACCTTTCGCGGAAACCGGAATCCGATGCAGAATTGCACCGGTTCCCGACTCCAGTTCCAGAATCGCCTGCTCGCTGCTGTTCAGCACAGCCACTCGTCCGTCAGGCAGCGGGACACAGGTCTTGACTTCGGTCATGCCGGGCACGCGGTATTCCCAGACCGTCTGCTTTTCCGAGTCGACCTCCCGAACATACCGATGCGTGGCATACAGGAAGTGACCGTTCGGCAGGCTGCAGCCGTCATAGACCAGGTCGTCATACTCCACCCAGCCCTGTCCCTGATAGGGTGTGGGGTTGTAAGCCCAGGAGCAGCTGCCATCCGGTTCGACGACATATAACCCTTCGCTGGCCACCAGCAGGTACCGCTGCAGTGGTGCCGCTGCAGCAGAGGCTGTCTGATCATCGGCTGCACGGGCGGCCCCGGGCGAAAGCAGAGCGGCCGCGGTGATCAGCAGGATCAGCAGGGCACGAGCCCGCAGCATCGGGAGAGGACAGAGTTGAAAGTCGGACATCATGTGAGGATTTCTTTTACCACGCGGCCATGTACGTCGGTCAGACGCATGTCGCGACCGCCGAAGCGGAAGGTCAACTGTTCGTGGTCCAGGCCGAGCTGATGCAGGATCGTGGCATGGACGTCGTGAATATCCAGCCGGTTCTCCACCGCGCTCATTCCCATTTCGTCGGTGGCGCCGTAAGTGATGCCGCCCCGAATGCCTCCGCCGGCCATCCAGATGGTATATCCACTGACGTGGTGGTCGCGGCCGTCATCGCCGGAACTATGCGGTGTCCGCCCCATTTCACCAGCCCACACCACGACGGTTTCCTCCAGCAGTCCCCGCTGCCTGAGGTCGGTAATCAGCGCGGCAACCGGCTGGTCGGTAATCCGGGCGTTTTCGGCATGACGCAGTTTCAGTTCGCCGTGCTGATCCCAGGGCGAGTTGTTGCCGTGCGTATTCGGGCAGGTCACTTCCACAAACCGGACACCGGCTTCCACGAGCCGCCGGGCTCGCAGGCACTGCAGTGAATAGAATCGTTCGTACTCGTTCTCGCGGTCCGCACCGTACAGGTTCAGCGTCGCCGGGGTCTCTCCCGACACGTCGCACAATTCCGGGACCAGCGTCTGCATATGCGCGGCCGTCTCGTAGTTGTGGATCGCTGACTCGATGGCGTCTGACCCGCCCAGAGACAGTGCCGTGGCCGCATCCTGATCACGCAGAAAGTCGAGTTTGGCGCGCTGGAGATCGGCGGGATCAGCCGGGACGATGTTGTCAACCGGAATCCCTTTGGCCCGCACCATCGTCGCCTGGTGCGTCGCCGGCAGGAACGCATTCGCAAAGTTCTGAAATCCGCCGTTGGGGATCCAGTCGTTATTCAGCAGCACATATCCCGGCAACTGCTCATTCTCGGTGCCCAGGCCGTAGGACAGCCACGAGCCGATACTGGGCGCGGCTCCGATCGATCGGCCCGTGTGCAGCAGAAGTGACTGTGCACCATGCAGAGGACTCTCGCCAAACATCGAGCGAATCACGCAGAGTTCGTCGACGACGCGGGCGACCCGCGGAAACAGATCACTGACCCACAGGCCGGAATCACCATGCTGGCGAAATGGCCAGGGACACTTCAGCCATTTGCGATTCGCACTTGTCCCCTGAGACAACACATCGGCGCGCCACTTTGCCGGCTGGCCATGGCGTTTATCGAGTTCCGGCTTTGGATCAAACGTGTCAACGTGCGAGGGTCCACCGTCCATGAACAGGAAGACCACGTGTTTCGCCCGCGGCGCAAAATGCGTTGCGGCCCGCCGCATTTCTAGCGCTGCGGCGCGGTTCGCCAGACCGGCAAACGCCAGCCAGCCGAATCCCAGCCCGGTCCGCCGCAGAAAGTCGCGGCGACTGGTCGCCGGCACGTCGCAACCGGGACAATTCCCGCCGGCATGCATGAATCCCGTTTCAGCGGACATAAATAAATTCCTTCAGATTGAAGATGGCGTGTGCCACATCCTGCCAGGCGGGCTGACAAGTCATCAGCGAATTTGTATCGGCACCCCGCAGCTCCGCCGCCCGAGTCAGCAGAGTCATCAGTCTGGCTGTTTCATCGGTTCGGGGCGGACGTGAAAATGCTGCCTGAAACATTCGATTGAGCCGATTCTCCGCCGAAACCTCGCCGTCCGGCAACACCGTTTCGCTCCACCGTTTCGCCATCGCGATCACAAACGGATCGTTCAGCAGCGCCAGCGCCTGATCCGGCACGTTCGTCACATCCCGTCGACCCGTCGTCAGTTTCGGTATCGGCTGATTGAACAGCGCCATCAGCCGCGGTGGTTCCATCAGCGTCATTTTCGTATACAGGCTGCGGCGACCGTCGCCGTCCAGCGGACCGCTGAACAGACGCTTGGCGGCATCCTGCGCCGTACGATAAGGATTGATCGGTGGTCCCGAGATGGTCCTGTCAAGCCGCCCGGACACAAACAACATCGCGTCACGAATCCCTTCGGCTTCCAGTCGGCGCATCGGCAGATGATGCAGCAGACGGTTCTCCGGATCGACCTGCGCAGCTGCCGCGGCGACGACACTGTCCTGCCGCCACGCTGCCGTCGACACCAGCCGACGAATCAACTGCTTCAGAGACCAGCCATCCCGCATGAAGCGATCGGCGAGATAATCCAGCAGCGCGGGATGCGATGGCCGCTCGCCCAGATGACCAAAATCGTCGGGCGTGCGGACGAGCCCGGTTCCGTACAGATGCTGCCAGACGCGGTTGACGAAGACTCGCGCCGTCAGCGGGTTCCGGTCGCTCACCACGCTCTCGGCAAACTCCAGACGACCACTGGCAGATGATCCGGCGAGGTCTGCCGGCCCCCCCAGAAGGCTGAGATTTCCCCGAGGCACTTCCTCGCCAAAATCCGTGTATGAACCACGGATCCCAATCCTCTCATTGCGGGCCTCGTTCCAGTCAGCCATGGAACCAATCGTCCGGTCCGGCTGCAGCTTCTTCTCCGTTGCCCGATATTCCGCCACCAGTCGGGCCAGCTCCGGACTCTGCTGCAGGTCGTTTGCCAGAAGCTTCGCGTCCAGTGCCTCCGTCAGCAGCCTGACCACATCCGCATCACAGTCGTCCTGCCCCCACCGGGCCGCGGCGGTCAGCACCAGATCTGCCAGACGCTCGGCCCAGTCTCCGGCGGCTCCGGCCGCGGGATCGCTGGCCGCGGGATCGCTGGCCGCGGGATCGCGGACGGCTTCGAACAGAGGCAGAAAGCGGTCCAGTTCCTCGACCGGCGCCTTTCCGGCAGGATGCTGCCAGACGCGCGTCACGCCGAACCAGGACCGCGGATCGTCTGCCACAGCATCAGTTACGCCACCGAACCCACTCCGAGGCGGGAAGTAGTTATTCAGCGCCTTCGTGACCAGCTCGAAGTAAACTCGCCGCTGTGCCTGATCCGGAGTACCTTCCAGCGTACTGAAGTTCGCGGCCGTCTGAGTCAGCCAGCCGACAGCCGGATGATTCAGAAACGACATCCGTTCGCTGTGAAAGGCCTGGTCCAGGATGAACGACTGGCCGACAAAATGCCCTGCGGCGAAACCAATGGAAAATGTCAGGGGAGGGGAGGCGTCCAGCAGCGGGCTGCGGAGCGCTCCGGCCAGTCGCATGGACCACAGATGAGACCAGCGCCCGCCTGGCAGGATCTGCGCGATCGCCGTGTCGCCTTCGTCCGCGACCACGAATTCGCCATCACGGGCAAGTCCATGCTGCATGCCGAGACCGTCCCAGCGCCAGCCACCCTCGGCTCCCTCGCGGGAAAAATCTGCCAGCAGCTTCAGGTTGTCCGCGTTATGAGTCTTTCTCCGCTGATTCTCGCTCACGAACTCATCGCGGGAAATTCCGGTCTGCCGTGAGCGATGCCAGAATGCTGCGAGTGACTCCGGGAAAGCTGCCGCCGCCTTTTCGTCGACCGGTATGGCACGGATCTTTTCGATGATGGCTGTCCGCGAACCCTGCCAGGAGGCCGCGATCTCGGCGCGAATCGCCTGCTTGATCCGGCGAAGCTCAGCAATGGTCGTCACATTTGGATCCACCGCGTCCAGAGAGCGCACGCCCCAGCGAGTACTCATGAAGATCCCGGCCAGAGCGTAATAGTCCTTCTGCGGCACGGCATCAAGCTTGTGATCATGACACTGGGCACAGGCCACGGTGGTTCCCAGAAACCCCTTCCCCACGGTGTCGATGATGTTCGCCATCGCCTCCTGCGTGATGCCTTCTGCGTCCGCGTTGTCACCATGGCGACGTTCGCCCAGCCGCAGAGCCATCGGCCCGATCAGCGACTCGTTCACACCCGTCCGGGGATCAATCCGCGGTTCGATCAGGTCGCCGGCCAGCTGCTCCAGAAAAAACCGCCGAATCGAAAGGTCGCTGTTCAGCGACCTGACCACGTAGTCGCGATACATCCACGAGTTTTTTGTCGGCGTGTCCCATTCGTATCCGTGAGTGTCTGAATAATGCACCACGTCGAGCCAGTGCCGCGCCCAGCGCTCACCGAAATGCGGGCTGGAGAGCAGCGATTCCACCAGCAAGTCCCACGCTTCCGGTGACTCGTCAGCAGCAAACCGCTCGACCACCTCAGGCTTCGGCGGCAGCCCGATGAGCGCAAAACTCAGCCGCCGGGCCAGCGTCCGGCGATCCGCCTCGGCCGCCGGCCTGAGCCCGTGCGATTCCAGCTCCGCCAGAATAAACCGATCAACGTCGTTTCGCAGCCAGGCCTCGTTCCCCACCGCGGGCGGTTCCACAGACGCCACCGGTCTCAGGCTCCACCAGTTCAGCCGTTCGTGATACAGCGTGTTCCAGTCAGCCGCCGTCCGGGCCGGCCCAATCTGCCCGTCCCGCGGATCGGGCGCTCCCATGGCCACCCATCGAATCAGATCGGACACGATGGCGTCCGAGAGCCTCGGCTGGTTCGGCGGCATCGCCTCGTCAGGACTGTCGTGCCGCACTGCGCGAATCAGAGGACTCTCGTCCGGCTTCCCCGGCATGACCGCCGGCTGACCTGAGTCACCGCCCGCCTGCCAGCCCGCGCGGAGATCCAGCCGCAGTCCGCCCTTCAATTCCGAGGACCCCGCACTGTGGCACTTGTAGCAGTGCTCGATCAGGACGGGCCTGATCTTCCGCTCAAAGAAATCCGTCTGCTCTGAAGCCTGCGTCTGCTGCACGGACTCTGCTGCCTGGCATACCGGCGACAGAATCACACATGCCCACCACAGACCCATGATGACGCGATTACCCGACATGATTCGCCATTCAGCCCAGAGTGATGTAACGATCCGCTTGCTGACCGCGGCCCTGCAAACTCACGGTCGGATCTGGCGCGGCGCCAGATTCGTCGCCATTCAGAACGACGGCCATCCGGTATTTCATTCGGAACGCTTTAGTCTACCAACGGAACCATCCCGCTGACAACTGCCGAATCACGCGTTTTCAGCCGCCTGATGAATCCCGCCACGACTGGGACGGTTCGCGGCGATGCGGAGTGCTGGTGTGGCGCGGTCAGGCGGTTCGGAGCTGCTGCAGCAGTTCCCGGTGGCGGGCATGGAACTGACCGCGACTCATGACCTGACCGAATCCGGCAGCGCGAGCGGCGTTGAGCAGGTTCTCGTGAACGTGCGGGCCATAGGCGACAGCCTGCCGACGGATGCCTTCCGGGATCTCGCTGGTCAATTGCTCCGTCTGCAGTCCCGGGGTACCCAGATCGACAAAGAGCCGCCCGTCAGGGGCGTGATTCAGCAGCGCCACGGCCTGAGCAAGGTCGGAAATGCTGCGGAAGGGCAGTCCCAAAGCTGCGGCAGCTCCACTCAGGGCACTGGTCAGCATCAGATCGGCACAGACCAGCACGACGAGGGGCGGGACATCTTCACAGGCGGATGAATCATCAGCGGACGGAGGCGCGTGCATGATCACGGCTTCTCGCGGCGCGGTGCGAATTTGATGCGACTGATGTACCGCACCATCCGACCATCAACCATCCTGCCCGAACAGGCACTGATGGCGCTGATGATGTTTTCATATCGCAGCCCGTAGTCCGGGTCGATTTCCACTTCCTGCCTGTCCAGATTCCCCGGCCCGGCGGCCTGCAGCGCGTTGACACTCTTCAGAATTTCGCCATTCAGCACATCAAACACCCCACGACCGCTGCCAAGTGCAATCCCGTTGAACGAGAGCTGCCGCAGTTCTCCGGTGTCGGGATCCGCTTCCATGCGAACTTTGAAGGGCGGCAGTTCTGCGTCGGTCACGGCGGACTGGGCCGGCGCCCCGATCGGCATATTGATGTCGAAATCTCCCTCGGGTTCCGCGATCTTCAGGGTCAGCATGAAGAAAATCAGCAGCAGAAACACCACGTCGATCATGGGTGCCATCTGCATCTCGATCTTCGTCGTGTTCGTGCCCGTGCGGATCTTCATCAGTGTCTCCCTGTCCGGTCAGAATTCCGACTTCTGTGTGGCCTTCAGGGCAAAACGCTGAAATTCGATATCCCGCTCCTGACAAATCTGAATCAGCTCCTGCACCAGGCCGGACTGAACCAGCGCATCCGCGCGGATCTCGACGGTCACATCTTCCACATTTCGGCCGATCGCCTTGTAGAAGGCCGCTTCCTGTCGCAGGCGGGAACGCACGGTGTCGACTGTGAATTTCTGGTCGCCGTCGAAGATGTAGGGAGTCGGATCTGTGATCGCTCCCTGCTTGTCGCGTTCGAAACCAAAATTCAGGGTGAACGCACTTTCTCGCTTGACGATGGGCGGCCGTGCGAGCTGATCCTTCGGCAGCGTGACCCGTTCGTCGACCTTCTCCTGATCGAACTTGCTGAGCACCATGAAGAACGCGATCAGCTGAAAGACAACATCGATCATGGGAGTCATATCGACTTCGGGAACACTCAGCGGCGTACCTTTGATCTTCATAGACAAGCAACTCCCCGATGAATTCGACTGCGCTTCCTGAAGCCAACTTGGCCGACTGCTGGTTTCCCGTCGGAGAGCCGCGATTCACTCACTCGGTCTCACCGCTGTGCTGCCGGGGCGGGTCCTCCGGGCACGTTCCGGACCTGCGGACAGCCACTGGGCGTGACCGCGCGAACTACTGGCCGGCAGGTCGCTGAGGTCTTCCGGCGGCCGCGAAGCGACTCATCAGGCCTTCGCTGACCATTCCGATCTCCAGCACGAGCCGCTGGATGCGATTCTTGAGAATGCTGTAGAATATCATTGCGGGGATCGCAATCGCCAGCCCGATCAGGGTCGTGAACAGGGCCGTGGCAATTCCTTCCGCCAGCTCCGATGGTTTGGGCGAAACCACCGACTGAGCAATCTTGTCGAAACTGGCGATCATCCCCTGAACGGTGCCCATCAGCCCGAGCATCGGGGCCAGCGTGCCGATCAGTGCAAGGTAGCTGAGGCGATGCTCCAGCGCCATATTCTCATCTTCGCCGGCTTCCTGCATCCCTTCCACCGCCTCAGCATAGCCCCGACTCAGTCGCCCCATTCCGGCAGCCAGCACCCGAGCAACAAATGAATCGTCGCTCCGCGCCATTTCATAAGCGTTCTGGAAGTCTTTGGCATTGAGTTTCTGCTCGAATTCCTCCACAAACTCGTTCGGCAGCAGCACATCCCGGCGAACCTGCAGCAGGTTCATCATGATAATGGCGACCATCACGAAGGACAGCATGGCAAACACCAGCGCCCAGAACCATCCGAGTGCCTTCAGCATGGCGCTGAGGAAACTCTGGCTCACCACCGGAGGCGCAGGCGCCGCTGCACCAGGCGCTGCGGCGGCCGGAGGCCCGGGCGGAACCGCTGCCGCAGCAGCCGGTTCCGTTTCTGCTGGTGGCTGGGCAGACACGGCGAGGCGGGATGGCAGCGGCAGGAGCAGCAGGACGACCGCAAACACAGTCGACACGAACAACCGACGTGGCTGGTGGCCGGATCGGACAAAAATGTCGGTCAGTAAGCGCATGTCTGGAGATCTCCGTCTGGATGAACACGCTGTCAGTCGTGTTTCGAATAAGGCACGCAGGTGAAATGTAATGACTGACGCCACTCTCGTCACTCGACCGAGCTATCCCCCGTTCAGCTGTTTTGTCCAGCTGCTGTTCGGGTACTTCTCGGTCAGCCGGGCAGCGGCGTCGTCGGCCCGCTCCTGATGCCCGGCCGGCGCCCAGAGCCGCGACAGGTGAAACAGTGCCTCGGCGTGCTCCGAAGGCTCTGACGAGTACAGCACATCCACATGCAGATAGGCCAGCAGGGCGGCTTTGGTCTGATTGAGCTGCCGCAGTCCGTCACCCCGGCGATTCCAGGCTTCGGCCAGCACTCGTGCATCAGCGCCGGACTCCTCGTTCAGGATCTGGTCCAGGACCGTCAGCGAATCCTCCGTCTTCTTTTCCTGCTGCAGGCACATGGCCTTGCCCAGCAGGGCATCGAATCTTGCCGGAGCGGCACCGGCATCGCCGGCACTCTGCTGAATCACTCGCTCGAATTCCGCGAGCGCCCCGGCCGCGTCACTGGCTTCCAGCCGCAGTCTCCCGAGCTGAACGCCGGCCTGCAGCTGATATCCGGGTACGGAACTGTTCTGAACCTCCTGCAGCAGCGCTTCGGCACCGGCGGCATCCTGGATCCGGGCTGCCAGTGCCGCCTCCAGCAGCGTCGCTTCCAGATAGCGAAAGCTGGTTTTGTTCGCCGTGCGGAATTCATGCATCGCGGTTCGAGCCGCCTCGCGACCGGCCGGGTCCTCCAGTGCCAGGCGGAGCTGAGTGCGGGCGATCAGAAACTGCAGCTCGGCCTGAAGTCGCTTGTCGGAGCCGGCATAGTCTGTCTGAACCTGGCGGTATTTTTCCAGGGCCGAGGTGAGCGCGCCACTGCGCTCATTGCTCCGGGCCTGTGCCAGAAGTGCGGGCTCCTGATCAAACCGAACGCTGCGGACGTCTGTGGCCGGCACGGTTTCCTCAGTGCCATTGGTGAGCCGGATCGTGATTCCGGAGACCTCCAGGGCTGTGAAGTCGCCTCGCAGCGTCACGTTGTCACTGCGGCGCACAATCTGATCAGCGGCCTGGATGATGGCGGATGAGCACCAGCCCGCACCGGCAGCCGCGATCCCGACGGCGAATATTGTGGCCGTCCCGACGGAGGCGGACCTGGTCTGCGCCACGCGCAACGGCGAGTTCAGGGTCAGCGGGTCCGGCAGCATCTGTGACTCCTCAATCTGAATGATCAAGAATTTCCGTGGCGGAACACGCGTGGCGTCCAGTCATGAGCCCTTTTCCGGCGGGTCTGGGCGCGGACGCGCGGTGCGTGAATTTTCCGGCGGCGGATCCTTCGGCGGATCGCCTCGCCCCGAAACCGGACGAACAGGCCTGCCCGATCCGGCCGACTCGGTGGATCCCGATGGAGGTGTCGGGCGTGGCCGGGGGGGCTGAGCTGAAGGACCTGCCGGTCCACCAGATGTCGAATCGGCGGGGGGCGGAGGAGCACGGCGCCCCGGCACATTGTCAGATCCGCCGGACGAACCCGACTCGACCGCCGGAGACGGGCGTGAAGGACGGGCCGCAGGACGCGCGGCGCCAGATGCCGGGGATGCCGGGACCGACTTCGGCCGATTGACTCCACGTGCCGTGGTACCAGTATTTCTGGAAGTGGCGCGAGCCGCCCCAGTCGTGGGAGAAACCAGTTGATCGAAGGACGGTGGCGTCTCCGGCGTTCGCCCCGTGACAACGGAACGGCTGCGCCGCCGCGGCCGACTCATCAGGAAAAAGACGGCGCCGCCCGCGCCTGTGGCCAGCACCAGCCCCAGCACTGGCAGCACCAGGCCGGAATCGGGCGCCGGCGCCGTGGCGGGCTGGACGGCCGCAGCAGTTCCCGGGTCGACCGCGCCGGGCGCGCCAGACGAGGCGACCGCGCCGGACGAAGCAGAAGCGGCTGCTGCGGGCCGACGATCCGCCGACGGCTGCACGGTTACAACAGCCGCCGGCCGCTGCAGGGCCCTGGGAGTCTGCCCCAGATCCTTCTGAAGATCCTGATAGAGGCGGTCGAAACGCGCCCACCACACCGCGTCGATATCGCGGAACACCTGGGCGAAAATTGCGATCTCCGCCAGCGCCGACTGTTGCTGCAACGTCGCGTCGGCCGCCCCGGTGGCTGCATAGCGACGCCGACTGTGCGACAACTCGTACCGCGCCTCCAGAAACCGATCCCGAAATTCGGGCGATGGTTCCCGGGCGATCGACTGCTGCAGCCGCCGCGCGATGTTGGACCAGCCCCAGATGACCAGCTGCTTCCGGTCATCCTCGGTCCCCCGTATCGCATCCAGCAGCTTCTGAGGCTGGCCGCTGCTGCCCCAGTCACTCAGGATTCGCGCCGCCTCGAACTGCGCATCCAGCTGAACCGGCTGTTTCGTGATGATTTCCAGAGCCAGCGCCAGGGCCGGTTCGAACTGGCGCTGCTGTCGACGACAGCGGGCCAGCCGCAGACGGATGGCGGTTGCCATCGGTTCGGCCGCGAGCTGCCTGTCAAGAATCAGGCTGAACGCTCCGGCCGCCTTCTCGAAGTAGGCCGCTGCCCCGGCGACATCATCCGGGACGCCTTGTCCCAGTCCGTAGTATGTCTCGCCGATCCACACCAGGGAATTATAGTCTGTGTCGTCGCGCTGTTCGTTGACCTTGTCCAGAAACTTCTCGAACGAGCTGCGGACTTCCGCCAGTCGGGCCTGTTCACCGGCCAGTTTCAGTCGCTGCAGCTCTTCCTGCAGCTCTTTTCCCAGGGCTGTGTAGATGGCCGTCACGTCCTGTCCGCCGACCGCCTTCAGACTGTTCATCGTCTGCAGCGCCTGATCGATCTGCTGGGAGCCCACATAAGCGCGGAGCAGCAGTCGGTACACCAGTTCGGCGAACGGACGGCTGCGGATTCCGGATGCCGGACGTGGCTGATCACCAGCTTCCGTCTGGCTCACAACGGACTGCGGCCCCCCCTGAGTCAGACGGGAGATTGCCTGCAGAAAATCGCCTTCCAGAATCAGGATGCTGGCGAGAGTCACTTCGGCCGCTGTCACTTCTTCAGCCGGAGACGTGTCCGGGGGCACCTTGCCCCGGGCAATCTCGATGCCCTGAATCAGCAGTTGTTTCGCTTCGGACTTCAGTCCCTGCAGGTTCTCCGGATCGCCGACCTCCGCAGCGCCTGCCCCGGAGGCGGTGTTCACGCGACTGGCATAGGCCATCCAGTACGACTGACCGGCCGCGATGCGCGCGGACGCAAACTTTGGATCGGATTCCGGAATTTCCAGAAACCATTTTGCGGCTTCCCGCGGATTGTCGAGCTGCTGATAGACACGGCCCAGTCGCAGGCGGGCTTCACCGGCACGAGCCGAATTCGGGTAGAGCCTGAGGATCCGGGTACAGACATCCTGCAACAGACCGGTTTCAAAGCCGCGATCCTCCGGGCTGGCCTCATTCCACGCCTGCACCGCCGCTGTCATGGCCACTTCGGCGGCATTCACTGCGGTATCGGGATCAGAGGCGCGATCACGCATCATGCAGTCCATGGACAGGATCACGGCATCAAGGTGCTTCCGCTGTCGTTCCAGCACGTAACTCAGCAGATATCGGGCCTGTGCGACGGCTTTACGGTCCGTGCCATCGTGCTGCAGTTCGAGGGCAAGTCGCAGGATGCGTCCGATTTCGTTGACGTGCAGATCGAGTGCGGTCTGTTTCTGCTGCCGTTCGTCAGAAGTTACAGCAGCTGCGGCTTCCTGTTCCAGCTTCTGAATCTGACTCAGCATGCCGCGGGCGCGCTCGAATGCCGTGTCGAAGTCCCGCGGCTCGCGATCCTTTTCACCCAGAGCCGCCGCCACGCGACGATTCATGATTCGGGCAGGCTCCTGAAACGCTCCCGGATAGCGCGCGACCAGACGCGAATCCTCGTGCGCAGCCCGGAGCAGGGCGGAGCGAGCCCCGGCATCCGTCGCGCCGTCAGCCGCAAGCTTTTCTTCGGCAATGGCCTTTTCCCACAGAATGCCCAGTCCGGCGACTGTCCCGATCTGATCGCGGTTAGCCTGCATCCAGGCTGAGGCCTCATTCAGCGCTACCTGGTGGTCCTGCTTCTGCGGATCATTCAGGCAGATCAGGCGATAGTGCAGAGCCGTGCTCTTCAGTACCAGAAAGCTCGGGTCACGTGACTCGTGGGATATGATCTCGTTGTAAATTCCGAGCGCCCGACCGGGA
>SXGS01382592.1_pt1 | contig 14633 bp, 8 predicted proteins | sample 3174681 | NCBI WGS metagenome assembly SXGS01 (sample SAMN11356861, study PRJNA531348) | freshwater metagenome | isolation source: freshwater sample F1-80 | place: China: Fuxian Lake, Yuxi | collected 2017-12-25
CCGCCGCCCAGTGCAGCGGCTGTTTGCCCACCTGATCCCGCAGGCTGACGCTGGCCCCGTGTTCGAGCAGATACTTGGCAACCAGCAATTGCCCCACGCTCGCCGCCTTGTGCAGCAACGTACCGTTGAATGAATCGAGGTTTTCTCCCCGACGAATCTTCGTCACCTCCACGTTCACTGCGTTGATTAAGTCCGGGCTGTCCTTGATCAACGCCTGGATGCGGCGGACCTCCTGCTCCTCCTCGTTGAGCGGAGCAACCGCGCCCGCACGACTGACGCCGCCGGAGCCTGTGGTCGTCGTCGTCCGCTCCTTCAAGGCTGACGCCTTGATCTCCAGCCCCTTCAGGATGCCTTCGATGCGCCCCTCGATCTGACCTTCAAGAACCTTAAGCCCTTCACGAGTGGCCTTGGCCGATGGATGGTCATCGCCGAACGTCGGTCTGGCAGAAGCCAGTCGCCTCTCGGTGTTCGCATGTTCTTCGAGCAAGGTGTTGAGCAAGGTATCGGGCGCAACCGTGGGCAGCACCCGGCGCAGTTGCGAATAGCTCAGGTCACGCAGTTGTTTTAACAGTGCTTCCGCCTGCGCAGCTTCGCCGGAATCGGCTGCTGCTGGTGCTCCCGAGTCCTGCGCCATGAGCAACTGGCGGCGCAGGTCGAGCAGACGTGCTCGCGCCTTGTCTGCTGAGTCGGTTGGCGCAAGCCCCGCCTTGGTCAATCCATCAAGGCGCACGACTTCCCCTTCTGCAGTTTTGATCTCCAGCTCAAGCCGCTCAATCAACAGTCGCTGCGCCTCGTTGCCGCCGGAAGCAGGGGCCATCCTGTTGCCCGCCGTGCTCGGGACCAGCCCCAGCCCCGCGAGATTCTGCCGGCTCAAAGTCGCCAGCGTCGTCTGATCCGCGTAGTCGCGCAGCAGCCGCTGATACTGCGCGACGGCGTCGTTGGTCTTGCCGAGCTTGCGGTAGCATTCGCCGAGACGGAACAGCGCGGTGGCGGCGAGCTTGCGCTGGTCATCGCTGACCGCGAGCAGCGACTCATACGCCTTGATGGCCGCCGGCAGGTTCTGGTTCGCCTCTTCCTCGAAGAGACCCTTTTGCAGCGCTGAAGTCAGGTCGTCCGCCGCACGAGTCGCGAGCGGAAGGAGAATGGCGAACAGGAGCAGGAGTTTGGTTTTCATGGGGTTGAAATGGGTTGTCCGCGAAACACGACAAAGGACGCGAAAAGGCGAAGGCAACGGAATGGAGCGCCGGTCTCCGACCCGGCGTGCTGTGGACACTTTGAAACGTGCCCGGTCGGAGACCGGCGTTCCGAATTGAAGGAAACTTGGACGCCAGATTCATTGGCTGCGGGGTTGATTTTCATTCGTTCAGCTTTCGCGTCATTTAGCGTGTTTAGCGGGCCTCTCCCAGTTCCAGCCGGTAGCCCACGCCATGCACGGTGTGGATGAAGCGCGGCTTGTCCGGGTTCTTCTCGATCTTCGCGCGCAGAGTGGCGATGTGCATGTCCACTGTCCGTGTCGTCGGGAACGCCGTGTAACCCCACACCACATCCAAAAAACGGTCACGGCTGATCGCCTCGCCACCCGCCTCCGCCATCAATCGCAGCATGGCGATCTCCTTCGTCCGCAGGTGCAGCGTCTTCTTCCCGCGCCAGGCTTGTTGCTGGATGAAATCCACGCGCACCTCGCCCAGCGTGATCTCACGCATCGCCTTCAACGAGCGCTGCGAACGCCGGAGCAACGCCCGCACGCGCGCGAAGAGTTCCTCGGTGCTGAACGGCTTCACCAGATAATCATCCGCGCCGACATCGAGCCCCTTCACACGGTCATCGATTTGCCCCTTCGCAGTGAGCATGAGCACCGGCGTGGCGTGGCCAAGGCGGCGCAGTTCCGCACACACCGCGAAGCCATCGAGCCGCGGCATCATCACGTCGAGCAGGACGAGATCGGGCTTTTCGGCCAGCGCGCGATCCAGTCCGGCCTGTCCGTCTGCGGCGGTGAGCACGCGATAGCCTTCGCCCGCGAGCGCGTCCGACAATGCGGTGCGCATGGGAAGTTCGTCTTCGACGATGAGCAGGCGAGGCATGGTTTCTTCACCGCAGAGACGCAGAGGCGCAGAGAGATTCTGTTTCATGTTCTGTTCCCTCCGCGTCTCTGCGTCTCTGCGGTTCCAATCGGCAGTTCGATGACGAACCGGCTCCCCTTCCCCACTTCGCTCTCCACGCACACGCGACCGCCATGCGCCTCGACGATGTGTTTCACAATGCTGAGGCCGATGCCCACGCCCTGCGTCTCTCGCCGCAGCTCGGAACCGCGCCGGTAAAAGCGCTCGAAGATCTTCTCGTGCTCGGACTCCGGAATGCCCGGTCCCTGATCGGTGACGGAAAGGCAAAGCAGGTTCGGCGTCGCGTCCGCGTGTGGAGCGCCGGTTTCCAAACCGGCTCGATCATCTGAACTCTCGGAACGTGCCGGTTCGGCGACCGGCGCTCCGTCGTCGAGGCTAGTCGTTGCCGCGAGACCAAAGCCCAGCGCCATCCGCACCGTCGCGCCGTTCGGCGAATGTTTAAGCGCGTTGTCGAGGAGGTTGATGAGCGCCTGCTGGATCGCGGAAGCATCAAGGCTCGGCGATGAATGAGCGGCGAGCAGCGGCTCCTCGGGCAATTCCATGCGCAACGCGATCTGCTTCTCCGCCGCCGCCGGCTCCATGAGCTTCACCGTCTGGCGCATCAACGCCGCGATGTCCGTCGGCTCGAACTCGTATTGCTTCCGCCCCTGCTCGATGCGCGCGAAGTCGAGCACGTTCTCGATGAGCGACGAGAGCCGGCGACATTCCTGCACGATGAACCGGAAGTATTCGTGCTGCTTCGCCGGTTCCGCGATCGTGCCGCGCTCCAAACTCTCTGCGAGCAACCGCACGCTGGCGATCGGCGCACGCAGTTCGTGCGACACGCTGGAGACGAAGTTGGATTTCATCTCGCTCAACTGCTGCTGCCGCAGGAACGCCCGCCGCGCGGAGATGAACCCGACGATGGCCGCGAGCGCCGACGCCGCGATGAGCCCGCCGAAGAGCAGGCTGCGCGTGCGCTGGCGGGCGAAGAGCATTTCCGCGCCGGTGAGGTGGACGTTGACCTTGAGGAACTCCGTCCCCTGCTCGTAACGCGCGGCGGTGGCAAGGATTTCCTGCGGGGCCGTCGCCGGCTGCTTCTTGTAAAACAGGCCGGAGCCCTTTCCGCCGCCGATCAAGATGACCTCGTCGAGCGTGTTCGCAGAGATCATCGTGTCGCCCGCCAGTTGCAGCGTGATGCCGAACCAGTCGGGCAGGTCCGGCAGCTTTTGCAACAGCCCCTGCCATTCACTCGTGCTGAGATCGAGCCGGCCGTTGGAATAGTAACCAATCCCCCGGCAGGCGACCCAGTGCGTGCCATTCGTGTCGTCGCTGCGAACGCCGAGCCAGCGGACGTCCTCGACATTGTTCGCGCCGCCTTGCGCTCCCGCCTGTCCGGATTTCTTCGCCAGTTCCTCCCCGAGTTTGCCGCCGACCACCACGGTCATTGAGCCGCGTTCCGCCGCCTTGTCAGCCTCGGTAAACGCGGGCGTGTTCGAGAGGGCGGTCAGCACGACGCGCTCGACGCCGGACTCCGGAACGCGGGCATCGAACCAGAACAGCCTCGGGAGCGGCGGCGTGTTGGTGAAGAGCGTGGGCTTGGGCATCACGTTCTTCGCCACAGGCCGTGCGGTTTGGGAGAGGGCGGCGCGGGCGAGCGAGTGCAACGTGCGGTGCTGTTCCCACGTTTGCCGCCAGCGCGCAGCGGCCGGCGGCCGGCCCGAGGCGGCGTCAAGCTTCGCAGCTTCGTCGAGCAATCGGCCCGTGAGAACGGTGGGACGGTGGACGAGGTTGGAGGAGAAGGTTTCGACAGCGACACCGCGATCTGCAGCAAGCTTGAGGCGTCGGAACTCCGCGAGCGGGGCCAGCGGCAGGCCGCTTTCGCCGGGCGTCTCCGGATCTTGCCGGAGCAACTCGTCATACACGGCGAGAGCCTCGGCGGATCGCCCGGCCGCTTCGAGCAACAGGCCGAGCCGGTAACGCGCCGCAGCGGCAAACGAGGCGGGTGGCTGGAGCGCGAGAAACTCCTGGGCGGATGCGATGACGGCGCTTCGTTGCGCGTCGTCGGACGGGTCGTTGCGGAAAACGGACCAGAGCCGGAGTTGCGTGGGGTTGAGCAATGCGAGGTCGAGCGGCTGCGGCACGGGCATTCCGGGCGCAGGCGGAGGGAAGAGCAGGTTGCCGTCGTGATCGATCTGGAACGTGTGCGCGGCGAAACGGGCAAGCCGCGCGGCGTCGGTGAGCTCGAACCACAGAATGTCCGCCGCGAGATCCGCCAGGGATTGCGCCCGTTCGACCGCTTCGCGTCGGGCCATCGCATGATCCTTCCTCAGCGAAAACAATCCCGCGCCCGCGAGCATCACCACCGGCAGCACGATGAGCAGGCCTTGCCAGAGAAAGCGCGGCGTTGCGTGACGGGCGGTATTCATCGGTTCGCGGTGCGTGGCCATTGCTTACCAGAGAATGCCCGCCTGCCGCAGGACAATTGTCACGCGTGTGTAAATCGTGATCCCGAGGACAACGGTTGGAGTTTAACCGCAGAGACGCTAAGGCGCGGAGATGTGAGATGGAAACATCCTCATCCGTTGCCCATCTGTATGCCCGTCGGTTCGAGGAAGCGCGCCGGGATCAACTGATGAGCAGCAGGCGCGGCGGCTGTCCCAAAACTGATTCGGGCGCGCGGTGGATGCAGGGCGGGACGGGGCTGCCGGGGTAGTCCACTGCGATGCGCCAGAGGTGTCCCACGCCGAAGGAGAACGGCCGCGCTTCCGGAACGCCGACGTAGTGCAGGTCGTAGCAGTTCTCGTTCAGATGTTCGAGGAACGTCGCGTCGTCTTCGCCGCCGAACAGCCGGAGGAGTTCCGCGCGCGTTTCGGGAATGTCCACGCGGCGGCGCGCCTCGTCGTTGCGAAGGCCTTCGCTGGCCGGCCCGTGGTAGGTGCAGAGCCATGTGTCCGCTTCCACCGTGGCGCTGTCCGCATGGAACGAGAAGACATCGGTGGGCACCGGCCCTCTATGTTCGTCGCGCGGGTAGCCGTGAATGCAGTTGAGCACCGGGTCAAGGTCGAGGTCGCGCAGGAGGCGTTGATCTTCGAGAAGGTGGCCGATGGCAGTCCGGCCCGCTGTGCTTACGGACAAGGCGCGGAGACGGTCGTCGTCGAGTGTGATGATGCCTTCGCCGTCGCCGAGCCGAGCCACCACTTCAGCGAAATCGCCTATCAACACGCGCGGCCAGCACAGCGCGTTGACGCCATCCGCGAAACGAGTGGTGGCGAGCTCCTCGAAGCTGTTCACCAGCCGGATGCGACCATAGCCGGCCGGCAGGTGGAGCCCCGCGGGATTGGCGGGCGTCACACCGTGCCCGTGCGTTGCCACAGGGGTTTGTTCTCGTACACCCAGTTGTAGTAATCGCGGCGCTTGAGGCGGGCGGCGGCGGCGGAATCGATCACAAGGGTGCAGACGGGGTGCATCTGGAGAATGGACGCGGGCAGGTCGGCGGTGATGGGGCCTTCGGCCATGCGTGCGACGGCGTCGGCCTTGCCTTCGCCAGTCGCGAGCATGACGCACTGGCGGCTGTCCATGATGGTGCCGACGCCCATGGTGATGACGTGCCGGGGCACCTCGGCTTCGCTGCCGAAGAAGCGCGCGTTGTCCTTCACAGTCTGCGGCGTGAGGGTCTTGATCCGGGTGCGGGACGCGAGCGAACTGCTCGGTTCGTTGAAGCCGATGTGGCCGTCGCGCCCGATGCCGAGCAACTGGAGATCAATGCCGCCGGCTTTGCGAATGGCCTGTTCATAGGCGGCGCAGTGGGCCGGGATGTCGCTGGCGGTGCCGTCAGGAAAGTGGATGTGCTTCGGGGAGACGTTCACCTTGCTGAAGAGATGTTCGCGCATGAAGGCGCGGTAGGAGCACGGATGATCCGCAGGCAGCCCCACGTATTCGTCGAGGTTGAAGGTGGTGACGCGCGCGAAGTCCAACCCGCCCGCCGCGTGCTGGGCGACGAGGCACGCATAGACGCCGATGGGCGTCGAACCGGTGGCGAGGCCGAGTGTGCAGGAGGGTTTCAAGCGAACCTGCCGCGCCATGATGGCTGCGACTTCCTGCTCCGCTTCGGCGACCGTGGCTTTGATGATGATTTCCATGCCGGGAACGGGAGCTTAGGCAGGGACGGTGGATGGCGGAACAAAAAATTGCGGGTGCTCTCGGAGGAGCGCAAGGGTTTCCGGCGTGAGCGGTGCCTGCCGATAGTGCGATTCCCACAATGGCTCGGCGCTGCCGGAACGTTGCGCGCGTTCCAGCCAGCGGGCGTCCAACGGAGCCTCGATGAGCGCGGGATCGTTCGCAGCGATGGTCGTTTCCTCCTTTTGACCGGTGGCCCGCCCGGCACCGACGTGGAAGCCCGCCAGCAACAGCGAGACGCGGAGCATCGTGCTGCGCGAGTACGTCGGGAGCACACAAGGACGCGCGGGGTCCAGCAGTCGGAACATCGCGGCGAAGAGCGGGGCGGTCCACATCGCGGGGTTCTTCGCGGGAGACCAAGGGTCGTGGAGAATGGTGTGCGGTTTTGGCAATGCCCGCATGACGTCGCTTTCCACCAGCACCGGGAAATCAGCCACGCGCAACTCCCAGCGCACCGGCTGCGTGCCGTTCTGAAACTCCGTGGCGTGTCTCGCGAGCAACGATTCCACCTGCACCTCGTAGCCGGTGAAGTAGCCGAGCGCCGCGCGTTCGCGGAGGGCGAGTTCCAACGGAGCCGTTGTGTTCTCGAAGCTGATCAAATGAAGCGGGGTGCTGGTGTCCCTGCAGGCGCGCAGAACAGCGAGGGCATTGGCGGCCGCGCCCAGGCCCACGTCCCAGATGACGAACTCGTCGGTTGTGGCGCGGAGGCGTTCGAGCAGGCGGGTTTGCCGGACGTAAAGCTCGTCGGCCTCGGCGGCGGGCCCGAGTCCCGGGTGCATCGTCTCGCCGAAGTCGGCGGAATGGACGCTGTGCGCTCCATTGCGCAGGCGGACGATGGTGTAGCGGTCGATCTCGGACACGCCGAGAGTGTGGCGTCGTGCAGCGGGAGGACAATCCCGTTCTGTGCCTCAGGAGCGATCTCCCCAATCCATGCGGTCGGTCGCAAGAATTGCATTGAATCCCCGGCTGGACGGAATACTTCTTCTCGCACACTGGCTGCGGTTCCGCCGCCGCCGAAACTCATGCGATCCTTGATCAAGCGCGCTTCCGCCACCGGCTTCCCGCCGGTGCGGTGATCCTTTCCGAGATGAAACCCACCGACCTGCGGGGCATCCTGCAATACATCCCGCGCTTCCGCGAACGCATCTTCGTCCTGGCTATCGACGGGGCGATCGTCACCGGCGAGAATTTCGCGAACATCCTTTTGGACATCGCCGTCCTGCGCAGCCTGAACATCCGCGTCGTGATCGTTCACGGCGCGTCGGCGCAAATCCGCACGCTGGCCGAGGAGCAAAAGGTGACGCCATCGAACATCGATGGCGTCGGCATAACGGATGCCGAGACGCTGAAGCTCGCGTTGACGGCGGCGAACCGGCTGACGCACGAGATTCTCGAGGGGCTTTCCTCGAACGATCTGCGCGCGGTCTCCACCAACGGCATCGTCGCACATCCGCTGGGCATCCTGCACGGCGTGGATCATTTGTTTACAGGCAAGGTGGAGCGCGTGGACACCGAACTGTTCCAGAGCCTGCTCAACCAGGGGATGGTGCCGGTGGTGCCGCCGCTGGGCTTCGACGGCGACGGCAAGACGTTCCGGGTGAACTCCGATCATGTCGCCGTGGCGCTGGCCGAGGCGCTCAAGGCGATCAAGCTGATCTACATCACCACGGCGGACGGGTTGTTCCAGCAGGGGCAGCTGATCCGGCAGGTGCTGGTGGGCGACCTGGAGCAGGTGCTCAACAGCAAGCGTTCGGAGGTCATGCCCGAGATGTTGTCGAAGGCGATCCACGCCGCGGCTGCGTGCCGGGCGGGCGTGCCGCGGGTTCACATCATCAACGGACTGGTGGACGAGGGGCTATTGGCCGAGGTGTTCTCGAATGAAGGCATCGGAACGTTGATCTACGCGAACGAGTATCAGCAGATCCGCCGTGTGATGAAGAAGGATCTCCGCAACCTGCTGATCCTGACGAAAAACTCCGTGGCCAACGAGGAGCTGATCAAGCGCACGCGCACGTCGCTGGAGAAACAGTTGGGCGACTATTACATCTTCGAGATCGACAAGAACCCGGTGGCTTGCATCGCGCTGCACGTTTACCCGGAGCAGAACAAAGGCGAGATGGGCTACCTGTTCGTGAGCCCGTCGCACGAAAACCAGGGCATCGGCCGCAAGCTGATCCAGTTCGTCGAGTCGAAGGCGCGGGAACTCGGGCTCGCGGAACTCATCGCGCTCTCCACGCAGGCGTTCAATTATCTCATCTCCAAGGGCGGCTTTGTGGAAGGCTCGCCAGACGACCTGCCGCCGACACGGCGCGAGAAGTACGACCAGAGCGGACGGAAATCCAAGGTGCTAGTCAAGCGGCTGAAGTAGGGCGGCGATGGATGCGACTCGATCGGGACCCGTAGGGCGCGTCGCTCCCCGCGCGCCGGGGTTGAAAGCACGAGCAGTGTCCATGCCCGGTGCCGGAGCCGCGAAATGTCGGCAGGAGCGTTTTTGTTGCGCCACGAGGCGCGCGCAGAGCGACGCGCCCCTGAGCCAGGCCCTTCACCTGCGATCGACTGGCACAGCTTTGTTTTGTCGGCGGCCCCGCCTTCTGCCAACCTCCCGCGCACTCGAAACGCATGAAAGCTGTCATCCTCGCCGCCGGCAAAGGCACCCGCATGAAGGAACTCACCAACGAGCTTCCGAAACCCATGCTGCGCGTCCACGGCAAACCCATTCTCGAACACATCCTCACCGGACTTCTCTCCGCCGGCATCCGCGAGGTGTTCATCGTCACCGGGCACAAGGCCGAGGTGATCGAGGCGCATTTCGGCGACGGCTCGAAGTTCGGAGCGCGCATCGCCTACGGCCGGCAGTTGGTGCAGGACGGCACCGGCAAGGCTCCGGAACTGGCGCGTGACTTCGTGGGCAGCGACAACTTCCTCCTGACCTACGGTGACATTCTCGTGAAGCCAGAGACCTACGGCCAGATGGTGCGCCGGTTCGGCGAAGGGGATTTCGGTGGCGTCATCACCGTAACGGGCAGCCAGGATGTCACGCAGGGCGGGCTGAACTTCTTCGACGGCCAGTTTTGTCTCACGCGGCTCGTGGAGAAGCCGAGCGCCGCACAAATCGAGGAGCTGCATCGCGACGGCTCGCTGAAGGCGGGCGACACGGCATGGTACAACGCGGGCATCTACATCTTCCAGCCGGTGGTGTTCGAGTTCACGGCGCGGCTCCAGAAATCTCCGCGCAACGAATACGAGCTGACCGACGCGGTGAACATGCTCGTAGCCGCCGGCCATCGCATGGCAGGCATGGAGATCGCCGGCCGCTGGGTGGACGTGCGCGATCCCGGAGTGCTGGCCCAGTTGGAACGCGAGTCGGCGGGAGGTTAAGCTGCGGTGCTCCCAGGCGAATCGAGTTTGATCGAAAGTGGCGGGCAAGCTTTGCGAAGAAATCGGCTTTGGAATTCCAAAGGGCTGAAAGTCCATGATGTGAGAGCCCGGGCCTTCAGCCCTCAGCCTTGTTCGGCTTCAAGTTTTGGCCGCCAGCTGTCCACCACTTTCGATAGCACCCATCTCTAAAGCTGCGGTTGCCGGACGGTGCGTGGCCGGATTATCCTCCGGCACCATGAAGCCACTTCTGCTGGGCCTGTGGGCAATGCTGCTCGTCGTGGCTGGCGCCCACGCTGCAGCTCCGGCGCGGCCCGCCGCCACGGAGGAACAGAAAGTTCAAATCCGCGAGATCCTCCGCCTGCTCCCGAAGTCCGAGCCGTGGGAGAAATGGCTTTCCACCACGGGCGCGCTGCCGCCGGATTTCGACAAGCTCCCCTCCGTGCCCTTCCTCCCGGACCCGCTCAAGTTCGCCAACGGCCGCGACGTGAACCCGCTCGAATGGCCGCAGCGTCGCGCGGAATTACTGCGGCTCTTCCAATACTACATCACCGGCACGTGGCCGGGGACGCCGGGGGACACGCGCATCGGCGACTTCAAGCAACGCATCGAGGCCGGCAGCACGGTGCAGGAACTCACGCTCGAATTCGGGCCCGGCTATCGCGCGAAGCTGCGGCTCGAAGTGATCATCCCGAATGGCAAGGGGCCGTTCCCGGTCTTCATGACGCAGGACACGCACCGGCGCTGGGCGCTCATCGCCGTCAGCCGCGGCTACATCGCCTGCGTGTATGCGGGCGCGGACTCGCGGGACGACACCGAGGCGTGGCGGGCGGTCTGGCCGTCGCTGGACTGGACGAAGCTGACGCGCCGCGCCTGGGCCGCGAGTCGTTGCATCGACTATCTTCAAACGCTCCCAATGGTGAACACGAACCAGATCGCGCTCACCGGCCATTCGCGCAACGGCAAGACCTCGCTCATCGCGGCGGCGTTCGACACGCGCATCAGCGCCGTGATCTCCAGCAGCTCAGGGGCGGGCGGCGCGTGTTCCTACCGGCTCTTCTCCGAAACGCAGTTCGGCGAAGGCATCGAGAACATCACGCGCGCGTTCCCTGACTGGCTGCATCCGCGCCTGCGCTTCTTCGCCGGGCGCGAGAACAAGCTGCCAGTCGATCAACCGGAGCTGATCGCCTGCATCGCGCCGCGGCCCTGTCTCATTTCCTCCTCGCTCAATGACAACGTGGAAAGCGTCTGGGCCATTGAGCACACCTACCGTTCCGCGCGGCGCATCTACGACCTCTACCAGAAGGGCATCGACCTCAACCTCCGCTACCGCGCGGGCGGCCACGAGACGCGCGCGGAGGATATCGAGGGCTACGTGGACTGGCTGGATAGCGTGTTCAACCGGAAACAATTCGCGCTGCCGGACCCGATGATCTTCCCGACCTACGCCGACTGGCTGACGCAAAACGAGGAGCCCATCGACGCGCTGGCGTTTCCGACGAACGGCCTCGGGCCGTTGCTGCGCGACCCGACCGGCGGCGAGATCGCGGACACCGAGAGCTGGAAGAAAAAGCGCGAAGCCATCCGCCTGGAAATCCTCTGGGCGCTCGGCGAAGCGCCGTCCTTTGCGGAGAGCGAGCCCGGCAGCTACGGCGTCGAGCGTCCGCATCAGGCGCATCTTCTCGAACGCGCCAGCGTGCCGGCCGGGCTCGCGAAGCAATCGCTGAACTTCGGCAACTACATCGCGGGCGATCTCTATTTTCCGAGCAACGCCGATCGCGCACCGAAGAAGCTCCCGGCCGTCATCTGGCTGCATCCCATCTCCGTGCCGACCGGCTACGTGCCCGCCTATCGTCGCGGCGACGCGCCGCATCTGGCGTTGGCGAAGCTCGGCTGCGCGGTGCTCGCGTTTGATCAACTGGGAGGAGGTTCACGCGTGCCCGAGGTGAAGAACTTCTACCAGCGCTATCCGCAATGGTCGCTGCTCGGCAAGCACGTCGAGGACACCCTGGCCGCCGTCGAGGCGCTTGGCAAAACGAGCTTCATCGATCCGAAACGCATCTGGCTGCTCGGCTACGCCACCGGCGGAATGACCGCGCTGCACGCAGCGGCGCTCGACGACCGCATCGCCGGAGTTGTCTCCGTCGCGGGCTTCACACCGTATCGCACGGACACCGCCGCCAAAGGCACCGGCGGCATCGCACGCTGGTCCGGCTGGATGCCGCTGTTACCCAAACTCGGCGCGTTCATCGGCAACGAGACGCGCGTGCCGTATGATTTCCACGAAGTCCTCGCCATGATCGCGCCCCGGCCGGCGATGGTCTTCGCGCCGAAAGTGGACTGGCAGGCCACGCTCGCCGACGTGCGAACGACAGTGGAGCAGTCGCGATCAGCGTATGCGCTGCATGAAGCCGGCACCGCGCTGCAATTGCACGAGCTTGAGGATTACAACCACTTCTCGCCAGAGACGCAGAAGGTGGTCTTTGAGAAGCTGAAGCAGACAGCGGGATTTTAGCGGGAACAGTGCGAACGGTTTCCGCGCGAAGCCGCGAAGAAAAAGGCCCGGAGGGCCGGTTAGAGATCAGCCGGTGGGGTGAGCCACCGGAAAGGACAGAGAACCGGCCAAGCCCCAGCGGGGCGACAGAATCTCCGGGATGCGGAAACTGGAGGGCAGCCTCGCGGAATGGTCGCCGCCGCTCCTCGGCTGGTGTTGTGTCTCGCGGTGCACCGGTGGCTCACGCCACCGGCCAATCTCTTGGCGGCCCTTTGGGTATCGGCATGAGTCCCTCCTGCACTCCACGACTCCACTGCATCGCCACTCCAGCAGCAGTCGGCTGAGCAATCACAAGTCGCGGCCACAGGCGCAGGGAGATCTCAGATGGGCCGTACGACCAAGGTCGTATTCCCAGCGGGAAGGTGCGCGTGTTACGACTATCCGCATCATGAACAACGCAACCTCTCGAACCCCGCTCCGCGTCGTGCCTTTATTCGCGTTGGCGCTTCTCTCAACCTTCAACTTCCAACTCTCAACCGCACACGCCGCTTCCCACACCTGGAGCGGCGCGGTCAGCGGCTACTTCAGTAATCCCGGCAACTGGTCTGCGGGCGGCGTGCCCACGCTGGCGGAGACGAACCAGTTCGTCTTTCCCGCCGGCCCGACGCGCCTGACCATCACCAACGACATTGGCCCGCTGCTGGTCTCTTCCTTTACCTTCAACGGCTCCACCTACGTTGTGCGCGGTGCCAGCGCGTTCAACATTCGATTCAGCGCGATCAACATCAACTGCAACAACTCGAACACCATTGAGGCGCCGATCGATTCCGATATTCCCCTCATCACTTCTGTGGGTGCGGGCGAGTCGCTGGTGTTGTCCGGGTCGTTGAGCGGCACAGGTGGCTTGACCAAGTATGGCGCGGGCCATGTGTATCTGCGCGGTGCCTCGGCCAACACCTTCTCCGGCGACACCGTCGTGAACGACGGCACGATGGTGTTGAACAAACCCAACGGCGTGCAGGCCGTCGCAAACCTCACGGTGAATCATCCCGGTAAAGTCGTCTGGGCCGGCAACGAACAAATCGCCGATGCCGCCACGTTCAGCTTGCTCTCCAGCGTCTCAGCCATCACCACCAACGCCATCCTGACCGGCCACGAAGAAACGCTCACGCGTCTGAACCTGCGCAACGGGCGCGTAGTGGGCGGTACGTTCGGTCTGCTCGGCGACATCGATCTCACCAACCCGGAGATCAATGACAGCCTCAGCTATCTCCGGACCCGGATCCGCCTCAGCCCCGGGACGCATCTGATCCGCAATGCGAACTCCAACCCCGCAAACGGTGACGCGCTCTTATTCCTCCACGATTCCATCCAGGAAAACGGCGGCACCGCCGGCCTCACCACGTCCAACTGCCTCGTGCGTTTGGTCGGCTCAAACTCCTTCACCGGACCGGTCGTGGTGAACCGCGGCGATCTCACCGTCGGCCATCCATACGCGCTCGGCGGCACCGCGCAAGGAACGTTCCTCACAAACTCCGCCAGCCTCACTTTGAGCATGCCACAAGGGTCGATCCTCGGAGGCGAATCGCTCGATGTCGCACCGCCGGGAGCCGGGCTGTCCTTCAGCTCCCACATCGGCGGGTTCGGCGATGACCACGTGACCAATACGTGGGCGGGACCGGTGACGGTGCATGGCGATCATCGCTTCGACATCGGCCAGTTCGCCGCACTGATTATTGATGGCCCCGTCCGCGGTACGTATCCGCTGACCATGGACGGCGGGGGCGGCAAGTTGATCCTCACGGGCGACGAGACCAACACGATTACCGGCTTGTGGCTGCATCGCGGCACGCTGCGTCTGGCCAAGTCGGCGGGCGTTCCGGCGTTCAGCACGGACGTGCAGATGTTCGGGAACAACATCGATCCCGTCGGCGTGCGAGTGATTCTTGATGCGCCGGACCAGTTCGCGCCGGAGACGGTGATCGTGATCGGCTCCGGAAATACGAACGCGGTGTTCTCTCTCAACGGCCAGACGGCGACCGTCGGCGGAATAACCGGCAGCGGCCGGTTGGACATCGCCAACGGAACGCTCACGGTGCGAAGTCTGCCCGGCACGCGCAACTTTCTCGGGGTCGCGACTGCGGCTCCGCTGGGAACCCGGCTCATCAAGCAAGGCACAGGCAACCAGGGGCTCTTCGGCACCAACTTCTTCAGCGGCGCAGGTGTCGCGGTGCAAAGCGGCATCCTCGGGGTGTCCGGCGGCGCGTTCGGTTCCGTCCATATTGTGGCAGGCGGATCCTTCGAGAAGAACGGCGGCGACGCACAGATCGGCACGCTGTCAGGCCCCGGCAATCTGTCGGTCAACACGGCTCGTGTCCTCGTCGGCGGCAACAACACCAGCTCGCAGTTCACCGGAACGATTCAAGGTCTCGCCGCCGCCCAGATTCTGAAAGTCGGCACCGGTGCGCTCACGTTCTCCGGCACCA